>Ga0213829_1002193_pt1 | contig 13058 bp, 12 predicted proteins | sample MC6MC0896MG_FD_180665 | JGI IMG/M metagenome (GOLD analysis project Ga0213829, IMG submission 180665) | Enriched soil aggregate microbial communities from Iowa State University, Ames, United States - MC6-MC0896-MG | ecosystem: Environmental > Terrestrial > Soil > Unclassified | place: USA: Iowa...
CGTGACAAAATTTGCACCTTCTGTAATAGCTTCGTCTATATATCGAACAATGGTATCTTTTGATTGTTGCGTAATAACTGGACCAAAATCAACTTCGTCATCTGTATATGGACCAACCTTTAATTTCAAAACTTTCTCCTTTAATATCTCTGTAAAGCGTTTTTCAATATCTTCTCCAACAACAATCGCTCCAGAAATGGCCATACAACGCTGGGACGCGGCTCCAAATGCTGCACCTAAAAAGGCATTAGCTGTTTGCTCCAGATTTGCATCCGGCATAACAATCATAAAGTTTTTCCCTCCACCAAATGCAGCGACACGTTTATTATGCTTCGTTCCTGTTTGATAAATATACTCTGCAACAGGTGTTGATCCAACAAATGAAATTGCTTGTATCTCTTTATTTTCTAGCAGTTCATTTACCGCATCTTTATCGCCATTTATGACTGTCCAAATTCCATCTGGCAGCCCTGCCTCTTTCCATAATCTACTTAAGTATAATGCCGAAATTGGCACGCGCTCAGACGGCTTTAAAATGACGGCATTGCCAACCGCTACAGCCATACTTGTAATTGCAAGTGGGACCATGACAGGGAAATTAAACGGCGCAATTGTCGCAACAACCCCAAGTGGTGATTTTGCAGAGAAGGCATTAATATTGCCGCCTACATTAACGGAATATTCCCCCTTCAGCATTTGCGGGGCACTTATTGCCATATCTACGGATTCAATGCCACGAACAATTTCACCTTTAGCATCTTCCTTCGTTTTCCCACTTTCCTCACAAATCACTTCAATTAGCTCATCCTGTCTTTCTATTAATAGCTGACGGAAACGATGTAAAACCTCAACTCGTTTGCCAATCGATGTCCTTTTCCACGCAGGGAAGGCTGACTTTGCTAGCTGGATCGCCTGCTTCACCTCATCTCTTGTTGCTAACGGAACTTGTGCGATGACCTCTCCTGTTGTTGGATTATAAACTTCCGAATAACGACCACTTGTACCAGCTGTTTCAATACCATTGATAAAATGTGATAGTGTTTTTATTTTTTGTTGAACTGTCATAATTTCCCCACTCCTCATTTATTGTTGTTCAAAATCTAATTCTTCCTTTTGGAAAATAGAGCTTGCTTCATCTATCGAGTTAGGCGACTTTCTCTTTTGGGTCATCGATTCCACGGCTCTGTTACGTCTTTTATTAAAATTATCGCTTACAAAAATTTTACAAGTTCCATAGATTCGAAGTAATAGACAAACTGTAAAATTCTATACTTTTGTTTTAAACATAGTGTAAAATAGATTCAATATTCACAAAACATAGTATTTTTGTTTATTCAAGCTGAAATCGCGCATTAATTAGAAAACTAAGCAAGGATTTGTGTTAAAAGGAAGGAGGATAAAAATGTTTAAGCTTCAAGTGAAAGATGTATTAGAAAATACATATTTTCAAAGTGCGGAGGTCGTAGCTGGTGAGGATGGATTGTTACGGATTGTAAAATGGGCCCATGTCATCGAAATTATCCAAGTAGATAATTTTCTAGCTGGTGATGAATTGGTCTTAACAACAGGGATCAGTCTTCAGCATCGCCTAGAGGATTTTATCTTTTTTGTAGAATCCTTAATCCAAAAAAATTGCGCTGCATTATGTATTGAATATGGCACTTCCATACAAGCCATCCCGGAAGTGATCGTAGCTCTCGCCAACCGTCACAGCTTCCCTATCATCGTTTTTCATGACACGGTTCCTTTTGTCCGCATTACACAGGATTTACATAGTCAAATAATGAATCAACAATATTTAATGATTTCCACTTTAGAATCCTACTCTCAAACGTTAAATAAAAATGCTCTATTAGGGCAAACCGCGGAAGATATTTTACAAAATATGTATAATGAATTAAAGACACAAATCATCTTTTCTATTAAAGGTCGAGAGCCTATCTTCTTTCCAAATATGTCGCACAATAAGCGCCAACAACTATTAACGATAAAAAAAACAGCATCAGTATTAAAACATGAACCAATCTTTATTTTTGATCAGCATTATGCAGATTTATCTCTCTATAGGGAAGATGGTCGATTCTCAGAATTCGAATTACTTATTTTAGACCGAACAGCTACTGCGTTAGCACAGCTATTAATGCGGGAATTTTATATTGAGGAGAAAAAGGACATTGAAGATGCCACTATTTTAGCGGATTGGATCGATCAAAAACTATCGAAAGAGGAAATTTATAAATTTATCGTAGCACATCATTCTAACTATCATTTTTCTAGCGGAGCTGTCTTTATTTTAGCATCTCCTAATGCCGTCTCTAAGGTACAAGAGGATATTGTCTATAGTAAGCTCTACTATCGAAACCTTTTTGAGCAAAATGGATTTATACCATTTTTATTTGAGAGAAAAAGCTATGTCATTTTTATTTTGCTCCATACGAAGGATAGTAAAGCGAGTCGCGAATTATTAAATACGTTAGTTTCTTCTCTCCAAAAAACCGACTTTTATAAAAAACAAATGGTGCAGGGTTATCAAGTAGCTATCGGCAAAGTCATTGCAGACGTAAAAGAAATTCCGAAGAGCTATCAAACTGCGCTCGAAACATTGTATATTTGCAGTAAAGTACAAACAACTTCTTATTTTTACGATGATTTACATTTGTATCACTTAATCTATAAATTACAGATGCAAGTAAATTTACAGGAAGTCATACAAGATTATTTGCAGCCTGTTATTGAATACGATAAAAAATATAACAGTAAGCTGTTAGAAACACTGCAGGTATACTTACAAACGAATGGCTCCAAACAGCAAACAGCCAATCAATTGTTCATCGTACGCCAAACGCTCTATCATCGTTTAAACAAGCTTGAGAGTCTCTTAGGTGAAAATTTCATGAAGGGGCATAATCGGATTACACTTGAATTTATGTTGCTCGCTAACTCTTTAATCGAGGAAAAATCTTAGTTCTCGGGTTTAGCGGCGATGGTCTCGGGTTTAGCGGCGATGGTCTCGGGTTTAGCGGCGATGGTCTCGGGTTTAGCGGCGATGGTCTCGGGTTTAGCGGCGATGGTCTCGGGTTTAGCGGCGATGTTCTCGGGTTTAGCGGCGATGTTCTCGGGTTTAGCGGCGATGTTCTCGGGTTTAGCGGCGATGGCACGCTCAAGATCACTTTGTTCCTTGAGCGTGCCCACCATGCTAATTTTCAGCAACTACCCCACTATATAATCCAGGTCTGCGGTCGTCGTAAACAGGAATTCTACCTCGTACTTCATCAACAATCGAAAAGTCCACATCAATGACAGCGACCTCTTCATCCTCCGCGCCAACCCAAAGTACTTCGCCCCACGGCTGAATAATCATGGATTGACCATTGAAATTTTCTACCTTTTTCGAAATACGATTAACCGCGATCACGAAGCATTGATTTTCAATAGCACGTGCTTGTAGCAATGTTTTCCAATGATCAATACGTGGTGTCGGCCATTGCGCTGGGACGAACAATACCTTTGCACCCGCTAAAGCGTGAGCGCGTAGCCATTCAGGGAAGCGGATATCATAGCAAATCACTCCCGCAGCCTCGATGTCTCCCAGTGCAAAGCGATTCATTTCATCCCCGGCTTCTAAATATAAATGCTCGTCCATTAAACGGAAAAGATGCGCCTTGCTATATTCACCTACTAGTTCACCCTGCTTATCAAACGTATACATTGTATTGTAAAATTTATCGCCCTTCTTCGTCGAAACAGAGCCACCAACAATATGTACACCAAGTTCTTTGGCTAGATCTGATAAAAATGCTTTCGAACGCTCTCCATCAACATCCGCAAGCTCCGGTAAACGTTCAAGTGCATAACCTGTATTCCACATTTCTGGTAGTACAATAATTTCTGCACCTTGTTTTGCCGCTTCACGAATCTTGTCCTCAGCGCGAGCAAAATTTTCTTCTACTTTGCCGAAGCCTACATTTAATTGGATACACCCTATTTTCATTGTTATTCCTCCTCTAGACTGTACTTTTCTGTATTTTATACTACAATAAAACAACCTTACTGCCATAGTTTTAGCTCAATGTTCAGATTAATATTTCACCACTTAATACTCGAACTGCCGAGCCCGCAATTGCCACATCTTTTATTTTTGGCGTAACGTATAATAATCCACCGCGTTTTGAAAGCTGTTTGCTAACGATGCTTTCTTTTGATAATTTTTCACACCAGTAAGGTCCTAACGCACCATGAGTGGAACCATTTACATGGTCTTCATCAATGCCTTGTGCTGGAGAAAAAAATCTTGAGACAATATCAATCCCCTCATCCTTAGAAAGACTCGTAATACAGACACCACGTACAGGGAACTGTTTCATCGCATGAAAATTAGCTTTGAAATCTGCAATATATTCTTCGTGACTTAGCTCCACTATATAATCCAATTCTGTTTTTCCTACATATGTTGGCCTCATACCAAGCCATTCTTCAAGCTCCATAGGACATTCAATCTCTTCTAACTGATACTTTTGAATTGTTATTTCAACTAGCTCATTAAACCAAATCGCTTGCAAAGGACCACTAAAAGTTTGGAATGTAATTGAAGAATTGACGGGTACAATCCCTTGTTTCCAAAGTAAAAAAGCACTAGCAATTGTTCCATGTCCACAAATCGGTATTTCCTTTGCTGGCGTAAACCATCTAAGAAAAAAATCATTATCCTTCTTTTGGACAAAAGCTGTTGTTGGTACGGAGATTTCCTGAGCAATTTTCTGCATGGTCGACTCAGGTATTGCCGTATCAAGTAAACATACTGCAGCGGGGTTTCCCTTGTAAAGTTCTGTAGTAAAAGCATTGACGATAAAATATGAGACTTTGTTCATTTTTCCTACCCCCATATACGTATTGGGTCGCTTATAGTTTTTGAAAATGCTCTAGACAATTACTAAAAAAAGTAATAATATGTGCATCATATCTTTAATAATTATTATATTCTGAAAAAGGTGAACATGCATGGAATTCTCAAAAAAACTACAGCAACTCCCAACTCAATTTTTTGCAGCACTTGTGCAAAAAGTAAACGCTGCTCTAGCAGAAGGGCGCGATGTTATCAATCTTGGTCAAGGCAATCCAGATCAGCCTACTCCTCCCCATATTATTCAAGCACTACAGGAGGCAGCTGACAATCCTCAAAATCATAAATACTCTCCATTTCGTGGTATCGCAGAATTACGTCAAGCAGCAGCTGACTTCTACAAACGTGAATACAATGTGGACATTGATCCTGAGACAGAAGTAGCTATTCTCGGTGGTACGAAAATTGGTCTTGTTGAATTACCGTTAGCCGTTTTAAACCCTGGCGACACAATGCTATTACCTGATCCTGGTTATCCAGATTACTTATCGGGTGTTGTATTAGGTGATGTTAATTTTGAAGTGATGCCACTTTTTGCAGAAAATAGTTTTCTGCCTGATTATCATACTTTATCCAATGAAGTAAAAGAAAAGGCGAAGCTTCTTTACTTAAATTATCCGAATAACCCAACTGGTGGTACTGCAACAATTGAATTTTTCGAGGAAACAGTACGCTTCGCAAAAGAGCACAACATTATCGTATCACATGATTTTGCCTACGGAGCAATTGGATTTGATGGCAATAAACCTATCAGCTTCCTGCAAGCTGACGGTGCAAAAGATGTCGGCATTGAAATGTATACATTATCCAAAACGTATAATATGGCAGGCTGGCGCATTGGTTTTGCCGTTGGTAACCCTGATCTTGTTGCAGCCATTAACCTTATTCAAGATCATCTATTTTGTAGTCAATTCCCTGCAGTGCAACAAGCAGCGGCAGTTGCACTTACTGCTTCCCAAAGTTGCGCTGATAAGCTAAGAGCGACTTATGAGCGTCGACGAAACGTCCTGATCGAAGAAGCTCAGCGAATTGGTTGGCAAGTAACAGCACCTAAAGGCTCTTTCTTTGCATGGCTACCTGTCCCATTAGGTTTTACGAGTGAAGAATTTGCCGATTTACTGCTCGACAAAGCCGATATTGCAGTAGCTGCAGGCAACGGCTTCGGCCAATATGGTGAAGGCTATGTGCGGGTTGGTTTACTTGTTAGCGAAGACCGCCTACGTGAAGCGATCGATAGAATTGAAAAATTAAACTTATTTAATGTATGAGCGTTTCCTTTATGTACTAACGAAAAAACTGTCCTAACAGCTAACACTCGCTACGGGACAGTTTTCTCTTTATATCTCTATCTTCCTCGGCTGTTCAAACCCTACTTCTAGCGGATAAAATTGAACATGCCCTGTTTCTTCATCAAACTTCCGGTTATGCTGAATCCCTTGTACTTCTGCTAGTACGACATCAGCAGTAATAACAATATTCCCGCTTTTAATAAAATGCCCACCTGACACAGTTCCCCATTGATCACTCATCGAGCCATGAAAATGGGTTTCATATCCACCATCACGTTTACAAACAACACCTGAACCTTGAATAAATTCAAGCGGACCTTCTTTTTCAATCACTTCACTAAAACGTACTTTAATTTTGGATGATGCATCTGGTACTAAATAAACAAAGCTACTTTTTTGAAAGCTACCGATGCAGCTAACAATCGTAGCTGATTCAATACCGTTCTCTTCACAGACTGCCTCTATTCCCTCAATGATATCTGTTCCCATTAGAATACGCGCACTAATAACCTTGCCAAATGAGCCAACACCATAGTTTACTCTGATAGACATTGCCATCCCTCTTTCATGACTAAATAATATAATCAATTTTGTCTTAACAAAATTACTGCTGACGTTCCATTTTCAATACAGGGAACATTCATACAATTAAGATTAAATGAAAAATTTTTAAAAATTCCATTGACTTACTATACCCTATAATTTATATTAGTTCTATCGGAATTACAAAAAAATATTATAAATCTCTTATCAAGAGTAGCTGAGGGACTGGCCCTATGAAGCTCGGCAACCTCCTTTTTTAAGGAAGGTGCTAAATCCTGCAAACGATTGTCGTTTGATAGATAAGAGAGGACGTTTTTTCATGAGCCTCTCTTAGTTTGTAAGAGAGTTTTTTTATTTTCATCAAATGAAGATAAAGCCTTTGGACGCAATTCCACCAAGGCCAAATTATTTTTAAAAAAACCGATAATACAACTTTGGAGGTATATTCATGAAGAAGAAAAACAAATTTTTAGCAGGTTTAGCGAGTCTCACATTAGCGGTAGCATTAGTGGGCTGTGGTACTAAGGAAGACAGCAAAGGTGCAGGTAAGGCTATTAATGAAGATAAAATTGTAGTGGGTGTAACTTCTGGTCCACACGAACAAATTGCAGAGGTTGCTGCAAAGGTTGCCAAAGAAAAAGGCTTAGAGGTAGAACTAAAACCTTTCTCTGATTATGTTTTACCAAATACATCATTAGCTGAGGGTGATCTTGATGCAAATAGCTATCAACACAAGCCATTCCTCGATACATTTAACAAAGATCACAATACAGATTTAGTGCCAGTAGGAAAAACAATTTTAAATCCAATGGGTATCTACTCTGAAAAATATAAATCATTCGATGAAATCCCAGACGGTGCAACATTCGGGTTACCAAATGATCCAACAAACGGGGCTCGTGCTCTCTTTGTCCTTCAAGAAGCTGGCTATATAAAATTAAAAGATGGAGCAGATTTAACAGCATCTATTCGCGATGTGGAAGAAAACAAAAAGAACTTAAAATTCATTGAACTAGAGGCTGCACAAATTCCGAAGCAGCTTAGTGAAGTAGATGTAGCAGCCATTAATACTAACTTCGCTCTTGAAGCCGGTATTGATCCTAAAAATGATTCCATTCTTTTAGAATCGACTGACTCTCCATATGTAAATTACATTGTGGTACGTGCTGAAAACAAGGACGACCCAACGATTAAGAAATTCGTTGAAGCTTATCAATCTGATGAAGTACGCAAATTTATTGAAGAAGAATTCAAAGGTTCTGTAATTCCAAGCTGGTAAGTGACGATTAAGACCCTTTCATAAAATAAAGAATCTGCGAGACTCCTATAGGAAGGCTAGCAGATTCTTGATTTATAGAAGGGCTTAGAAAGGAGATTTCACAGTATGATTCAATTAGAAAACATATCAAAAGAATTTAAAACTAAAAAAGGTATCGTCAAAGCAGTAGATGGTATTAACTTGCATGTCAAAAAAGGTGAAATTCATGGGGTTATTGGCTACAGTGGTGCAGGAAAAAGTACTCTTATTCGCTGTGTCAATTTATTAGAGCGTCCAACAACAGGAAAAGTATTAATCGATAATGTAGATATTACTTCCCTTTCTCTAAATGACCTTCGCAAAACACGTCAAAAAATAGGGATGATCTTCCAGCATTTTAATCTCTTAAAAACAGAAACTGTTTACAACAATATTGCGGTACCGTTAAAGCTTCTTGGCTATAACGCAACAGAAGTAAAAAACCGCGTTGCAAAGTATGCAGAAATTGTTGGCCTAACGGAGAAATTAGATAGCTACCCTAGCCAGCTTTCAGGTGGTCAAAAGCAGCGTGTCGCTATTGCACGTGCCCTTGCCCAAGAGCCTGAGATTTTACTCAGTGATGAAGCAACAAGCGCACTCGATCCCGAAACAACTGATGCCATTCTTGAACTTCTTTTGAAAATTAATCGTGAGCTTGGCATCACTATTTTACTTATTACACATGAAATGAATGTTATTCAAAAAATTTGCGATGATGTATCCGTTCTTGAATCAGGGAAGGTTGTAGAATATGGCTCTGCTATAGAGCTATTTTCGAAACCTCAGCATCCAACGACACGAAAATTTTTAAATACCATTTCCCAACGTAATTTATCTCCTTCCCTTATCGAGCAATTAAATGTTTCCGGAAGTGTTATTCGTCTAACATTCCTTGGTGAAAGTACAGGGAAACCATTACTTGCAGAAGTGAGCAAAGTTTATGATGTACAACCAAATATTTTAACAGCTAATATTATCGAATTAAAAAACGGCATTGTCGGAAATATTGTTGTGCATTTACACGGTGAGGTTCATATCGTTGAAAAAGCACTTAAGTATTTTACAGAAAACGGAGTAAGCGTTGAGGAATTAGGAGGCGAATTAAATGAATAGCATTCAAAGCTTCTTTACAGATTGGTCAGACGTTATTGGCAAATCTATTATCGAAACATTCCAAATGGTCGGAATATCTTTATTCTTCTCTATTATAATTGGGATTCCGTTAGGGCTTTTAATCGTTTTAACTCGCCCGGGGCAATCGTTTGAAAATAAATTTCTATACCAATTTTTCAATTTATTTATTAACATTATTCGATCTGTACCGTTCATTATTCTACTATTTTTCATTTTACCGTTCACGAAGCTAATCGTTGGCACAACTATTGGTGTAAAGGGTGTTATTGTGCCACTTGTTGTTTATACAGCGCCTTATATTGCTCGACTTATGGAAACAGCACTTTTAGAAGTAGACCCAGGTGTTGTGGAAGCTTATACAGCAATGGGTATTAAACGTCGTCATATTATTTGGAACGTCTTATTACGTGAAGCTCGCCCATCCATTATTTTAGGCTTAACGATTGCCACTATTGGTCTTATTGGTGCAACAGCTATGGCAGGAATGGTTGGTGCCGGTGGTTTAGGTGATCTGGCCTACCGTTATGGTCATCTACGCTATGAGGTCGATGTGATGTATGCGACAGTGTTTATCTTAATCATCCTTGTTCAGAGTATTCAATCAATAGGCAACCGCTTTGCCGCAAAACTAAAAAAAGATTAGGAGGGGGATGACGATGACAAATGAAATTTATGTAGAGAAAAATGGCTATATTGCTACATTGGTGTTAAATCGCCCTGATAAACGCAATTCTTTATCGAGAGATATGTTTCAATCCATCTTAGATCATCTTGAAGATTTACGTACGGATTCTTCTATTAAAGTATTAATTGTTCGTGGCATAAATGAAGTTGCCTTTTCTTCCGGTGCTGATATTACCGAGTTTTTAGATATTCGTTATGCTGCTGACAATGCAAAAGCCTATAATGATTTAGCATTAAAAGCCATTGATGCCGTTTATAAATTTCCACACCCTACAATTGCTATGATTCAAGGATTAGCTATTGGCGGTGGCTTAGAGCTAGCCAATGCTTGTGATTTCCGACTAGCAACACCGAAAAGCAAGCTTGGCATTACTGCTGCGAATATCGGTATCGTCTACAATCTTGAAAGTACAAAACGTCTTATGAACATCGTGGGTGTTGCGAAGGCAAAGGAAATTTTATATACAGCAAATATTTTCACAGCGGAAGAAGGAAAAAATATTGGTTTGATTACCGCTTTACATGAGCCCGAAGATATTGAAAAAGAAACACTTCAGTTCGCAAATCATTTATTAAGTAAATCATCTGTTGCCAATGCTGGCATCAAAAAAATTATTCAAGCAATTGTTGACGGCGACAACGAAGAAAGCGAAGAGCTAGCCCAAATCATTCTTGATTCATTTAGCTCTGATGATTATAACGAAGGCATTCAAGCATTTTTACATAAAAGAACGCCTATTTTCAATAAGTAAGCGAGGTAGGAACGATGACAAACAATACAGATGGCGATTTACTTTTAAAAAATATAAATGCTCAAGCCCCCTTCCCTATTTGCTTTACAGATTTAGAAAAGGCTGTGGCAGAAAAAATTGAAACTGGCCCATTTGGTTACATACGATCAGGTGCTGGCGGTGAACAAACATTACATAATAATCGTGCAGCTTTTGAAAAATACTCGATTATTCCACGCTTTTTACATGATGTTTCAAATATTGATACATCCATTAAGCTTTTTGGTAAAACACATCCTACTCCGTTCTTATTTGCTCCGGTTGGCATGAATAGAATGGCGCATGACGAGGGAGAGCTTGCAGTTGTACGTGCAGCTGAACAATTAAAAATCCCGTATATTCAAAGTACAGTTTCAAGCTATGCACTTGAAGGTGTCGCACAAGCGGCACCCGCAGCTACAAAATGGTTTCAATTATATTGGTCCACAAATGAGGACATTGCCTATAGTATGGCCGATCGAGCCGAGGCTGCTGGTTTCGAGGCTATTGTTTTAACTGTCGATACTGTTATGCTCGGTTGGCGTGAGGAAGATGTTCGCAATCAATTTTCTCCGTTAAAGCTTGGATATGCCCGAGGAAACTATATGAATGACCCTGTTTTTACAGCTTCCTTGCCAGACAATTCATTCGAGTCGTATGTACAAGGCGTTTTGCAAAATGTTTTCCATCCAACATTAAATTGGGAAAATGTACGCGAATTAAAGCGCCGTTCCAACCTCCCTATTTTATTGAAGGGCATTTTACATCCTGGAGATGCAGAGCTAGCTATAGAAAACAACATTGACGGCATTATTGTGTCAAACCACGGTGGTCGTCAATTAGATGGTGTGATTGCCTCACTTGATGCACTCCCCGCAATAGTGAAAACAGTAAACGGCCGAATTCCTGTTATTTTAGATAGTGGTGTTTATCGTGGCATGGATGCCCTCAAGGCACTCGCTTTAGGCGCGGATGCTGTTGCTATTGGTCGTCCTTTCGTCTACGGGCTTGCACTGGACGGTCAGCAAGGAGTCGAAAAAGTAATGACAAATTTATATGATGAATTAAAAGTTTCTATCGCTTTAGCGGGTGCAACATCAGTAAAGGGACTACGTAATATCACAATTGTGAAAAAAGATGGAGTCGATGATCAATGAAACAAGCATTAGCAGGCTTAAAAGTAGTTGATTTATCGCAAGTGCTTGCTGGCCCTTATTGCACAATGGTGTTAGCGGATATGGGCGCTGAAGTGATCAAAATCGAAAAATACCCAAACGGGGACGATACGCGCACAATGGGCCCTTTCATCAATGAAGAAAGTCATATGTATATGATGGTTAATCGCAATAAAAAAGGGGTTTGTCTAAATTTAAAAACTACCGAAGGGTTGGCATTATTCAAAGAGCTTATACAGTCTGTGGATGTTCTTGTAGAAAACTATCGACCTGGTGTTACAAAAAAACTTGGCATTGATTATGACACATTAAAAGAAATTAATCCTGAGCTTATTTATTGCTCCATTTCCGGTTATGGCCAAACAGGTCCATATAGTCAAAAAGGCGGCTACGATATTATGGCGCAAGGGCTTAGTGGCTTAATGCATATGACTGGCGAAGCTGATGGGAGACCAGTAAAGGTTGGCTTTGCAGTGAACGATATTGCAGCCGCACAAACTGCTTTACAGTCTATTTTAATGGCTTATATTTATAAACTTCGTAGTGGCAAGGGACAATACATCGACGTGTCACTTGTCGAGTCCGGGCTTGCTTGGACTGTTTGGGAGGCAGCCGCTTATTTTGGAAAGGGCGAGCTTCCTGATCGTACAGGTACTGCTCATCGTGTATCCGCTCCGTATCAAGGTTTTAAAACACAAGACGACTATATTTTAATTGGAGCTGGCAATCAAAAGCTGTGGGAGATTTTTGCCACGAAAGTCGTGACTCGACCAGACTGGTTAGATGATCCACGCTTTGCAACAAACTACTTACGTGCTCAAAATGTGAAAGCACTCGAAGCAGCAATCGAAAGCGAATTGATACAGCATAAAGCGACTCATTGGCTACAACTATTAGATGAACATGGTATACCTTCTAGTCCAATTTATTCGTACGATCAAACATTGAATGATCCGCACATTTTAGAGCGTGGTATGGTACTTGCCTATGAACATCCAGTTGCCGGTCCAATGCGCACACTTGGCTTCCCTGCAAAGTTTTCACAGACACCAGGTCAGCTAACCAATGTTGCTCCTACATTAGGACAACATAATGAAGAAATTTTAAAATCATTACATGTGACTGATGAACGCATCAAACAGCTAAAAGAAGCGAAAGCCATTCACTCGAAGTAAAGCTACCAATTATTTTGGGATGAAATTTTTTGTTGCTTTGACGGTGGCTACTCGTCGCTTCGGCGGTAGCTTCCGTCGTTTTGGCGGTGGC
>Ga0213829_1002203_pt1 | contig 13023 bp, 9 predicted proteins | sample MC6MC0896MG_FD_180665 | JGI IMG/M metagenome (GOLD analysis project Ga0213829, IMG submission 180665) | Enriched soil aggregate microbial communities from Iowa State University, Ames, United States - MC6-MC0896-MG | ecosystem: Environmental > Terrestrial > Soil > Unclassified | place: USA: Iowa...
AAGTCAGCCAGGCCTTCGTGGTGTTCCAGCCAGTGAAATCGGTTGGCGTGGTCGGCGACGGCCGTCGTTACGCCTGGGTCGTGGCCCTGCGTGCCGTGGAAACCATCGACTTCATGACCGCGCGTTGGGCTCACCTGCCTTACGAACTGCTGGAAACTGTTTCCGGCCGGATCATCAATGAAATCGAAGGCATCTCCCGCGTTACTTATGACGTGTCGAGCAAGCCGCCAGCGACCATTGAGTGGGAGTGATCCCGCGCTGACGCCCTGGCAAACAGGTCGTTAACCGACACACACAACCCCGGCTCAGGCCGGGGTTTTGTTTTTTCGGTCAGGCAAAAATCAGACGACAAACCAGGTTATGTGTAAGCAAAAAATACCTTGGCAATGCCCTGAAAGACATGCGCCATCCCCATTCTCAGCCTCGTCTGTACCCTCTTCGGGACAATCGTCCGAACCTGTCCGGACTGCCGTTGCCGTCCGAGGAAGGCAGGTGGATTTTTGTTCAAGGTTGTCAGTTGACAACCATCGGAATACTGCGGAGACTGGAGGCTATGGATGGCTCGTGCATCTCACCCGAAAAAAGACATCGAAATGGCCCTGCGTCGCGCCGAAGAGCGAGGCTGGCGGGTAGAAGTTGGCGGCAGTCATGCCTGGGGAAAGATCTACTGCCCATTCAGGCATGACCTTTGTCGCTGTGGCGAGTTCTGTATCACCAGTGTGTGCAGCACGCCGAGGAACCCTTTCAACCATGCGAGGGCACTACGGCGAGTGGTCGATAACTGTACGACGCAGCAGGTGATTGACGGGAAGTCGGCACCTCGGCTCAAGGAGTAATTCAATGGACTACATTTTCACCCTCAAGTATCAGCTTGCCCAGGGCGATAGCGATCCTGACGTATTGGTCGAACGCTTATACACCGAAGGATGCGATGACGCGTTGGTCGGTGTCGGGCTGCCCGGCCGACTGGCCTTGGAGTTTACCCGCGAGGCCGCGACTGCCGAGGCGGCGCTGTTGAGCGCGCTGATGGACATCAAGCGCATCATTCCTGACGCTCGTCTGGTGGAGGTAGCGCCGGACTTCGTCGGTCTGACGGACATTGCCGACATCGTCGGCGTTTCGCGACAGAACATGCGCAAACTGATGCTCACTCATGGCAGCAGCTTCCCGTTGGCCGTGCATGAGGGCAAGGCCTCGGTCTGGCACCTGGCTGAGGTACTGAGCTGGCTGGATGCCAAGGGCGGCTACAACCTTGAGCAGCCGGTCATCGAGGTCGCCCGTATCGCGCAAGGCATCAATCTCGTCAAGGAATCGCGCCGGGTCGTCGCCCTGGGCGCCGAGTGGCAGGCCCTGGTTTGAGGTCGTCCTCTTAGCGCCGCGCCACATCCGAAAAATAGAACTTGTCCAGGGTATGCCGCGATTCGGTGTACTCGAATTGCCTGCCATCCTGCAAAAACGTCTGGTTGCTGACCACGATCACATGGCTTTGGCCATCCAGGTCCAGGTGTTGCTGGTCATCCTTGCTCCGCGGCACCGCTTCGATGGTGCGCTGGGCATAGGCGATTTGCAGCTGCAGGGTCTGCTCGATGAAGGCGTAGATCGAGTGCTCGGCGATGTCCCTGGACAGGCCGGGAATCACCTCGCTGACGAAATGGTTGATGTCGAGGATCACCCGTTTGCCGTCGATCCGCCGAACGCGTTTGATCCGGACGATCAGGCTGCCTTCTTCGGCCTGTATGTGTTCCAGCAGGGTACCTTCAAGCGGGAACTGCGTGAACTCCACCACCTCGGTACTGACGTCGTTGCCCAGTCGCGGGTAGGTCTCCTGGAAGCTGACGATGCCTCCGAGCTGGAATTCGATCGGGTTGGTCGACAGCACGAAGGTGCCTTTGCCGTGGACCTTCTGGGCGAAACCGCGCTCCTGGAGTTGTTCGATGGCCTTGCGCACGGTGCCGCGACTGGCCTGGTAGCTGTCCATCAGTTCGGTTTCGGAAGGCAAGCGGGCGCCGCGCTCCAGACGTTCGGTGGTGATACTGGCAAGCAGATCGCTGTAGATCTGGTTGTATTTACTCATGGGAATGGCTCTGTGCCGCAATGCTCAAGGGTTTGAACCTTAAGGGCGGGGTAGGGAATTGTCCATGCAGGTTTGGATTTCTTCCCATATGGGTGTAGGAAATTTCATCGTCTACGGGTTTAGGAGATTTTAAACAAATTGAAACTCGTCTGTACGAGTTGTTGCTTTAACTCGTGCAGACGAGTACTTTTCATCTCGGCGTGCTGCCAATAACAAAAAACTACAGCGGAAGACCAAGCATGAGCCACGACTATCCGAACATCGTCACCGAGCTGCTGCAAAGCCTCGGGGGCAGCGACAACCTCGAGCAGGCCGCGCACTGTGTCACCCGGCTGCGCCTGGCCCTCAAGGACCCGAGCCTGGTCAACAGCGCCACGTTGAACCAGATTGACCTGGTCAAGGGCTCGTTCTTTACGGGGGGGCTGTTCCAGGTGGTCATCGGTCCCGGCGAGGTGGAAAAGGTCTACGCCGAGCTGCGCCGTCAAACCGGTCTCGCGGCTTCGACCATCGCCGACGTCAAACAGAAAAGCGCCGACAAGATCAACGCGATGCAACGGCTGGTGCGGGTGTTTTCCGATGTGTTCATGCCGATCCTGCCGGCGCTAATCATTGCCGGCCTGCTGATGGGCATCAACAACCTGATCGGCGCCCGGGGCATGTTCATCGAGGGCCAGACCCTGCTGGACGCCTACCCCAAGCTTGAAGGGCTCTGGAGCCTGATCAACCTGATGGCCAACACCTCGTTCGTGTTCCTGCCGGCGCTGGTGGGCTGGTCGGCGGCCAAGCGGTTCGGCGGCAGCGAAATCCTCGGCATCGTGCTCGGTCTGATGCTGGTGCATCCGGACCTGCTTAACGCCTGGAACTACGGCAAGGCGGTGGCCGGACTGGAAGGGCAGAGTCTGCCGTACTTCGACATTCTCGGATTGTTCCAGATCGAGAAGGTCGGCTATCAGGGGCAGATCCTGCCAATCCTGCTGGCCGCCTATGTCATGAGCGTCATCGAGAAATGGCTGCGGGCGCGGGTGCCGAACGCGGTGCAATTGCTGGTGGTGCCGATCACTACCATCGTCGTCACCGGCGTGCTGGCGCTGGCGGTGATCGGCCCGGTGACGCGACACCTGGGCATCCTCATCACCGAAGGCGTGGTCATGCTGTTCGACCTGGCACCGATGGTCGGCGGCACGATCTTCGGCCTGCTCTACGCGCCGCTGGTGATCACCGGGATGCACCACATGTTTCTCGCGGTCGACTTGCAGCTGATCTCCACCCAGGGCGGCACATTCATCTGGCCGATGATCGTCATGTCGAACCTCGCCCAGGGCAGCGCGGCACTGGCGGTGTTCTACATGACCCGGAATGTGCGGGACAAGAGCATGGCCTCGACCTCGGCGATTTCCGCTTACTTCGGCATCACCGAACCGGCCATGTTCGGGGTCAACCTGCGCTACAAGTTCCCGTTTTATGCCGCGCTGATCGGCTCGGCCCTGGGAAGCATCTTCCTGTCGCTGAACAAGGTCCAGGCTTCGGCGATTGGCGTTGGCGGGTTGCCTGGTTTTATCTCGATCATTCCGCAGTTCATCCCGATGTTTGTGATCGGGATGGTGATTGCCATGGTCGTGCCGTTTGTTTTGACCTGTGGGTTGAGCATGAAGATTGTCCGGCCGGGGTATCGCGTCGCCTGATAGATCCATTCGCGAGCAAGCCCGCTCCCACAGGGGAACGCGATCACCTGTAGGAGCTGGCTTGCCGGCGAAGAGGCCCCCAAGGCCGATACAAAACTTACTGAAGGAATACGCCATGCAAGACTGGCAACGCTCGGTGATCTACCAGATCTACCCGAAAAGCTTCCACAGCCACGCCGGCAACCCCACGGGTGATTTGCTCGGTGTCGTGGCCAAGCTCGACTACCTGCACTGGCTGGGCGTCGATTACCTGTGGATCACTCCATTCCTGCGTTCGCCCCAGCGCGACAACGGTTACGACATCAGTGATTACTACGCCATCGATCCGAGCTACGGGACCATGGCCGATTGCGAACTGCTGATCGCCGAGGCCGGCAAGCGCGGAATCAAGCTGATGCTCGATATCGTGGTCAACCACACCTCCATCGAGCACAGCTGGTTCCAGCAGGCCCGCAGCAGCCTCGACAACCCGTACCGCGACTTCTATATCTGGCGCGACCAGCCGAACAAGTGGGAATCCAAGTTTGGCGGTTCGGCCTGGGAGTACGAGGCACAGACCGGTCAGTACTACCTGCACCTGTTCGATCACACCCAGGCCGACCTGAACTGGGACAACCCCAACGTACGCGCCGAAGTCTTCAAGATGATGCGTTTCTGGCGGGACAAGGGCGTGGGTGGTTTCCGCCTGGACGTGATCAACCTGATCTCGAAACCGGCTGACTTCCCCGACGACGACAGCGACGGCCGGCGCTTCTACACCGACGGCCCGAACGTCCATGAATACCTGCAGCAGATGCACCGCGAAGTGTTCGAAGGCCATGACCTGATCAATGTCGGCGAGATGTCGTCCACCAGCCTGGAACACTGCATTCGTTATTCGCGGCCGGAGTCGAAAGAGCTGTCGATGACCTTCAACTTCCATCACCTGAAGGTCGATTACCCGAACCTGCAAAAATGGATTCGCGCCGATTTCGACTTCCTCGAACTCAAGCGCATCCTCTCCGACTGGCAGACCGGCATGCAGGCCGGCGGTGGCTGGAATGCGTTGTTCTGGTGTAACCACGACCAGCCACGGGTGGTCTCGCGTTTTGGCCATGACGGCGAATATCGCGTGCTGTCGGCGAAGATGCTCGGCACTGCGCTGCATTTCCTCCAGGGCACGCCATTCGTGTATCAGGGCGAAGAGTTGGGCATGACCAATCCGGGTTTCGATCACATCGATCAGTACCGTGATGTCGAGACGCTGAACATCTTCCGGCTCAAGCGCGAGGCGGGTGCCAGTGACGCCGACAACATGGCGGCGATCATGCAGAAGTCCCGGGACAACGGCCGTACGCCGATGCACTGGAGCGCCGAGCCGAACGCCGGCTTCAGTGCCGCCGAGCCCTGGATCGGCGTACCGGCCAACTCGGCACAGATCAACGTCGCCACCCAATTAGATGACCCGGACTCCGTGCTGCATCACTACCGTCGGCTGATCGCCCTGCGTCGCACCGAAGCGCTGATATCCGATGGCGTGTACCGGCAACTGTTGCCGGATCATCCACAACTCTGGGTGTATGTGCGTGAAGGCCGGGGCGAGCGCTTGCTGGTGCTGAACAACTTCTACGGCACCTCCTGCGAAGTCCTGTTGCCGGATACAGTGATCAGCGAGGCGATGGGCCAGCGTCTGGTCATCAGCAACTACCCGGACTGTCCGCCGCGAAATCGGCAAGTCTGTTTGCGGCCTTATGAGTCGCTGGTTTTGCACCTGACCGACTGACCGACCACTAATAAAACACCGGTTTAAAAAACACGCAGAAAACTGCGCGGGGGATCTTTGCGCGCCGTTTTTGTGGCTGTACACAATAAAAATAATGGGGTGGTTTTTGAAAACAATAATAAATCGCAGTCTTGCGCTGGCGTGCGTATGCCTGGCATTGCCTCTTTCAGCCCAGGCACTGGAGTTCGGTGGTTACTTGCGCAGCGGCGTCGGTACTTCGGTCAACAGCAGTTCCCAATCCTGTTTCCAGTTGCCAGGTGCACAAACGAAATATCGGTTGGGTAACGAATGTGAGCAATATGGCGAGTTGGAGTTGCGCCAGGATCTGTTCACCCTGGACGACGGATCGGTGCTCAGTGTCGACGGCATGGCCTCGCTGTATAACAAGTACGACCGCGGCCTGACATTCAAGGGCGATAACGGTTCGGTGCGCCTGCCGCAGCTGTACGCGCAATGGTCGAATATGCCCGGCCTGAACGGCGGCTCGCTATGGGCCGGTCGGCGTTATTACAAGCGCAACGATATTCATATTTCCGACTTCTACTATTGGAACCAGAGCGCCACCGGTGGCGGTATCGAGGACGTGTTGATCGGCGACTTGAAATACAGTTACGCCTTCTCGCGCAAAGACAACCTTTACCAGAAGGACTACATCAACCGCCACGATTTCAATGTCGCCGGCTTCGACACCAATCCCGGTGGTGAACTGGAGTTCGGCCTTAGTTACATCGATAAACCCGACAGTCGCGATGCACACCGTGGCTGGGCCATCACCACGCAACATGTGCAGAAAGGTTTTCTGGGCGGCAAGAACAAACTGGCCTTCCAGTACGGCGAAGGTCCCGGCACCGGGTTGGGCTATACCGGTAACGTGAAACTCGACGACAGCAACAAGAGCTACCGTGTAGTGGAGTTCTTCGACTGGCAAGTGACGCCACGGTTTGGCGGGCAAGTCCAGGCCGTTTACCAGAAAGATGTGCGGCCGGATGGCAGGGATCAGAACTGGATGTCCCTCGGTGTTCGTCCGGCCTACGCGCTCACCGAGGAGTTCAAACTGGTGACCGAACTGGGGCACGATCAGGTGGACGCCACGGGTGGCACGCGCAAGCTGAGCAAATTCACCTTCGCCCCGACCTGGTCGCCCAAGGGACCGGAATTCTGGGCCCGGCCCGAGGTGCGTGTGTATTACACCTATGCCAGCTGGAACCAGGCGGCCCAGCGGGCGGCCAATCTGTTGGCGAAAGGGTCTGCGTTGTCGGACACCGGTGCCTTTGGCACGGCGCGACACGGTGCGAACGTCGGATTGCAGGTCGAATACTGGTGGGACTGAACGCCGCATGACCGGGTAGGAGCTGCCGCAGGCTGCGATCTTTTGGCGACGTCAAGGGCGCCCAAGATCAAAAGATCGCAGCCTGCGGCAGCTCCTACGTCGGATACCACGAGATCGCAAGCGTCCTTTATAAAGAACAAAACAGCAGGTGACGTCATGGCTACACCCCAACAATTGCAACTGTATGCGCCGCTATCCGGCGTATTGATGCCCATGGATCTGGTACCCGATCCGGTGTTTTCCAGTCGTGTGATCGGCGATGGGCTGTGCATCGACCCGACTTCAACCACGCTTTGCGCACCGCTGGCAGGCATTGTCAGCAATGTGCAGGCCAGCGGGCATGCGATCAGCATCACCAATGAAAATGGGGTGCAGGTGTTGATGCACATAGGCCTCGACACGGTGAACCTGGCGGGGAAGGGATTCACGCGGCTGGTGGAGGAGGGCGAGCAGGTTGACATCGGGCAGTCGCTGATCGAGTTCGATGCCGATTTTGTTGCGATGAACGCCCGCAGCCTGCTGACGTTGATGCTGGTGGTCAGCGGCGAGCCATTCACCTGGCTGGCGCCGCAAACGGGAGGCGTGGACAGTGGCCAACCATTGCTGCAATTGGATCTTGCAGGGAAAGCGAGCTCCGAGCCCGTAACGGAAGAAGGCGATGCGTTGTTCTCCAGGCCGGTGACGCTGGCCAATCCGAACGGCCTGCATGCCCGTCCGGCAGCGGTATTCGCCCAGGCGGCGAAAGGCTTTTCGGCGAGCGTCTTTCTGCATAAACGGCAACAGAGTGTGAATGCCAAATCCCTGGTGGCAATCATGACGTTGCAGACGGCTAAGGGTGACGTTGTGCAAGTCAGCGCGTCTGGTCCGGATGCTGAAGCGGCTATCAATACGTTGACCGAGCTGTTGGCGACAGGGTGCGGTGAAGGGGTGGCGGAGCCGGCGGCGCAAGTCGAGGCGAAAGCGCCTGAGGTTTCATCGCCGACAGTGTTGCGTGGGGTTTGCGCATCGGCCGGATCGGCCTTTGGTCAAGTGGTGCAGATAGCCGAGCGCGATCTGGAAGTGAATGAACCCGGCACCACACCGCCGGCAGAGCGCGAGCAGCTGTCCTGCGGTTTGGCCGAGGCGCGCCTGGCCCTGCAGCAGTTGCGCGACAACGCCACGGGCAGCGCGCAAGCAGACATCTTCAAGGCGCATCAGGAGCTGCTCGAAGATCCGGTGTTGCTTGGAGGGGCCGAAGCGCTGATCAGCGAAGGGAAAAGTGCCGGGTTCGCCTGGCGAGCAACCATCGAGTCGACGGCGCACTTGTTCAAAAGCCTGGACAACGCGCTGCTGGCCGAACGAGCGGCGGACCTGGTGGATGTTGGCCAGCGGGTGCTGAAGCTGATCCTCGGCGTGCAGGATCAAGCGATCGAGCTGCCCGAAGGGGCGATTCTGATCGCCGATCAACTGACGCCGTCCCAGACCGCCGGGCTCGATACCCGCAAGGTCCTGGGGTTCGCCACGGTCGGTGGTGGCGCCACCAGTCATGTCGCGATTCTCGCGCGGGCTGCCGGGTTGCCGGCGATCTGCGGCTTGCCTGCTCAAGTACTCTCGCTGAGGAACGGCAGCCTGGTGTTGCTCGATGCAGACAAGGGCGAACTGCACCTGGACCCGGAACTGGCGGCCATCGAGCAACTGCGGGTCGATCGCCAGCGCCAGGAGCAACGCCATCAGCATGTTTTGGCACACGCAACGCTGGCCGCCTGCACCCGTGATGGTCATCACGTCGAAGTAACGGCCAACGTCGCCTCGCTGAGCGAGACCGAACAGGCCATGACCCTGGGCGGCGAGGGCGTCGGCCTGTTGCGTTCGGAGTTTCTGTATCTGGATCGCAACCACGCACCGAGCCATGAAGAACAGGCCTCCACGTACAGCGCCATCGCGCGTGTCCTGGGGCCATCACGCAGCCTGGTGGTGCGCACCCTGGATGTTGGCGGCGACAAGCCTCTGGCTTACGTACCGATGGACAGCGAAACCAACCCGTTCCTCGGCATGCGCGGCATTCGTTTGTGCCTGGAGCGTCCGCAGCTGTTACGCGATCAATTCAAGGCCATCCTGGCCTGCGCAGGGTTGGCGCAACTGCACATCATGCTGCCGATGGTCACGCAGCTGTCGGAACTGCGCCTGGCCCGGCAGCTGCTTGAGGAAGAGGCGCTGGCAGCAGGTCACGCTGAATTGCCGAAGCTGGGGATCATGATCGAAGTGCCGGCTGCGGCGCTGATGGCCGACCTGTTTGCGCCGGAGGTGGATTTCTTCTCGATCGGCACCAACGATCTGACCCAGTACACGCTGGCCATGGACCGTGATCATCCGCGGCTGGCGGCTCAGGCCGACAGCTTCCACCCGTCGGTGCTGCGCCTGATCGCCAGCACCGTCCAGGCCGCCCATGCCCATGGCAAATGGGTCGGGGTGTGCGGAGCCATGGCGTCCGAAACACTGGCGGTGCCGTTGCTGCTGGGCCTTGGGGTGGACGAACTGTCGGTGAGCGTGCCGTTGATTCCGGCGATCAAGGCCGCGGTTCGCGAAGTGGACCTGGTGGACTGCCAGGCCATCGCCCGGCAAGTACTGGGCCTGGACAGCGCCGAGCAGGTGCGCGAGGCACTGCGGCAATATCACGAGGCAACGGTCGATACTTCACGGGTTCTGGAGAACGGACATGTTTGAGAAAATGCAGCAGGCGTTCTGGAGGGCGTTAACCCCGGATCTGGTGGTGGATGAACCCAAGGTGGTGGCGCAGCCGGTTGCCGGATTGGCGGCGAACGTCGTCGCGGCGTTGGGCGGTGTGGATAACCTCAAGTCGCACAAGGCCGTGGCGCTGACCCGGGTTCGGGTGGAGTTGCGGGATGTGGAGCGGCTGGATCGACAGGCTTTGACGGCGGCAGGTGTACCGGGCGTCATGATGCTGGAGGGTGGAGTGGTGCATCTGATCACCGGCCTCACGCCATGACCGATCCCCTGTGGCTCGCTCCCACAATTTCCTTAACTGAACGGCATTAGGGCAAACCCCCCTCACCACTGACGCGGTGCTCAGGCCATGGTTTACTGTGGCCATCCGCCGCGCCACCCTTACTGTTTCTCATCCGCAGGTGTATCGTATTCGCCTTTTACAGGCCCCGCGCCTGTCGCTGATACGTGAGGTAGTTGAGTTCATGTCCTTTACCCGTCGCCAAATCCTCGGTGGCCTGGCCGGTCTTGTTGTCGTTGGTGTCGGAGCGGGAGGCGCGTCGCGGTACTGGTTGGGCAAGATGGCCGACGCCGACGCGGGCCACGACTATGAACTGATCGCGGCACCGCTGGACGTCGAGCTGGTGGCCGGACATAAAACCGAAGCCTGGGCATTCGGTCCGTCGGCGCCGGGCACCGAATTGCGCGTGCGTCAGGGTGAATGGCTGCGTGTGCGTTTCATCAACCACCTGCCGGTCGCGACCACCATCCACTGGCACGGCATCCGCCTGCCGCTGGAAATGGACGGCGTGCCCTATGTGTCGCAGCTTCCGGTGTTGCCGGGTGAATACTTCGACTACAAATTCCGCGTGCCCGACGCCGGCAGCTACTGGTATCACCCGCACGTAAACAGCAGTGAAGAACTGGGTCGCGGCCTGGTCGGTCCGCTGATCATCGAAGAGCGCGAGCCCACCGGTTTCAAGTACGAGAAGACCCTGAGCCTCAAGAGCTGGCACGTCGATGAAGCGGGCGCGTTCGTCGCCTTCAGCATTCCTCGTGAAGCGGCCCGTGGCGGCACGGCAGGGCGTCTGGCTACCATCAATGGCGTTGCGCAAGCGGTGATCGACTTGCCCGCCGGGCAGATCACCCGCGTTCGCCTGCTTAACCTGGATAACACCCTGACTTATCGCCTCAACATCCCTGGGGTCGAAGCGCAGATCTACGCGCTGGACGGCAATCCCATCGAACCGCGGCCATTGGGCAAGGAATACTGGCTCGGTCCGGGCATGCGCATCTGTCTGGCGATCAAGGCGCCGCCAGCCGGTGAGGAACTGTCCCTGCGCAACGGCCCGGTACGCCTGGGCACGTTGCGCTCGGTGGCAAACACCGATGCACCGACCGCGTGGCCACCGGCGCTGCCCGCCAACCCGGTGGCCGAGCCGGACCTGGCCAATGCCGAGAAACTCAACTTCAATTTCGAATGGGTGGGTTCGGTGTCGGTGAACGTCGACAACGGCCGGCCGCCGAGCCTGTGGCAGATCAACGGCAAGGCCTGGGACATAACGGACAAGACCTGCGCCGACCGCCCGATCGCCAAGCTCGAAAAGGGCAAGAGCTACATTTTCGAATTGAAGAACATGACTCAGTACCAGCACCCGATTCATCTACACGGCATGAGTTTCAAGGTCATCGCCTCGAACCGGCACAAGGTGATCCCGTACTTCACCGACACCTACCTGCTGGGCAAGAACGAACGCGCCCAGGTGGCGTTGGTGGCGGATAATCCGGGGGTGTGGATGTTCCATTGCCATGTGATCGACCACATGGAAACCGGCCTCATGGCCGCTATCGAGGTGGCATGATGCGGCAGATTCGTCCCGTGGCGATCATCGATCGCAGCCGTGATCGCGATTTCATGCGTGAAGCCCTGGCGCTCGCCGCCCAAGGCGCAGCGCTGGGCGAAGTGCCGGTGGGCGCGGTGCTGGTCCAGGACGGCGAGATCATCGGTCGCGGCTTCAACTGCCCGATCAGCGGCAATGACCCTAGCGCCCATGCCGAGATGGTCGCGATCCGCGCCGCCGCCCAGGCCGCGAGCAATTACCGTTTACCGGGCAGCACGCTCTACGTGACGCTTGAACCGTGTAGCATGTGCGCCGGGTTGATCGTGCATTCGCGGATTGCGCGGGTGGTGTATGGCGCGCTGGAGCCCAAGGCGGGGATTGTGCAGAGCCAGGGGCAGTTTTTTACCCAAGGTTTTCTAAATCATCGAGTGCTGTTTGAAGGCGGGGTGTTGGCGGAGGAATGCGGGGCGGCCCTAAGCGAGTTCTTCAAGGCCCGCCGCGCCAAACCCGCAGACTGAACACCGAACCCCTGTAGGAGCTGGCTTGCCAGCGAAGGCGGCATCACATTCAACAATGATGTTGACTGATCTACCGCTTTCGCTGGCAAGCCAGCTCCTACAGAGTGATCTCCATCGGTCAGGAGATTGGGGTTACTTGCGGGCCACAATCACCGCCCGCATCGGCGCCGGCAGTCCTTCAATCGTCTTGCTGTGATCCTCAGGATCCAGGAAGTCGCTCAACGACTGATACTTCATCCACTCCGTCCCGCGCTGTTCCTCGACCGTGGTCACGCTGACATCCACGCACTTCACATCGCTGAACCCGGCACGTCGCAACCACAACTCCAGCGCCGGCACCGATGGCAGGAACCACACATTACGCATCTGCGCGTACCGATCTTCCGGTACCAGCACCTGCTGCCGATCACCCTCGATCACCAGCGTCTCCAGCACCAGTTCGCCACCCTTGACCAGGCAATCCTTCAGCGCCAGCAAGTGCTCGATCGGCGAGCGGCGATGATAGAACACACCCATGGAAAACACCGTGTCGAAGCCTTCCAGATTGGCCGGCAGATCCTCGAAGGGAAACGGCAGGTGCCAGGCATTGGGCTCGGACAGGTAGCGCTGCACCGCCTGGAACTGGCAGAAGAACAGCCAGTTCGGATCGACGCCGATCACGCTGTCAGCCCCGGCACCGAGCATGCGCCACATGTAATAGCCGTTGCCGCAGCCGACATCGAGGATGCGTTTGCCCTTGAGGTTCAAGTGCGGCGCGACCCGGGACCACTTCCAGTCCGAGCGCCATTCGGTGTCGACGTGCACGCCAAACAGATCGAACGGCCCTTTGCGCCACGGCGACAAACCCATCAATGCGGTGCGCATCTGCGCGCGGGTTTCATCGTCGCAATCGGTATCGAGCTTCAAGCCGTTCAACAAGTCGACTTCGCTCGGCTGGATCTTCGGCAAGGCGTCCAGCGCGCTCTGCCAACGCTCCAGGTCGCCATGACCCTTTTCCATTTTCTTGTCGAGTTGCGCCTGCAGGGTGTTGGCCCAGGCATCCAGCGGAGTGCCGGCCAGCCGGCGGGCGAGGGGGGACAGATCAATCATGGCAAGGCAATCAACGAGGCAAAG
>Ga0213829_1002204_pt1 | contig 13021 bp, 14 predicted proteins | sample MC6MC0896MG_FD_180665 | JGI IMG/M metagenome (GOLD analysis project Ga0213829, IMG submission 180665) | Enriched soil aggregate microbial communities from Iowa State University, Ames, United States - MC6-MC0896-MG | ecosystem: Environmental > Terrestrial > Soil > Unclassified | place: USA: Iowa...
GGTTTGTACCTTCCGGAGATAGGTTTGGTCGCGGCGCGCGAGGATGTGGGTCGGCACAACGCGTTGGACAAGCTCTGCGGACATGCGATCCGTTCAGCCGTGGATCGCCACCGGGGAGCGGTCGTCGTAACGAGCAGGATTTCGGTGGAGATGGTCCAAAAAACCGTGATGCTCGGCTGTCCTGTACTGATCGCAGTCTCGTCACCCACTGCCCTTGCCATTCGCACCGCCGAGGCCGCCGGTGTAACGCTCATCGCCCTCGCCCGAGGAGAGGACTTCGAGATATTCACCTGTCCGAGCCGCGTGGTGCCTCATTGACGGTAACGTTTTAGCGTTGCTGGATACAGGCGCAACAAGGCTAGATCACGGCTGCTTTCCGTAGCCGAGCGCCTCACCGATCCTCACCAGGTCCGCAAATGATCGCACGTCCATCTTGCGCATCACGTTGCCGCGATGGAGCTTGACGGTGACTTCCATGATCCCAAGTTCAAAGGCTATCTGCTTGTTCATGAGCCAGCGGACCACAAGCTGCATCACCTCCTGTTCGCGGGCAGTCAAGGTCTCTTAAAGCGCCGCCGCCGCCTCTAGGTCAGCGTCACCTCTGCGGATTTCGGCGTCGCGCTCAAGTGCTACGGAGACGGCATCCAGGAGAGCCTTTTCTCCAAAGGGCTTCGTCATGAAGTCGGATGCCCATGCCTTTATGGCCATCACGGTCATGGGGATGTGGCCATAGCCGGCATGAAGATGTTCGACATCTTGTTTCACTTGGCATTGAGATGTGCCTGCAATTCGAGCCCGTCGACATGCGGCAGTCGAATATCAAGCAGGATGCACCGCGCCCCGGATCTGGCGGCCGCGAGGAAGGATGCGGTATCCCCAAAGGCAAGGGCGTCCATCGATATCGACGTGAACAGATCAACAAGTGGTTCACGCATCGAACGATCGCCGTCGACGATGTAGACGACCGCATAGGAGGTTCGAGAGGCGATCATAATATCAGTATTTCCATTGCCTCCTCAAGCCATGTTAAGGTCGCTTCTCCTTCTTAGCCAGTCTGGGAGCGAAAGATCTTGACCGGAACGCCCTTGTAGGCTGGTGTTCCGGACTTGTGATCGTAATGGGTCAGGGCGACGACAGCGTTCATTTCCGGATAATAGCCGCCGACCGAACCTTGGGGAAGGTCATAGGCGACGGCAGTATATCCGCGAACCGACCTCTCCGGTCCTGTGGTAACCGCAACCACGTCGATCCGATCGCCGTCCTGCAGGCCGCGAGCCTTGAGGTCGGCAGCGCTAATGAAGATGACATCGCGCCGGCCAAAGACGCCTCGATATCGGTCGTCTAGTCCGTAGACAGTCGTATTGTACTGGTCGTGGCTACGCATCGTGGCCAGCACAAGCGTTTCGGGATCCTTCAGCCTCGGATCCTCGTCCAGACCGCAGGAAATCAGGAAATTCGCCTTTCCGGACGTAGTGCGCCATTCGCGATGTGAAGCAGGGATGTTAAGCCTGAAACCTCCACGTACACGCACGCGCCTGTTGAAATCCTTGAAGTCGGGGAAAACGATCTCGATCTTGTCACGGATCCGGTCGTAATTATCGATCATCCCCGCCCAGTCGATCCCGTATTTATCCCCGAGCGTTGCCTGGGCGATTCCAGCCAGAATAGCGGGTTCGGATTTGAGGAAAGGGCTTGGTGGATTGAGGAAACCGCGCGAGGCATGCACCATTGACATGGAATCTTCGACCGTCACGGATTGTGGTCCTGACGCCTGTGTATCGAGGTCGGTCCTGCCGAAACATGGCAAAACGATGCAGGTCTTTCCGGTCAAAAGATGCGACCGGTTCAGCTTCGTCGAAATGTGGACGGCAAGATCGAGCTTGCGCATACCGGGAAAGGTCACCGTCGGGTCCGACATGGCGACCGCGAGATTGCCCCCGAGGCAGATCAGCGCTTTAGAGCGGCCTTCTGCGATAGCTTCGATTGCCTCGACCGCATTGTGGCCCTTATCGCCCGTCGGCCGGAATCCGAAGGCACGTTCCATGCCGTCGAGAAGTGCTGCATTGGGAATTTCAGTAATCCCAACAGTCCGGTCGCCCTGGACGTTCGAGTGGCCGCGGACCGGACATATCCCGGCACCGTTGCGCCCAACATTACCACGCAGCAACAGGAGATTTGCGGCCTGCTGAACGTTATGCGTTCCGTTCGCATGCTGGGTGAGACCCATGCCATAGCAGAGGATGACATTCTTGGCCTTAAGATAGACGTCTACCGCGCTTTCAATTGAAGCACGCGAGAGGCCGGAATAATACAGGATCTGGTCCCAGCTGGTCTCTTCGACGTCACGGCGCAACTCGTCGATGCCAAGGGTGTGTTCCGCTATGAAGGCGCGGTCGAGGACACCTGGTCCGCCCTTTGCGAGATCAGCGGCGTCCCGTTCGAAGATAAGTTTCATCATGCCCTTGAGTGCCGCGAGATCGCCGCCGGTGCGAACCTGATGATAGGCGGATGCGATCTCTGTCGAGGAGAAGGTCGCCATCTCGATCGGATCCTGGGGGGCCGCGAATTTCTCGAGCGCCCGCTCTTTGAACGGATTGAAGACGACAATCGGCGTGCCTCGACGCGACGCTTCATGCAGAGTCGTCATCATGCGCGGATGGTTGGTGCCCGGATTGTGCCCGAAGCTGAAGATCGCATCGCAGTGGTCGAAGTCTTCGAGCGTGACCGTTCCTTTGCCGACACCGATCGATTCCGGAAGTCCGACACTGGTCGCCTCGTGGCACATGTTCGAACAGTCCGGGAAATTGTTGGTGCCGAAGGCACGCACGAAGGCTTGATAGACGAAAGCGGCTTCGTTCGAGGCGCGGCCCGATGTGTAGAATTCGGCCTGATGCGGGCTTTCGAGGGTGTTCAACTCCTTGCCGATAAGGCGAAAGGCTTCGTCCCATTCGATTGGCTGATAGCGGTCGATCTTTGCATCGTAGATCATCGGGTGCGTCAGCCGCCCCTGGTTTTCCAGCTCGTGGTCGGTCCATTTCCAAAGCTCGGCAACCGTATGGTCGGCGAAGAAATCGGGGCTGACGCGCTTGGCAGTCGATTCCCAGGTGATCGCCTTTGCACCGTTTTCGCAAAACTCGAACGACGAGGTATGTTTCGGGTCGGGCCAGGCGCAGCCGGGACAGTCGAAACCTTCAGGCTGGTTCGCTTTCAGCAATGTTGCCGTGCCTTGTGCAACCACCTGCTGCCTGGCGAGCGTCTCGGCAACAGCTTTCAGAGCTCCCCAGCCGCCTGCCGGTTCATTATATGCCTTAATGCCGTCTGGGCGCTTTTTCGTCATCGGGGGTCTCCACAGTTGATCGTTGGCAAGCCTAGCAGCTCAAGGGGACGTCCGAAGCTATACAGAAGCATAGGTGCTATAGACGCGCACCACAGATTGCCGTTCGTTCAAAGAGAATGCCGCATCATTGCTGTTCGCGTGGCTTGGGCTGCTGAGATAAGGGACTTTTTTGTCCAAACAGATGGCTAAGCCGCTCGAGATAGAGATAGACAACCGGTGTTGTATAGAGCGTCATGAACTGACTGATGATCAGGCCCCCGACAATCGTGTAGCCGAGTGGCTGGCGCAACTCTGATCCGGTACCATGTCCCAACATCAGCGGGACGCCCGCGAGCAATGCCGCAAAGGTCGTCATCAATATCGGGCGAAAGCGCTGAAGACAGGAATGGCGGATCGCCTCTTGTGGTGTCAATCCCAAGTCCCGCTGAGCTTCGAGCGCGAAGTCGACGATCAAGATGCCGTTCTTTTTCACTATACCAATCAGAAGGATCACCCCGATCAATGCGATAATTGTGAAGTCGAAGCCAAAGCCCCACAACATCGCAAGTGCCCCAAGCCCGGCCGAGGGAAGCGTTGAGAGGATTGTTACCGGATGGACGTAACTTTCATAAAGCACCCCCAGAATGAGGTAGATGACACAAAGCGCGGCAAGCACCAGAAGCGGTTCGCTTGCCAATGACGACTGGAAGGCCTGCGCATTACCCTGAAAGGTGCCTGTCAATGATGCTGGCGTGCCAATCTGGTTCTGCGCGGTGCCGATGGCACTAACGGCCTGGCTGAGCGCCACGCCTTTCGCAAGATTGAATGACAGCGTCACGGACGGGAACTGGCTCTGATGTGTGACGGCAAGAACCGCAGTTGGTCCCGTCGACTGTTTCACCAGAAGGCTAAGCGGAACCTGCTCGCCAGTCAGCGGCGATTTGATGTAAAGACCATCGATGGCCGCCGGACTGTCCTTGAAGCCGGGACTGACCTCCAGGACGACGTGGTAGCTGTTGACGTCAGTGAAAAACTGGGCGACTTGGCGCTGACCAAAGGCATCGTAAAGCGTGTTGTCTATCGTCTGTGCTTCGATGCCGAAACGCGCAGCCTGATCGCGGTCGATCGCAAGCGTGATCGTCGCGCCGCCATTCTGCTGGTCAGAGGCGACATCTGCCAATTCCGGAACTGTCTTGAATTTGGCAAGCAGTTTACCTGCCCATTCATCGAGCTCTGATCCGCTGGCGTCCTGCAGAGTGTATTGATACTGGGTTGCCGATGCGCGACCACCAACATTGATGTCTTGGGCCGGCTGCAGGAAAATTTGGGCGCCGTTCATCTGCTCCAGCTTCGGATTGAGCCGGCGAATGATGTCGCTGGCTGATGCCGTGCGCTGGTCGTGGGGTTTTAGCGTGATGAACATCCGGCCGATATTGACCGTTGTCCCGGCGCCACCACCGACCGCCATCCCGATCGTCGCGACATCCGGATCGCTTTGTATGATGGCGCCCGCCTGCTTTTGCAGTCGAACCATCTGGGCGAATGATATGTCTTGAGACGCCTCTAGCTGACCGATCAGCAATCCCGTGTCCTGGGTCGGGAAAAATCCCTTCGGGATCTCGATGAAGAGAATAGCAGTTGCGACCATCGAGGCGAGGAATACCGAGAAGGTAAGGGCATGAAATCTCAACGCCAGATCCAGCGTTCGGCGATAGCCGGCAAGCAGTGCGTCAAAGCCCTTCTCGAAGGCCATGAATATCGGGCCACGCTTAGCCTGCACTTCGGGTTCCAGAAAACGAGCAGCGAGAGTTGGAGTGACTGTCAGTGACACGATTGCTGACACAACGATCGTCATCGTTACCGTGAGTGCGAATTCCTGAAAGAGTCGGCCGACCAGACCGCCCATCAGGAGAAGCGGTATGAACACTGCAACCAGAGATGCGCTGATCGAGACAATCGTAAAGCCTATTTCGGCTGCCCCATCGAATGCCGCCACGCGCGGCGATTTGCCCATTTCGATATGGCGCTGGATGTTCTCGACCATGACGATCGCATCGTCGACGACGAAGCCGATCGCAATACTCAATGCCATGAGTGAAAGGTTATCCAGGCTGAAGCCGGCGACATACATCAGCGCCAAAGTCGTCATCAGCGCCAAAGGCACGGTCACACTAGGGATAGCAGTCGCCCAGAAGCTTCTCAAGAAGACGAAGATGACCATAACGACGAGGCCAATAGTGATCGCAAGCGTCGTCTCGACATCCAGAACCGATGCCTGGATGGTTTCGGTACGGTCGCTGAGGATCGAGATGTCGACCGCACCGGGCGAAATCGCCTTCAACTGCGGCATGGCGGCCTTTATAGCCGCCACCGTGTCAATCACGTTCGCGCCTGGCAGTTTGAAGATCGGCAGCAGGATCGCCGGCTTGCCATTCGCCCATGCTGCAAGCTGCATATTCTCAGGCGCGCTGACGGCCTGACCTATGTCCTTGACTCGAACGGGAGCGCCACCCTTGTAGGCAACGATCGCTTCGTTCCAACCTTCTGCGTCGAGCAACTGGTCATTGTCGTAGATCGTATAGGTACGCGAGGCCCCCTGAATGGTGCCTTTCGGCGCATCGGTTGAAAGTGTTGAGATTGCACTTCGGACGTCTTCCAAACCGAGGTTTCGACCTGCAATCTCTGACGGGTTGACCTGCACCCGTATCGCCGGTTTCTGCTGACCAAAAACGACCACCTGCGAGACTCCGCTAAGCTGGCTGATATGCTGGGCGAGCACATTTTCTGCATAGTCGTCGACGGCCGTCAGGGGGATCTCGGCGGAAGTCAGGGCAAGGATCATGATCGGCGGGTCGGCCGGATTTACCTTCCTGTAGGTGGGGGGAGAGGGCAGACCTGTCGGCAGTTGGCCGCCCGCAGCGTTGATCGCGGTCTGCACGTCCTGTGCTGCGCCGTCGATGTCGCGCGAGAGATCGAATTGCAGGATGATAGAACTGCTTCCCAACGTACTAGTGGAAGTCATCTGCGACACGCCGGGGATCTGTGCGAACTGCCTTTCAAGCGGCTGCGTGACAGACGTGGCCATCGTGCGCGGGTCCGCACCAGGTAATTGCGCCGAGACTTGGATCGTCGGAAAATCAATCTGTGGCAATGCCGCAACCGGCAGGAAGGGATAGGCAGCGACCCCGACCGCAAAGAGAGCGACCATGAACAGCGAGGTGGCGATGGGCCGCTTGATGAACCAGGAGGATATCGACATCGGCTACTCCTTCGCTGCGGTTGGGGCTGCAACGGGCGTCGCGTCCACCGCGGTACCTGGGGAAAGCCGGTATTGTCCCGTCACAACGACATCGTCGGTTGCCGCCAAACCGCTTGCGATCATGGCAAAATGTTCCTCGATCGGCCCGACTGTTACATTCTTCACCTGCGCCCTCCCATCGGAATCTACGACGTAGAGGAAGTAGCCATCCGGTCCGCGTTGCAGCGCAGCGGACGGCACCGTGAGGGCGTCAGGAAGGAGTTTTTGAAGGATACGTAGAGAGATGGACTGGCCCGGCCAGAGTTTTGCCTGCGGGTTGGCGAACGTAGATTTGATCTTTATCGTGCCGGTGTCCTGATTGATCTCATTGTCGATCAGAAGGACATCGCCGCTCCCGAGCTCCGTTGTCATGTCCATTGACAACGCCCTGACCTCGACCGGTCCGGCAGCCAAAGCGCTTTTAACCTTTTCAAGATCGCCCTCGCGCAATGTCGAGATCACAGAAATCGGATCCATTTGGGTAATAGTAACGATCGGGGTCGCACCACTTGGGGAAACCTGATTGCCGGGGTCGATTTGCCGAATGCCAGTGCGACCATCAATGGGTGATCGTATCTGAGTGTAGCTCAGCGATATGTCGGCGTTTTCCTTGGCGCTCTGGTCCTGCTGTAGCTGAGCGCTGAGCGCGTTTACTTGAGCCCGCTGCTGTTCCAGTTCCTCCTGGGTGACGATTTGTTGACCTGCGAGTCTCGTGTCTTTCTCCAGCAGATATTGAGCATTGGCAAGATTGGCTTGATCCTGCGCAGTCTTGGCCGCGGCTTCATCGACTGCCGCCTGGAACGGACGAGGGTCGATGACGGCCAGCAGATCACCCTTGTGAACCTGCTGGCCCTCGACAAAGCTGACGCTCTCCAACTGTCCGCTGATCTGTGGCGTGATGTTGACAGTGTTTTCTGACTGAACGAAGCCAAGGCTATTGAGATAAACTGGCACGTTTTCCCGCTTTGGGTTTGCAACCTCTACCGGCACACCTACCGGTGGCCTGTCTAAGGCAAAAGCCGGTAAGGGCAGAAATTCCAGAGCAATCGCCGAGATCGCGACTACCCCGACCGAGGCGCCCAAGATTCCGAGCAATGCCATCGTGTGATGCATTTTGACACTGTACCGACTGTCGCCATGTGAGGACTTCATATTGCGCTCCGATTTCCAGGGACGAGGGCGCGACCGGCAAGCAGTCTTCGTGCCCGATGCCGTCAATGTGCGCGTTCTATAAAAAGATACCGGAAGCGTGATGGAGCGTAATCTATGCGCTGGTCTAGCTACCCCTGCACATAGGTAAGGGGTGGACGTCCGCGCCAGCCCTATCTGCCTCCGAGGCGGATGATCAATACCCATGTAGGGGGCGAGTAAATGTAGGGATGATGTTTGCGCTGGCGCCCCGGGGCTAGTTTTTTGGATGCGCGCATTCCAACCCCAAAAAACGGAGAGCTCGATGAGCCGTATGTCCTTGAGAATTGCAGTCGTCCTGATATCCACGGCATCGTTTGCCCAGATGAGTCACGCACAGACAGTTGACGACCAGCCTGCCGGAACGATGAGATGTGAAGTCACCTCGAATGGGGACACGCCGGTCGCCGCGAAGGAAAATGTCGTCTGCGACTTTTTCTCTGCCACCGATGGTGTGGCGACCCGTTACGATGGTCGCATAACCGATGTCGCTATTGATGCCGCGGAGGTCGACGACGGTCATATGACCTGGCTCGTACTCGGCGCAGCCCCGAACGCCGATTTTGCCGGGTCATACAGCGCCTCCCCGGCCGGCCCCGAACTCAACATGCCAGGCCATGCCATCGTGTTGAAGAAAAGCGACGGCAGCGGTGTTGTGCTCCGACCCTACCTACTTCAGGGACATGGCCTCAACTTTGCCGTTGGGGTGACGGGTCTGTCGCTCGCCAGCCGCTGAGCGGGCGGCCATACGAAGGGATGGGCTGGTTGACCACAGGTATGATTTCCTGCGCGGCAAGAAAGTTCGAATTTCTCCCTGTTCAATTCAAACCGGAGAGTAACTATGCCCCTTACGAAATTTGCCGCGAGCAACTGCAGGACTGGCTTCGCCATTATTGCGACAACCACGTTGTCTCTGGCGCTCGCGGCATGCCAGACGTCCGCCGAAAGCGTTCAACACAAGGAAAATGACCTTGCAGCCGCAGGCTTCGTTGCGCGGCCGGCAAACACGTCGGCGCGTGTCGCGATGCTCAAGCGGCTGCCGCCGAACAAATTCCTGATGCGTAGCAAGGGGAATACCGTCAGCTACGTCTATGCCGATCCGGTCAATTGCAATTGCCTCTATGTCGGAACCCAGAAAGCCTACGGTTCCTACCAGGCAACCAAGAAGCAGGAGCGGATTGCCGATCGGCAGCTTCTGGCCGCGCAGACCTATCGAGACGCAAACTGGGATTGGTCCGGTTGGGGGCCTGATTTCCCAGAATTTGACGGTCCATTCGGACCCGGCTACGGCTGGTAAGCGAGCGCAATACTGCGCTGGCTCAATCCACGTTCTGCTTGTCGTCGCCGACGTGAGGGCATCATGCCAGCTACCCCCACAAAAGGGTTCATGTTCGAAGGCGTGGTTAGGAATGCGCGATCCACCGCGGGGTCGCGCATTTTCTTATGAGGGAAGCAAACTTCCGCCTACGGTGGAGGACTAAATCACATACCCATAAAATCCGTTTTTTTAAGCAATTGTGATTCATTGGCCTCATGATTTGGAGGCATTGATGGCACTCGTTGATTTGACGGATTTCGAATGGACGTTGATTGAACCGCTTCTTCCGAGTGAGGTACATGGCAAGGCCCGGGTTTATGACTGGGTGGTACGGAATGGTATCTTCTGTAGTCTAGGAACCGGAGCGCCTTAAGCGAATATTCCAGCCCGATACGGACCCCATAGTACCTGCGTAAACCGCTTCAATTGATGGCGCCATGTGGGTCATTGGTCGCTTATTTTCAACGCAATAACGGAAGCTTACGATGGCGAATCCAGATGACCGACAGTTCGTCGATCCGCGTGCATCAACACGCCGCTAACGGTCAAAAAAAGACGAGCGATCCAATCGAATGGGTCGCTCGCGTGGCGGGCTGAAAACCAAAATCCATGCTTTGGTTGATGAATACGGCCGTCCAACCCGGCTTAAACTAACAGCAGGCCAGGTTCATGACTGACGCTCGCAAGCAGATATGTTTGAGATTGTTCAGGCTAGAAACACCCTTCTGGCCGATCGTGCTTATGACAGTGGCCGGTTGCTGCGGGAACTCAAGGTCGTTGGAGCATGGGCTTGCATCCGCCTCATGCCGAGCAGGGTGCATATCCCCTTCTTCAACCAGTGACTCTACAAGAAGTGCAATGAAGTCGAGAGGTTTTGCAACAAAATCAAACACTTCTGTGCAGTAGCAACCCGATACGATAAGCGCGGTGATAACTTCGTCGCCTGATCATTCATGGAGCACGGTCATGCATGCTGCATCTCGATCGGAGAAAGGATCGTCTTGGCGTCTGGATCGATACCTTGCGGCAGAGAATGCACGTTAACAAGGTGGCCGTAGCTTTGGCTGCCAAGCTGGCCCGTATCGTTTGGGTTGTTCTGACAAAGGCGCGGGCTACGCACCTGCGTCAGGTCACAGCTTGACCGGATCGCCTTTCTGGCCGTTGGGGCCGGACAGATTGCAGGGTTCGAGGGTGATGACGAGACAGTTGATCGACATTCTGTAAATCGTGCCCGAAGAAGCTATTTGGAAACAGAATGTGCGGATCTCATCAGGGCCTGGCTGCAACAGCAGTCCACTCGCGAGAGGCCGGATACATTAACGCAAACTGCTATCGCCAGAACTTGAAATCCTTGCAATGACAGGGCCGACCATACATTTCGCCGAATGACATCCTGCAACATCTCACGATCCAGCGTCAGGTCCGCGACGATCCTCTTCCACCGCGCATTCTCGTCCTAGAGCTGCTTCAGCTTCTCCATCCCCGGCGGCAGCATGCCCGCGTATTTTTTCTTCCAGTTGAAATAGGTCGCCTGGCTGATCCCTGCTTTCCGGCAGACCTCCGCCACCGACACTCCTTCATCACCCTGCTTCAAAATGAACGCCTTCTGTGCGTCCGAAAACTGCGATGCTTTCATCGACTTCCGTTCCTTTCACAGCCAGAAAAATGCACCGGAAAACTCTAACCAAAAACGGTCCAGTTTGAAGGGTTCAGATCACTGTCAGTTTGCATCTTGCGACAAGGCATGCCGGTGTCTCGAAACACCAAACGTTGGTCTAGGTCGCAGAGACTTGTGTGTGATTTCGCCTTCCTGCTTAACCCCATAGTTTTCTCTCACCGCTTCAAACGCGGTCGAGATGCCGCCCGGCGATCCGTCAGCGGCATTCACCATCCACAGTGAAAGGAAAAGCTATGAATCGCGTCTCGAAACTTGCAGCCGCCGCAGCCCTCGCCACAATGTCGTTTGCCGGGGCCAGCTATTCTGCCGACAGTGCCAGCATGAATTGGGCTCCGGAATTGGAAAAGACCCTGACAACCTTCAACAAACCCTTCAACATTGAATACACCAATGACTACAGCGCCAGCGACAGTGACAGCAGAAACCCAAATGCTGTCCCTCTGCCGGCGTCGGAAGTTCAGAAGCTCCAGGCTGCGATCGAATCCAACAAGGCGCTTGCCCGTCGCCTCGTGCGCCGCGGCGCGATCCTCGATGACATCGTGAACGCTCAGCAGGCTGCTGACGGCAGCGTCACCTTCTGGCTGCGTTAATTGAGCCAGCCTGGTCCAATCTCTGGGCCAGGCGCCCCCCACTCTTGTCGACCGCGCCAAATGGCTGGCTCTTCTCCGCGGCGACCGCTGCGCGCTCCTTTCATAGGATCGCATACTCTCAACTGATCCTCATTTGGAAAGGACCCCCTATGCGTAAATCTCTGATCTCTTCTCTCGCCCTTGTCGCTGTGATCGGTTTTGGCGCGAGTTCCGCCACGGCAGCTGAACATGTCGAAGCCGGACGCCTCGATTGCGACGTTTCCGCCGGTCTCGGTGTTATCGTCGGATCGCAGCAGAAAATGAACTGCGTGTTCACGCCAAGCGACGGCACCGCCAAGGAGGCTTACTCCGGCACGATAACTGAATTCGGCCTGGATATCGGCGAAATCAACAAGGCGAAGCTCTCCTGGCTCGTCTTCGCGCCCGCATCCCGCGATGAGGCTGCCCTGTCTGGAACCTATACCGGTATCACGGCTGACGCCGCCATCGGTGTTGGCGTCGGCGCCAAGGTGCTCGGCGGTGGTCTGCACGGCACTATTGCGCTGCAGCCGATCGCATTGCAGGCCGAAGAAGGCGTCAATATCGCGGCAGGCATCACTGCGCTGACGCTGCATGCCGCCAACTAAGCAAGCCGGGGCGTGCGGAAACCTGCCACACGCCTGTTCTGCCTGTGGGGTCGGCGCCGCGCTTGCACCCGCAAACAAATTTGGGGGACCCAGTTTGAATGCCCTGTCCATAACCGAAAGAGACGAACCGAAACCACGGGGCCCGTCGACAGCAAAAAACACATATGCTGTCCGAGCGATCGATGCGGTAACCGGTGTGTTGATCGAGCCAGGTCAGGAATGCCGGATCGACGAGTTGAGGCCAGGCGTGGCCGATTACTTGCGCCGCCACCATCCCTCACTGAAACCGGACGACACGATCGACAGGCGTCGGATTGAAGATCTTCGCCGCCAATCGATACTGGATCTGCTTCGTGAGGATCGAGACGAATTGACGCCGATCGAAAACGAAGTGGCCGAAAGCATATGGTCGCGGGAGACGCTCGCTGAAAATACCGAAACCGAGTTCGATGACAGCGAAACGCTTGGAAGCCGCGTTGCAGACCTCGTCGCGGAGTTCGGTGGGAGCTGGACCTTCATCATCGGCTTTGGGAGCGTTCTTGCAGCCTGGATGGCCTACAATAGTTTTGTTTCGGCGCGTGATGCCTTCGACAACTATCCCTTCGTCTTGTTAAATCTCGTTCTCTCGACGATCGCAGCCTTTCAGGCACCCGTGATCATGATGAGCCAGAGGCGGCAGGAGGCGAAGGACCGGCTCCGGTCGACCAACGACTACAAGGTCAACCTCAAGGCCGAGCTTGAAATCCGCAGACTGCACGAAAAGCTAGACCATCTCATCACTCGGCAGCGACGGTCAGTGGATGATGCCGAGCAGCACGCGCTGGTTACCGGTGCTGGAAAGAAAGAACTTCTCCGGCGTTCCAAACAGCCACGCCCGAAGGGGGCGCGCCAGCGCGCCGCGATTGCGCGCAGATCATCTTCGTTTCCACCGGGCGTACCGGCGAGGTGAGAATACCTGCCGTCATCAATCGATTTTGCATCTACTGCGGTTTCCTACCCGGGACCGC
>Ga0213829_1002206_pt1 | contig 13011 bp, 13 predicted proteins | sample MC6MC0896MG_FD_180665 | JGI IMG/M metagenome (GOLD analysis project Ga0213829, IMG submission 180665) | Enriched soil aggregate microbial communities from Iowa State University, Ames, United States - MC6-MC0896-MG | ecosystem: Environmental > Terrestrial > Soil > Unclassified | place: USA: Iowa...
TCATAAATACTGATCTGGTTATTGCTGAGCAGTCTTGTTCGGCTACCTGGTAGCCGTTGAATAAAGGATTTTGTGAGCGTACTCTTGCTCACAAAATCCATTTCTGCTTCTATCAACTTGAATGATTCGGTCTGCATAGCGCTGTTGATTTTGGGGAATTTCCATGTTTGTTTCGGAGAAACATGGATTAGCTGCCTGCTGAATTCCGATAAACAATGCGGATAGAAAAATAACCGGTCGGCAATAAACTGCCTACGACAGGTTGGTCACTGGATGAATTGTATCGTGAAAGGATAATGTCCTTGGGTGTATCTTCTTCCTCGTCGACCGAGCTGCTGTTCTTTTGGAAGTCAACGGCAAGGCCGTTGTTCCAGCTGTCGGCGATACCAATGCTAAGTGCTGTTTTGAGTGCTGTGGACATATTATTCAGATATTGGATCTGGCTGGGGCTAAGATCAAAGTAGCTGAGTATAAAGCCGACGAAATCGCTCATCACAAAATTGATAATGGTAAGACGGCTCGCATAATCTGCCGTTAAAATTTCTTGTTGCAGGCTGAATACACCTGCCGTGTTAAATGTTCTTTTCATATTTTTTCTGTTAGATTAAAACCACAAATAAAATGGCGAAAACTGCGAAAAGCAAGCGATTGGATCAGATATGACAGGATTCCGTAAATTTTGACGGAATGTTTCATGTGGAAATAAATTGGTAATTAAAGGAAATTTTGTAAATTTGAGATAAGTGTTTTTTGCAGGAGTGATCCTGATAAGAGGACGATGTATGGTAGTTTGATGCGATAATACTCCTTAAAACACGTGTTTATTTGTTTTAATGCCAATTACCTAAAGATTATCCAACAATTATGCGGACTGAAAAATTAAAGAAAAGCAAGGGGGTATTTTCGTATTCATTAAATAATACTGCTGGGCAAAGGAGCGGAATATTCTTTTACCTGGTTTATATTTTCTGCTGTGCTATTTTTTCACTGTGGATAAACCTTGGCTCTGCAGGGCTTAACGCGGCTGAACGTATGGCAAATAAGCGCTTTATACCGGTATGGATTGGTACGATATTATTGCTGCTGTTGTATGCTATTCTGATTAAATATATACATACAGCTTTGGTAATCCGTCGAAGATTTACAGGGAATGCCAAGCTGAATTTTATCATCTATATCCTGTACTCGTTATGCATTGTCCTGGCCATTCATGGGCTTATACTTGAAGTTTTACTGCCCGATAAGCCGGGATTGATCTTGTTTTCTTATGCTTACCTGACCACAGACTTTTGGTTTTTCTTTCCGATAGTGATCGACTATATACTGTTTATCCACTGGTTTCCCGGCGGGGCATTGCTGCAATTGCCGCTCTTTGGCCAGATTAAAATTCATAGGCCTATCCCAGAGCCTGTGGCTCGTCCTACTGAAGTACTGTTATTGACGACGGGGGTACAATCTGGAGAGCATCAGGCGGTAGATGAAAGTCAAAATCCTGTAGTTCAGCTGGATGAAAACTTAATGGAGCCGCCATTGGAGGATATCGCTCAAACAGCGGTAGGCTTTTCGCATCAAAATGAGGCGGCATCACAAGATACACTACTGGATTTATGGAAGCGGGATCGGGATAGACCTGCATTGATGGTCTACCTGCTGCGCAAATGGGAGATTGAAGAGCTAATAGACTATACGACGATAAAATGTCTGCATGCGGTGATCATCTATAAAGAACAGCGTACGGCGGATGTGTATAGGCATGATGGCAAGTTCTGCCGAATAGATGTGACAACCAAAGTGCTGCGGGGAAATCCCTGGTTGGTAAAAATACGGGCGCGGGTGTATGTCAATATGTTGTACTTTCGGGTGCCTGTAAACCGGCCTAATAAGTTGGAACTCAATACTGAGATAAAGGAAAAACTAGAACGATGGTTGCCGGAGGACAAACTCAAAATGTTGATCACACCCTCCCGTGACCTCAGCAAAAACTTAAATGAATTTTGGGGAATATTAAAAACGCTAGATGAATCAAAACTGGACGAAGAGTTTAATCTGGTGTAAAACGGATGTATTGTATAACGCTGTGGTAATGGGGCTGCTGCACAATGCCAATTGTGTGAAGCAGCTGGTTTCGGCGACCGGCATTTTTAATTGCGTGGTTATGTTAAATTTAATGAATCGCATATGCGACCTCTTGGAGGTAATAGCTTCTTTGCTACAGGCAATCTTGGGATATATAACAGAAGAAATGAATAAGATTCCCAAGGAAGAAGGGGATACAGCTGCTGAATTGGACCGTATGCTCGAAATCAATGAAGTACTTGATAAATTGGGAATTTCTGAATCAAAGTATTATCGGCTGGTCCGCGATGGAAAGCTCCGGCCGAGGAAGCTCGGCAAACGGCATTATTACTACCTGTCGGACTTGCACGAGCAGCTTGAGAAGAGTAGGCAAAAGGGGAGGGTTTAGTTTATTCGAAGGGGAAGCCGCTCGGCTCCCCTTTCTGCTATAGTTCCCCTTGCTAATCTCGGTTTGTAAAATATTTTTCTTAATCGCTGGGTGATGTACTGGATTATCAACAAAGCTTTGTTGATGTTTGGCTGGCTTTCGACAGCGCTTCGGCTCTCGTTTGGCTCCGCTTCGGGACTGCTTCGACTCATGTTCGGGTCTCCTTCGGGTGGGCTTCGAGAGCGCTTCGGCTCGGCTTCGACTTCCAGCCGAACAACTCCCGAATAACTCTCGAACAGCAGCCGAGGCGGAGCCGAACCTGTCCGCAACAAGGACCGAACGCGACCCGAAGGACAGCCAATAATTGCCCCAATCGTAGCCGGACAATCGACCAGGTTGGGAATCACAACTTCCAGTTTTTTCTCATGCCAGATACCTTGAATGGCTATGCCGATCATCTGTCAGATGTCCAATATATTGCTCAAATCTGACAGGCAATGACAGCGCTTCCAATCATTTAAAATCATTCACTGTACTTTTTCGTTTAAAGCCAAAAGTCCGCTTAATTTAGCTCTTGCTAGCAAAATAAAGACTGCGCATGCCAGTCGTAATTATTTATAAATCAAACATGTATAGACATGGCAAGATTCTTAAAAGGTATACACGGAGCTTACTCTGGGAAAGTAGGTAGTGTAATAGGAAGTAGTTGGCGAGGAGTGGATTATGTACGCTCACTCTCCAAGATTACAAACAAGAAAGCAAGTGAAGGACAGATCGCTCAGCGCGCTAAATTTGCGATGGCAGTAGCTTTTCTGTCGCCGATCATGGATCTGCTCAACCTGGGCTATTCAGATAAGTTGCAGGGGAGAGCAACAGGCTATAACAAGGCACTGCAATATCTGATGAACAATGGCGGCGTGACGGGTACTTACCCTACGCTGGAAATCGATTATTCAAAGATCGTGATTGCCAAAGGCTCATTGTCCAATCTGATGGCGCCCGAATGGTCAGAACCTTTTCCGCAGGAGGTCGCGCTGACCTGGGCACCGGAACTCAACAAATAGAACTCCTTTGCTGATGATTCGGTCATCCTGTTGATGTACAACAAGAACAAGAATTTCTTTAGTATCCTGGAGTCTTCAACCAGGGCGGCTGCAAATCTGAGTTTCACGCTGCCTGCAAGTTACTCGGGTGATGTGCTCGAAGGCTGGGTCTTTACCGGTCATCGGGATGGCGTAAAAACCTCACCGAGTTTCCACCTGGGCGAACTGACCATTAGCTAATATGGCTGTCCAACACACCCTGCTGCTCCTACGAAAGTATGGAGCACAGGGAATTAATGGAACAATCAGCTATCGGGGTGAGCATATCTGTCACAGCATTGAATTGCCGGATCATAACAACATCCCCAGGATCAGCTGTATTCCGGTAGGTCGGTACAGGCTGGAAAAACGGCGCTATCCAAAGCACGGGGAGCAGATCGGCATCCCCAATGTGCTGGGACGCGAAGCGATACTGATCCATGCGGCTAACAATGCGCTGAAGGAATTGCATGGCTGTATTGCACCGGTAACGACCTTAACAGGTGAAGGTACTGGTGATTACAGTGGTAAAGCCCTGGCTAAGCTAAAGGTGCTGGTATATAGCTTGTGGGATATGGGGGATGAGGTGTATTTGAATATTCGATAACAATTGGGAGGACATGAATTTTGCGCTGCATTCCTTTGTGCCATCTTCTTAGCAAGATGACGGCATAAATCAAACTCGCTGTGCTCAGACAGTGATTTATGCTACCGTCATATTGCGTCAGCGATTGGCAATCGGAATGCTAGGCTTTGAATTCTTTGTCCTCCTATATTGCTCGAATAGAGAGGGAGATGATTGGATGACGGTCTACCGCTATATTCCTTGGTACAATTGCTTTTGCCCAATGGCTAAATGAATTCAAACTCACTTCGTTCAGACAAGAATTCATTTTTAACGCCATTGTACTTCATCAATTTGCAGTCGGAATATAAGGCTTTGACCGTTCATCCAATTTCTTAAAACTAATAATCATGAAAAAGATCTTAAACAAAATCGGACAGGTGCTGCAGGTAGTCCTGCTGGCTCCGGTCAAACTGCCGAGTAAGGCAGTGAATATCTTAAAATATATTGCTCTGGGGCTAGGCGTATTGGAAACAGTCCTGGAAAAAGAGAAGGACCCGCCGGAGGAAGTTTCTGACGATGCTGGTCAAGGGGCGGGGTCAGTGCAGGGATCCTCACCCGAACAGCAGGCTGATCCGCCAGCGAAAGAGCCGAATGGTACGGATCAAAACGTAAGGACCAACGGGGCTGGGACCGGAGAAAGGAGTGAAGTCGATGAAACTCAATAATATGCGTATCTCTGCGATTGGCGGTGCCATCTGCTCCATCTGGGCAAGTTTTTCCTTGGGGGATGTGCTGCAGACGGTGCTGACTGCTGCGCTAGGCTCGCTTGTAAGCTTTGCCACCAGTAGGTTGCTAGGGCGATACTGGCATCAGAAAAATCAAAAGAAGTAAGGTGAAGACGTCTCTCTATCGAGGGAGACGTCTTCTATGATCATTGAATAGTATTTCTTCTGAAAACTTCTTTCAAGCCACCTTTTGTTAAAATAATCGCATTGTAAACACCTGTTTTGTCCCTGACAAATTCAATGGTCCTCTCGTTATCGTCTGATCTGAAAAATTTTGTATCGGACTCGGGGATAAGTTCTGTTTCGGCATCATTGTAATAAAGCTTGCCGTCAATATAGAGGATCTGAACCTGATCATACTGACCCACATAGCGCTTATACAATGTGGAGTCCACTGGAGCACGATGATGCCGATAAGGGAGTTCGACATCTTTTCCAAATGCAATAGCCGAAAGCCCATAAGCGATGATATGGGAATGGGACTCATTATTGGAAAGGACCGTGACCAAAAGCTTGTCATCTGTAAAGCGGTTAAAAGAAGTGATGGTGCCGAAAAAACCGCCGTCATGCGCAATCAGTTGATGCCCATGGTTATAAAAGGGGTTGATGATAAATCCATAGCCCCAGTTTTCGGAGTTATGGGGTGTAAACATTTTTTTCTTCATTTCGGCAGATAAAACAGAGGTTCCATAAAGCGCATGGTCCCATCGTGCTAAATCTTCGACAGTCGAGTAAACGCCATCATGGCCTAGATTGATCTGCCAGTTGATATAGGGATTATGAATAAAGCCATGCTCACCGCGATAATAGACCTTGGCCTTTTTGGATACGATCGTATCATTGTTGCTGACACCTGTATTGTTCATGCCTGCTTTGTCAAATATATTTTTCTTTAAAAAAGCTGCATAACGTTCTCCTGAAACTTTTTCAATAATCTTAGCCAATAGATAATAACCGATGTTGCTGTACGCACTCCGGCTGCCGGGTGAAAATTCATAGGGAATCTTTTTGATGGCGGTATAGGCCGAATCGCTGCTGATGCTGCTCAATGCGATTTCCTTAAACCCCATGGCCAGCCCCGATGAATGTGACAGCAATTGATGGATGCTTATACTGTCGGCTTTGGGGTAATCCGGGAGAAATTTGCTGAGTTTATCATCGAGTGATAACTGGCCGCGATCGACCAATTGTAGGATCGCAGCTGCGGTAAATTGTTTGGTGACCGATGCCAGCTGAAATTTGGTGTCTACGGTATTTGGAATATGCCACTCATAATCGGCCTGACCATAGGCCTTCTTGAGTAACACCCTGCCGTTTTTCTGTAAAAGGACTGTTCCGCTAAAATTATTTACGGCAACCTGTGCCTGCATATAGCGGGCTAGTTTGGCCGATGTACTTTGTTGTCCAAAAACCAGCATCGGACATAGGATAACGAATAGGATAAGCTTCATGGACTGTTGCATCAATTAATTATGCAGCAATGTTACCATTAAAAAAAACGCTGTCATTGTATTTTTGTAAACCCATTAAATAAAAATCCATTTGATCTCATCCCGTTCAAGCGCTGCTATTTTGGAAAAGAACACTTTTGGTGTAAAGCCTGTTAATTTTTTAAAATCCCGGATCATGTGTGACTGGTCAAAATAATCGACATGATAGGATAGGCTTATGTTGTCTTTATCGTTCAGTTGGCTTTGAATTGCTGCCCGGAATCGGACTATTTTTTTGAATTGCGATGGGCTTTTGCAGATATGCTGATCAAAGTGCTTATTGATCGTTGTCCGTGATCGACCGATTTTATGTGATAATTTGGTCATGGACTGATTGAGGTTGTTGGTGTCGAGCATTTCGCCGAGCACATTTTCCAGCAAAGGATCGGCAAAAGGGCGGAGTTTTGAGATCCAATAGGCTTCCAGTCCCTTGATTCGCTCCTGATGATCTGCGATGGAGAGAATTTCTACCATTGCCGCTTTATAATCGCCGTGTGGATTAAAATCGGGAAACGTTCCACTGTTGTAATGCCGCAGGTCATATGCGATAAAAGCATTTAACCCAAGCGGCTTGAAGTAGGTGGTGATCTCATTGATTTTCCCCTCGTAGCTGATCAGAACAGGCTGATTAAAATCGCAGACCAGATTGGTCTCTATCGGGGCAGAGGGACAATGCCTTGTAATGATCTTGTCGGGCCTGACAAGGGTAGCGGTCTGCGCGCTGATGGTGACGATGGTGTAGATACTGGGAAAGGTAAAATAGGTAACGGGCTTCTCGCTTGCGGTTTTCTCAAGGATATAAAAGCATTCGATGTAACGCTGCAATAGGGGGCTCTCAGGTCGATAGATTTTTATGATCATTTTTTATACAGCTGTTTTTAACCTCCTCAATGGCAAGAGCGAGGCTGATGATTCTTCAAATTTTATATGAAGACAGTGTGAAGTTACACTTTTAATCGATGGGGACAAGTGAGAAGACAATGGATAGTACCTATAATTTCCCATAAATTAATCTACAACATTATACCAGCCTTCTCTTGAATCCACCAAAATAATCCCTTTATAATTTCCCAAATATGCTCCTGTTACTTGTTTGGGCTTAGCATCTTTCTGTAAAAATACTCTCGGAGATTTATCTTTATTGTAAATACTTGGGTAATCAATTTTTAGAATGTCCCTTCCACCTTCTTTAGGGTTTCCGACCCAAACCATCTGGCCTCTATGGGGGTGGATGGGAATATTTTCTGGAATAATAATGGGGAATCTGCAATATTTGTCAGCAAAAAAGGTGGCATACCTATTTGTTGTACCATTTTCCGTGATATATTCATTCTTAGCGTAAAATGGTTTGATCTTAATTTCGAAATTGAATTTATTTTGAAAAGCCTTATTCCCTAAAAGTGTCCTCATTTTAAAAGAAATAGGCACACCAGGTGTTGAAGCCGAAAAGGTAATCCCATTTTTAATAATTCCGATCAACTCATCTAAAGAGCCGAGTTTTTTCACGATACTGCCGCTCGCGCCAACAAAAAGAATTTGAATCTCCGAACCTGCAATCGTCGCCAATTCTTCAGTTGAAAGTTTTTTCGAACCGTCAACCAATCCACCCATTACTGAGAATGCTTTTTCAAAAGTTGATTTTACAACATCAGATTCTTCTGTACTCTCGATAAGCAATACACCTTTTGCACCATACATAACAGAGTTTATGTATACCGGAGCGACATTGGCCAGATCGGCAACATTCAATTTGTCGTACAGCTCCTCACCCTCCTCAGGGAAATTCATATCCACCGAAAAGTTTTTCTGCGTAAATGATGCTACCAGTCCTGTTTTCTTGCTTATTTTATCCGAAGAAGTCGTGCCGCTGCTACCCGTTTTAAAGAAAAGTGCTTTAACATTGACGTCCGTACCAAAAACTGTTTTTATCTCATTGTAATAAGTAAATTCTTCTATTTCATATTGGAAGGCACTATTTTGAAGTGTTGCGATCTTATTGTTTTTCATCAATGTGCTAAAAAACTCAGAAGAGGCCATGACATCCGGAAGAAAGCTTCCGGTAACTGTTTTTGCCGGAAATGATACCGAAACACTGACCGGTTTTGCTTCATACTCACCTAAGCGCTCTGAAAGTGGTATAAATGAAAGATCATTAGCGGTATTTCCCCGAATGATCGAACCCAAATGAAATACGTCCATTCGCCCCAGCCATTCGGGGGTCATCGTAAATTCGTCGGCAAAACCTTTTACTGTTAGTCCGACTTCACTTGGATTAGGCCATTGAACGCGGTCGGTTATTTCAACACGTCCTACCTTTGATCCTCCACCTGCCCGACCCACCAAGGAAGACCCCGCTCGTTTTCTTGAGTACTCACCAGCTGCCAAATTCGTAGAAATATTGTGCAATAAACCTGCTGAGGCTTCAATAGAAATAGTTGCTGATATTGGGTCTTTTAATCTGCTGGCAGCAAGACGGTCAACTGCAATGGGATCTCTTTTACAGGAAATAAAGGAAAGTATTGTTAAAATAACAAAAAAATAGGCTATTGGGCTGTTTCTCATAATTGATCTAATGCTCTGAAAAGTGAAAAATCACGCAGCCTACGGCAGCGAAACGAAATGGGATATCCCGGATTATCGGCAGTGAAGGCACCTAAATCTTTGACATAACTTATAAAACCAGTATAGCCATCGATGGTTACCGAACTGCCGGCAGTGGATCCACCAACCATATAAAGCCGTATAGTACTGTTATTGATCAGGTTTATTTCTGAGGACGAAAAAGTCTCCGTGGTTTTTTTGAAAATTTTCTTTGTCATTTTCTCGACAACTTTGTTCACCTGCTCAATGCTACTATTGGTCTCGATAGCCAAAATGCCTTTCTGTCCATAAGAAATGGAACTTATATAGATAGGATCTTCCCCTGCGGCAACAAGTTTTCGTACAGCAGCGCTATCAATTAATTCGGTTAATTTGGGTGTTGACATATCGACCGTAAAATTGACCAGTTCAAAACTGGCGACAAATCCGTAAGTTTTACTAATGGTGGTCAACTGGGTCGAAAGACTCGAAGATGATTTAGAAAACAGGCTTCTGGTATTCACTTTGTATCCAAACTCACTGGTTAATTCTTTATAATCATAGAATGGTCTGTAAGTATAAAGAAAGGAATTAACCTCCGGATTAGTCAGCGGCGATGCCCTTAGAATATCCTGCACAGTCTGCCTGTACGTTGACAGTCGTGGTAGATTGATGGTGGCTATAGGTGCGCCACTAATAGATGTACTTACTCTTATCGGTAGCTTTTTATAAGATCCTAATGGGTTAAACGCAGATTCGGCGATGATATCCTTCCCACTGAGAACAGCTCCCAGATACACAACTTCATAATTACCGTCCGTCACCAAAATCTCCGGGGAAGATAAATCCGTGCTTGCAGCATTTGATTTTTTGCCTATCGGATTATTTTCATGTTCCAAAATTAGATCGGATTCAATATTCTTTCCGCAGCTGACTAAAAATATTGAAGTTAGAAGACCCATACACAATAGGCCTTCTAACTTTAATGATTTAATTCTTAACATTAACTTTAAATATTGTTTTAAATATTCCAAAATTCTTAAGGTTTCTCATACGGAATGAAATAGGGCCACCATAAGCGTCTGCTTTAACGCTGGCACCTTTTCTCACCGATTCTATAAATTTATCATATCCGAGTACAGATTCCGCAGTGGTAGTCCCATCCCCATATCTCATGAATATAGAAATCTTAGCTTCACTGATAAGTTTTTTCTGTGCATCGGTAACCTGAGCACTACCAGAAACTAATCCAAAATTTACTGTTGCTTTTAAAGCAGCATTAAATTCATCATAATCAGCTTTCGTGTCAGCAATAAAAACGGCTATTTTTCCAAATGTTACAGAACTGATGTATACAGGGGCATATTCCTGTTGGAGAGCATTTGCATCAGCGACGCTAATTAGTTCCGTCTTTTTAGGTAAAGACATATCGACCGTGAAATTCTCCTGAACAAATTTCGCAATAATTCCGGTACGGTTCCGGATCTTCGTTCCATCTACGCTGACTGATATACCCGCGATCTTTCCAACATCTACATTTGCGCCAAACGTATACTTCAACTCATTGTAATCGGTGAATTGGGTGGATGTATAAGAGAAACTGTTAAGTTGATCAACATTTCCTCTGTTTTTCATAACTTTCCCGACAAATTCCCTTGTTTCATCCATACCTGGAATTTGAATTACCCCAGAAACGTTTGTCCCCGGAACGGAAAGGCTCGCCCGAATAGGCAATGCATCATATGCTCGCTCCAGTGGAAAAAATTGATAAGACCGTACAATATCTTTGCTGCCAAAAATTGCTCCGGGATAGGCTACATCGGCATTTTCGGTGGTTATTGTAATATCGTCTGATTCTACAAAATAGGTTTTTCCCAAATTATTTGCCCAGACACTATCCCTGATAACACCACTCGCTTTTTTTCCTCCAGACGCTCCCTTTCCGGAAATATCTATAACTGGATTTTCAGGGACTTTAGAATTTTGAAAGACTTTTAACAGGGAGTCATTATTTTCTTGCTGATCTTTTGTATTTACATCGGATTTCCGACACGAACTTGCCGCCAGGGCAGCCCCCAGCAGCAAGAAACAAACTTGCTTCATTTTCATTTTTGAGTATAATTATTTAGTGAAATTTATCTGCTGGGCAAATTGAAATTGGTCAAATGAGGCTTTATTTACATCGGGAGACTGTAAATTATAAAAAGCTGGAATACCAATATCCGGGAACTGGAACGATTTGGTTTCTGGATTACGTACCGCCAATTCCAGAAAAGCATCTATTTTATCTACGGCACTTGTCATTTTGCGTACTTTATCCACATCCGTAGGACTGTAGCCGACGAAACAGAAATAGGCTTGCGCGCTATTGATTAGCTTCAGCTCTTCAGTTGTTAATCCTTTAGGGCCCGAAGTACTTAATTTAGATACAATGTCGCGAACATTATCCGGACAGTCAATGACCATAAATGCTTTCTTCCCAAACTCCATTCGATTGACATAGACTATGTTTTTATCAATCAGCTCTTTATCGGAGAATAATTCTTTTATCCGCTTATCGGACATAAATATCTTCAGCCCAACGGTCGGTCTATAACTATAATACAACCAGCCCATATTATTTAACTTTTTATACTGATCCTGCGGAATTTCAAATTTTGACCTGATATCAGCATTTCCGGGAAATATAAGCTTTAGATTTTCATAACTATGGAACCGATAGGAAAAAAAACGATGTTCGAAATAGGTCATTGCACCTTTCTTTTCCAGATTATCTTTTAGCATTCTGTCTATGTCCGCGATCTTCGTTATCTTCTGAGTTACAATTGGATTGAGATCGGCTGTTTGTACGCGTACTTCAGGTATAAAGGATTCTAACTTTACCTGGTATGCAGCGAAGTCAAACTGGGGATATGTAGGCAAGGAAAAAAAGGAGTTGATAAACGGTTCGTTTGGCAATCTGGCATCATCATAGCAAAATTCATAATTGGCATCTTTCTTTAATCTGAAACCGATAATCTCCGTTTTCTTGGCATTCCAAATTGTATCGGTTATTCTTCTATCGCTGATGGAGGCAATATCGGCCAGATCATAATTTTTGTAGTCTATTTTTTTTTCTACGGTATCTATTATCGGCGGCTCAATTGGACTAGGGCTTTTGCTGCAACCTGCAAACGCAATCAACAACAATATATTTGCTACAAACAATATTCTTGCATTTAGATAAAATCTCGCTGACCCCTTCATACCTTACTGAGTTAATTTATTCAATTTAAAAAATTATAATCTATAATTGAGCAGTAAAACAGAAGGGTGTAAAAAACTGTAATCGAGCAAAATATAAAAAGTAGCTAGCATAGAAAACCCGAAGTATTTACGTAACTCAAGAAAATTATACAATGATAAAAGAAATTTTTCGTCAAATTTAATGAATTGTAAAAACTACACATTTGTGTACTGTATAACAGCATATTTCCGAAGACGTTATGATATATAATAAACGAAATATTGAAAATATATAATCAATCCGAAAGTTAACTGGCAAAGAAATGTGCACAAGCCCAATACAGCGGCGAACCTAAAGGTTCCAAAGGAAGATCATATACAGATTTTATCGCATGAAAAAAGGATCCGCTCGCTGACGGTAGAAGATCATTATCTGGTCTTTGAATTGCAGCCTAGGGTATACTGTTTTTAAGGGAATATACAACAAAGTGATGGTGATACTATGCTTGTGTTGAGAACCAAGCTTGCCAATAGGAGCAGTATTTTTATTTTGAAGCTGAAGAAAGGATTGGCGAGCAAGAGCGTCTAGAAGTGTAAGACCCTCGGGGTTACCCTTCGGACAGGCAGCGACAACGGATGACAAAAATTATGTAAAACAAGGTGAAGAATGGGATTTTCCGGATGTAAACCCGACAGACCCACATTATACGATATTTAGGAGCGCTTTTTCACTTTCAAAATAAACACCACAATGTTCCAGAAATGGAATCCGGCTGACATAATCTTCCAAAAGCTTGGCAGCATTAGGCTCATCATCTACTATTACGCATTTTATTTT
>Ga0213829_1002211_pt1 | contig 12993 bp, 10 predicted proteins | sample MC6MC0896MG_FD_180665 | JGI IMG/M metagenome (GOLD analysis project Ga0213829, IMG submission 180665) | Enriched soil aggregate microbial communities from Iowa State University, Ames, United States - MC6-MC0896-MG | ecosystem: Environmental > Terrestrial > Soil > Unclassified | place: USA: Iowa...
CCGGGTACCAGCGCCACGCCCGACCAACCGGCCGCAGCCCCAGCGCCCAAGCCGTTCGACGGCCTGCGTTTTCGCTGGTAAGGAACCGTGATAATGACTGATATGCGTCGTTGGATCTGGTTGGGCGCTGCCCTTCTGATTGCCGTGCTTCTCTATAGCCTGCACAACATTCTCTCGCCGTTCCTGGTGGGCATCCTGCTGGCTTACCTGGCCGACCCCCTGGTCGATCGGCTGGAGCGCCTGGGCCTGTCCCGTACCTGGGGCGTGGTGGTGGTGTTCAGCCTGTTCACCCTGATCCTGCTGGCATTGCTGCTGGTCTTGATCCCCATGCTGGCCAAGCAATTGGTGCGCCTCTATGAGCTGGCCCCGCAGATGCTCGACTGGCTGCAACACGTGGCGTTGCCCTGGGTTCAGCACCGCCTGGGGCTGGCCGACGGGTTCTGGAAGTTCGACAAGATCAAGGCCGCCGTCAGCGAGCACATGAGCCAGACCACCGACATCGTCGGCATGCTGCTGTCCCAGGCCACCGCGTCGAGCCTGGCGCTGTTGGCATGGCTGGCCAACCTGGTGCTGATTCCGGTGGTCGGCTTCTATCTGCTGCGCGACTGGGACCTGATGATGGCCAAGCTGCGCAGCCTGCTGCCGCGCAATCGCGAGTCGCAGATTGTTGGGTTGGCGAAGGAGTGCCACGAGGTGCTGGGGGCGTTCGTGCGTGGCCAGTTGATGGTAATGCTCGCGCTGGGCGTCATCTATTCCGCCGGGTTGATGCTGGTGGGGCTGGAGCTGGGGCTGTTGATCGGCATGCTGGCGGGGCTGGCGGCCATCGTGCCGTACATGGGTTTCATCATCGGCATCGGTGCGGCGCTGGTGGCAGGGCTGTTCCAGTTTGGTGGCGATTTGTATCCGATGCTCGGCATCGTCGCCGTCTTCATGGTTGGCCAGGCCCTTGAAGGCATGGTGCTGACGCCGCTGCTGGTGGGTGACCGCATCGGTCTGCACCCTGTAGCGGTGATCTTTGCCATCCTCGCCGGTGGCGAACTGTTCGGCTTTACCGGCGTGCTGCTGGCACTGCCCGTGGCGGCCGTGATCATGGTGCTGCTGCGGCATGTGCACGACATGTACAAGGAGTCGGACATGTACGACGGGGAGATCGACCCGGATTTGTAAGTCAGACATCGATATTGCGATTGCTCTTGATCTGCTCTTGATCTGCTCTTGATCTGCTCTTGATCTGCTCTTGATCTGCTCTTGATCTGCTCTTGATCTGCTTTTGCTTTTAGCGCGCGGTAGCACAGGCGACGCAGATTGCGACTTCAGGAGGCCGAACGGAGGTCTTGCGGAGGGAGGTGACGGGCATGGATGCCCGTCAAGCGCTTCGGCCCATGGATGGGCCGTGGGCGCGGTCCTCCCGGGAGCAAGGCCGGAGTGAGGGAACCCCGGAGCGAAGCGTAGGGGCCGGATGATGGGAGCAGGCGGTTTTGGTTACTTTGGCCAAGACCAAAGTAACCCGCCGTAAGGGCGGAAAGGTGAGTTGGTGCCGCCATCGCAAACGGATATGTCCCCTTTTTAAAAGCCCAAAAGCCCAAAAGCCCAAAAGCCCAAAAGCCCAAAAGCATCACGAGACGGTTCTGATGACGGGGAGCAGATCCATTGGCTGTGGCGACGCTCACTCACCTTTCCGCCCTTACGGCGGGTCACTTTTTGGCAAACGCCCCAAAAAGTAACCAAAAAAGGCTGGCGGTATGACTCACCCACATGGGTTCCCTCGCTCCGGCCTTGCTCCCGGGAGGACCGCGCCCACGGCCCATCCATGGGCCGAAGCGCTTGCCGGGCATCCTGCCCGTCACCTCCCTCCGCAAGACCTCCACTCGGCCTCCTGAAGTCGCAATCTGTGTCGTCTGGACCTTCGCGTACAGAAAGCAAGATCAAAAGCCACAGCTACAGCCACAGCCACAGCCACAGCCACAGCGACAGCCACAGCGACAGCCACAGCGAAAGCCAAAGCCAAGCATGCGTTTTTGCTCTGCAACTTATTGATTTTGCTTGGGGTATCCGCCTACGTGATTGTGTACCCTGCAATGCAGGTATAGACTTTGCACACCGATCACCCTAGGCCCCCTGTGGTCCTCCCGACCGCCCGCGAGCATGAAACCACCGATCCAGTTGCCCCTGGGTGTGCGCCTGCGCGATGACGCCACCTTCATCAACTACTATCCGGGCGCCAATGCTGCGGCATTGGGCTACGTCGAGCGCCTATGCGAAGCCGACGCCGGCTGGACCGAGAGCCTCATCTACCTGTGGGGCAAGCAGGGTGTCGGCCGCAGTCACCTGTTGCAGGCCGCGACGCACCGCTTCCAGCAGCGCGGCGAAGCTGCCGTGTACCTGCCCCTGGCGCAACTGCTTGACCGGGGCATCGGGTTGCTCGATTACCTGGCGCAGTACGAGCTGGTGTGCATCGACGACTTGCACGTGATCGCCGGCAAGGCCGATTGGGAAGAGGCGATGTTCCACCTGTTCAACCGCCTGCGCGACAGCGGCCGGCGCCTGCTGCTGGCCGCCTCGGCGTCCCCCCGCGAACTGCCCATCAAACTCCCTGACCTCAAATCGCGCCTGACCCTCGCGCTGGTCTTCCAGATGCGCGGCCTGTCCGATGAAGACAAGCTCCGCGCCCTGCAGCTGCGTGCCTCGCGCCGCGGCCTGCACCTGACCGACGAGGTCGGCCACTTCATCCTCACCCGTGGCACCCGCAGCATGAGTGCGCTGTTCGACCTGCTCGAACGCCTCGACCAGGCTTCGTTGCAGGCGCAACGCAAATTGACCATCCCGTTCCTGAAGGAAACACTCGGCTGGTAAGCCCGTAAATACGGGGCTTTGAGCGGCAAAACGAAAAAGTCACATCTTTTTCGATAAAATTTGCAAATGGTCCCGATAGAAGGCATAGTTTCCCCCTTCTAAAGGATTACAGACACGGTCGTGCCCATGCTAAAGCGCTTCGCACCCCTCGTGCCCCTCGCACTCGTGACCCTGTTGATTGGCTGTGCGGCACAAAGCCCGGTTTCCCAGCCCCAGGATCACACCCCGGTTGCCTCGCAATCGGTGACCAAGGCCAAAGCTTCGGCTTCCTCCGTCTTCGGCGAACAGGAAGAACTGGCCACCGAAGATGATCTGCAAGCGTTCTCCAGCGGCAGCAAGCCTTACCAACTGCCAGTGCTGGCAGACAGCATTCTCGAGCGCGGCATGTCGCTGATCGGCACCCGCTACCGCTTCGGTGGTACCTCGGAGGCCTCCGGCTTCGACTGCAGTGGCTTCATCGGTTATCTGTTCCGTGAAGAGGCCGGCATGAACCTGCCGCGTTCGACCCGCGAAATGATCAACGTCGATGCACCCAAGGTAGCCCGCAACAAGCTCAAGCCAGGCGACCTGCTGTTCTTCAGCACCAATGGCCGTGGCCGGGTCAGCCATGCCGGCATCTACCTGGGTGACAATCAGTTCATCCACTCCAGCAGCCGCCGCAGCGGTGGTGTGCGCATCGACAACCTCGGTGACCGCTACTGGAGCAAGACCTTCATTGAAGCCAAGCGTGCCTTGGCCATGGCGCCGACCACCAATATCGCGCGCAACTGATATCAAAATGATGTATCTTGCCGCGGCGGCGATGCTTGATAAAAAAAGCTCGCCGCCGTGCGCATTTACAGAAAGCGTCTAATCTAAATTCTCAACACTTTTCGGCTGCGGCCTGCGGTCTCAGACAGGATGTTCTGGCCATGAAGATGATGGCGCGCTTCGCATTCCTTTCCCTGTTGGCATTGCTTGCCGCCTGCTCCAGCCGTGCGCCTGCACCGGCACCGGTTGTGCAACCCAAGATCACCTACAGCCAGCCCGATGGTTCGCCCATTGCCGACGACGTGCTGATCCGCGCGATCGGCCTGGTCGGTACGCCGTACCGTTGGGGGGGCAACACGCCGGATTCCGGTTTCGATTGCAGCGGCCTGATCGGCTATGTCTACCGCGATGCCGCCGGTATCAGCCTGCCGCGCTCGACGCGGGAGATGATCGTCATGCGTGCGCCGACCGTGGATATGAACTCACTGCAATCGGGTGACCTGGTGTTCTTTGCCACCAGCGGTGGCTCGCAGGTCAGCCACGCCGGTATCTATGTGGGTGAGGGGCGCTTCGTGCATGCGCCATCCACTGGCGGCACAGTGCGCCTGGACTACCTCTCCAACAGCTATTGGTCCAAGGCCTACCTGCAGGCCAAACGGGTTATTCCTCAAGGCCACCTGGCGCAGAACCCCTGATCAAGCCAGGCGCTACGGCGCCTTGCTGACCCGCCACACCACGTTACCGACATCGTCCGCCACCAGCACGCCGCCGCGCTGGTCGTTGACGACCCCGACCGGTCGCCCCATGGCCTTGCCATCGCTGTCGAGAAAGCCTGTGAGCAGGTCGACCGGCTTCGCCGTGGGCTTTCCGGTGCTGTCGAACGGTACCAGGATGACCTTGTAGCCGCTGTGCGGTTTGCGGTTCCACGAACCATGCTGGCCGACCAATGCGCCGTGATCAAACGGCGGTGGCAGCACGCCAGGTTGCGCGAACGCCAGCCCCAACGAGGCGGTATGTGGGCCTACTGCATAATCTGGCACCAACGCGCGGGCTACTTTCTGCGGATCCTGCGGTTTGACGCGTTCATCGACATGCTGCCCGTAGTAGCTGTAAGGCCACCCATAGAATCCGCCATCCTTGACCGAGGTGATGTAGTCCGGCACCAGGTCACTGCCAATCTCGTCACGCTCGTTGACCGCTGTCCACAAGGCGCCCGTATGCGGCTCCCAGGCCAGGCCGTTGGGGTTGCGCAAGCCTGAGGCAAAAATCCTGTGCGTGCCGCTGGCGGCATCGACTTCCCAGATCGCCGCACGACCCTGCTCCTGGTCCAGGCCGTTCTCGCCGACATTGCTGTTCGAGCCCACGGTCACATACAGCTTCTTGCCATCGGCGCTGGCAATCACGTTCTTGGTCCAGTGATGGTTGAGCCTGCCGCCGGGCAAATCGACAACTGCCTTGCCGGGCTCGCGAATCTGCGTGGCCCCGGGCGAGTAATGAAAACGCAGCAACCGGTCGGTGTCGGCGACATAGAAGTCATTGCCCACCAACACCATGCCGAACGGTGAGTTGAGCCCCTCGATAAAGGTCGTGCGCAGTTCGGCAACGCCGTCATGGTCGGCATCGCGCAGCAACGTGATGCGGTTGGCGCTAGGCACCCCGGCGCCTGCGCGCTTCATCGCCTTGCCCATCACCCAGCCGCGTATGCCCTTGCCATCATCGGGCTTGGGCGGGGCGTTGGTCTCGGCGACCAGCACGTCGCCATTGGGCAGCACATAGAGCCAGCGCGGATGATCGAGTTTGTCGGCGAAGGCCGCCACTTGCGTGCCCGCTGCAGCCTTGGGCTTGCCGCCACTGGGCCAGCCGATGGCGGGTGCGACGTTGACGGTCGGGATCAAAGTCGGGTTGGGCGCAGGCAATTGCGGTGCAGGCCCGCTGCCTGCATCGACGCCCAGTAAGGCGGTGTCGCCACATCCCGCCAGAAAGGCGCCCAGCGCCCAGGGTAAAAGGATGCCGATGCGATTCATGGGCGCTGCCCTCCGAAGTAGGTCTCTCTGTATTCAGAGCGCGGCCAGGCATGGCAGGTTCAGCCAGCGGCGGCATCCATCTACCACTCAGCGCGAGCTGGGGCAGCAAAGATGTCTGCCCGATCATCTAGGCCTGGAATGGAACATGACTGATATCAACGACAAGGCGCGCCGCAGCCTGGAAGCCATGGATGCAGCCGCACCCCTGACGCATCTGCTGAATGCCGTCATACGCGACTTCCCCGACCCCTATGCGCTTGCCAGCCAGCACGCAGCGAGGATCCTGCGCAAGCACACCGGCAGGAGCATGGACCCACGCTTTGTCTGGTGGCACCAGTTCGATACCGCGAGCACCAGCTCCAGCGCATTCACTGGCTGGGAGCACAGTGGCCCGCCGCAGAAGTCCATGCTGATGGTAGAGCTGTTGATCAATCGGTTCGACGTCTACTTCCAGGATGCCAGTGACGAGCTCGACCTGCGTGGAGGTTTCTATCGTCAAGGGCCCCATGCGACGACCTTTGATGAGCGCAATGAAGTCCAGATGCTCGGCAGTGCCGTGCAGGATGACTTGTGGGCGTTGGATTTCGCGGTGTTGTACCGCGCCGAAGTAGAGCGATTCTGGTCGACCTATGGGGCCAACTTTCCTGTGATGGCCAAGTTCAAACTGCTCGGCCAGGGTGCCACTGCGCTGGGCAAGGCTGATATCTCGCTGCTCGACTGGCAGCGCTTGCGTGCCATGGCCAGCGACGAACTGGCCCTTGGGGTATTGCCAACATTGGCGGGCCTGCAGCGGGATGCTTCGCGCAACGGCATGACGGTCAACCGCTACGTGTTTGGTGATGGCGACAGGTGGTGCATGTTCAGCCTGGTAGCAGCGGACGGCAGGTTGCTGGTGTTCATGCCCTGGTCGGATGAGGCCCTCAAGGGGTTTGCCAATGAAACGGCGATGGCTATCTGGCTGCGGTCGCAGTTGCAATCCAGCAGCCAGCTCGAAGCGTTTGTTGCCGGCGCGCACAGTAACCCGCGCGATTCAGACGCCAAACGGCTGATCAGGGTGCATCTGCAGGGGATCGCCGACAGCCGCTCGGACGAAGCGGCGTTGCTCGCCTTGTCCCTGTTCAAACGCCCGTTGCGCACGGGCTTGTTCGCTTACCTGGCCGACCAGGCCAAGCTTGAAATGCAGGAGCATGCCCGTCTGATGCAGGACAATGCCGGCCTGCGCAAAGCCATGCTTCGTGGCTACCTGTCAGCGTTCCTGAACGTGTTAGGGGGCGTTGCGCCCCTGGGTTGGCCCATGTCGCTCATGCTGCTCGGCGCCAGCGCCGGCAAGGTGGCGCTGGATATCGACGCGGCGCTGCACGCCGAGGACGAGCAGAGCCGCAAGCAGGCGTTGAGGGCGGCAATGTTCGAAAGCGTGTTCGCGAGCATGAATCTGGTGGATATCAGCTTCCAGTCGAGTTTCGCCTCTTTGTCCTACGAGGCGCCACCGCATGAAGCCAGCGCGTCACTGCGGCACTGGCAGGTGACGGATGAGTCGACCTTGCCCGTCGAGGTGCGCGAGAGCAACACCGTACTCACCGGGGAGGCTGCGCCTGCGGGCCGCTTGCGGGGCATTCATGTCAACGGCGATGGTAGTTGCTGGATCACGCTGGCAGGCTTGCCTTATCGCGTGCGTTACAGCCATGAGTTGGCGGTGTGGCTGGTGGTTTCAGCGGATAACCCCTTTGCTTTCAGCCCACTGCACCCGGTGCGCTTGAGCGAGGCAGGCGAATGGGAGCTGTTGGCGGCTCCGAACCTGCTGGGCGGCACTCCCCCGCAAGTGGATGGCATGCAGAGCACGGCTTCGCCGTTCTGGGATACCTACACGCTTGCCAATGGGCCTGAAAGTAAAAGGCTGTCTGCGTCCGCGCTCGGTCGTCAGAAGAATTTGCTCAAGAAGTGGCCAATCGCAGAGTTGCAGGGCGGGCAAAGGCCTGACGTCGATGCGCGCGGTATGGACTGTGTGATGACCGGAGACCGGACACATTATTCTTATCGCCACCGCAACGAGTACTTCAATACGCTGATCGAGTACTACACCGGCGATGAGTCGAGAGTAAACGATGTATTTCGCTCAGGTAGCTACTCTTTCGGCGACGAGGATAATTACATCGCCGACCTCGCCGATAGCCTTGCGCGACTCCCGGAAAGCAACAACGTCAGGTTGTACCGCGGTGGCCATCGCTCGCGGGGTACCGGCGGTGAGCGTTACAGAAGCGGTGAACTAAAGGTCGGCGATGTGTTGGTTAATACCGATCTTACGTCGTTCACCGAAAACCCTTATAAAGCCGCGGAGTTCGCGTGCCTGCCTTACCCCGGTGTGCCCGGTGGCTTGCCAGGGCTGTTCGATGATACCTCGGTCGTGTTCGACCTCCCTCCCGGTGAATACCAGTCCGCCACGCCGATTAGCGCCTTTTCGCTTTACTGGGAAGAGGCCGAAACACTGATGTTGCCAGGCAACTACTTTCGCATCGAGAAATTGGAGCATGTTTATGGCGAGCATTATCGCTTCGTCAACGTCACCCTGAAGCAGACCGTCAAACCTGTGTCGGGCCCGGTGTATGACTTGCGCACTGGGCTTGCTTTCGACATGGCGGCGTATCGGGCTCGATTCAGAACGCCGGCACTGGTGGACCGCTTCTTCCCTGCGTGATGCCGGTTCAGCCGACTTCTTCAAGGTCCAGGTGGTCGATGCGCTCGAAACGCTCGATCAAGAAGTCGATCAGCCTGCGCACCCGCCCCGACAGGTGCAACTGCTGCGGGTACACCGCGTAGACGTCAGCACGGGTTGGCGTCTGATCTTCCAACAAAAGTCGCAAACGCCCGCTACGCACGTAGCGGGCAATGTCCCACTCGGCGCGCAGCAAGATGCCATGGCCCTGTAGCGCCCAGTTCAGTGCCACCTCACCGTCGTTGCAGCTCAGTGCTCCCTGCACCTTGATGTTCTGTGTGCGCCCGCCGTTGGTGAAGCTCCACACGCCATAGGGCGATTCATTCTGGCGCAGGAAAATACAATTGTGCTGGGCCAGGTCCGTCAGTTTCAGCGGTGTGCCGTGCTTTTCCAGGTACAGCGGTGAAGCGCACAGCAGGCGGCGGTTGGATGCGATCTTGCGGGCATGGAAAGAGGCGTCCGGCAGGCTGCCGAAGCGAATCCCCAGGTCGAAGCCGTGGCTGGCCAGGTCCAGCGGGTGGTCGCTGATTTCCAGCTGCACCTCGATGTCCGGGTAGCGCGCATAGAAGTCGGCCAGGGCCGGGCCGATGTAGCGGCGGCCAAAACCCAGCGAGGCGTTCACCCGGATCAAGCCCTTGGGCTCGGCGCGGTGGCGGCCGATCAATTGTTCCACCTCATCGACCTGGACGAGGATGCGCGCTGCGTGAGCGAAGTACAACTCGCCCTCGGCAGTCAGGCTCATGGAGCGGGTGGTGCGGTTGACCAGGCGCACGCCCAGGCGTGCCTCCAGTGCCGCCAGGCGCTTGCTCACCGCCGGCGGCGTCACGCCCAGCTCGCGTGCCGTGGCAGCCAGGCTGCCTTGCTTGGCCAGCAGGTGAAAGAAGCCCAGGTCCTGTGTCGGATTCATCATTAACCCATGGTTACTTAAGAGGTGATTCAGGGTTAACTGCTGCCCTGGGTTCACTACATATACTCGGCTCATACCCGCCAGCACAAGCCCGGCGGGCCACAACAAGCATGGGAGTCGAGGCATGAGCAACTACAAGATCGCGGCAATTCCGGGTGATGGCATTGGTGTCGAGGTGATCGCCGCGGGTGTCGAGGTACTGCAGGCACTGGCTGCCAAGCGCGGCAGTTTCGGCATCGATTTCGAGCATTTCGATTGGGGCTCGGAGCGTTACCTGCGCGAAGGCCAATACATTCCCGAGGGCGGCCTGGAAAGGCTGAAAACCTTCGATGCCATCTTCTTCGGCGCCGTGGGCAGCCAGGAAGTACCGGACCATGTGTCGCTGTGGGGCCTGCGCCTGCCGATCTGCCAGGGCTTCGATCAGTTCGCCAATGTACGCCCGGCCCGCGTGTTGCCAGGGGTGACCAGCCCGCTGGCCAAGGGCAAGGCAATTGACTGGGTGATCGTGCGGGAGAACTCCGAAGGGGAATACTCCGGCAGTGGCGGCCGTGTCCACCAGGGCTTGCCGATCGAAGTGGCCACCGAGGTCTCGACCTTCACCCGCGTTGGCGTCGAGCGCATCCACCGCTTCGCTTTCGAGCTGGCCCGCACTCGCCCGGCAAAACACCTGACCCTGGTAACCAAGTCCAACGCGCAGCGCCATGGCATGGTGCTGTGGGACGAGGTGTTCGAGGAGGTGGCCAAGGATTACCCCGATGTGCGCACCACCCGCGAGCTGGTGGACGCCGTGACCACGACCATGGTGCTCAAGCCCGAGCAGCTGGATGTGGTGGTGGCCACCAACCTGCATGCCGACATCCTGTCCGACCTGGCTGCTGCGCTGTCCGGCAGCCTGGGCATCGCGCCCACCGCCAACCTCAACCCCGGCCGTGACTTCCCGTCGATGTTCGAACCCATCCACGGCTCGGCGTTCGATATCACCGGCAAGGGCGTGGCCAACCCCATCGCTACCTTCTGGACCGCGGTGATGATGCTTGAGCATCTGGGCGAACACGCTGCCGCGCGCGAGCTGATGGCCGCGATCGAAGCGGTCACCGAAAGTGGCCTGCACACGCCTGACCTGGGCGGCAAGGCCACCACCCGTGAAGTGACCGATGCAGTGTTGGCGCTGATTCGTCGCTAAAGCTCAAAGCCCATCGTCGGCAACCGGCGATGGGCTTTGTGAAATCACCCCCGTTCGATTGACGCTCCCCATTCAACCCTCTAACCTTCGCGCGTGTTTCAGGTGCCCTGCCAGCCTTGTCTGGGTGGGGTGAAACTGGGAAGCCGGTGGGCGCCATAAAGGGCGCGAGTCCGGCGCTGCCCCCGCAACGGTAAGTGAGTCAAAGGCCGCGCAGGGCCACTGGATGCCAGCATCCGGGAAGGCGCGCAGGCCGGGCCGACGCCCGCTCACAAGCCCGGAGACCGGCCTGTCACTGCCAACGGCATCACGGAGGGTGATGCGCGGTGCACTGTGGCGTCTGGCCACGGCTCCTGCGCGCTCTCCGCCTGCCTGTCTATCGACCTGTCGCCGCTTCTTCGCGTGGCGTCAGCCTGCGGAGTACCCCCCACATGAGCGAACCCACCGAACGCGACGAACGCCACCTGGCGCGCATGCAGCGCAAGAAGGCGGTCATCGACGAGCGCATCGCCAATTCCCCCAATGAATGCGGCCTGTTGCTGGTACTCACCGGCAACGGCAAGGGCAAGAGCAGCTCGGCCTTCGGCATGCTCGCGCGCGCTTTGGGCCATGGCATGCAGTGCGGCGTGGTGCAGTTCATCAAGGGCCGCAACAGCACCGGTGAGGAGCTGTTCTTCCGGCGCTTCCCCGAGCAGGTGCGCTACCACGTGATGGGCGAGGGCTTTACCTGGGAAACCCAGGACCGTCAGCGCGACATCGCCGCCGCCGAAGCGGCCTGGGCGGTTTCGCGCCAATTGCTGCAAGACCCGACCGTGCAGTTTGTGGTGCTCGATGAACTGAACATCGCGCTCAAGCATGGCTACCTCGACCTCGACCATGTGCTCTGCGACATCCAGGCGCGTCCCCCCATGCAGCATGTGATCGTCACGGGCCGCGCGGCCAAGCCGGAAATGATCGAGCTGGCCGACACGGTCACCGAGATGGGCATGCTCAAGCATGCGTTCCAGGCGGGCATCCGCGCGCAGAAGGGCGTCGAACTGTGAGCCACACGCGACACTGCCCGGCCGTACTGATCGCGGCCCCGGCTTCTGGCCAGGGCAAGACCACCGTGACTGCGGCCCTGGCCCGCCTGCACCGCAACCTCGGGCGTAAAGTCCGGGTGTTCAAGTGCGGGCCTGATTTTCTCGACCCGATGATCCTCGAGCGCGCCAGCGGTGCGCCGGTGTACCAGCTCGACCTGTGGATGATCGGCGCCGAAGAGAGCCGCCGCCTGCTGTGGGAAGCGGCGGGCGAGGCTGACCTGATCCTGATCGAGGGGGTCATGGGGCTGTTCGACGGTACCCCGTCCAGCGCCGACCTGGCGCGCCACTTCGGCGTACCGGTGCTGGCGGTGATCGATGGCACTGCCATGGCCCAGACCTTTGGCGCCCTGGCCTTGGGCCTGGCGCGCTACCAGGCCGACCTGCCGTTCGCCGGTGTGCTGGCCAACCGGGTGGGCAGCCTGCGCCATGCGCAACTGCTTGAAGGCAGCCTTACCGAGGGGCTGCGCTGGTACGGCGGGCTGTCGCGCGAGCGCGGCATCGAGCTGCCCAGCCGCCACCTGGGGTTGGTGCAGGCCAGTGAGCTGAATGACCTGGATGCGCGCCTGGACGCTGCCGCCCAAGCCCTGGGCAGCAGTTGCGATGCAGCTTTGCCGCCGCCGGTGGCCTTCGCCGAGCCCGGGCCGCAGCCCTGCGCCGCGTCGCTGGCTGGCGTGCGCATCGGCGTGGCCAAGGACGAAGCGTTTGCCTTCACCTACGGCGCCAACCTCGACCTGCTGCGCAGCCTGGGCGCCCAGTTGGCATTCTTCTCGCCTGTGCACGATCAGGCGCTGCCCGATGTGGACAGTTTGTACCTGCCGGGCGGCTATCCCGAGCTGCACCACCGTGCCCTGGCTGCCAACGCGCCGATGACCGAAGCCATCCGTGCCCACCACGCCGCGGGCAAGCCCCTGCTGGCCGAATGCGGCGGCATGCTCTACCTGCTCGATGCCTTGACCGACGTTGCCGGTGAACGTGCTGCGCTGCTTGGCCTGCTACCGGGCGAGGCGACCATGCAGAAACGCCTGGCAGCGCTTGCCCTGCAGGCTGTCGAGCTGCCCGAGGGTACCCTGCGCGGGCATACCTACCACCACTCGCTGACCAGCACCGTACTGCAACCGATTGCCCGAGGCCTGAGCCCCAATGGTGGGCGCGGCAACGAAGCGGTCTACCGCCTGGGCCGGCTCACCGCGTCCTACGTGCACTTTTATTTCCCGTCCAACCCCGAGGCGGCGGCGGCGCTGTTGCGGCCATGAGCGAACACGCCTTCAGTGATGCCGAGCGCGCCGCGGTCTACCGGGCCATCGGCGAGCGCCGCGACATGCGCCACTTTGCCGGCGGCACGGTGGCCCCCGAGGTGCTTGGCCGCCTGCTCGGCGCCGCGCATCAGGCCCCCAGCGTTGGCCTGATGCAGCCGTGGCGTTTCATTCGCATTACCCAAGGCGAACTGCGTGGGCGCATCAAGGCGCTGGTGGAGCAGGAGCGGTTGC
>Ga0213829_1002216_pt1 | contig 12977 bp, 10 predicted proteins | sample MC6MC0896MG_FD_180665 | JGI IMG/M metagenome (GOLD analysis project Ga0213829, IMG submission 180665) | Enriched soil aggregate microbial communities from Iowa State University, Ames, United States - MC6-MC0896-MG | ecosystem: Environmental > Terrestrial > Soil > Unclassified | place: USA: Iowa...
CCTCTCGCGTCTCTCGCACTTTCACCGATCTCCACTCCGTCAGCCGTCCTCGTCCCGAAGCGATCCCCCGGCAGTCGTCCGCCGCCAGCTGCTGTGCCGCTTGCTCGCCCACCCGCTCAGCGCTCCGCTCAGGATGGCCCTGTTCAGCAGCCTCGCCAGCCGGTGCCCCGGCTCCCTTTCCAGCGCGCGGTCCAGCAGGGCGGACGCGTGCGAGCCCCGTCCGCGGCACCACTCGACCCAGGCCAGGCCGGTCAGGACACCGGCCGGAGTGCGGTCCCCAGCGGCATGGACCATCTCCTGCAGCACCGCGGCGAAGCGATTCATACGGTCCCAGTCCGGACCTGAGCCGCTCTCGGCCACCATCACGTCACCGAACAGCCCCAGCCAGGAGACGAGAGGGTGACCCCCGGGATCCCGTTTCCCCTCGCCATCCTCCCGGACGACGCCGGGGACCACTCCGGACCCGGTGGAACTCATCGGGCGGTCGGCGTCCTCCACCGAGGTTTCGGCGGCCAGCCCACCCTGATATGCCGTCTGCCACGACGACCCCGCGGACACGTACACAGCGTCCCGGAGCGCCGGCACCTCGAGAGTCCGGCACAGGATCTGCCTCGACTGTCCGCCCATCATGTCAGCCACATCAGCCCAGACCGCGGAGCCGTTCAGATACGGTTCCCAGTGTTCAAGGGCCTCCAGCAGGCTCGGGGTGCCGCACGAGACCGGACCGGCCTCCGGGGCCGGACCGGGAGTCGGACTGTCCCGCTCCCCCGGGCCTCTTACGCCTTCCCGCGTTCCCCGCGGTCCCTTCCGCGGACCCTGCAGGGGACGGCGCGAGAACGCCGAGGGATGGGGATCCACCGCACTGCCCTGATAGACCAGCTCGGCAGCCAGGCGGGAGTCACGGATGAGATCCAAGGGGTGCGGTCCCGCGCCGGCGCAGGGCCCGTCCCCCGTGAGTGAACACTCGGAGTGACGGCAGCCTGAACCATTCCAGCCATCGGAGCCCACCAGCCAGAGTTCCTGCAACGGACGCCCGGCCTGCCCGAGGACCCAGGCCAGGAGCGCCATGAGTTCAGCCCGCTCAGTCCGCGCCGAGTCCACCGGGCTGTCCTGAAACATCGCGACGAAGGTGCTGTCCGCCGCGGCGTCGTGTTCCAGGTAGGCGAGGACGGCTCGGGCATATCCCAGCAGGGCTTCGCCTCGAAGCCGGCGGTCCGGGAGGTCGACACGAAGCGTCGCCCCGATGCGGCCCGATCGTGCGGTGAGACAGACCAGCGAGTTCCGGGGCCAGAATCCGATGGCATGAGGGATGTACGCGAGAATGTCCTCCGGTCCCCGGGCGGTCAGTGATGCGGTGTTCATGCGGCCACTCTCGCAAGTGGAGCCGCGGAGCGGGACTACGGTATGTCCCTCTGTGGACAGGACCTTCAAGTCCCTCTGTGGACAGGGAGTTCCGGGGGGTCTGTGGTCCCGGGACTGATACGGGTGTCCGGCCCATGGTGACTTCGGGGCCGTCAGAAAGTCAGCACCCGCTCGCCTCCCGAAAACACCCAGGAGCCGGACTCAGCGGTTGCCGCGCCGCGAGCGCTCCCACAGCACCCGCGCCAGCGGCCTGGGGGTGACACCGGCGGCCTGGCGGGCCCTGCGCCGCACCACGGCCACCGCGACCATCCCCACCAGGAGGAAAAGCAGCTGGGTGGACATGGCGATGCGGAACGGTTCGAGTCCGTACAGCTCACCGTTCGAGAATCCGCTCGCGTTCAGAAGATCCAGGACCAGTCCGATCACGTACATGCTCAGCAGGGCAGCGACGAACCCGCCCACATTGACGATTCCCGTGGCGGTGCCGATCCGCTCCACCGGATTGGAGGTCCGGGCGAAGTCGAAGCCGATCATGGAGGCCGGCCCGCCGATGCCCATGACCACCACCAGGACGATGAGCAGCCACAGCGGCGCCCGCCCGGGCCACAGGAGCACTGCGAGCCATCCCGCTCCCGTGATCAGCGAGACGAGGAGGACCATGGAGGAGCGCCGGACCGGGTGCAGGGAGACGAACCGGCCGAAGAAGGGACCCGAGACCATGGCCACGAGGACGAAAAGGCTCATGACCGCGGAGGCGGTCCCCCGATCCAGTCCCTCGGCCGAGATCAGGAAAGGGTAACCCCAGGCCATGGCGAAGACCGTCCCCGCGAAGGGGGTGGTGAAGTGGCTCCACAGCCCCAGACGGGTGCCGGGTTCCTTCCAGGACTGGGCCAGCGCCGCACCGATCTGCTTGAGCCCTCCGGCGGACTGAGGCCTGGCACGCCCGTGCGGGGTGTCCCGCAGCAAGGCGATCACCAGGACACACGCGAGCGCGGACAGACCCGCCAACGACAGGAAGGCCGGGGTCCACGCCGTGGTGTGAAGGAGCAATGCGAAGGGGATGACGCTGACCAGCTGTCCCAGCTGACCCACCATGCCCGTGAACTGCGTCATGAGCGGCACGGTGCGGGCCGGGAACCAGGCGGGGATCAACCGCAGGACGGAGACGAACGTGGCGGCGTCACCGGCGCCCACCAGGACACGACCCACGACCCCGGCCGCGACCGAATCGGCGGCCGCCAGCTGCGCCTGTCCCAGGAACATGAGAAACGCGCCCATGGCGATCATGTTGCGGGGCCCGAGACGGTCCACCAGGACCCCCACGGGGATCTGCAGGCCCGCATACACGAGGAGCTGGAGCACGGAGAACGCGGAGATGGCAGCGGCGCTGGCGTGGAACCGATCGGTGGCTTCCAGGCCGGCCACACCGAAGGACGTCCGTTGTGTCACCGCCACCAGATACGCGAAGACTCCGATACCCCACATCACCCACGAACGCACGCTGCTCACGGGTCCATTCTTCCGCATCGGGTCTTCCGCATCGGGCAGGTCGCACCCCGCGCCTCCGGCCTGGGAGGACGGAGCCGGGCCTCCCGGTACGGGGCGTCACCCCTCAGGGGCGGCGCTCAGGTGCCGCTTTGCCTCCGACCGTGCCCCGGCGCGTCGCCCTCCGCCTCACCGGCGGCTTCCGTGCCTTCGCCGTTCCCGGCGTCGTCGTCCTCCTGGCTCAGCAGTTCCTGCGCCAGGTATGCCTCCACCGCGGCGCCGAGAGACTCCGCGCTGGGCAGTTCGTCATTCTCATCGGCCAGGAGCGACCGGCGCACGGTGTTCTCACTGTGCTGGTCGTACCGTTCCTCGAGGTTGCGCACCACCTGCTGCACGTCCTCGCTGGCCTCCATCTGTTCGGCGATCTGACGGGCCACGTCCCGGGCCACCTCGCGCAGACGATCGGACGGCAGCATGAGATTGGCGGCCGCGCCCAGGTACTCCATCCCGGCGACGGCGGCCTGAGGGTACTCCGCGTCGGCGACATAGTGCGGCACATGGATGACGTAACCGGCCACATTGCGCTTCGCCGCGATCAGCTTCAGCTCCAGGACATGTCCGATCGCCGCGGGGAACTCCACCGTGGGACGCCACACCGAGATGCCCTCGATGAGCTCAGGCCGGTTGCCGTGCACCGTCACCCCGACGGGACGGGTGTGCGGGACGGGCATGGGGATCGCGTGGACCCAGGTCACCAGGTTCACGTCGAGCTGCTCCACGAGACTCACGACGGCCCGGGCGAACCGCTCCCACTGGAGGTCGGGCTCGAAACCTGCGAGGAAGAGGAACGGCGTCCCCAGCGGATCCTCCAGGACATACAGCGCAAGACGCGGCGGCGCGTAGTCCTGGAGGTGGTCCTCGACGAAGGTCAGATGAGGGCGGCGCGAACGGTAATCCAGGAGCTGGTCCGCGTCGAACACGGCCACCGGACGGACCGAGGGGGAATCGAGCAGCTCGGAGGAGATCTGCCGCACCACGTGCCCGGCATCCGCGAATCCGGTGAACGCCATGAGGAGATTGAGACCCTTCAATGACGCATCCTGCAGAAGCTCCTCATCCGCCCGGTAGAGCCCGGCGGGATCAAGCAGCGTCCCGTACGTCTGGTCGAACAAAGTACCCTCCACACCAACCGGCCCCAGGCCGGGAATCGTCGTCATGTCTGATTGATGGCTCAACGTCCGGGAGCGTCCTCGCATTCCCGCACCGGCCTGCGACTCAGTGTCACGGGCTACGATCTTAGATGGTGAAGGACGCCACACCGCGTCCGCACCATTGAACATGTGCGACAAGGATGTCCACCCGTACACCAGAAGTGAGGCAGGAACTCGTGGCCAAGAGCAACGAAGTCACCCTTGAAACAGTCAGCGGCGATCTGCGGAAGAAACCGAGCGACGTCGTGGTCATCGGCGTCCGCCAGGGCAAGGAGGGACCGGAACTCGCCGTCAGCCCCCTGAGCGCCAAGGCGTCCGAGGCCATCCAGTCCTCGCTGGCCCTGCTCGGCGTCACGGGCGCCCCGGATCAGCTGCACCGCCTGCCCGGCGTTCCCGAGCTGGGCGCCGAGGTGATCGCCCTGGCAGGGCTGGGCAAGAAGGACGATGCCGAGTCCCTCCGCCGCGCCGCCGGCTCGGCCGTGCGCCAGCTCGCCGGAACCGCCACGGTGACGATCGCTCTCCCCGCGCAGGACGAGGCCGCCCTGGCCGCCGTCGCCGAGGGCGCCGCTCTCGGGGCTTACGCGTTCCACGAGTACCGCTCCACCCGCGAAGGGCTGAAGGCTCCGGTCTCCACCGTCCGCATCCACAGCGAACTCGCCGGCAGCCCGGCGGCCAAGGCTGCGCTGAAGAAGGCCGCCGTCGTCGGGCGCTACGTCAACGCGACCCGTGACCTGGTGAACCAGCCGCCGAACGCGCTCTACCCGGAGACGTTCGCCGCCGCCGCCAAGGATGCCGCGAAGTCGCTCCCCGTCAAGGTCACGGTGTGGGATGAGAAGCGCCTCGAGAAGGAGGGCTTCGGCGGCATCCTGGGTGTCGGCAAGGGATCCGCCCGTCCCCCGCGTCTGGTCAAGGTGGAGTACGCACCCGCCAAGGCCCAGGCACATGTGGCGCTCGTCGGCAAGGGCATCACCTTCGACACCGGCGGCATCTCCCTGAAGCCGCCGGCGAACATGGACGAGATGAAGAGCGACATGGCGGGCGCCGCCACCGTGCTCAACGCCGCCCTCGCAGCCGCCGAACTCGGTCTGCCGGTCAAGGTCACGGCCTGGCTCTGCATCGCGGAGAACATGCCGAGCGGAAACGCCCAGCGCCCCTCCGACGTTATGACCATCTTCGGCGGCAAGACCGTCGAGGTCCTGAACACCGATGCCGAGGGCCGTCTGGTCATGGCCGATGGTCTCGTGGCGGCCAGCCAGGAGCAGCCGGACGTGGTGATCGACGTCGCCACCCTCACGGGAGCGCAGCTGATCGCCCTCGGTGACCGCACCGCAGGTCTCATGGGCGATGAGGGTGTGACCCAGGCGCTCAAGGCCTCCGCCGACGCCGCCGGTGAGCTCATGTGGCCCATGCCCATCCCTGAGGAGCTGCGCCCCAGCCTCGACTCCGAGGTGGCGGACCTCGCCAACATCGGCGCCCGGCACGGCGGCATGATGACCGCCGCCGCGTTCCTGCGCGAGTTCGTCGGCGAGGACGCCACCGGTGAGCCGATCTCCTGGGCTCACATCGACATCGCCGGCCCGTCCTTCAACAACGCCGCCGCCTACGGCTACACGCCGAAGAAGGCCACCGGCGCCGCCCTCCGGACCCTGGTGGAGTACATCGCGGGCCTGGCTTCCTGAGCAGCCCCGAACCCTCCGGCGCGGCGACTTTCTGAGGCCCGTTCATTAAATGAACGTGAGTCACAGCACAAGGTCGCCGCGCCGGACCCCTTTAAGGTGCACCATGGTCGGGGTGACGCTAAGGTGAAAGCGAATGGCTCTGTGGCTGTTTCCCAGGCAGTCACAAAAGCATGACCACTGCAGAAGAACCCGACCTGCTGGCATAATCGCGGCAGGAAAAGTTCCAGACCAGAGGGTGCCGACCGGCACCGTCTCGACAACTCAGGGAGCGTCCACGTGGCCGAAGCGGCAACTGCGCAAGAATTCGACATCCTCGTCCTCGGCGGCGGCAGCGCGGGCTATTCCGCGGCCATCCGCGCGACGGAGCTGGGCATGACGGTGGGCCTCGTGGAGCGGGCCAAGCTGGGCGGCACCTGCCTGCACACCGGCTGTATCCCCACGAAGGCCTACCTGCACTCCGCGGAACTGGCCGACAACGCCCGTGAAGGCGCCAAGTACGGCGTGAACACCACGCTCGACTCGATCGACCTGGGCAAGGTACGCGATCACAAGAACGGCATCGTCGCCGGCAAGCACAAGGGCCTGACCGGTCTTCTCAAGATGAAGAAGGTCAACGTCATCGAGGGTGAAGGCCAGCTCACCGCCCCCGACACCATCACCGTCGACGGTGTCGCCTACAAGGGCAAGAACATCATCCTCGCCACCGGCTCCACCTCCAAGACCATGGGCCTGCAGATCGGCGGCCGGGTCATCACCTCCACCGAGGCGCTTGAGATGGGCGACCTGCCCTCCTCCGCCATCGTGCTGGGCGGAGGCGTGATCGGCGTCGAGTTCGCCTCCATGTGGAACTCCTTCGGCGTGGACGTGACCATCGTGGAGGGCCTGCCCTCCCTGGTCCCCAACGAGGATCCGGCCATCATCAAGGTCCTGGAACGCGAGTTCAAGAAGAAGGGCATCAAGTTCAAGACCGGTGTCTTCTTCGAGAAGGTCGAGCAGGACGAGAACCAGGCCACCGTGACCCTGGCCGACGGCACGTCCGTCTCCGCTGACATCGTCCTCGTCGCCGTGGGCCGTGGCCCCGTCACCGAAGGCTTCGGCTTCGCCGAGCAGGGCGTCACCCTGGACCGCGGCTTCGTCATCACCAACGAGCGCCTGCACACCGGCGTCGGCAACATCTACGCGATCGGCGACATCGTCCCCGGCGTGCAGCTCGCCCACCGCGGCTACCAGCAGGGCATCTTCGTGGCCGAGGAGATCGCCGGCCTGAACCCGGTGGTCGTCGAGGACGTCAACATCCCGAAGGTCACCTTCTGCGAGCCGGAGATCATGTCCGTGGGCTACTCCCAGCCCAAGGCCGAGGAGAAGTTCGGCAAGGACAACATCGAGACCCAGGAGTACAACCTGGCCGGCAACGGCAAGTCCTCGATCCTGGGCACTTCCGGCATCGTCAAGATGATCCGCGTGAAGAACGGCCCGATCGTCGGCGTCACCGGCATCGGCGGCCGCTTCGGCGAGCAGGTCGGCGAAGCCCAGCTGATCGTGAACTGGGAGGCCTTCCCGGAGGACGTCGCCACCCTCATCCACGCCCACCCGACGCAGAACGAGTCCCTCGGCGAGGCCGCGCTGGCCCTGGCCGGAAAGCCGCTGCACGGCTGAGACCCCCGGGACGGGGCGCCTGTCACAGGCGCCCCGTCCCACCCCTGGAGGGCCCCTCAGCGCGACCGGTCTTCCGCACCAGATTTTCACCGCATTTAGATCACTAAGGAGAACGGGGACGACATGTCTGAATCCGTTAACTTGCCCGCACTCGGCGAGAGCGTCACGGAAGGTACCGTCACCCGCTGGCTGAAGTCCGTTGGCGACCGCGTCGAAGTGGACGAGCCGCTGCTGGAGGTTTCCACCGACAAGGTCGACACCGAGATCCCGTCCCCGATCGCCGGTGTGATCGAGCAGATCCTGGTCGCCGAGGACGAGGTCGCCGAGGTCGGCGCAGCTCTGGTCGTCATCGGCGACGGCTCGGGCTCCGGCGAGGCACCTGCCGCACCGGCTCCGGCCGAGGAAGCCGCCCCGGCCCCCGCGGCCGAGGCTCCCGCCGCGCCTGCCCCGGCTGAGGAGGCGGCGCCCGCCGCCGAGGCTCCCGCCGCATCCGGCGGTGAAGGCACCGAGGTCACGCTCCCCGCTCTGGGCGAGTCCGTGACCGAAGGCACCGTCACCCGCTGGCTCAAGGCCGTGGGCGATTCGGTCGAGGTCGACGAGCCCCTCCTGGAGGTCTCCACCGACAAGGTCGACACGGAGATCCCCTCCCCCGTCGCGGGCACTCTGCTGGAGATCCGCGTCAACGAGGACGACACCGCCGAGGTCGGTTCCGTTCTCGCCGTGATCGGTGCCGCAGGCGCCGCTGCCCCGGCGGCAGCACCCGCGGCTCCGGCCGCACCTGCTGCCGCTCCGGCTCCGGCTGCTGCTCCGGCCCCTGCGGCTCCTGCCGCAGCGCCTGCACCGGCTGCTGCTCCGGCCCCGGCCGCCGCTGCTCCCGCGGCACCCGCCGCAGCGCCTGCTGCAGCCCCGGCCGCGTCCGCGTCCGACGCCGAGTCTTACGTCACCCCGCTGGTGCGCAAGCTCGCCAAGGACAACGGCGTCGATCTGGCTTCGGTGTCCGGCACCGGCGTCGGCGGCCGGATCCGCAAGCAGGACGTCCAGGCGGCCATCGAGGCCAAGAAGGCCGCGGCCCCCGCTCCGGCGGCGGCTCCTGCCGCTGCCGCGCCGGCCGCAGCTCCCGCCGTCGCCGCCTCCTCGCTCCGCGGCACCACGGAGAAGGCCCCGCGCATCCGCCAGGTCATCGCCCGCCGCATGCGCGAATCCCTGGACGTGTCCACTCAGCTGACGCAGGTCCACGAGATCGACATGACCCGCATCGTCAAGCTGCGGGCCTCGGCCAAGAACAACTTCAAGGCCGTCAACGGTGTCAACCTCACCTACCTGCCGTTCATCGCCAAGGCCGTGGCCGAGGCTCTGAAGGCTCACCCGAAGCTGAACGCCGAGTACAACGAAGAGACTCAGCAGATCACCTACCACAACGCCGAGCACCTGGCCTTCGCCGTCGACACCGACAAGGGCCTGCTGGTCCCCGTCGTGTCGAACGCCGGTGACCTGAACCTCGCCGGACTGGCAGGCAAGATCGCCGACGTCGCCAACCGCACCCGCAATGGGAAGATCGGCCCGGACGAGCTGTCCGGCGGCACCTTCTCCATCACGAACATCGGTTCGGTCGGGGCTCTCTTCGACACGCCGATCATCAACCAGCCGCAGGTCGCCATCCTCGGCACCGGTGCGATCGTCAAGCGTCCGATGGTCGTCACCGATGTCGATGGCAACGACTCGATCGCCATCCGCCACATGATGTACCTGTGCCTGACGTACGATCACCGCCTGGTGGACGGCGCCGACGCCGGCCGCTTCCTCCAGACGGTCAAGGCCCGCCTGGAAGGCGGCGCGTTCGAGGGCGATCTCGGACTGTAAGTCTCCACGCAGCACACGACGGCGGTCCGCACCCGGAAGGGGGCGGACCGCCGTCGTTCTACGCCCGGTAGAACTTTCTGACAGAGTGTCGCTAAACTGGATTCATGACTGTCGTCTACTACATCGTCCTGTTCCTGCATCTGGTCGGCGCCGCCATGGTGGTGGGCCCCTGGATCGCCAACATGAAGTCCCCCACGGTCCACCCGCGTCAGTTCGACGGTGCCATGCTCCAGGTCATCACCGGCCTGGCCATGTACATCATGCTGATGGCGCATGTGATGCCGTACGACGCCAACCACATGAAGCTCGGCATCAAGTTCCTGATCGCGATCGTGATCGCCGTGGCCGCCACGATCGCCAAGATCAAGAGCAAGAAGGGCCAGCCGATCTCGCTGGGCCTGGCTCACGCCGTCGGCGGCCTGGGTCTGGTCAACATCGCCATCGCCGCTCTCTGGCACTGATCCACGGAGCGCATCGCCTGGAACCACGGAAAGGGGCGGGAGAGCACTTGCTCTCCCGCCCCTTCGCTGTTCCAGGGAATCTCAGCCCTGGGCGATGCAGAACTCGTTGCCGTCGGGATCCTGCAGCACCACCCAGCCGAAGTCACCGATCGAGTGCCGCGCGGACTCGGAGGCGCCCAGCTCCACCGCCCGGGAGAGCAGAGCATCCGGATCCTCCGCGTGCAGATCGAGGTGCAGACGCCGGGGGCCGTCGCTCGGGTGATCCACCCGCTGGAAGGCGAGCTTCGGGCCGCCCGGGGAGACGGCGCTGAGCCAGACGAACTCCCCCTCGTAGGAGGATTCGACCGACAGCTCGAGCAGTTCGGCCCAGAAACCCGAGAGGCTCTGAGGATCCGTGGTGTTGACGACGATCGACGCGACGGTTCCGCGCGCCGCTGGACGCTTCTCTTCACTCATGGCAGCAGTCTAAAGCCAGCTCAGAGGCCATGGGGAGCCGTCAGGAACCCGCCCGAACCCGCGGCCCTCCCGTCACATTCCGGACGCCGCCACGGCGGGTGTCACTGGGCCCGGGAACACCCTAGGATGGTGCTCAAGGGCCTCTCCGAGCGAGATCAGGCCGAACCCCATCACACTCCAAGGAGCAACTCATGGCAGTGACCCGCAGCGCCTCCACCGTCTGGACCGGCAACCTCTTCGAGGGCCAGGGCGAGACCACCTTCGAAAGCTCCTCCCTGGGCACCCACCCCGTCACCTGGAAGGCCCGCTCCGAGGCCGCCGAGGGCAAGACCAGCCCCGAGGAACTGATCGCCGCAGCCCACTCCGCCTGCTTCTCCATGGCCTTCAGCAACGAGCTGGCCGAGGCCGGTTACACCGCCACGGAGATCCGCACCAAGTCCGAGGTCGGCTTCCAGCCGGGTGTCGGCATCACCGGCAGCAAGCTCACGCTGGTCGCCACCATCCCGGGCATCTCCGAGGAGGACTTCCAGCGCATCGCCGAGGCTGCCAAGGTCGGCTGCCCCGTCTCCGCCGCGCTGTCCAGCATCGAGATCACCCTGGACGCCACGCTCAACGCCTGAGCGCACCAACGAAGGGCCGGGGAACGGATGATCCGTTCCCCGGCCCTTCGCCGTTTCCTCAGCGGTCCGGCGGTACCCCGCCGTCGCTCACCTGAGCATCAGAGACCCGTCGTCGAAACCGCTTCCCGGGCCGCCTTGTTCAAGCGGATGCCGTAGACCAGCTGGCCCACGCCCAGGATGACCAGGCTCACGCCCGCCCATACTGCCAGGAACACCAGTGAGGAGAGCGGGAAGAGAGCGACACCCAGCCCGGCGAGGATGAAGAGCACGCCCATGGTGATGGGCAGGGCTTTGGCGCCCGGAGCGGACGCCACTCCCGCCCAGAGCAGCGCGACGCCCTCCAGGATCCACCCGGCCGCCAGCAGCACCGCCACCACCACGAGGGACTCCCCCGGGCGGAAGATCAGCAGCACGCCTGCCAGGACGGTGAGTACGCCCAGGATCCCGTAGAGGACCTTCCCGGACTTCGGCTCGGACGGGATCCTGCCGAGCGTCATCAGCCGTGCGACGCCGGTGGCGAAGACGTTGATGGCGAAGAACACGGCCAGGACCAGGAGAGATGCCCCGGGCCAGAACCAGATGATGAGGCCGAGGACGATGGAGAGCAGCCCGAGCCCGATCAGCGCCCGGGAGAAGGCCCGGAACCCTTCCGCCGCAGTGCGGCCCCCTGCGAATTCACTCATGGTGTGACTCCTTCTGCTGTCAGGACGTTCCGCCCGGGCGGGGTGCCAGGGGCGGGGGCACCAGGCCGGGGATCGTGTCCCTGCCCGGTGGTGTCTTGGTGGGGATCTCCCGGAGCATCTCCTTGAGGACGCCGATGCCGTGTTCCAGCTGCGGGTCCGTGCCGGCCTTGTGAGCATGGGGCGGGAAGAGGACTTCGATGTCGGGGTCGACGCCGCGGTTCTCCACCCCCCAGCCGATGCCCTGGCCGAAGAAGTGCGAGTAACGCGGCTGCGAGACGGGCGTGCCGTCCACCAGGTCGAAGCGCATGTCGATACCGACCACGCCGCCCCAGGTCCGCGTGCCGATGACCGGCCCGATGCCGCGCATCTTGACGATCTGCGTGATGATGTCCCCGTCGGATCCGGCGAACTCATCCGTCAGGACGACCACGGGGCCTCGGGAGGCCAGGCGTGGGTACACCACCGGGTATTCGCCACGGGGCATCATCCACGCGTCGACCGTGCGGCCGATCAGCTCCGCGACCAGCTGCGAGGTGTGTCCGCCGCGGTTCCGCCGGACGTCCACCACAAGGGCGTCGCGCAGGGACTCCGTCTCCAGGTCGCGGTGCAGCTGAGCCCAGCCGTGCGCCTGCATGTCCGGGATGTGGATGTAACCGAATCCGCCGCCGGAGGCCTCACGGACCATGCGCCGCTTGGACTGGACCCAGTCCTGGTAGCGCAGTCGCTCCTCCGTGGCCAGGGGCACGACGGCGACCCGCCGGGCCGCCTGCCCGGCCGTCCGGACCGTGAGCTCCACAGGACGTCCGCCGGCGCCGCGGAGCAGCTCGCCCGGAGTCCGGCCTTCCGGACCTCCGAGGGCGACGCCGTCGACCGCCAGCAGCACGTCCCCGGCGCGCACGTCCGCCCCCGGACGGCGCAGTGGTGAGATGGCCTGGGGATCGGAGCTGTCGCCGTCGAGCACGCGGTCCACGGTCCAGCCGGCGTCGCTCAGGCTGAGATCGGCGCCGAGGAATCCCTGACGCCCGCTGCCCTTCTCGCTCGGCTCGGCGGAACGGACGTAGGCGTGGGAGGTGCCCAGCTCGCCATGCAGCTCCCAGAGCAGGTCCACCAGATCGTCGTAGCCGCCCACCCGGTCCAGCACCGGCAGATAACGCTCGTACACGGCCTCCCAGTCGAGTCCGCCCATGTCCTCGTCCCAGAAGAAGTCCCGCTGGAGGCGCCAGGCCTCGCGGTACTGCTGGGCCCAGACCTTACGCGGTTCCAGGAACACCCTGATGCGGTCCAGTTCCAGATCCTCAGGATCCTGTTCCGTCTCGCCGGTGGACACGGTCCGCAGTTTGCCGTCGGCCTGGACCACCGCGGTGGAGCCGTCGCCGGACAGCCTGTAGGACTCCACGTTCTCGGCCACCGTGCGGGTCTTGCCGCTCTGGAGATCGAGCCGGACCAGGGGCGCCTTCGGCGCTTTGTCCGTGACCTTCGCCCGGCCATCGCCGAGCACACCCTT
>Ga0213829_1002222_pt1 | contig 12957 bp, 8 predicted proteins | sample MC6MC0896MG_FD_180665 | JGI IMG/M metagenome (GOLD analysis project Ga0213829, IMG submission 180665) | Enriched soil aggregate microbial communities from Iowa State University, Ames, United States - MC6-MC0896-MG | ecosystem: Environmental > Terrestrial > Soil > Unclassified | place: USA: Iowa...
CCCTGCGGTACTCCTCGATGCCGGTGCCGATGAATTTGGTGTCACGGGACCCGGTGTATTCCAAAGCCGACCACCACGCGATGATCAGCAGCAGGGACACTGTCACATAGGAGAATTCCGTGATCTGACCCCGGAGCGCGGCATCGTCATTGGAACCGAAACGAAGGGTGTAAGCCCCGCTGACGGCCAGCACGATGCAGAGGAGGTCCAGAATGCGCATCCGAATGGCATGGGAACGCAGCCATGTGGCGGAATTGATGGGTCGGAAATCGCTGGCGGTGGTCACCGAAGCAGCCATGGCGGAGCCCGTCAATTCCGCGAGTCAGACGAACGCATGAGGCCCGGTGCGGAAAAGACCGGCCTTACTCGAACGAGACACCTATTCATGTTTTAAGCCCCCACAGCTTCCCCCTGAGTGCCTCACGGCAGACCCAATAATATGACGTATCAGAAGTGCGAGAGTGCTTGACTTGACACGTCGGGTTCAATTCTAAATCCAGACCACTTAGGGTACAAATTGTTTCCGCCTGCGTCGGGGGTTTTTCGCCCGATTCGGGAATTTAACCGTTTCAGGCCCGCCTCCACCGCTCAAAGACCCCTCCCGGCCGGTTCGACGCTGACTGTCAGACGGCCCGCCTAAACTGGAGGGACCATGGACATGCTCTTCGATCCCTATGCCACCACGCCCGCACCAGCAGCCTCTCGCGGAGAGCGCGACGCGGGGGAATCGGTGACCGGCGCCACCGGGGGTGGCCGGGCCCCGCAGGAGCGAGGGGGCGTGCACAACCCCTCGGCCGAGTCACTGACCGAAGGCCTCAACCCGCAGCAGCATGCCGCCGTCGTGCATTCGGGACGACCGCTGCTGATCGTGGCCGGCGCAGGTTCCGGCAAGACGCGTGTCCTGACCCACCGGATCGCGTACCTTCTGGCCACCGGGCGGGCGCACCACGGCGAGATCCTGGCCATCACGTTCACCAACAAGGCCGCCGCCGAGATGCGGGAGCGCATCGAGAACCTGATCGGCCCCCGTGCCAAGAGCATGTGGATCTCCACCTTCCACTCGTCGTGTGTGCGCATTCTGCGACGGGAGGCCGCCAATGTCGGCCTGAACTCGAACTTCTCCATCTACGACTCGGCGGACTCTCTGCGCCTGATCACCCTGGTGGCCAAGAACCTGGACCTGGATCCCAAGCGTTTCGCGCCCAAGGCGATCGCGCACAAGATCTCCGCGCTCAAGAACGAATTGATCGACGCGGAGGAATTCTCGTCCACGGCCAGCGAGAACAACCCCATGGACCGGGCCGTCGCGGATGTCTACCTGGGCTACACCCAACGGCTGCGCCAGGCCAACGCGATGGACTTCGACGACCTGATCGCCCAGGTCGTCTACATGTTCCGGGCCTTCCCTGCCCTGGCCGAGTCGTACCGTCGGCGTTTCCGGCACGTCCTGGTGGACGAGTACCAGGACACCAACCACGCGCAGTATGCGCTGGTGAAGGAGATCGTCGGCACGCACGACGGCGGTCCGGTGCCGCCCAGCGAGCTGACCGTGGTCGGCGACTCGGATCAGTCGATCTACGCCTTCCGTGGCGCGGACATCCGCAACATCGTGGAGTTCGAAAAGGACTATCCGGACGCGGAGGTCATCAAACTCGAACAGAACTACCGCTCCACCCAGAACATCCTGTCCGCCGCGAATGCCGTGATCTCCCGGAATCCGGACCGCCAGGAGAAGCGGCTCTGGACGGCCTCCGGCGACGGTCCCAAGATCATCGGCTACGTGGGGGAGAACGAACACGAGGAAGCCGCGTTCATTGCGCGTGAGATCGACCGGCTTCAGGATGCCGAGGGGCTCCGCCCGGGGGATGTGGCGGTCTTCTACCGCACGAATGCCCAGTCCCGTTCGCTGGAAGACGTCCTGGTCCGTATGGGTCTGCCGTACAAGGTGGTCGGTGGCACGCGGTTCTACGAACGTAAGGAGATCAAGGACGCGCTCGCTTATCTGCGCGTGCTGGTGAACCCTGAGGACGACGTCAACCTCCGCCGGGTGCTCAACGAGCCGAAGCGCGGGATCGGGGACCGGGCGGAGGCCGCCGTCGCCTCTCTCGCCGAGCGGGAGCGCATCTCCTTCATGGCTGCGGCGCGTCGGGCGGAGGAAGCTCCGGCCATGGCGACCCGTTCCGTCAACGCCGTCCTGGGTTTCGTGAAGCTCATGGACGATCTCGCCGAGGTCGCCTCGGGCTCCGGAGCCGTGGCCGCGCTGGAAGCCGTGCTGGAGCAGACCGGATACCTGGCTGCGCTGCGGCTGAGCAATGACCCGCAGGACGAGTCCCGGGTGGAGAACCTGGCGGAACTGGTGGCCGTGATCCGCGAGTTCCAGAACGAGAATCCGGAAGGCACCCTCGGGGACTTCCTGGAGCAGGTCTCGCTGGTGGCGGACGCCGATCAGATTCCGGACACCCCGGGGGACGTGGACGAGGCCGTGGCGGAGGCCCGCCGCCTGGGCGTCGTGACGCTCATGACCCTCCACACGGCCAAGGGCCTGGAGTTCCCGGTGGTGTTCCTGACCGGTATGGAGCACGGTATCTTCCCGCATGCCCGCTCCGCGACCGATCCCAAGGAGCTGGCCGAGGAGCGCCGCCTGGCTTATGTGGGCCTGACCCGTGCCCGGCAGCGCCTCTATGTGACGCGCTCCGAGGTGCGGAGTCTCTGGGGCCAGAGCCAGTACAACCCCGCGAGCCAGTTCCTGGACGAGATCCCGGGCGAACTCATCCAGTGGGAACGTGAGGGCACCGTGCGGCCCGTGAACCCCGGATGGGCCAACGACGGGATCGGCAGCAGCCGCTACGGCGGGTCGTACTGGGGCGCGGGGTCCTCCCGCAACTCCCGCGGTGCGGCGGCCAGCAGCACTGCGGGCTTCGATGCGGACGTGCCGGCTTCCGTGGTGCGTGGCCGGGTGCAGCCGCAGAAAGAGGTCATCAGCGTTTCTCCGGGCGACAAGGTGAACCACAACGCCTTCGGCGAGGGCGTGGTGCTCAGCGTCGAAGGCGTGGGGGACAAGAGCGTGGCCAAGGTGCGCTTCCCGGTGGGGGAGAAGCGCCTCCTGCTCCGCTATGCACCGGTCACCAAGGTGGACGGCTGAGGCTCAGGAGGAGGCCGCAGCGGGGTGTTTTCGGCACGCTGCCGCGCGCATAACAAAACCAAGGCGAGTTCTACAAATCATAGAAATGTGGCCTTGGTCACGAAACCGGTAGTCTGGGAGCGGCGCAGCCCCGCACAGGGCTAAAGTTCCCAGTGGAGCACCTCCTGCGGAACGGTCGCAATAACCCGTCACGGGGAGGCGCCTGCACACCTACCTCGACGTAGAAGGACACCGAACCGTGGACCTGTTTGAATACCAGGCTCGCGACATGTTTGAGGCGCACGGCGTTCCCGTGCTCGCTGGCATCGTCGCGACCACCCCTGAAGAAGCCAAGGCCGCAGCTGAGAAGATCGGCGGCGTCACCGTCGTCAAGGCACAGGTCAAGATCGGCGGCCGCGGTAAGGCCGGCGGTGTGAAGGTGGCCAAGACCGCAGATGAGGCGTTCGAATACGCCGGCAACATCCTGGGCATGGACATCAAGGGCCACACGGTCAAGAAGGTCATGATCGCCCAGGGCGCGGACATCGCCGAGGAGTTCTACTTCTCCGTGCTGCTGGACCGTGCCAACCGCAACTACCTCGCCATGTGCTCCGTCGAGGGTGGCATGGAGATCGAGCAGCTCGCCGTCGAGCGCCCCGAGGCTCTTGCCAAGGTTCCCGTCGACCCGGCAGTCGGCATCGACCAGGCCAAGGCTGACGAGATCGTCGCCGCCGCAGGCTTCGCCGAGGACATCCGCGAAAAGGTCGCCGCCGTCCTGATCAAGCTGTGGGACGTCTTCAAGGGTGAGGACGCCACGCTGGTCGAGGTCAACCCGCTGGTCCGCACGGGTGCGGGCGACATCGTGGCACTGGACGGCAAGGTCTCCCTGGACGAGAACGCCGGCTTCCGCCACCCGGGTCACGAGGACCTGGAGGACAAGGACGCCGCGGATCCCCTCGAGGCCAAGGCCAAGGCCGCTGACCTGAACTACGTCAAGCTCGACGGCGAGGTCGGCGTGATCGGCAACGGCGCAGGTCTGGTCATGTCCACCCTGGACGTCGTCGCCTATGCCGGCGAGAACCACGGTGGCGTCAAGCCCGCCAACTTCCTCGACATCGGCGGCGGCGCCTCCGCTGAGGTCATGGCCGCAGGCCTGGACGTCATCCTGGGTGACGAGCAGGTCAAGAGTGTGTTCGTGAACGTGTTCGGCGGCATCACCGCCTGTGACGCCGTGGCCAAGGGCATCGTCGGCGCGCTCGCCGAGCTCGGCTCCTCTGCCAACAAGCCGCTCGTGGTCCGCCTGGACGGCAACAACGTGGAGGAAGGCCGTCGCATCCTCAACGAGGCCAACCACCCGCTGGTCACCCTGGCCGCCACCATGGACGAGGGCGCCGACAAGGCCGCCGAGCTCGCCAACGCCCGCTAAGCCCGGATAACTGAGGTAAAAACATGTCTATCTACCTGAACAAGGACTCCAAGGTCATCGTCCAGGGCATCACCGGCGGCGAAGGCACCAAGCACACCGCCCTGATGCTCAAGGCCGGCACCAACGTCGTCGGCGGCGTGAACGCCCGTAAGGCCGGGACCACCGTGCGTCACAACGCGGCCGACGGTTCCGCCGTCGAGCTCCCCGTGTACGGCACCGTCAAGGAGGCCATCGCCGAGACCGGCGCGGACGTCTCGATCGTCTTCGTGCCGCCGGCGTTCACCAAGGCCGCCGTGGTCGAGGCCATCGAGGCCGAGATCGGCCTGGTCGTGGTCATCACCGAAGGCGTGCCGGTGCAGGACTCGGCCGAGTTCTGGGCGCTGGCTCAGTCCAAGGTCGATGCCGACGGCAAGCAGATCACCCGCATCATCGGCCCGAACTGCCCCGGCATCATCACCCCGGGCGAGTCCCTTGTGGGCATCACCCCGGCCAACATCACCGGCAAGGGCCCGATCGGTCTGGTCTCCAAGTCCGGCACCCTGACCTACCAGATGATGTTCGAGCTCCGTGACCTCGGCTTCTCCACCGCCATCGGCATCGGCGGCGACCCGGTCATCGGCACCACCCACATCGACGCCCTGGCCGCGTTCGAGGCCGATCCGGAGACCAAGGCGATCGTGATGATCGGCGAGATCGGCGGCGACGCCGAAGAGCGTGCCGCGGACTTCATCAAGGCCAACGTCACCAAGCCGGTCGTCGGCTACGTGGCAGGCTTCACCGCTCCCGAGGGCAAGACCATGGGCCACGCCGGCGCCATCGTCTCCGGCTCCGCGGGCACCGCTCAGGCCAAGAAGGAGGCCCTCGAGGCCGCCGGTGTGAAGGTCGGCAAGACGCCGTCCGAGACCGCCGCGCTGCTCCGCGAGGTCTACTCGGCTCTCTGAGTCTGAAACGCAGTCATCGACTGCTCCGTACGACGCCGGTTTCCCTCGTTTTCGAGGGGATTCCGGCATCGTATGGAGCAGTCGATGGTGTTTAACGGGTGTGTATCCGCCGCTCCGCGTCCTCCAGGGCGAGGTCCGCGTTGACGGCGGCTCCTGCCTGCACGCCCGACGCCGAGGAAGCCGAGACCATGGCCATCGGGTTCTGCGCATTGCCCGCCACCCAGACGCCGGGGACGGGGGTCCTGCCCATCGGGTCCGCGGGGATCGCCCGGCCCATGGGCTGCTCCTCGGCGTCGCCGCCCAACTGCTCGTAGAGTTCCGTGCGGGCGACGAACGACGGCGCCACGACCACGGCGTCCAGCTCCAGCCGGCTTCCGTCCGCCAGGAGGGCGGCACGGACCCGGGCTCCGTCCAGACACAGGGCGGTCACCGGAGCGGACGCCACGGGAACCCCGAGGGCCTTGAGCAGCGCGTCGTCGTCACCGGCCTCCCACGCGACTCCCGGTGTGCCCTTCTCCTGCGAGTTCCAGCCCGGGAGGATGGTCACCCGGTCGCTCAGCTGGTGGAACAGCAGCGCCTGGTGCGCGGCCCGGGCGTCGCCCGCCAGGATGCCGATCCTCTGGTCCCGCACCTCCCAGCCGTGGCAATACGGGCAATGCAGCACGGAGTGCCCCCAGCCCTCCCTCACGCCCTGGACATCGGGCAGCACGTCCACCAGGCCCGTGGCCAGGATGAGACGGCGTGCGCGCACTGTGGTGGGTCGAGAGTCGCCCGTCGCAGGGGAGCCGCCGACGACGGCGCCCGCCCCGCCGTCCGGGAGCTCCACCGTGAGGCGGAACCCGCCCTCGTCGTGGGCGGCGGTGCGGACGGCGCCGCCCAGGAAGGTGACCCCGTAGGTGGACGCCTCGGCGTGGCCCCGGGCCAGGAGTTCGCCGGGTGTGATGCCTTCCAGGCCCAGCACATTGTGTGCCCCGTCGGCCGGCGCGTTCCGAGGTTGCCCGGCGTCGATGACGAGCACAGTGCGCCGCGAGCGGCCCAGTGCGATGGCGGCTCCGAGTCCGGCCGGTCCGCCGCCGATGATCGCGACGTCGTAGGGTGCGATGTTCATGATTCCTCCGTGAAGTTCTTGTGAACGATTCTCATCTACGCGATCTAAACTGGCAATGCCACTTGCTGAAGTGGCAAACTGGGCACATGGCTTCCTCGCAGGGCACCCACGATTCCGAACTGACCTCGCTCCTGACAGGCGTGGGCCCGCGACTGCGCGCCATCCGGGAGGCGCGGAATCTCACGCTGGGGGAGCTGTCCCGCCTGACCGGCACATCCATCAGCACGCTGTCCCGGCTCGAATCGGGCGTCCGCAAGCCCACCCTGGAGCTGCTCTACCCGCTCGCCCGGGCGTACCGGGTACCGCTCGACGAACTGGTGGGCGCCCCGGCGGTCGGTGATCCGCGGGTGCACATCAAGCCCATCAGCAGGTACGGGCAGACGCTGCTCCCACTCAGCCGCGGAGACAGCGGGATGCGTGCCTACAAGCACGTGCTCCATGGCAAGTCCACGCCGGAGGAGCCCCAGCCGAAGGTCCATCCGGGCCACGAATGGCTCTACGTCCTGGCCGGCGAGCTGCGGCTGGTCCTCGGAGGCCAGGAGTACCGCCTGGGGCCGGGCGAAGCCGCCGAGTTCGACACGACCACCCCGCACTGGTTCGGCGCCGCCGGGCCGGTCGCCACGGAATTCCTGGGAATCTTCAGCGCGGCCGGGGAGAAAGTCCACGTCAGCGAATTCTGAGCGGTCCCGGAAGGTGTCTCCGGTCGGAGTGGCCGTGGACAGCAGAGGGGAAGCGGTTAGGCTGGCGCTGTCATCACATCGCGTCCGCAGGGGGAGTCCATGAATCGAGCAGTGAACTCAGTGATCCGCGCCGGCCGGGCGGCGGCAGCGCTGCTCTTCGTCGCCGTCGTCGCCGTGCTTCCGGTGCTGGCCACGGCACTCCCGGCGCGGGCCGACACGGTGTCGGACCTGGTGATCGAGGACACCGCCGGTGCCCTCTATCTTCCGCAGCTCCGGCCGGCCATCGAGAAGATCTCCTTCCACCAGCCCACCAAGGTCGTGATCTTCACGCGAGCCGGCCGCCAGTCCGACGACCTCAACGAAGAGGTGCTGCGCTTCGCACGGTCCAGGCATCCGGAGTGGATCACCGCCGACGGGCAGAAATGGGCCGACGGTCTCTTCGTGTTCGCCCTGGACACCACGGGACGTCATGTGGGCACCTACTTCGGAGAGGACCGCAAGATCTCCCTGGAGGAGCAGAAGGCGATCCAGGAGGACACGAAGTCCCTCTTCCGGCAGGCCCAGTGGACGGACGGCACCATCGAGGGCGTGCGCTCCGCGGCGTCGCGCATCGCACGTCCCTGGTATCTGGCCCCTGCCACCCTCTGGACCGGCGGCATTCTCGGCGGCGGAGCCCTGGTGGGCGGTGGCGTCTGGGCGGGCATCCGGGCCAGCAATCGCCGCAAATTCACTGAAGCCTTCGACGCCGGCGACCGCGCCTACGCCTCGGTCACCCTCCAGCTTCAGGAGACCGAGCTGAACGCTTCCACCATCCCGGACACCTCCGCTTACGGCGCACGGGTCCTGGAGCGCTGGCACACCCTGGAGGAGCAACTGCGGGAAACCGCGATGCTCCGCGACAAGCTCGCGGCGCTGACTCCCAAGCAGCGATCCGTGTCGGCGAGTGTCTCCGAGGCCGTGCGGTTCCAGGAGCTGGCGGAGACTCTGGACGGCCTCGACGACGCGATCGCCGATTCCAACGCTCTGCTCAACCTCAACTCCAGCTGGCGTGAGGCCTGGCGGAATCAATCGGCCGGCCTCGCAGAGGAACTCTCCGAGGTGGACCGCATGCTCAGCGGCAATCAGACCGGAGCAGGCCTGGAATCCGCGGCGGCCTTGCGGGCCCACGCCGCGGGCGCGCTGGAGCGGCTGTCCGGGCTGGAGGCCGGCCTGGATGACCGCAGCGTCACGCCGGATGCCGCCCTGGATGCGCTCAAGACCGAACGTGAACAGATGGCCACCCTGCTCCAGCAGCATGCCGAAGCGGTCATCGCCGCCAACACCCGCTCGGAACGGGAGGCCCAGCTCATGCGGGAGAAGATCGACGCGGCCTCCACCTCCCGTCCGGACACCCGGCACTACAACGGCAGCATCGTGGACATCGCCTTCCCCCGGGTTCCGATCATCTCCGTGGTGAATTTCGGCAGTGGGATCGACGCCGGTCAGCACGCGGTCGATTCGGCCCGCAGCGCCGCGAGCTCCTCGTCCAGTAGCAGCAGCACCGGCTACGGCTCGAGCGGTGGGAGCTTCTCGGGCTCGGGGAGTTCCTCGAGCTTCTGAGCCCGCCGATTCCCAGTGACGCCCCAGGCAGCGGCAAGCCACGTCCCATGTTCCTGCGTCAGAGTGGGAAGTGCGGGGCCGGAGACGCCGGGCCGCAGCTGACGTGAGAGGGGACGGTGACGCCGATCGACGGAGGCCCTTTTACTACCCAACCCCGTTGTCAGCCCCGGAAATGGCGTGCTGTGGTCACAGACAGACCTCGCCCACTCCGGGGCCGACGGCGTTAACGGGTCCTGTGGGTCCTGCAGGTGATCGCGGTCAGAGCGTGACCGGACGGTCCAGGTGGGTGGGGGCGAACATCCGCAGCTTGGTGTCCACGACGACGACGTTGGGCCCTTCCGCGGCGAGGGCGTCACGCAGCGCCTGCTCGACGTCCTCGGCGGCCACACGGCGGGCCGGAACCCCGAAGGATCCGGCGAGAGCGACGAAGTCGGGGCGCGACAGCTCGGTGGCGGTGGCCTGGCCGAAGGCGCCCTCCATGTACTCACGCAGGATGCCGTAGCCGCCGTCGTCCACGATCAGCCACGTCACGGGCGCGTCGTGCTGACGGGCCGTGGCGAGCTCGGAGATGGAGTACATGGAGGACCCGTCTCCGGACACGGCGAGAACGCGTTCGCCGAGCCCCACGGAACCCCCGATCGCCGCTCCGTACGCCCAGCCGATGCCGCCGGCGCCCTGGGCCGAGTGGAACTGACCGGAGCGGGCATCCCAGCAGCTCCATCCCCAGTAGGCGGAGATCGTCATGTCCCAGAAGGTCTGCATGCCGTCGGGTACGGCCGCGCGGATGGCCGCCATGAAGGCCAGCTCGTGCTCCAGGCCCTGCCCGGCGAGGCGGTCGCGGACGGTGGCGAGGGCGGTGGCGACCACCTCGCGTGGTGAGCGGCCGTGCCAGTCCCGGGCGGCGTCGTCGCGCTCCGGCGCGTGCTCCAGCAGCTCGACGACGGCGGCCCGCAGCGCCGGGAGGGCCTCGCCGGCGTCGGCGTGGATGCCGAGCGCGGGATGGTTGGATTCCAGGACGCGGGCTTCGGCGTCGATCTGGATCAGACGCCCGCGCGGCGCCAGGGTGAAGTAGTTCGACGTCACTTCGCCGAGCGAGGTTCCGACGGCCAGAAGCACGTCGGCGTCCTCGATCAGCTCGCTCATGTGCACGTCCTCGATCCAGGACTGCAGGGACAACGGGTGTTCCCACGGGAAAGCGCCCTTGCCTCCGGGGGAGCAGATGACGGGCGCGTCCAGGGCTTCGGCCAGCTCCAGGAGAGCGGCTTCGGCCTGGCCGCGCCGGACGCCGCCACCGGCGATCACGAGGGGCCGCCGGGCCGTGGCGAGGAGCCGCGCGGCTTCTTCGAGGAGTTCGGCGCGGGCGCGGACGGACTCCGCCTCTGCGGTGACGTCCCGCACCGGGGGAATGGTGACGGGCTCCAGCAGGATGTCCTGCGGCACCTCGACCCACACCGGCCCCTGAGGTGCGGTGATGGCCTCGGCCCAGGCTTCCCGGAGTGCGGAGGGGATGGCGGAGGCATGCTGGATGGTCCGCTGGGACTTGGTCACCTGGGAGGCGGCCAGGGCCTGGTCATCGAGCTGATGAAGCATGCCGCGGCGTCGTGCGCCGAGGCCGGCGGTGGGGATCTGGCTGGCGACCACGACCATCGGGACGCCCGTGGCGTAGGCCTCCTGGAGTCCGGCCAGCGAGGTCAGCGCGCCGGGCCCCGTGGAGAGGAAGAGGACGCCCGGCTGTCCGGTGGCGCGCGAGTAACCGTCCGCGGCGAAGGCGGAGTTGTTCTCGATGCGGCTGGAGACGAAGTGCAGGTGACCGCGGCCCATGGCGTCGAAAAGGCCCAGCGCGTGCTGTCCGGGGATGCCGAACACGGTGCTGGCTCCGAGAGCCTGCAGCGTCTCCACCACCAGATCGCCGCCATTGCGTGCTGCCGGGTGCTCTCCGGACATCTCTCCCCCTCGGGTAGCCGTTCGTGTGGGCGCGGACCGGTTCCCGCAGGTTACCGCGGAGGGTGATGCGCGCAACACCATGGTACCTGCGTGTTTTCCAATATGCACCCGTTGTTGCTGATTGGTTGACTTTTGCTGAGGGCGAAACTTACCCTTGTGTCAGTCGTCACGCGCGGTCGTGACCCAGCGCACCACCCTTTGAGTAAGGTTCACCATGGACGGAAACATCATCAATTCGGGGATCGTGATCCTCTACCTCGCGGCCATGCTGGCCTTCGGATTCTGGGGCAAGTCCCGGACCAAGAACAACAGCGATTTCCTGGTGGCGGGCCGCCGCCTCGGCCCCCTCCTGTACACCGGCACGATGGCCGCCGTGGTCCTCGGCGGCGCCTCCACGGTCGGCGGCGTCGGCCTCGGGTACAAGTTCGGCATCTCCGGCATGTGGCTCGTGGTGGCGATCGGCGTCGGCGTCCTGCTGCTCAGCCTGCTGTTCGCGGGCATGATCCAGAAGCTGAAGATCTACACGGTGTCTCAGATGCTGACCTTGCGGTACGGGACCCGTGCCACGCAGACCTCCGGCATCGTGATGCTGGCCTACACCCTGATGCTCTGCGCCACCTCCACCAGCGCGTACGCCACCATCTTCGTGGTGCTCTTCGGCTGGGAACGCTGGGTGGCCATCGCCGTCGGCGGTGCGATCGTGCTGGTCTACTCCACCATCGGCGGCATGTGGTCCATCACCCTCGCCGACCAGGTCCAGTTCTTCATCAAGACGATCGGCGTCTTCTTCCTCATGCTGCCCTTCGCCCTCGGCGCAGCCGGTGGCTGGGACGGCATCAAGCAGCGCGTGGACGCCTCGTTCTTCGAGTGGGACGGCATCGGAGTCCAGACCATCATCACGTACTTCGTGGTGTACACCCTGGGCCTGCTGATCGGTCAGGACATCTGGCAGCGCGTATTCACCGCGAAGACCCCGGGCGTGGCCCGCTGGGGCGGCGCCACCGCCGGTGTCTACTGCATCCTTTACGGTCTGGCCGGCGCGGTCATCGGCATGGCCGCCCACGTGGCGCTGCCCAACATCGACGTGAAGAACCTCGGCAAGGACGTGGTCTACGCCGAGGTCGCCACCCACATCCTCCCGGTCGCGATCGGTGGTCTGGTGCTCGCCGCCGCCGTGGCGGCCATGATGTCCACCGCATCCGGAGCGCTCATCGCCGCTGCGACGGTGGCCCGCACCGACGTCGCCCCCTTCGTGGCGAGCTGGTTCGGCCGCAACGTCCCGGTGGAGCACGACAAGAACCCGGAAGAGGACGTCAAGGAGAACCGTCTCTGGGTCCTGGGTCTCGGCGTGGTGGCGATCATCCTCGCCATCCTGGTCAAGGACGTGGTGGCAGCGCTCACCATCGCCTACGACATCCTGGTGGGCGGTCTGCTGGTCGCGATCCTGGGCGGCCTCGTCTGGAAGCGCGGCACCGGCATGGGCGCCGCGATCTCCATGGCGGTCGGCACCGTGGTGACCCTCGGCACCATGATCATTCTCGAGATCAACGCCAAGGTTCCGCTCGATGGCGTCTACGCCAACGAGCCGATCTACTACGGCCTGATCTCCTCGGCGGTGGTCTACATCGTGGTGTCCTTCCTGACTCCTCCCACTGACGCCAAGGTCATCGAGGCGTGGAACGCCCGGCTGGCGGGCGCGGGCGCCGAAGAAGGAGCAGAGGTCTCCGCCCGCTGACTCCGATGCTGATTTCGCGCCTGGTGCCGGGTGTCCTGCGCCCTGCTTCCTGGCGCTGAACCCGGTCCTGAAGTTCACCCAGGAAAGCCGCCCCGGTCTGTGACCGGGGCGGCTTTCCTCGTCTCCCGGGCGTGTGCGATCTGCGGGCCGGTCAGGCTGCGCTCGTGCCGCGCTTCGGGCATGAGTGAGGTAGGAAGTCTAGCTATCTAATGAGAATGCGACGACGGCGGCAGGAAACCGGGGTTTTCTCCCGAGTTCTGAGGTGGAGACCTGAGTTGAATTGACGACTAGCTAGGCAAGCGAGCTATGTGTTAGCGTGATGCGCATGATCCATTCCGTCGCCGGGAGGGGGCGGAGGATCACGGTTCCCCCGCCCCTGGGCGGTTGCATTTCTTGGCTTGCA
>Ga0213829_1002230_pt1 | contig 12913 bp, 17 predicted proteins | sample MC6MC0896MG_FD_180665 | JGI IMG/M metagenome (GOLD analysis project Ga0213829, IMG submission 180665) | Enriched soil aggregate microbial communities from Iowa State University, Ames, United States - MC6-MC0896-MG | ecosystem: Environmental > Terrestrial > Soil > Unclassified | place: USA: Iowa...
TTCTCAAATAGGTCAGCAGGAATATGGCAGTAACCCTGAGGATTTTTCTCTAAATAATTTTGATGATAATTTTCAGCAGTATAGAAATTCCGTAGGGGACCAACTTCTACAACAAGTTTTGAGCTATAGTTCTTTGCAAGCTGCCCAATCTCTTCCCTGATCGTTTTTTCATCCTCTTTCTTTGTGAAATAAACTCCTGTTCGATATTGTGTGCCAATATCATTACCCTGTTTATCCAAGCTTGTCGGGTCAATTGTTTTAAAGTATAAGCCGATCAACAATTTCAAATCAACTACCGTAGGGTCATAATCGACTTTTACGGCTTCTACAAACCCAGTATTGCCCGTTGATACCTGCTCATAGGTCGGTTTGGCAAGATTCCCATTCGCATACCCAACTTCAGTAGCTATTACACCTCTTATTTGTTTGAAGTAATGTTCTGTTCCCCAAAAGCAGCCCCCTGCAAAGTAGATTTCGCTGGTCTGACTGTTATGATTTGAGCTCTTTTCTGGAGCTGATGCTTTCTCTTCTCCTTGTGAAAAGCCTATTTTGACTATTATCAAGCCTATAAAGGCGAGTATCGTGATGGTCCATATAATTTTCATGATCTTTTATTTTTTAGCTGATTGCAGTAAACTGATTCCAAAGCCAAGAAATAGTATATCCTTAAGGATAAAGAAATCTGTCACAGGAACTCCGTCTACATGTTTGAACATATTTGGTGTTGTAAAGAGATAACTTAAAGTCATCGTAAAAATAATACATACCCCAATTCCGGCGTATCGTCTCAATTGCTTAAATTTTAAACTCAGTAAAATAAGTATAGCAACAGCTATTTCAACAATACCAACAATATTGGACACCGTTTGTTCACTCCATAGTTTGTATAGCCAGGAAGAGAGTAGATGATTCGCTATCAATGGTTTGATGGCCGTAGCTTCTGTTGGGGTAAATTTGAAAATTCCAAGCCACAAAAGAATGAAGACTACGCCAAATGTGGAAATGTAGAAACCCCATTGCGATGATGATGCGGAATTTTTTGTTTGCGTTATGAAATGCATTTTTCTAAAATTTTAATTTGTACTTACTGTTTCCCTTTTAGTAGCATGCACTTCAAAATCCTGACAAAAAAATCCTTTTATTTTAACTTGTCTTTTAACTTGTCTTTAAAGAGCTCTAGTTCATTTTTACTGAATTTTTTAGGAGCATCTTGTGTGAATATCTTTTTCATCATACTTTCCATTGCATGTACTTTGCGGTTATAGGCACTGCACCACTTACAGATCATAAGATGTAGCCTTAAGCGTATTTTTTGGAAAAATGGAATCTCACCAGCATTTTGCTGTTCGATAAGCAGTGTTGCTTGTTTGCAGGGCATTACCAATATATGAATGAGTTGTTTTATCATTGCTTGCGAAATCATGAGATATTAAACCAGTTAAATTCCAGGCACTCCCGAAGTTGCATACGGCTTCGTTGGAGGATCTTCCATAGATTAGTTGTTGTAACGCCAGTTTCCTGACATACGCTAGCCGCTTTTTTTTCTTCTAAATAATAGAGCTTTACAGGAATAAGCCATTTTAGGGGCAATTTGTCCATACACTCAGCCATTACGCGATTAAAATCACTGTTATCAAGGAGGTTGTCATCTTTTTCGTTCCAGTCTTGTAGAACATCGTCATATTTCCATGATCCCTCACTGTCAAAATAATTTTCGAGTGGTATATTGCCTGTTTGACGGTACTTTTTACGGTAAAACTCTGCGACTTTATTTTTGAGAATAGCCATTAGCCAAGTCTTCACACTGCTCCGCCCCTGGAAAGAATGGTATGATTCGAATGCGGATATAAATACATTTTGAACAATATCTTCTGCATCTTGTCGGTCAGAAAGCAAAAAAAGAGCGCTATTGAGAAGTGTATCACTATAGGTATCAATCCATTGTTGTATATGTTCTGAGCGCTGGTCCATGTAGTCAATTATAATCCGGTAAAATTAGAAATAGTTTTTTGATACTTTCGATCTTATCAGGATTGATTATGGTTATCAAAGGATCAGCTCCTTAAAAACAGGACCATAATCACTAAAAGCACAATAAAAAGAAAGCAAATGACAGTAATTGAAAGGATATACTGTTTTTTATTCCTTTTTATGAAAAAGCTGTTCGCTTTCCAAATAAAAAATATATAAGCAAGTAAAGGGTAAACTATGCTAAAAATCATTGCCCAATGCGAACTGATAGCGAAGAGAAGGAAAAGGGAAATCAGCAAATATGAAACCGCCAGAGATAGATGAAATTTTCTAAAATATGGGACAAAAGTCTTTATATCAAATTGCTGCTTTTCTGTTGGCGAAAGGGTATTATATCCAGAAAGTGACGAGTCTGCATTCTCTTCGGTGACTAGAAAAGCAACTGTCGCCAACATCGCGCTTAATACTAAAACTAAAATAATCATCTGTTAAAAATTGTTTTTTGCGATCCTATTTTATCTATTTTCTATTTAAACCTTTCTTGATCCCTTTAGTTCCATTTTCTGTACTTCTTGGGGATTAAAGGAACTCCTTTTGGGAAATAAAGCCCGTTAAAATCAAAATAAAAAAAAGTTCCGGTTTCCGCATGTCTTATCTGTAGGAGCGCTTTTAAACTTTGGGGTGTACTTATGTATCGGTAATCGAAGTGGCCATTTCCTAAGATGGAAGCATTTCCTTGCTGCGTATTGACAAGTACCAATTGTGTCTGATCATCTTTTGTCGGAATTAAGCTAAATTCGTCGTTCAACACAATTGTTTTATTTTGAGGGATAATTATCTGGTTTTCGAGGTTTGGTGGAGGCATCATACTACCCCGTAGTTCAATTTCATGATTGAATAGTTGTTTGATCGCTACATTTTGGTAAGCTGTATTGCCTAATTTTTTAAAATGTATATCATAGACTTCAATCACATGGCTAGATTCTGGAATACCATATTTCTGGCCGAAGGTACGTCGGATCGCATTTTTGCTACCCAAAACAAACCCAACCAAAGTTAGGGGTGCATCTTCATTTATTCGATATATCAGATCAAAACTTTCAAAATTCGGTAAGGAATTTATGCGCGCAAAGTTGTCATCGGTATTTAAAACATCATAGGTTTCATCCGTTTTTAGTGCCCAGATATATTGCCTGCCTTCCAAGCTTTCATTGTCCCATGCGTCATGATTTGGTTCAATGCTTTGGTATCGGGTTGTTAACTGTATAAGAGGACTTCCGGGTTTTAAGAGAGCTGAGTTTCCATCCACTTCAAAGTGATAATAACTGTCTTTGTTGATTTTCAAGCGGCCACATGCGCTATCAAAATGCCCAGAAAACTGTTCCTGCCCTGAGTGAGCATCAACTACAGCATCTTCCTTTTCATTTTTCGAGATAATATAACTACGGAAATCTCCAATGACATAATATCTGTTCGGGCCAGCCATTAGAGCGTCCGGATACACAGGTTCTGCTGTGGATACATCCATTAAACCCAATTTACCTTCAAATTTGAACGGAATAAGTTGGGGGCGTTCTTGAGCAAATACAAATAGTTGTATGGAAAAGAGAAAACAAGTGAAAATAAATTTCATGATAAATTTACATTTAACAATGGCATCGATCACGATTGATTCGAACATTTAAACTTGAATTTACAAAAATAAATTTATTCAAGTGTTAAAGTTCTGTTGTGTACTTGTGCACTCTTCCGTTTTTTATATCTAAAAAAACAGCTAATGGAGAAGATTGCTTTTATTTTTCAAAAAGCCATTTTATGCCTACAACTAACATGATGATAACGGCAATAACATATTTTATTTTAATCGCTTGTTGTTTTCTGTAAGCGATGTAGATCCCTAGAGCCATGATAAGGGCAAATCCAATAATTACCCATCCAAAAGAGAGGCTGTTTCCAAGCTGAATACTGATCATAGTTTTAGTGTTTATTAATGTGTTTGCCGGGTTTATAAAATGATTTTTTAGTCTTTTTCAAAGGTTACGTCAGTTATTTTATAGTTGAAATTGTTTTTGTCCTGTTCACCTTCAGGTTTTTCCAATTCACTGTAATGTACGGTGCCCGTCATTTTAAATGTGGTATGCGTATCGAGATTGATTTTCTCTCCATTTTTATCAATGACATGGAAGTTTTTTAATGTATAGTTTTTTTGGTCTGCTGGGAGTTCAAATAAAACGCTGTTTTTTTCTGTCCCAACAGGTAATATGACACTGAATGCTGTAAATTTCTCAGAACTGATTGCATGAGGTTTTACAACAAAATTCATCGACATGGTCTTCGATTTGCCCGATGAAAAGGTAAACGATGGAGCATCAAATTCACCGGTTAATTCGATGGTTTTATTCTGATTGTCATAGTTGGATTCCATTGCTTTAATCGTATCTACTGATGTTCCATTGCATGCAGATAAGGACATTAGGCCAATAGAGGACAATAGTAGGGCGGGGATTATGTTTTGTGTTTTCATTGGATTTTTTTTATTAGTTTACGTTCAAGATGATTTCATCTGGATCTCTTCTTCTTTTTTTTATAAAAGTACAATAGAATCTGTTGCGCTTTATCGCAGGATTTAAATCCGTTGACAATGAATTTAAATTCGTATGCTCTGCCGCTTTTTTCGTCTTTTACATGATCCGTTGTCTGCTACATCAGTACTTTTACTAAGAGGGATGGTATACGGATTTATGTGTAAAAAAGGATCGGTTTAGAAAGCTGAGATGGAAAAAAGGCTACCTGATCGGGCAGCCCTATAAAGGAGTTGCAAAGTAGCTTGGAACGATATGGAAGAAAATGTATTGTTTTGGTCGTTATTAATCTTTGGATTTGAAAAATATAAGACTGATAATTAAAAAAACTAAGGTTAGGAAAGAGAATACAGTTCGCAGATTATTCCAGAACACCCAAGGTTGCTCAATAAGAAGGCGCATTCGTTGTAAAGCATCAGACGTTGCGCCTGCGATATCGAGCGTATCCAATTGATTGTTTAGCGGAACATTCTTTGCGGCTGTAATAATAAATACACCGATAATATAGCTTGCACATGCAGCAGCGATCAAATAGAACTTCGGAGAAGATAAATCGAAATACATCACCGATGAAGCAATTAACAATAATGGTGCTCCTAAAAAACAGATATAAAATACTGGATTTAAAATTTCTCTGTTGATATTTTGCATTGCCAACAAATACCCCCGGTCATCCAGTTTGTGAAGCCCAAGATTGACGGAAAATGTGTAGGCAAAAAAGAGCCCAGATATTAATGCCGATGTTGTCACAGCAGCGGCTAAAGTGATTTCTTGTAGTTTCATTGATGGTAAGTTTAAATATCTTATAATGTTTTAAATCAAATTTATTAGGGTAAAATTCGCTATTAGCATGAATCCAAAGTAGAATAAAACCGGCAATATTATTGTTTGCCGAATGTATCATAAGCTTAAATATAAATAAATCTTTATGACTATGGATATGTGTGTGTATGTTAAAGTTTTATAAATGGTATGCTATTCGCTTAAATCACAAGTTTATAACAAATGAAAGGCTATTTGAAATATAGAATAGGTTTAGTTCGCCTTACACGGAACACTTGTCCATGAGCAAGATATTTAGAAAAATTGCTTATCCAAAAATTAGTAATCCAATTTGAGTCCAATGATACAATATTATCTTCTGTTACATCTCGTGCTGGAATTTTTAGCCTTATTGAGTCTGATATCAGTCCTTTGTTCCAAATACTGATAGCTCCATATCGCCCTTGGTAAGGAGGTGTATAGCATTTTATGATTTGCTCACAGCTATCTTGTAAGGCATGATTGAAGGTGTCAAAATTATCCAATGTTGCAAAGGAGATCTTTTTATAATTCTTGTCAATTATAAAAAGTTCAGAATGATTTTCCACTATTTCGCCACAGATTGTTTCATAGGATTTTTCTTCATTCCAAAAATAATGTATAGGGTAAGCATTTTTATATAACACGTTTTGACCGTTTATTTGCAAAGTTTTTACATCATGGAACTCACCCACCTCAATGAAGTTTTGAATTTTGGGATTGAATAAATAAGCATGATCCTGCCACTTTTTGTTCCAGACGATATCTGATAATCCATCTTTGTTTTGATCAGTAAAATACAGAGAAGAGTTATTGGTGGAGTAGGTTGGATCACGCATGATCAGATGCCATTTGTTATCTTTCAGTTTTTCTACCTGAAAAAAAGAATTGGAATCGTTTTTATAAACTGTCAGGCGATAACAAGTATTGGAGATGTTAGTACAATCTTGTTGTATATTTTCTTAATCATTAATTCGGGTATTATCGATGTCCTGATAAACAATAGAATAACTTTGTGGATTTTCCTTGGGGGTTTTATGCATACATCCGTGACAGAGAACGATCAACAGAAATAAGGATAAACTCACTATGGTATAATAAGGGTGGAACCTTATTGTTGTTTTGTAACCACATTTGTTATTCATTCTATTATAAAATGGTTATTTTTAATACTAACATAGATAACATTACAAAAGGTTTAATGTTTTTACAAGTTCCCTTGCTGCTGCGCTTCCGGCGCGGTTAGCTCCGATTGTGGAGGCTGAAGGGCCATAGCCGACCAGATGAATGCGGGGTTCCTTGGCGATCCTTGTGGCCAGTCTCCCATCCATTAAGATGCCCCCATTTTCTTCTTTGGGCAGTACCAGATCTAGATGTTCCAATGCACTTTTGAAACCCGTATTCCAAAGGATAATATCTGCTTTTTCTTCGCTTCCATCTTCCCATTTCACACCAGTTTCAGTAATCTCACTAAACATGGGCAGTCGTGTGAGTGCCCCCCGTTTTTCCATCGCCCGGATTTCAGCTGAATAAGGCAGTCCCGTCACGGATACAACTGATAATGGTGGTAAGCCTTGTCGTACACGCTCCTCTACCATAGCAACAGCATTGTGACCAGCCATATCATCAAAAGGGCCTTCACGAAATAGTGGGGGACGTCGCGTGACCCATGTTGTTGTAGTCACTTCCGAAATCTGATCCAACAATTGGATGGCAGATATACCGCCACCGACTATAATAACATGCTTGTTTCTGAAATAGTCCGCTGTTTTGAAATCTTTTGTATGAAGTTGCTCTCCTTGAAATAGTGTTGCTCCCGGGTAGAAAGGAATATAAGGATTCTCCCAGGTACCCGTGGCGTTAATAATGCCCGCTGCGGAAAACAACGTTTCAGTAGTATCTATATGAAAACGTTGCCCCTGTAAGGAGACACTATCAACTTTGAGTGGTCGATAAACTTCTAGCCCATACCTTTTTTCGTAGAGATCGAAATAATGCGGAACAGCTACATTTGCCTGCACCTCTGTCTCATTGTTTGTCAATGTTTCTTCAAATGACATACCCGGTAGGTCATGGATTTTGTTAACCGTACTTAGTGTGAGCGAAGACCAGCGAAATTGCCAAGCACCTCCAGGAGCGGGGGCTTCATCCAAAATAATGAAGTCCCGATTAATCTCCAATCCCAATTTCTTTAAATGATAAGCAGAAGAAAGCCCAGCTTGTCCTGCACCGATTATCGCAATTTTGGTTTTGTAACGAATATTGTTTATCATCAATATAGGATATCTAGCGCCAGCCTAACTCAGGTGCAACATGTTCCAAAATAGCCGAAAGTACATGAATATTGTAATCTACACCCAAGGTATTCGGAATTGTCAGGAGAACAGTATCAGCTTCTTGGATAGCTTCGTCCTGAGCCAGTTCTTTAACGAGCTGATCAGGCTCCGCTGCATAACTACGGCCAAAAATAGCGCGTTTGTCAGCTTCAATGAAACCTATCTTGTCGGCCCGATCTGCTTCCTGTCCAAAATAATACCTATCTAAATCATCAACCAATGCAAAAATTGATCGACTGACTGAAACTCTGGGCTCTCCGGGATGTCCAGCTTCTTTCCAGGTTTGTTTATATAGACGTATCTGTTCAGCCTGTTGTATATGAAAAGGCTTCCCATTTTCATCGTACTTTAATGTCGAACTCTGTAAGTGCATCCTATTTTGAGCCGCCCATACCGCTGTGGCATTCGATGCCGCTCCCCACCAGATGCGGTCACGTAGTCCTTCAGCATGTGGTTCTAGCCTAAGTAAGCCCGGAGGGTTCGGAAACATCGGATAGGGATTTGGCTCAGCAAAACCTTTTCCTTTGAGTTTTTCCAGAAATTCTAAAGCCTTCCTACGGCCCATATCAGCGTCGGTCTCGCCTTCAGCAAGCTCATAACCAAAATAACGCCAACCGTCTATTACTTGTTCAGGAGAACCTCTACTGATACCCAGTTGTAATCGGCCTTCTGAAATTAAATCTGCTGCTCCCGCATCTTCCACCATATAGAGTGGATTTTCATAGCGCATATCAATTACTCCAGTGCCTATTTCAATTGTATTGGTCTTCGCCCCAATGGCGGACAATAAAGGAAAGGGAGATGCTAATTGATTGGCAAAATGATGTACACGGAAATAAGCTCCGTCTATGCCTATTTCTTCTGCTGCTACAGCCAGATCTATTGACTGAAGTAATGTGTCACTTGCTGTTTGAGTACTGTAAGCAGGGTGCTTGGACCAATGTCCAAAAGATAAAAATCCTATTTTCTTCATTCGTCGGGAAGAGATTTGATGTTGATCAAATTTAATAAATCTATACTGATCTGTGACCTTTAGTTTGTCCTAGGGATGTCAATAAAATAGCAATTGAAATAGTTGCCCCTCAATTGCCATTTGGCAATTGAGGACGAGAATAAAAGCACTAACTTTGTATATCGCTTGTACTATAATAAATTCATTATGACACCCGAAAAATTGTTGAAACAGATTGATTTTATCAAAGAGATTGATAAGTTGAAATATATCCAGCGAAGGACTAAACTTTTCAATAGTGATCGTTGTGAGAATGATGCTGAACACAGCTGGCATTTGGCACTGATGGCTATTGTTTTAGCTGAGCATGCAGACGAGTCTGTGGATCTATTGAAAGTTATTAAGATGGTATTGATACATGATATTGTAGAAATTGACGCCGGCGATACGTTTATCTATGATAGCCAAAAAGCACATAGTAATACTGAAGAAGAGCGTTTAGCCGCCAAACGGATATTTGGAATGCTGCCTGAGCAACAAGCTGAAGAACTCATTTTAATCTGGGAGGAGTTTGAAGCTGGGGAGACTCGCGAAGCGCAGTTCGCGAAAGCAATGGACCGATTGGAACCGCTGTTGCAGAATAGTTCCAATAATGGAGGGACCTGGAATGAACCTGGTGTAAACTATGATAAGGTGTATGCAAAAAAGAGTGTGATCAAAGATGGTTCACCTGTATTATGGGAATATGCCGAAAGTTTAATTGATGATGGTGTGAAAAGGGGAATTTTGAAGAAAAGCTGATTTTATTATTCCCAAATTTAATACTGATTCTCAATTACAGTTCCAGGTTTTGAGACAGCCCCAAATTGAACGTATTTTATATAATAGCTGTTTTATTAAATGACTTCGTGCTAAAATCAAAAAGCGCTTGGAATTAAAATTCAATATTACCATTCTCACAATGATGCTGAAAATTTATTTTGACCCGACCTTATTTGCTTGTTTTCTTCACTTGTAAATCAAAGGTATTGGTATACCCTAGGATTTCGCCTGTAGTGATATGCATGGCGAGATAACTAAGAGGGTAAGTAAAATTATCAAAATTGCTTTTTATCCGATGACTTAATGTTGAAAGTGTACTTTTAATCTCCTGAAGATTAATAGCATGACGAATAAAAGTGTCCTTACTTCCATCTCTATAATAGACGAGCAGTTTTGTTGTATTGAGTACTTGCTCATCAATATTATCCAATGGATTTCCTTCTAACAGTTTATCAATAGCTCTGTTCATGTCAGGTCTAGTGAAATCGCTTTCCGCCGCGATAACAAGTTGATAACCATAATTGACGGATATGATGAAATAGGGTGAATAACCCAATTTCTTGAGATTATTTAAATCAGATTCTTGGTAATTTGAAAAATAATCAACCTGGTCGGTATCTAAAGTTAATCGTCTTACCAATGTGTGCCTGAAGGTACTGTGAGTCTTTTGGACAGTTGTTGAATCACCGTGTTTTACGAGATTGAGTACTTTTTCGATGTCCTTATTTAACGGAATATATAATTGTATCTCGGCATAATCGGAAAAGTCTCTTGAACCCATTTCTATCGATCCTGAGAGATCTGTGTTCTTGAATAAATTGGCATAATTTAATATACTTGTATAGGACGGAAAAAAATGGCCCATTTCTTCTTTGGCCGAATTCGCCATGACATAAATAGGGAATTTTTTTGCCATGGACTGAATATTTTCTAAATGTAGACTTTTTGTTGTGTCTTTTAGGCTCCAAAGGCTACCTAAAAACAATTGTTGATCCACAGTTTCATCAACGAAGTGCTCATGGATCACAAAACTGAATGATCTTCGTTCAAAAAGTGAGTCCTTGGGTTTGGGCACAACAACCTTCGTCGTGTCAATAGGAGTAGGTGGTTCGATTTCTGGTTTAATCACCGGATCTTTTGTACAACTTGAAATTAATCCCAATACGAATAAAAGTAATATCGAATTTTTTAGAAGCATTTTTTTCTTTGATATATAAGCAAATATGCTTATAAAATGTGTAAACATTTTTGTTTATTTAAAAATTACACATTTGTGTTTAATTTTTTGTAGTTAAAATTAGTTTTAGGCCTCTGTGGAAGTCTGCTGAAATAACTGTTCGTTTTTTCTGTTTATTCAAACGAATATTAAATCAACACTGACGAATTGTAAATGTGAAATTATGGTAAGGCGTATTTTATATACATTTATTTTGAAATCAGATATGAATTATATAAAGGCGAGAATCAGTATATGAACACGATACAATTTGATAAATTTGAGCATGACCATACAATTATTGATAAGTATGTGAAAAGTTCTGCTTTTGGAAAGAACAAGCTTGTCTATGCGCCTTTGATTATAGGCATAGGTTTACTCTGTTTCCTCGCATTTGCTATTTTTGAAGGACTGGTCGAAACTATTGGTATAGGTGTCATTAGCATTATTTCGGCTATTGTGGTTATCTGCTTTATTTTGGTAGCAGTTATTAATCGCTCTGCACATAAAAAGCTTTATGAAGAAACTAAAATGGCACCTGTATGTATCGCAAAGAAAGTCTATGGAAATGACAGGTATAATAATTACTACTGTATCTATAGTACTGGAGAGACGAGACACGATAGTTCTTTTATCAATAAAATCGCTGAAAAAATTTTTGCTATTCCAACGAATACCAATGACAAGATAGATAAGGAAATTCTGGATCTTTTCAAGATAGATTTTGTCAAACCTGGAGAATTTGCGAAGAAACTTCCTTTGGCATTTACAGATGGGGTAGCGGTTTGGAGACGACAATTTGCATTAGGCAATCTGCCAAAAGATGCCCAACAGACGATCGAAGATAATGACAGGCAGTTTTGTGTGGTAGCGATCGTTCCTGAAAATCCACGTATACTTACAGAACAGTTTTCATAAGAAGCCATTTAAATCAATATACTAACTGAGCCACATTTTGTCGAATGTGGCTTTTTTGTTTTTTGGACGATTTTTATGCGTCCTTATCAGTGGATGACGTCCAATATTTAGGATTGGAGAGTATAAAACTAACAATATCGCCTATGACTTTCATGACCAGGGTATATCCTGAAAGCATCATAAACATTGGAATATAAAGTTTGAAAAAAGGAACTGCTACTAACTCTCTCGGACTGGCATTCGAATAAGTCAAACGTGCTTTGTTATTTTTATAATAAAAGATAGCATTCGATACTGCCCATATTGCTGGGTAAAAATCTGAAGTCTGAAACACAAAAGTGTTGTTGTGTGTGACCCTGTTGATAACAAGAACAATTGCTGTTAAAAATACCGTAAAAAAGCAAAGCAAAATAAAGAAGATTGTTGTATAAACCCAATTACCAGTTTCGTCCTTTTCAATATAGGTTCCAAATGATTTTCTGTTTTTATCCGATTTTTTACGCGTGCGGTTCAACCTTATTTTTTTTATCGTGTATTTAATCGGCGTATTCTTGAGTAGTATATAATGTGCTACGGCATATGCAAATGTTTGAATCGACTGGGCTAGAATGATGTTATAATTATATATAGCATCATCACCATATAAATAAACAATCAATAGATTAAGCAATAAGACACTCCAGAATAAGGGATCTCTTAGAAGGTTTTCCGGAACTAATTTTTTATTGGCCACAATTAATTTTAATTTTCGAATCTGACTTTTAAACTATCTCATCCCAATAAGAGGGTAAGATACTCATCAGATTCCATTTCGAACAAATGTAATCAAATATAAAAATGCTTGATGTGTATTAAAAGGAAAAAAGAGATTGTTTACCGACCGAAATCCGCTTTTTACCGAAAATATATGGGATAAGAGCTCCTTATTTGGGAAATTGGACCATCATAATTTAATCGCTATAGGTATGGTACATTTTTTTAATGCGTTGATTATTTTGTTGTTTTTTATGGTTTTAGCTTTGTTTTCGAATATCGAGACAAAGAAACATAACGAAGTGTTCACTGATGCTTTACAAGTCTATCATACGGATTCAGTACGTACATCTGATAAGAGGGAATCGACCGATTTACAACGCTTATCAATCGATAAGCAGTAGATATGGTCTAAAGAGGCGATAAGGTATTTTATGCTTAACGCATAGAAGAAAAACTAAGCGAAGGTATGATTCGATGATGAGAGTATACTAGCGTTCTATAAAATTAAGTGAGATCCGATACTATGAAAAGAGTTGAAATATTTAAAACGAATGTCAAT
>Ga0213829_1002238_pt1 | contig 12852 bp, 13 predicted proteins | sample MC6MC0896MG_FD_180665 | JGI IMG/M metagenome (GOLD analysis project Ga0213829, IMG submission 180665) | Enriched soil aggregate microbial communities from Iowa State University, Ames, United States - MC6-MC0896-MG | ecosystem: Environmental > Terrestrial > Soil > Unclassified | place: USA: Iowa...
GGCTGCGCGTCTCCAGCTCTTGGGCCGGCGACCGCTACGGTGCGATCAGCATCCCGCGCATCGGCATGGAAGTCCTCGTCACCTTCCTCGAAGGCGACCCCGACCAACCGCTGGTGACCGGTTGCCTGTACCACAAGGAAAACCCGGTGCCGTACGCACTGCCGGCGAACAAGACTCGCAGCGTGTTCAAAACCCTTAGCTCGCCGGGTGGTGGTGGGTACAACGAACTGCGTATTGAAGACAAAAAAGGTGCGGAGCAGATCTACATTCATGCCCAGCGTGACTGGGATGAAAACATCGAGCACGACCAGAAGATTCGGGTCGGGAATGAACGTCATGACACGGTGGTGAAGAACACCTACACCGAGCTGAAGGCTGAAGAACACCGCACCACGATTTCCGACCGCAAGGTTGAAGCGAAGCTGGATGATCACCTCACGGTTGGGCAGAACCAGCATGTGAAGCTGGGGACTGCGCAGCTCACCAGCGTGGGCAAAGAGATTCACCTCAAGGCTGGGGACAAGATTGTTATTGAGGCGGGGACGGAGCTGACGATTCTTGGGGGTGGGAGCTTTATCAAACTCGATGGCGGTGGGGTGACGGTGGTTGGGCCGGTGGTGAAGATTAATGCGGGTGGCTCTCCGGGGAATGGCACCGGGATCGGGATTAAGCCGCCGGTGCTGCCGGGGGCGGCGGATAAGGATAAGGCGGGGAGTTTGATGGATCAGGCGTTGTTGAATGCGCCGCCTGAGAAGGTTAAGCCGAAGGCTTTTTTTGTGTTTTCTGAGTGATGAGTTCGTGATGACAAAGAACAATCGAGTGCGTCAATTCAAGCTGCAATGTCTGGCGCTGCTAGCGTTCGGGTTGTGTTCAGGAGCCTTTGCGGCGCAATCGAGCACCGTGCAATGCCCGAGTGACAACTTCGCAGATTTCGTAAAAGAGTTCTCGTCCAAGCCTGAGGTGCAGCAAGCGTTTATCGCCTCGCCCGTGATCGAACAAAAGGTAGTCTCCACCGAGTCAAAGCCGCGAGTGGTGGAGCGAAATTCGAGGTTGTTGGACCTTCAATCGTTGGTGATGCTTGCTCCCGATAACATCGCGAAGTCCGGGTTAAGCATACAAGTCCAACTGCCGAACCATTTAGTTGTTCGCGATCACAATGGTGAAGTGCTGAATATCTTCACTTTCAAACATAACGACTGTTGGGTATTGACCCGTGCTGAAGACTGGTCGCTTGAGGCTGTACTTGATGCTCAATACCCGAACTTAAAGGCTTCACCGGGTGAGCGCGCACTAAAAAGAGGGGCGATGTATAACCAGCTGGGTATCGATACCGAGTCCTCTTCTTCCAGTCAATTGTACATTTCTGCTCTGAATAGTTATTTACATGGGGCAGACCAAGGCTCCGCAGAGGCTGCCTTTGCAGCGGCGGGGATCAGCCTTTCAGGTCAAGCTCCACGGTTGGAAAACGTAAAGATCCTTCAACTACTGGAGTCAGCTGCCAAGAGCGTACCTGAAGCAGGGATTGCCCTTGCTGACTTCTATTGCGATGAAGGCAATTACGAAGAGAAGCGAGCCTGTGTAAATCCAGAAAAGTCACTGGGGGCTCTTGTAAGCTCTGCCCGGCTCGGTTCCCCGAGTGCATTGATTCAACTAGGCGGCGCCTATGAAGCCGGCGCAATCATCCCTAGTGATTTGGCTCGGGCGATGGCGTGTTATCAGGAGGCCGACAAGAAAGGCAATGAGGCAGGTGCTAGAGGCGTCGAACGACTAAGCACCCAAGGCATTACCGCAAATAATTCAATTCATTGCCTTTAAAGCAGGATGCTATCAATGAGCACGGGTCTACTTGAACAGCGCGCCAAATACCCTTACAGCGGATACGAATACGGCTATGGTAAGGGCGGATCTGCGGACGAAAACGGTAACGGTCGGAAGGAAATTGATTGTTCCCACTTACTAAATCTAATGCTCCGTGATGCGGGGTATGACATCCCTTACCGCACTACAAGTCAACTTGCGACAGACACCACGCATTTCGAGTTCATTGCCCTCGACAGCGTTCAGCCGGGTGATATCGCGCTATGGACAGGAATGCACCATACCGGCGTGATTGAGGACATGGACGCTAACCGGGTCAAGGGGAATTTTTTCGGCTCGCAGAGTTCGACCGGGCCAAAGTCCGCAAAGTACGGTGCGGGTAGCGGCTACTGGCCGATGCCGAACAAGTACCTCCGGCCGAAGGCGGAGTTCAGGACCGGTGCGCAACCGACGCCTGCTCCTGCTCCGGCGCCTGCAGCGACCCCGGCTCCGGCAGGATCACCGCTCATGAGTTTTCAATACCCGTTCAGAAAGGCGGACGGGAAGCAATTCGAGAGCGCCGACGAAATATATAAAGCACTAGAAAAAGAAACATCGGGCCACTATCTCTTGGGCAGTAATAAGTTCTGGCATGGTGGTATTCACATTAGCAATGCCAGTGCCCCTCAATGCATCTTGAACGAACCGATCCGCTGCATGGCTGACGGCGAGGTTGTGGCCTATCGGCTTAACGAAGACTATCTAGAATCTACGTTCGGCGAAAATGAGAAAAAACTGCAGTATTCCAACTCGTTTTGTTTGGTGCGACATGAGTACAAATCTGCGCCAAACCCAGAAGAAGGACCGAATAAAGGCAAGCAAAACAAGCTGAATTTCTACAGCTTGTACATGCACCTTCTGCCCTTCAAGCGTTATCCGCTGACTGAGGAAGAAACTCCGAAGCCTCAAGTTACCATGAAGGTAAGTGACTTCAACGCTTACGACGATTTCCCTGAATCCAGTAGCGTTCAGAACGTTGGCAAGCTCGTTGCGGGGACCAAACTTGAAATACTGGATCAAAAGGCCCTAGGCAACGTTACCTATGCGAAAGGGAAAATTCTTTCAGGTAGCGTTAAAAAGAACGGTCACAAAGTTCGCGAGGCTGGAAAGGAGGTCTGGTTCGCATATTTGAAAGACGGACAACCCTACAAAAACTCCAAACCCGCACGTATATGGCTGGCAGACCCGATCCCGGAGCGTTTAAAGCCAAAATATTGGCAAGGTAAGGTGAAAGGAACCGCGTTGACAAGATTGGATCTTTATCAGGGTCCTATCTCTGCCCAAAATGGGCAGAATGCCGGTGATAAGATTGGCTCGCTGCAACTTAACCCTCAAAGTTCGGTGGAATTTGAAAGCAAAGAGGTACTGAACCTCAATGTTGCAGGGACAATTCGTCGAATGGCGAAATGTACGAGCAGCGGTAGCTTGGCTGGGGATGGAAACCTTCCTCCCAGCTTCTGGGCAATTGTGGAAAACGACTTTGTTGCTTGGGATGTAATCCCGAGCAGCTTTGACTCTGTGGAGTCCGCAAGCATTGGAATCAAGGCTGGAGATCCGATTGGCTACCTGGGATTGACTGAAAACCTGACCGGCGAAGATGGCGGTGTAGCGAGTAAGTATCAAGTGCACGTCGAGATATTCACTGCTGAAGCAGACGTAAAAGACTTCCTCAAGAATACGGCTGGTCTGAAGATCGGCAAGCAATACCTGTACTTGCCAGCCGGAAGCGATCTGAAGAAAAAAGCACCTGCGACAGACAGTACGGTGCTGAAAAAGGAACATGCAGTTGATTTGAACAAGACGCCGGTCATCAAGGTGGGTACCGACGATTACTACGATGTGACCGTTACTGACAATGCTCAGGCCGTCAATGGTCTAGTCAAGAAAGTGGGCGCACAAATTATCACTCAGCATGATTGGGAAAAGCTGGGGTTTCAGATCGTCGAAGAAACCAATGCGACAGCGGACGGGTTTCTCGATCCGAAGGACATGCCTGCGTTCTTTCAGGATCTGTTCACGAAGGTCGATAAAGACCAGAGCGGCGACGTCGATCCGGCCGAGTTGGCCGAGGCGTTGAAAAACCCTGATACGCGGTCGCAATGGTCCAAGCTGGTTGCACATCATCCGACGGAGTGGAAAGCGAAAGCAGATGCTCCAAAATGGAGCCGGCTTGATACCGAGCTTGAGCACGCCCCGAAGACACTGAAGCATGAGAAAGAAAGGATCAGCAGCTATGTGTTTTGGGATGAACTGAAAGAAAAGGCTGCTATCAGTACCGACTTGATATGGCATTTCCATTCGATTGCCTTTGTAGCGAATGCGCTGTCGGCCGTTTGCATTCCACTCAACAAGGCCAAAGAAATCGCACTATTGGTTTCCTCCGGATACGAAGGAAAGAGCAAGTTGGATTATGAGGCACTGGCCGGTAATTTCGATGGTCAAGGTATGTCTTTCGGTGTTATTCAGTGGAACTTCGGGCAGGGCACGTTAGGGCCAGTTCTGCTGGAGATGCGTGGAGCAGATCAAGCCACGTTTGACGGATGTTTTGGTGCCAACATGAATTTCCAGACACTGATAAATTCGTTGAACTCTGCGAATACCGCCGCCCAAATGAGTTGGGCGACGGGAGTAATCGCCAGCAACAATGCAGGATGGAAATCGGCTTTCAAGAAGCTTGGCGAGGTCGAAGCGTTTCAAAAGATTCAGCTGAATCATGCGGCGAAATATAATGAGAATGTGATGGCTTGTATCAAGTTGATGCGCGAATTGGCACCGAATCTGATGGTGAAAATTCAACTGCGTACTTACTGTGCGCTATACGACTTGTGTGTTCAGCAAAATCATCTCGCGAAGGCGGAGCAGCTTATTAGAACCGAGTTCCCTAGTGCTAATATTACTACCCAAAAAGAGCTACTGATTTTTGTCTGTAAAAAACGAGCGGAAAAAGCCTCAGAGGCGTATAGGGCCGATGCCTTCAGTCGCCGGATGGGAATCATTCAGGGGCAAAAGTATACCGCTACAATGAGTGGCAATACTGCCACGCGAGAAAATGGCAATTACGGAATAATCGTAGAGGGTGACATCTGTGAGCTTTAAATTTCGCTGGTTTATTATTTTGATTTTGTTTTCGTCTCCAGCGTGGAGCGAAGGGAAAAAGCTGGCATGCGATCCTGATACCAATATTTGCTCAGTGGCTATTTCTGAGAACTTCTGTGGTTCTGATGGCGTTCCTAAGGCGAAGTTTGATATCAGGAGCCAGAGTTATATATTGAGCTGTGAATGTGACTGTAGCTCTCAGGAAAACACCTTCTGGATTTTGAGTGCTGACGGAAAAGTTCAAACACTTGATGCGAGCAAGATCGTAAGTGGCGTGGATATTATCAAGAATAAATCCGGAGTACCTGACGCTTTCGGTGTGGTTCCTTATTGCCAACCAATTAATGCAAGTGGTGAAAGTCTGGTGTATCTACAGAAAGGTCCTGGCTCTGCGGGGCAACCACAACCATATTGCTATTCAGTGCTTGAACATGATGAACCGCAGAAATGTGAAAGCGCTGAATGTCTGAGTAAGATAGAAATGGTCTCTGGTGTTGAGAAAAATATAAAAGAAGAACTTTTGGTCGAGTTCAAAAACGCCACGTCGCGCCTTTATAAGGATAAAGCAAGATTTTCTGGCTTTCCGAAACGTGATTTTATTGAACGCTACATTGGTGAGTATGGTTACTCTTCTGCCAGCCAACAAATTTTCAATGACGTAGCATTTTTTTGGCAGCAAGCAGGCTTCAATACCGACGCAATTTGGCTCTTGAAAAAAGTTATTTCAGAAAATCCGAAGCGGACAGTTGCCTATCTTAATCTCGCAGATGCTTATTGGGAGGCGGGTGATAAAGCATCCGCAGGAAAGAACTATAAGGTATACACCGATCTCATGAGCGAGAATGGCAAGCAAGCCAAGGTTCCTGATCGGGTTAGGCAGCGTGCTACAACGCAATGACAGAAGAAGTTGCAGACTACTCTCCTTCTTTAAAGGCTCACGGGTCATGACTAGGCCTTGGAAACTTTATTGTTTGATGGGACGTTTGCTACGGGGCTTTAATGGATCTGTTCTGGTAAAGGAGACGGATTTATTTTTTGCGCTCGACCGCTTTGAATTTGGTTGAGAACTTAAATAGATCTGGCCCGTTTGTCGGTTCTGACTCTATTTTCTGTCGCAGGCCCGTTCAGAATTGAACGGGTCACTGACTTTTTTATGGACGCCAAGGAATGCAGATTTTCAGATTCAGTCTCATTATTTTACTTTCAATACTGGCGCCTGTGGTCATGGCTGAGGGCACGATGATTGCCACCATCCTTCAGGCCGACTTTTCCAAGGATCCGGAAGTCCGGTTGCTTGTCAGAGTCGTTGATGTGGGTGGCGGTTCGGATAGCCCTTCCATGGCGGTTCGTAATCAATGCCTGGAGAGGAAGGCGTCCGCAGAACGTCCTGGGCCGGATCCGTGCTTTTCGATAGAGATTACTGAGAGCAAAAAGCAACGGGCCATTGTTCGGCAAACGCTATTGAATGATCCTCAGCGAACAACCGACCCTATCTATTTGGAAATTGTTTATCGCTCGGAGGTCAGCGAGAGTGATCCGACGAATCACCATCAGCGATCCGCCACACTGAAGATCGAAGAAAACGGCCTCTACAATTGGAACAATGAAAGCGAACAGGCATTGGCGGACGTTGAGTGGTTTCCCTCGGGAAATGGTGTTCTTGATCTGATGGTTCCTGACGCGGATGCATTGTTGAACTCTGTATATCGGGATCGTATGAGTCGGCTGGACGAAAGCGGTCAGAAAGCACTGAGGGAAACTCAAAGAGCCTGGATGAAATTTCGAGATGCGGAGTGCCAGGCCGACCCGAAATCGCATAAATCTGTTTTCGGTGAGTGGTCCGATGCCTGCCTAATTCGCGCGACGATAGAGCGTGCTCGCCAATTGGCTTTGGCACCGGACAAGAGCAGACGTTGAAACGGACAAGCCAGAGCATTCGCGCGAAAGCGACGACTTGGATGAGCATGCATAAACTTTTCTTTCTCTTTTTTGCGCTATTTCCTTTAGGCGCTCAAAGCGCAGTCACCACCGAATCACTTTGCTTCGAACTATCCCAATCGAGCCCGGTAAAGTTCGAACTCCGTACCTACTATGACGAAGCCAGCAAATGGTCCGGTGGTTTTGTGAAGTACGCCAAATCCAGCGAGCCTATTTCCATTGTGTTGACGGATTCTCAGAATGAAATCCTCGATCCGGACGCGCCTTGGCAGCACACCAGAACTTGGTCCGAAGTCATCAACGGCGAGGTCACGGGCACTTATGAGTTGATGACACAAGGCTCGCAGATCGTCTCGATGTCTTACACAAAGCAGTCCAACGGCAAGGTGTACAGCTTCGGAATCAATACCAGCATCGACTCCTCTCCGGAGTCCGGATGCAAGTGGGAATAGGGCGAGTACATGCATTTCAAAACTTTAGCGTTATCACTGCTGGGCCTGCTGTGGACGATCCCGTCGCTAGCCGAAACCGCTACGTTCAGCCCAACCCAAGGCGTTGAAACAACGCTGGTTCTCAAAGGCTCCACGCTGAACGTCGCGGTTAAAGGCGAAACGCATAACGAGTCGCGGACGGTCGATTTTGAAGCCGTAAATGAACTCCACATGCAGTTCGACGATTTCAATTTCGACGGCGCTCAGGATTTCGCGATCTGGCAGCTTGATGACGGCATGGGTACTTACGACTACTACCGGGTGTTCATTTACCAAGCCAGAATCGGCACCTTCGAAGAATTGCAGCCGGATTGCGGCGATGGATTCGTTAATTTGCGCGTCGACAAAAAGCGTAAAGCGTTGCTCAGCACCTACTGGGAAATGAACATACCGGAGCAATGCGTCACCCGGTTCGCCGAACGCAAAACCTGAATGACTCAAGGATGAACACAGTGAACCGTTTTATTTTAACCCTGCTGGCCGTGTTGCTGCCGGCTTCAGCTGCCTATGCGCAGGATGACTGCAGCCATGTCACCTCAAGTCTGGAAATGGTGCCCTGCTCGGAGGCTGCGAAGAAGGCTGCTGATACGCAGTTGAATGTCAGCTACAAGCAATTGGTGGCGCGGCTTGAGTCTGACTATCGAGCAGATCCGGCGCTGAGCTCGGAGTACGCGGCGAAGGTCAAAGAGTCGCAGCGTGCATGGCTGAAATTGCGCGATGCGAATTGCCCTTTGGAGGCTTTCGAGATCGAGGCGGGGATGCCTGCGCATGTGTTCGCCGTCAATTCTTGCATCGCCAGAATGAGCCGTGAGCGTTCGGCGTATCTGGACAGTATCGATCCTGCTCTTGCGTCCGATAAGAGCTCTTCAACGGTGCCGGCCAGCGGCGCTTGTCCCTCGGAGGAGTTCGCTCCTTTCCTGACGGCATTTTCCGCCAACAGCGAATCACAACGCCGTCTCACTGCGATGACGGTCAAGTCGCTGGTATTGAGGCCGGTAGCGGGAAAGGGTCGAAGTACCTTTGAACCTTCAACCTCGGGTGTCAGTGGAGCTACTTTCACCTATCCGCTGATGGCTGCAATCATGCCCGGCAAGACGCTTGGAGTCGAGATCGAAGAGGTCGATGACAGTCACGTCAACGTGGTGGATAAACGGACGGGCAACAGCAATATAAAGATTTTCAACTTCTCTCGTCAGGCGTGCTGGGTGCTTGAGGGGATTGAGGATTGGTCGATCAGTGAGAAGGATCTTGTCGCAACACGTAATCCTGGAATGAGCCGCGCAGAGAATTTCTGTGAACAACGTGCTGAAGCCTTAGGAGGGCTGGGATTTCTTGAGCAATATCCGCTGACTGCGGAGTTGATTGAGGCGTCGCTGGAAAATTATGTATGTGCTGCGGAGTCGGGTGATGCGAAGGCGAGCCTGTCGGCGGCACGCTTGAGTCTTTCGCAGATGGCGTCTCAGTTGGAAACCCCTAAGGTAGAGGCGTTGTTCAAAACGGCCTCGAAAATACCAAGTGGTGCGCTGGGCTATGCCACGTTTCTTTGTTCGGGAAACTCCACTGACTATAACGGCCCTTGCCTTCATCCCAAGCAGGCAGAAGAACAGGTCATTCGAGCTATTACCATGGGTTCCACAGATGCGATGACTTATCTGGCTTCCAGCTTTGAGGGTGGCGAGTTGGGAGCGAAGGATGTGTCCCGAGCGCTAGCCTGTTATCAGATGGCGGCTGACAAAGGTGATCAGTTGGGCATCGACAGTGTGAAGCGATTGGGGTCGCAGGGCACTGAGCCGATCAAGGCCAGTCACTGCATTTGAAGTTCGGGGTGATATTTGATGCATTTTCGGGCGCCCGAACCTGAATCCGTTACCGCAAAATGTTTAGTACTTGAGCGGCTGGCGTCCCTCCATTTTCCTTTAAACTCCTCATCCCCAAGGAATGCGCTCAGGACACGGAATGCCAGCTCCCTCGAACTCGCTTCGCCCCGCGTTAGTGCTCTGGCTATACGCCGCCGCAATCGCGCACATACTCGCCGGCCTCACCCTGACCTGGACCGGGCATTCCGGATTACTCGACGGCTACCTGCACACCCTCGAAATCGCATTCTGGGGCGCCGATGCGGTTCCCGCCGCCGGTCACGAACAACAGGTTTGGTGGCTCGCGCTGTTCGGCGCGACGCTGCAAAGCTATTCGTTGTACATGCTTGCGTTGGTGCACTTGGGTAATCGCTTGAAAGCTCCAGCAGTGTGGGGATGGTTGATCGCCGGCATCCTGTTATGGGCGCCGCAGGACATGTGGCTTTCAGTGCAACGGCAGGTCTGGTCGCACCTGTGGCTCGATGGTTTTGCGTTGCTCGTGCTATTGCCGCCGTTGATCTGGCTGTATGTCCAGGACCGCCGAAAAATCGCTCAATAAATGCGCGTTGGGCATATTGGTATCGAAGGAGTTATAGCGTGAAAGGATTTTCGATTCTTCTCTGCTGCTTGGCATTGGCAACCTCTACTGCGGCATTTGCCGCAGAAGTGTGTAATCCAGACAGCTTTTCCAACCCCGACTTGATCATTTGCGGGCAGCAAACCTTCGAGAAGGTCGACGCTGTGTTGAACGAGCAATATAAAAAAGCGCTGACGAGTTTGGCACCTGCGGAGCAGAGCCATCTGAGAGATGTGCAAAAGAACTGGGTGCGTTTCAAAGAGTCGTTTTGCGAAGAGCTTTATCAATCCACTTTGCCGGGTGCTGAGGCGCCAATCGAGAGGCTTGGGTGCCTGGTGCAAACGACCAATGCCCGGTTGGGAGAGTTGATTGCTCTGCAGACGGGCTTACCGCTAGATGGCTTTTACAAAGCGGCATCTGCGATTGTGGGGAAGGATCGTGAGAGAAATTTAGCGGCCGCCATTGAGCGACTGGGAGGGGATGAGTTCGATGATCCGCTTTGGAAGCAATATGCGGATGGGCACTGCGAAATGAGCGAGCGTTTGTTCCGTGAGGATTTCGCGAATTGCAGCGTGCGGATGCGCTTTCAGTTACCTCTGAACCGTTGAAGGAATGATCGGTTTGAAATCAATCCGGATGTTATCTGTTGCGTTGTCGTTCCTCTTTCCTCTTGTGGCTCACAGCGAGGTCAAAACGGATATCTATTGCTTCCGTTCACAAGAGGGTAAGAGCAGCAATTTTGAATTGCGGACCTATCACGATTCGAACGCCAAGTGGCAAGGTGCGAGCGTTAGGTACAGCAAGTCGAAAGAGGCGCTTACTCTCGTCTATGGAGGCTCGGAAGAAGAGTTTCCGAACCCTAATCGGCCCCCCGAAATCAAGACGAAGTGGGTGGAGGTGTCTGGAGGCCTTGTGACTGGTGATTATGTAATGGCGAGCCAGGATCCCTTCGTTTACGGAATCGTTTACACAAACCGTAAGTCCGGAAAGAAGTACATATTCGAACACGATAGCAACATGAATGCTTTGCCTGAAACAGGCTGTCAGTGGTGACTCACGTACTTGAGAAAGGGGACTTAATGTCCCCTTTTTTCATCCGCAAATCCCGCTACGACTTGGCCGCCAGGTTCCGCACTTCAATGTGGTCGAGCGTGCCTTCCACCATCAACCTCACCCCATCCGCCATTCTGCTCAGGGCCAGCGCGACCGAGCGGCGGGAGCCGTGGAGGTCGTCGGCGAGGTCGCAGGCGATGGCGCTGATGGACAGGAGGTCTTCGGAGGCGTTGGCCATGAGGGCTTCGGCGTCGGTGCCGGGGGTGAGGCTGAAGAGGCCGGTTTCGCGTTTGGGTTGGGATTCGGTGCGCGGTTTGAAGTGGTGGTCGAGGGCGCGTTCGGCGGCTTCGTGGAATTTCTTGGATTCCAGCGATTCGTAGGGCGATATGTCTGGGGTTTCGGGGGGATTGGGTGTTGGTTTGATCATGGTGCAGCTTCCTGGAGTTGTGAGGCCGACACCTATTCGCTTTGCACTTCGAAATAGGTGGCAGCTGTGCGTTGGTGTGCAAGACCGGTCCAGGTGGCCGGCAGACCCGAAGGTCTCCGACGCACAGCCGCCATAACGATCCGCGAGCATAGGAAAACGCTCGGCGAAATGCCATCAACGAATGTGCACCTGAACCGGACTTGCACGTCCGAGTCGCCGATTTTGCGGCGACACACAGAGGCTATCGACGAACTGCCAACCTGCCTAGTTCATAGGTATCGCGGCACTTTGCAGGAAATTTCCCATAGATTTGCAGGCCGGAAGATCAAAAGATCGCAGCCTTCGGCAGCTCCTACAGGGATGTGTTTCAACAGGTGTAGGAAGCGGGGTGCAGAAGCGTGACTTGGCGGTCATCGTGCGGGAAATGGGCTGCATCATCTTCCATTAGAGGCACATAGTGGCGTTATCGTCTGAATCCCTTACACTGCCCCGGCCGTTCATTTTCCTTTTGAGGCTGTGCGCATGAAATTTCGTTTTCTTCTGTGGATGATGGGTTTGTTGATGGGTAAGGCCAGCCGGACAAACCCTGCGTTTCAGCAGCAGTTGGGTGACAAGGATCTGGTGTTTCAGCTGCAGACGCTGGACGGGAAGGTGGCGCGGCATTTCGTGGTGAAGAATCAGCGCGTTACCAGCAAGTCTGGTGTGGTGGCGGAGCCGGCGTTTGCGATTGCGTTCAAGGATGCGGGTTATGCCTTTGCCACGATGCAGGCGAAGAACAAGCAGCTGGCGTTCATGCAGGGGATTCAGGACAAGTCGATCCAGCTCAAGGGCAACCCGGCGCTGGTGATGTGGTTTCAGGGATTGATGAAGTATTTGAAGCCGAGGAAGGCGAAGCCTAAGGCTTGAGTGATGGGCTTGAGTGGATGGGCTGTTGTGGTGAGGGGATTTATCCCCGATGGGCTGCGCAGCGGCCCCAAAACCTGAGACCTCGATATAACTGACACATCCTGTTGGCTGGGTTTGCGACTGCTGCGCAGTCGGTCGGGGATAAATCCCCTCACCACAGGTTTTGTGTCAGGCAGGTAGATTGGGGTGGATTCTTCGCGAGCAAGCTCGCTCCCACAGGAGGTCACCGAAACCTTGTGGGAGCGAGCTTGCTCGCGAAGTTTTCAAGCCTGGCTGAATTGCGAAGCTAGCTCACGCAGCAGGACTTCAGCCTCAAGCACTTTGCTGACCACGTCATTGGCTTTGTCGCGGGTCAGGCCGACGCGGTCGAGCAGGGCGTCGGGGATGTCTTCGTCGGGGCCGGAGCCGATGCCGCGGCTGCGCAGCAGGCGCACGGCCAGGCAGACGAGGTTCGGGTATTCGGCGTAGGCGCCGTCGTAGCTTGGGTCGTGCTGGAAGCGCAGGGCGGTGGCCAGTTCATCGGGCATGTCCCAGTAACGCATCAGCCACGAGCCGATCTGTTCGCGGCTGATGCCCAGCAGGTGCTGCTCGATGTAGCTGTGGCACAGGTGCGGGTTGACCTCCAGGTGGCGGCAGATCAGCGAGAAGTGC
>Ga0213829_1002242_pt1 | contig 12837 bp, 14 predicted proteins | sample MC6MC0896MG_FD_180665 | JGI IMG/M metagenome (GOLD analysis project Ga0213829, IMG submission 180665) | Enriched soil aggregate microbial communities from Iowa State University, Ames, United States - MC6-MC0896-MG | ecosystem: Environmental > Terrestrial > Soil > Unclassified | place: USA: Iowa...
AGAATTTTCAAGCATAAATTCTGCATCAGATGTTTTCCCTTGACCTGTTTGATGGAAGAAATTATCAAAATACAATGTATTCTTATCTTTTGCTAATGAATTTAAAAATGGTGTTACTTCTTCACCGTTTAATTTATAGTCGATTAAAAAGTTTTGGAATGATTCTAAATGTAAATAGATAACGTTCATTCCCTTTGCTGCACCAAAATATTGGGCATTCGGTTTGGCGTAGTTTGACTTTGTATAGTTAATTACTTCAGTAATATCACTACTATCTGCCAAAGCTCTCTGAGAAGAGGCTTTCATCGTTTCAACTGAGTCATAAATCGTATAGTTATACATCCCTAGATATTTCACAATATAGTTTCTATCAAAACCTCGTGTTAATAGTTGAGGACGATTAGTTTCAGCTAGTCCTAAATTAAGAATTGATACCGCTAATGCAAAGGCAATGATTGCCATTCCTTTTTTATAGCCAAAACGTTTGGTATCTTTTTGGATTTTTTTAGAGAATCGTAGATAAAACATAACCATTACATCCACAAAGAACAAGATATCATAAGGCTTTAATAAAGAAAGAACACTGCCGCCTAAATCTCCAAAGTTCTGCGTTTGAGAAAGTGTAGGTAATGTAATGAAATCACTAAAGAATCGGTAATAGACAATATTGGCATATAAAACAATAGACATCAAAGTGTAGACAACAACGAGTGATGTGTATTTTCTTTTTCCTTTAAATAAAAATGAAAATCCTAGAAATAGCATTGCTGAGCCCAGCGGATTTATTAGTAAAAGGAATTGTTGAATGATTCCTTCTACACCTAAGTCAAATTGTGATAGTTGAGAGATGTATGTTTTAATCCATAACATTAATACTGCTACTATATAAATTCCTAAAAAGTTTTGTAATAGGTTATCTTTTTTATTTGCTAGATTTTTCATTTTTGCACCTACCTTTTACTGATTAAATTAAAATCTAGATATATATGAACTTAACTGATAAGTACTGTATGGCACTTTAAAAAATGTTACGTTACAATAGCTTTTTTCGCGACCAATGTATAGTACTCCCCATTTAAACTTCTGTCAAGTTGTTAGCTATTCTTCATATAAATATTTCTAATTAACCTATATATTGTCCAAAAAATACCCAGTAAACATTAGTTTTTAACTAAAATTTACTGGATATTATAAGCCATAAGTAAATGCCTTTATGAAATCTGCCTCGCAATTTTTCTCATTTGGGCATCAAAAAATCTTCCATTCAAATGAATTGGAAGATACTCTGGTACGCTATTCACTTTTTGCTAATAAACAATTGGATATTATTGCAACATTTTTCTAGCATATATATTTCTACAGTGTCTCTCATTCTATTTAAACGTTTCTTTATTTATTTGAGCACCTACTGAATCTTTCAATGATGAAGAAAGACCTCTTCTGATTAGATTTGCAGAAACAGGCGCTCTCCCCATTTCCCTTGCCCAAATTGATAATTGTCCTATATGGTGAATTTCATGTGCAATGGTATGACGAATGACTTCACCCCATGTATGCGTCTCCATACTACCATTTGCTAATGGAATATGAAGAATACGCTCTTCCATGCTGTCATCCCATTGATTTACAAAGCTTTCGACGTCTAAATGAAATGCTGCTTCCAATTTACGAACCTTTTCCAAGCTATTATATTCATCAAAGCTCTCCTGAAAGTCTGTTTTCCCCTGTAATAGACGAATCCAACTCCATTCAACATCAATGATATGGAAGAGTGTGTGTAATATACTGCCCATTCCTCCAGTTCGGTTTTGCAAAAGTTCTTCTTCAGTCAACTCTTCACACCAACGAAACCAATCTTCCCGAACTAGCCAATTATATTTAAAAAATGTTTGCAAAAAAGCACCTCCGTAGTTGTTGAAAAAAATATTATAACTCACTATTTCTTCATATAAAGTGAGGATCCCTTCTTTGCTCTTTTCAGATATCCAAATAAGCACTACAAGTAACATAAGTATAACAACATCCCTAAGGTCAGCGTCCAGTAATTACCACTTCCGGTTACTCTTGAGAATTTTTCTATAAACGTAATCTGCATTATCTAGGTTTTTCCAGCTACTAATAAAATTTAGTATTAGCATAAAAATTCCAAATAAAATAAATGCCAACATATATTTACCTATGAAAAATAAAACAAACGTTGCAACCAAAAGTAATATCATTAAAATTATTACGAGGATTTGTAATTTCCCCTTCTTCTTCTCATCCACCTGTTCAACCTCCAATCAAAGCGCCGATACTTTTCTAAAATGTTTTATTTGGTTTATTTTAACATAAAAATCCATTTTTTATAAAAAACCAATTATTTTACCAAACATCAGAAATTTCCTACCAGATTTACCTTACATAGTCTGGGGGTGATCTAAATATTTAAATATGAAGTAGAAATAAACAAGGGATATTTTATTGGATAAGATAAATAATATCTTTAGGAGGTGTCGACATGAAACGAGACAGAAAAAATACAGAATTTGCAACAGACGAGCCAACAAAACAATCATTTGCTAGTGGAGCAGACCCAAAAAAACCTAATGGGCGCACGGAAGCCCCTCGCCCACAACGTGAAGAAGACCTTATTGTGGATGAGAAAAAAGGGAAGTCAACTTCATTATAATGTAAGACAAGTTAGTATTTTTGACCACTCTATTAGAGATGGTCTTTTTTTACAATATTCTTCCTATTCAAATACATACCATAACCTTCGTAATATAGAAATTCTTTTTTTGATTAATCTTATTTCTTCGTCATAAATTCGTTTAATAGTAGCAAGTTCTTCACAAAGTTTTCTTTCATATACAATTTACTTTGGGTAAATTTTCAACCTGTGCTGCTATACAACCTAGTTCAATCCGTCCTTAAAATTACTAGATAAAGGAAACGAGTGCACGAAAAACATCATCACCTAATACTTGTTTATGTATAACTTTTCTTTCTTTACAGCTTTCAAAGCCCATTCATTGCCTAATCACATCTTATTATTTGCTTGTATAGAACTATAAAAATTAAAAGAACTAAAGGGTACTAGCTAAGACACTGAAGTTTATAATTTAGTATTTTAAGGCCGATAAATTAAAATTAGGTGAAGTATCTGATTTACCAAATGATGAATTTGAAATACACGGAAAGGTGGAAAAAGAATATTTTTTCCTTCTTTTAGAGCACATGAAGGAAGTAGAGTATTCTTATTTGATAATGAAAAACTTACAAAAAGCTAAAATTTACTAAGATGAATTAGTAAAAAAGTTTCAAAACATGTTATAATACATAAATACCAATAAATTCAATTTTTGGTACACACATTCTCTTGGAGGTTTGCTTATGAAAACTTGTTTTGTAGTTTGTCCAATTGGAGCAGATAATTCACCACAAAGAAAACGTTCCGATACAGTTTTAAAACATATTATTGAGCCTGTCTGTAAAGAACTTGAGTTTGAAGTAATTCGAGTTGACCAAATACATGGTGTTGATAAAATTGATACCACTATTATTAATCACTTAGAAACAGCAGAGTTGGTTATTGCAGATATGACAGAACATAATCCTAATGCTTTTTATGAAATTGGATTCCGTCACGCTTTAAATAAACCTTTGATTCCTATTAAAGATGAAGATACTTCCATTCCTTTCGATTTAGCAAATGTAAGAACAATTTCTTACGCAACCAATGATTTAGAGAAAGCCGAAAATGCAAAAAATAGACTACGAGAAACGATTTTATCTTTCGGTATTCAAGAAGAAAGTCCTCAAGAAAATGATGATTTAAAACACGATACACAAAGTCACAATATAGTACCTTATCTTTTAAATATCCAAGATTCTATTGCTGAACTTAAAGAAGTTGTTAAATCACGAAATAATGAAATGCTAGAACAAACAGTAGAATTAGCTATTGCACAAATTCAAAAAAATTCATCTAGTAGCACTGAAGATAAGCTTTTGCAGATGTTTATGTCTAAAGCTTTGGAACAACCCGACAAAATTGAGGGTTTTATGAAAGTAGCAGAAAAATTTAAGTAAGTGAATGAAACTTCAGCTTAAAATCAATTAAAAAGTGGTAAGTTGAACATATTTAATGATAACGCCAATTCAAATGACTTTTATGGAAAAGGAACCCTCACATTAATATTAAAAGCTCACTAGCATATTAAACTGCTCAGTGAGTTTTTTAATTACGGTCAGTTAACTCAAGAACCTGTTGAGCTTTGCCACATGCTTGATCTCAGCTAAGAGCTTATTTTGCTCTTAAGCTTCTTATACTTATTAATCTTGCTCGTATCACACTGTATGGATTTGATTGAACGTTTAGATAAGCTGAACACTTCACAATTGAATCTAGATTCTATGATGAACAATAAAGCTTATATAAACCATATGCATCGAGAAATGATCATGTGAATAGATATTTACTCGATTTCTTTGAACGCTGTTTGATCAGGTGGTAAAAGAAAAGCACATCAGCTTATTGTTACGCTACCGCAATAACATCCATCTTTGCTTCATTAGCTCACACTTTATCTAGTACCAACTTTTGGAAACACATTTCAATACCTCAAACAACTGATTATTCTACGACATACACATGCCTGTTTCTTAATCTATAAAGGGATATCATATTCATTCTGTTTCTAAACGTTTAGGACATTCAGATATTCAAACAACACTTGATCACTATTCGCATGTATTAAAAGAAATGGAAGAACGAGATGAAGAAATAGCGATAAACGTTTATTCATCTTAATTTCTTTGTTCACCATGTTTACATTTTGTTTACCTAATTTATTTTTTATATGTTATTCTATGCTATTTTTAAAATATCTATAAAAAGCAAAAAACGCTCAAAACCCAGTATTCACAAGGTTTCAAGCGCTTTTCAATTTGGTTGAAAATTAACCTTTGATTTGTTATTGACGTCCCAGGAGGGATTCGAACCCCCGACCGACGGCTTAGAAGGCCGTTGCTCTATCCAGCTGAGCTACTGAGACATGATGTCGTTTCTTATGTATTCCATAGGAAGGACAATATTTATTATATGTACTTTATAGCATAATGTCAACATTAATTTTACTATGCAGGCAAGGTTTGCCTCATATTTTTTATCATATGTTGCTACAGCATCCATTATACCATTTCTTCACCCTCTTAACAGGACGGATAGCAAAATATTTGCTACACTATTGGCGATAAAAAAGTAGGAGGTTTGTGGATGTTTAAAGATTTAGTCGTTATTGTCACAGGTGGTGCACAAGGGATTGGTAAGGGTATTACGCTTGCATATGCACAACAAGGTGCAAAAGTGGTGATTGCTGATTTGAATGCAGGCTTAGGTCAACAGTTAGAACAGGATATGCTTGCTCAAGGCTACTCTGCATTATTTGTGCCAACGGATGTGACAAAGGAACAGGATATCATCAATTTAATGCAGCGAGCTGTTGAGCAATATGGGACCATTCATATTTTAATTAATAATGCTGGGAAGTTCCAGCATCAATCTCCCTATGAGGTGACGTTTGATGAGTGGCAGGATTTGTTGCAGACGAATTTAACGGGTACCTTTTTCTGTGCCAGAGAGGCTGCAAAAGTGATGCGGCATAATGCAAAGGGTGGTTCCATTGTTTCGCTGGCCTCAACGCGAGCTGAAATGTCAGAGCCTCATACAGAAGCTTATGCGGCTACAAAGGGTGGTATCATAGCGTTAACACATGCTTTAGCGCGATCTTTAGGGCCAGATCAAATTACAGTGAATTGTATTTCACCTGGGTGGATTGAAACAGGTGATTACGAGGCACTACGGCCAATCGATCATGCGCAGCATTTGTCAGGAAGGGTTGGTCTGCCTGAAGATATTGCACAGGCTTGTCTCTATTTAACAAACCCGATCAATAACTTTGTGACAGGTATTAATCTTACAGTTGATGGTGGCATGACGAAGAAAATGATGTATGAAGCGTAATTTTGTTGTCTCTTCTTTTCTTTCTTGTTCTTCATACTCCGAGATTCCTTAGAGTATGCTACTGTAGGAGAAAGAACAAGAAGGAGTGAAGCCTTGTACCCCTATTCAAATGGTTTTTCATTAAGCCAGCTGTATCATGCTCCCTATACGCAGTATACGGCTCCGATTCGTCACTTTTTACAGTCAAATGATTACCGACGCTGTATTAGTAAAGGCGAAGCAGACTTTATGGCTATGAACCGCTTACTTTGGATGGAGCATGTGAATTGGACACGGATGACTATTATAAGCATTGTGTTTAATTTGCCTGATTTACCCTTTGTGCAGCAGCGTTTGCTACGCAATGCAACCGATTTAGGGAATTGTTTACGCCCCTTTTATGGTGACTCCGTGGCGGATCGTTATGCAGCTTTAATTAAAGAGCATCTGGTAATTGCGGCTCAATTAGTGACAGCTGCTGCGAAAGGTGACGCTACCACAGCGGAAGCTAAAGAGAGGGAATGGTATCGTAATGCAGATGATATTGCTTTCTTTTTGCATACAATCAATCCATACCTAACTAGAGAGGCCGTACAAAAAATGTTTTATACGCATTTAGCTTTAACGAAAAATGAAGCTGTCACGATGATACAAAAAGATTATCAGGCTGATGTAGAGGTATTTGATGAAATTGAAGCAGAGGCACTTGCGATGTCAGATATGATAGCCAGCGCCATCGTTATGCAATTTTGTTACCTCTTTTAATGCAAAAATCTTGATGGATTTATGATCATTTTATGCTCAACTGCTGGAGGAAAAACTCTCGCTGTTTTGTTTTTAGCATAATGAGCACGAGGCTGCATGCCCTGAAGTTTCCCCTTCATAAAAGAGGCTAATGTATTGCTTTCAATCGTTACGTTGGCTCTTTTTAATTCCCACGGGGAGTGGTGAATATCAATGCGAAAAAGTGTATCCTTCCATTTCGCCCATGAATGGTAGCGCTCTACAATCCATCGGTCAAAATTAGTATTGGTCTTGTCTCCTATTGTATAAATAACCCTCAATCTTTCGTCACATGCTTTGTAATGGCTTGTGTATGAATAGTGATTCCCTCTTTGTTTTACTAGGATGTTGGAATGGCGATATGGCAAGCTACCTATTGCCGTAATTTTTGATAAGAAATAATTCGTCACATCTAAATGAAAAAAATAGATGCCTTTCATGCCGTTATACTCCACATATGTTCGGACATTCAATTGTAAATAGGTATTCATCCCAGGAAGAGGTGGTAGAAAGCGTAGCCGATGTCGATAAACTTTAAAAAGGACAACACTAAGCCAGGCATTTTGTTCAAAGAGATCGAGCTTCAGCTCTTTAGGTACATGTTTTTCAAGTTCTTGAGGGGCTATCGGCCAATGTAAAAATAGAACATCTTGCCATGTTTGAGTCATCATCCACATAGTAAAACTCCTTTCTAATCACTAGTTTTTCCTAGAAAGGAGTTCTTCAAACAAACGGTCTATTGATTTTGCTCAGCAGACTCTATTTCGACATAACGATAATATAAGTTTCGTAATTCAGATTCTTTATATAAGCCTAAATGACTTTTAAATTGAGGATGAACCATTATTCCATGAGCACGTAAAACTTTGACAAACCAACCCTTTGAATACTTATGCACCGACCTTATTCTCCTTTATTTTTATTCATACATAGAATATGCGTTTGAATACGGTAGAGTGCCTTTATACAAATAAAAAACGAGAGAATAAATAACTCTCGTTTTTTACTTATGTGCCACAAAACGTACGATATGGTTGATTAGTGTGTTCAGGTAATGAAGCGTATTCTTGTTGTTCTTTCGCATGAGCATAAGGCTGAGCTAGGACTTTTAGTAGGTTGTTCATCACACTATAATCGCCTTGTTCTACAGCCGCTTCCAAAGCTTCTTCTACCCTGTGGTTACGCGGAATAACAGCTGGATTATGTTGGCGCATTAATTGTTGTGACATGTCTTTGTTTTGCTGCTGTCTTGCTAATCGAGCTTGCCATTTGTGATACCAGTCCTTAAAAGCTGGTGCGTTAATTAATGGGGAATCCTCCAATTGCTCAAACGATAAGGCGATAAATGTATTCGTATAATCTGCTTGATATTGCTGCATAAGCTGAAGAAGCTCTTCAACAAGCTGGATGTCTTCTTGCTCCTCATTAAAAATGCCTAGCTTTGCACGCATTCCTTTCAACCAATTTTCTACATATAATTTTGGATACTGTTGTAGCGTTTCTTGTGCCAGTTGAATGGCTTTTTCTTGATCATCATCAATTAAAGGTAGTAAGGACTCTGCTAAGCGCGTTAAATTCCAGCCACCGATATTGGGCTGATTTCCATAAGCATAGCGTCCTTGGTGATCAATCGAGCTAAACACAGTCGCAGGATCATAGATGTCCATGAATGCACAAGGACCATAATCAATGGTTTCACCGCTAATGGTCATATTATCGGTGTTCATGACGCCATGGATAAAGCCCACTAACTGCCACTTTGCTATAAGGGAGGCTTGTTTCTTTATGACTTCATTTAACAAATAAAGATAACGATTTTGATTGCCAATATTAGCTGAGTAATGTCGTTCTATTGCATAATCAGCTAAAAGCTGTAGCTCCTCATCTGTCCCCCATTGCGCAGCATATTGAAATGTCCCTACCCGCAAATGACTACTTGCAACTCTTGTGACAATAGCGCCTGGTAGCTCCGTTTCTCGAATAATCATTTCACCTGTAGTGACTACTGCTAGACTACGTGAAGTTGGGATCCCTAGTGCAAACATCGCTTCACTAATAATATATTCCCTTAGCATTGGACCTAATGCGGCTCGCCCATCTCCACCCCGAGAATAAGGTGTTCTACCTGATCCTTTTAGAGCAATATCATACCGTTCCTTTTGGGGTGTGATTTGCTCCCCATATAATAGAGCCCTACCATCACCTAGCATATTAAAATGACCAAATTGATGCCCTGCGTAAGCCTGTGCAATCGGTTCGCCACCTTTTGGGATTGTATTACCAGCTAAAACGGCTAATGCTTCCTCACTCTTTAAAGCCTGAATGTCTAACCCAAGTGAGGCTGCAACTGATTCATTTAATAAGATCAATTTTGGTGAACGAACAGGATTTAACGATATGTCGGAATAAAAAATACTTGGTAGTTGAACGTAACTATTATCAAAATGCCAGCCAATTGTTTTTTTCATGTTTTCTCCTTTATTGCCTTTACGATTTATTTTTGCTATTTCAGCATGAATCATTCATAGGCAATTTTACCATTATCAGTAGCCCAAATAAAAATCCGCATACTTTACTAGTTATGCGGATTTTCTCTATTATTGTCGATCAAACGTATATGTAGCCATACATTGATTATCATCTGTCATGCAATCAACTTTAAAAGATGTCGCATTGATTTCCACAACAGCAAAGCTTTTCTCTTTACGACCACGTGGTTTTAATAAGCTGCCTGGATTTAAAAATAGGATATCATCCATCATTTCGGCACCAAGAATATGTGAATGACCAAAGCAAACGATCTGTGCACCTACTTCTTTAGCACGATAGGATAATGATAAGATGGAATTTTTCACATTGAATAAATGACCGTGTGTCACAAAAATCTTTACATCATGGACCATGAACATTTCTTCTTCAGGGAAAGCCTTCTCACGATCACAGTTTCCACGTACTTTTTTCAATCCTTCTAATGCCTCATGTGAATAGGGAAGTTCACTATCTCCACAATGAACCACAATATCTATTTCAGGATAAAAACCTTTAACCTTTTCGATGACATGGCTGTCACCATGTGTATCGCTCATAACAAGCATTTTCATGGATATCACCTCTTATTTGATAAGATTCGGTAATTGCTCCTTTAACTTGCGAATTGCATTGCCTCGGTGAGAAATAGAACCCTTTTCCTCTGGTGAAAGCTCAGCCATCATTCTATTTAAGCTTGGCACAAAAAAGATTGGATCATAGCCAAAGCCATTCGTTCCACGCTTTTCATGGGCAATGACGCCTTCACATGTACCAAATACCGTTGTTGTTGCGAAATCAGGTCCTGCAATTGCAATACAGCAGCAAAAACGTGCTGTACGTTTGTCATCTTCGACACCTTGTAAATTTTCTAACAGTTTAATCATGTTTGCTTCATCGTCATGGTCACCAGCATAGCGAGCGGAGTACACACCTGGCTCACCATTTAATGCATCTACTGCTAAACCACTGTCATCTGCAATAACAATGGTATTAAGCTCCTTCGCCAATGCTTCTGCTTTTAAGATGGCATTTTCTTCGAATGTTGTTCCTGTTTCTTCTATTTCCATATCTGGTGCCACTTCAAACATTGTTACGACTTCATAACCAAGTGGTCCAAATAATGCTTCAAAATCTTTTGCTTTTCCTTTATTTTTTGTGGCGATGACTACTTGTTTCATATTATTGATTCCCTCCAACTTTGTGTGCCAGTTCACCAAGCGTTATTTTTTGAAGCTCAACTAATTGTTGTATGCCTTTTTCACCTAATGCTAACAATTCATTTAGTTCTTCACGAGAAAAAGTAGCTTCCTCACCAGTACCTTGTAATTCAACAAATCGTCCTGCGCCTGTCATCACAATGTTCATATCAACAGCTGCAGCCACATCTTCTACATAATTTAAATCAAGAATAGCGCCTTGTTCTTCAACGATCCCAACACTTGTAGCTGCTAAAAAGTCTATTACTGGGAATTTTTCAAATGGCTTTTCTTCAGCAAATTTAGCAATGGCCTGTGTCATGGCAACAAATGCTCCCGTAATGGATGCTGTACGAGTACCGCCATCCGCTTGAATGACATCACAGTCAATCCATACAGTACGTTCGCCTAGCGCTTCTAAATCGACAACAGCACGCAATGCACGCCCAATCAAGCGCTGAATCTCCATTGTACGACCATTGACTTTCCCACGAGAGGATTCACGTGGTGTCCGTTGAGCGGTTGCACGAGGCAACATGGAATACTCGGCTGTAATCCACCCTTTCCCTTGCCCACGTAGAAAACCAGGTACCTTGTCTTCAATCGTTGCGGTGCAAATTACTTTTGTATTGCCTACTTGAATTAATACGGAGCCTTCAGGGTGTAATAGATACTCACTATCTATTTTCACAGGTCGTAGCCCATCTGCATTTCTACCATCATATCTTGTCATATATTTCGTTCCTCCTAAAAACTTTCGCGCCCTCATCTTATCATAATTTGTGCCATCAAAAAAGTACTCGGTGGCTTATGTACAATGCTGAAAACGGCAAAAATCAGCCTAGCCTGTTGCTAAGCTGATTTTTTATTTTAATGTGATACGTTTTATGTCGAGAGTACCTTGCTCTAACCAATTCTCAGCAATCGAACGGAAAATTGGGACAGAACCAGTTGCAAAAAATCTATGAGCAGGCACCGCATTTGCATTTGCTAAAGTGCCATTATACGCTAACATTTCCTGTACATCCTTTGCTGTTTCCTCCGCAGAAGATAAAACATTCACATCTTCTCCGACAACAGCTTCAATTTGTTTTTGTAAAATAGGATAATGTGTACACCCTAAAATAACCGTATCAAATTGTCGATTTTTCAACGGCTTTAAGCCTTCTGCTATTAAATTATTTGCAAAGTCACCTTTATATTCGCCACTTTCTACAAGTGGTACGAATGTGGGACAAGCTAGTGGAATAATATGTGTTGACGTATTAAGTGACAATAAGGCTTCTTCATACGCCCCACTTTTAATTGTTCCTTCTGTTGCAAGCACAACGACTTCATGTCGCTTCGTTTTTTTTACAGCTGCACGTGCGCCAGCATTGATAACACCTAGTACTGGAAAAGGCATATTTCTTTGTAAACTTTCGAGTGCTACTGCAGTCGCTGTATTACAAGCTATAACGAGCATCTTAACATTCATTTTTTCGAGTGCTTTTGCCATTTGCCAAGTAAAATTCCGTACTTCCTGACGACTTCTTGGACCATACGGACACCTTGCTGTATCGCCAATATAATAAATCGTTTCGTTTGGCAATCGCTTCATGATTTCTTTTGCTACGGTTAAACCGCCTACTCCTGAGTCAATAACGCCTATCGGGGCATTCATACTTTCCGCCTCAATCCTGTTTCATGTGTACATGTAGTTTTTCTAAATAGCTTGATAATTGCGCGACTTCTTGTTCATTAAAACCAACAAGCATCTCTTGCAAATATTGCTGTCTTTTTTCAATTACTTCTTGAATGATACGTTCGCCCTTTTCGAGAAGATGAACGACAACGACACGGCGATCATTTTCATCACGCACACGCTTGACTAATTCATTTTTCTCCATTCGGTCCACTAAATCTGTTGTCGTGCTAAAAGCTAAATATAAACGGTTTGATAATTCGCCAATTGTAATATCACCAAGCTCTTCTAACCACTGTAATGCAACAAATTGTGGCGGCGTAATCGCATAATCGGAAACAATTTCTCTTCCCTTTTGCTTCACGATGGCCGCTATATAGCGTAATTCCTTTTCAACCGTTGCAACGGTTTCAGGTGAGTGCTTTGTTACTTCATCCGACATATAACTATTTCACTCCTAAAAATACGTTGAATAGTTCTATTTTGTCGTTTTTTTCACGAAATAGCAAGTGTCCATTAGTCTAATTTAAATTCTTCCAAGCGTAACAGCTCAATTAACGCCTGAGATCGATTCGTTACACCTAGCTTTTGAATTGTATTGGAAATGTGATTTCGCACTGTTTTTTCACTAATACCAAGCTGCTCTGCAATATCTCTCG
>Ga0213829_1002243_pt1 | contig 12833 bp, 12 predicted proteins | sample MC6MC0896MG_FD_180665 | JGI IMG/M metagenome (GOLD analysis project Ga0213829, IMG submission 180665) | Enriched soil aggregate microbial communities from Iowa State University, Ames, United States - MC6-MC0896-MG | ecosystem: Environmental > Terrestrial > Soil > Unclassified | place: USA: Iowa...
GTGCTCCGCGCCCTGGACCGGCGCGAGCGGCGTGAATGCGGAGCTCCGCTGTCCCACGCGACCCGTGCTGCGTGTCGACGGTCTGGCGCTGAAGTCGGTCGATCCGCAGGCGAGCGTGCCCCTGGAAGGTCTGCCGCGGGGCCGGGACTCGTATCTGGCGGTCTCGCTGGACGCCCCGCAGGGGACTCCGGCGGCACCGCGTGGCAGTCTGCGGCTCGGTCTCGGGATCACGGCGCAATCGGACGACGACGCCGGAACCACCCCTCCCGGTGAAGGTCACCTGGGCTCCACGGGTTTCGAGGGGAACCGGTTCGCGCTGCTGGGCGGCGGCGCGCTGCTGGCCGGAGCCGCCTTGTGGGCTGCATTCCGGAGGGGTCCCGCAACGGTGACACGGGGCGAAGGCCCTGACGAGGAGAAGGACGGAGGAGCATCGTGAGGATGCGGGGCGGGATCGCCGCAGCGCTGGCCGCGTGCGCCGTCGTCGTCTCCGCCGTGCCCACGTCCGCCGCGTGGAGTGACCGCGAATGGACGGCAGGCGCCGGCATCGGGGCCTATACGGTGCCCCCGGCAACGCTGACCAGGGCCTGCGCGTACAACGCCGGCATCGCGGGACTCGGAGCCAAGGTCATCATCTACTGGAAGCCACCGGCCGGATTCACTCTGACCGATGCCACTGTCTACGCATCACAGAGCGGCCTCGGGTCGGCGCTGGCTCCTCTGACGGGTTTCTCCATGACCACGAACACGACCGGGACCACGTCCGAGTACACCACCAACGTCCCGGTCAACCTCCTCGGCGGTCTCCTGGGGCTGGGGACCGACCTGGAACTCGCGATCGTCATCAACAGCGGCACCTGGCCTTCCGTACCGGTGAAGGTCCGCGCCAATCCGGGGCTCGTGGGCGGTCTTGGCGGGTCCTGCACGAATATCGGGTGACCGTCGTGAACCACCTCGATGCGGGCTGTCGGCCCCGGTCGACTAAGCTGGGTAGGTCAACGCCCCTGCCGAATCCTCGGGGAGGATCTAATGCCAGCAATCGTGATCGTCGGAGCCCAGTGGGGCGATGAAGGCAAGGGAAAGGCCACCGACCTCCTGGGCGGGCGCGTGGATTACGTGGTCAAGCCCAACGGCGGCAACAACGCCGGCCACACCGTGGTCGTCAACGGTGAGAAGTACGAGCTCAAGCTCCTTCCCGCCGGCATTCTCAGCCCCAACGCCATCCCGGTGATCGGCAACGGCTGCGTGGTGAACCTCGAAGCACTGTTCCAGGAGATCGACGGCCTGGAAGCCCGCGGCGCGGACACCTCCCGACTGCGCGTCTCCGCCAACGCCCACCTCGTGGCGCCGTACCACCAGGTGCTGGACAAGGTCACCGAGCGATTCCTCGGCAAGCGGGCCATCGGCACCACGGGCCGCGGCATCGGCCCCGCTTACATGGACAAGGTCGCCCGCCTCGGCCTGCGCGTCCAGGACGTCTTCGACGAGTCGATCCTCCGCCAGAAGGTGGAGGGCTCCCTGCACCAGAAGAACCAGCTCCTGGTGAAGGTGTACAACCGCCGCGCCGTCGAGGTGGAGGAGATCGTCCAGTACTTCCTCTCCTTCGCCGAGCGCCTGCGCCCCCTGATGATCGACTCGACCTATGAGCTGAACAAGGCCCTGGATGAGGGCAAGGTGGTCCTCATGGAGGGCGGCCAGGCCACCTTCCTGGATGTGGACCACGGCACCTACCCGTTCGTGACTTCCTCGAACCCGACGGCGGGCGGCGCCTCCGTGGGCTCGGGCATCGGCCCCACGCGCATCTCCCGGTCGATCGGCATCATCAAGGCGTACACCACCCGCGTGGGCGCCGGGCCGTTCCCCACAGAGCTGTTCGATGACATGGGTCTCTACCTGCAGAAGACGGGCGGTGAGTTCGGCGTGAACACCGGCCGTCCGCGCCGCTGTGGCTGGTACGACGCCGTTCTGGCCCGCCACGCCTCCCGCGTCAACGGCTTCACCGACTACTTCCTCACCAAGCTGGACGTCCTCACGGGCATCGAGCAGATCCCGGTCTGCGTCGCGTACGACGTCGACGGCGTCCGTCACGATGAGATGCCCATGACCCAGACGGACTTCCACCACGCGAAGCCCATCTTCGAGTACTTCCCGGGCTGGACCGAGGACATCAGCGGCGCCAAGACCCTGGAGGATCTCCCGGAGAACGCCCGCAACTACGTCCTGGCACTGGAGCGCCTCTCCGGCACCCGTTTCTCCGCCATCGGCGTGGGCCCGGACCGGGAGCAGACCATCGTCGTCCACGACCTGATCGAGGACTGAGTCCTCAGCACCCTTGGAGGGGTGCGCTTTCCCACGCGGCTTAGACACGCCTCGTCGCTCGTTCCTCGCTATGAGGCGCGATGCGCCGCTTCCGGGAAAGTGCACCCCTCCAACCGTAGGCGGGACCAGCCTCGGGCCCTGGGCTTAGGCTAGGGGCATGGCACACGTCAACGATCCCGCCGTCATCGAGAAGCTCATCACCACGAAGGGCCGCTGGGCCGTGGTGGGGCTGAGCACCAATCAATGGCGCGCCGCCTACGACGTGTCCCTCACCGTGCGCGACCGCATGGGGATGGAGATCGTCCCCATCAATCCCAAGGGCGAGGACGTCCACGGGGAGAAGGGCTACACGCTCCTCTCCGAGGTTCCGGGCCAGGTGGACGTGGTGGAGTGTTTCGTGAACTCCGAGCGCGTCGGCGCCGTGGTCGATCAGGCCATCGAGGCCGGTGCCAAGGCGGTCTGGATGCAGCTCGGCGTGGTGGATGAGGCCGCGGCCGAACGGGCCGAGGCCGCCGGGCTGGACGTCGTGATGAACGAGTGCCCGGACCGGGTGCTGCATCAGTGGGCGCAGCAGGGCCGCCGCCTGGACACGGACGGCGCCCCGACGGCCTGAACACCGCACACGCAGTACACGACGACGGCGGGTGAGCGCGCGTCGTCGTGCCCGGTTGAGAGCCGCACGGCGGCCTGGTGAGGAGGAACGGTCATGGACGCCCGTGAGCTGCGCGAATTCTGCCTGGGGTTCCCGGGCGCCATCGAGGATTTCCCGTTCGACCCGGACATCTCCGTCTTCAAGGTCGCATCCGAGGTCGAGGGTGCGCGGCACCCCGCGAAGATGTTCGCGCTGACACGCCTGCGCGCCGAGCCTCTGTCCGTGAGCCTGAAGTGCGAGCCCGTCCTGGCCCTGCAGCTGCGGGCGGGCTATCCGCAGATCACCGGGGCATGGCATCTCAACAAGAAGCACTGGAACGGGGTGCTCCTCGAAGGGCTTCCCGACGCGCTGCTCCGCGACATGATCGAGGACTCGTATGACCTGGTGGTGTCCGGCCTGAGCCGCCGGCAGCAGGAACAGCTGGAGTGGAAGGGCCTGGTCGAACGGGGCTGACCGGGCAGGGTGGCGGGGCCGGACCGGGCAGGGTGGCGGGGCCGGACCGGGCAGGGTGGCGGGGCCGGACCGGGCAACAGGGACGCCCTGGGCCGGACCCCACCACTTCTCCCAGGACCAGGTCCCGGGCACCGGGTGACCGCCTCCTAAAACAGTCGCCCTGTCACCCGCGGAGGGAATCCCCCGATTCCCGTCCGCAGGCGCGCAGCACGCGCTCCGGGGGGCTACCCCTGAGACCGCCGTGCCGCGTACTGTGCAGGTTAGCGCCGAGTGGAGAGCCCACCCCCAAGTAGTGACTACTCGATTCTCGACGGCGTCACGGGCCGTACCCGGTCCGTGACCGGCCGCAGATCCGGGCCGGATCGTGGTCCGGGGCGGGGGAATGGGGAGCTGATCTGCGGCGATCCTTGTGAGGGCACCCAGCCGAGTGGGGCTCCGAAACCTCGCGGACCCCTGGCGGTTATGAAATCGCAATGAAAGAAGTTGATCAAAACTCCCAGGAAATATTGCGTTTCGCTCAAAGATGGTGTTGCATATCACACAGACGAGGGTCTGTTTGGATCCAGGTCACGCTGGTCGAAGTCGCAGATGACCCGCCCAGCTCCTTAGAGTCATCGGAAGGTAACGATATGAAAATGCAGAACCAGCCGTTCGCGCGGCGTGGATTCCTCCGGGGGGCGCTCGCCACGGCTGCGGTCATCCCCATGGGTGGCGCATTGGCTTCCTGCGCATCCGGCGGTGACAGCGGCACCCCCGCCGCCACCGGCAACGTCTCTGCAGAGAACCCCTTCGGTCTGGCGGACAAGGCCACCGTTGACGCGGTGATCTTCAAGGGTGGCTACGGTGTGGACTACGTGGAGTTCGCAGCCAAGACCGCTGAGAAGAAGTTCGCCGGGAGCACCTTCAAGGTCGCGGCGTCGTCGGCCATCTCCGCCGAGCTCCAGCCGCGCTTCGCCGGCGGCAACCCGCCGGACCTGATCGACAACTCCGGTGCGCAGTCCATCGGCATCTCGACCATCCTCGAGCAGCTCGAAGACCTCAAGTCCGTCGTCGACGCCAACAACTACGAGGGCACCAAGATCTCCGACACCCTCTACGAGGGCGTGCTGGCTCCCGGCACCTTCGGTGACAAGGTCGCCGCGATCAACTACGTGCTCACCGTCTACGGCCTGTGGTACTCCGCCTCCCTCTTCAAGGAGAACGGCTGGACCGTGCCGAAAACCTGGGACGAGGCGTTCGAGCTCGGCGAGAAGGCCAAGGCCAAGGGCAAGTTCCTGTTCCTCTGGGGCAAGGAAGCGGCCACCTACTACCAGGAACTCGCGTTCGCCTCCGCCATCAAGGAAGGCGGCCAGGAAGTCCGTCTGAACATCGAGAACCTGAAGCCGGGTGCCTGGAAGCAGGACGCCATCGTGAAGGTGTTCAAGGCCCTGGAGAAGCACATCAAGGCCGGGCACTTCAAGCCGGGTGGCTCGGGCACGCAGTTCACCGCCGCCCAGGCCCAGTGGTCCAACGCCCAGGAAGCGCTCCTCTACCCGTCCGGTTCCTGGATCGAAAACGAGATGAAGGACCAGACCAAGGCGGACTTCCAGATGACCGGCACCCCGGTGCCGACCGTCACCTCCGGATCGAAGATGCCGTTCGAAGCGCTGCACTCCGGCGCCGGCGAACCCTTCATCGTTCCTTCCCAGGGCAAGAGCGTCGCCGGTGGCAAGGAGCTGCTGCGCGCCATGCTCTCCAAGGAGGCGGCCACGAACTTCGCCAAGACGAAGCTCTCCCCGACCATCGTCAAGGGCACCGTTCCGGCGGACGGCTTCGGTTCCACGGCTCTGGTCTCCCAGACCAAGATGCTCGACGCCGCAGGCAAGAACGTCTTCAACTGGCAGGTCTTCGACCTGTACGGCACCAACAAGGACCAGCTGGTCGTGTGGAACGCCTTCCTCGACGGCAAGAGCTCCGCCGACGAGCTGGCCGATGCACTGCAGAAGATCTCGGACAAGGTCGCTGCCGATTCGTCCATCAAGAAGGTTGAAATCAAGTGACCCTGCCTGTTCCGGGCACCACCACGGGCGGCGGCCTCCCGGCCGCCGCCCCGCGGCGGCGGAAGCAACTCACCTGGGACAAGGTCAGCTTCATGCTGGTATTCCTTGGCGTTCCCCTGGTGATCTACGGGCTTTTCGTGGTGTGGCCATTTCTTCAAGCCTTCTACTACAGCCTGACGGACTGGTCGGGCTTCTCCCCGAAGTTCAACTTCGTCGGACTCGCGAATTACGTCAAGATCTTCCAGGACGATCTGTTCCTGAAGGCGCTGGGCAACAACATCCTGCTGCTCATCGTGGTGCCGCTCGTGACGATCGTCCTCTCCCTGGCACTCGCCGTCGTCGTCACCGTGGGTGGCAGCAGCAAGGGCCAGGTCAAGGGACTCAAGGGCTCCAGCTTCTACCGCGTGGTCTCCTTCTTCCCGTACACGATCCCCGCGATCGCCATCGGCATCATGTGGGGTCAGATCTACGACCCGAGCGGCGGCCTGCTGAACGGCCTGCTCCGGGCGATGGGCCTTCAGAACTTCAAGGATTTCGCCTGGCTGGGCAACTCCAACACCGCGATGTTCGCCTCCATGTTCGTGATCATCTGGGGCTTCGTGGGTTTCTACATGGTCCTCTTCATCGCCGGTATCAAGGGCATTCCCGCGGAACTCTATGAGGCGGCCCGCATCGACGGCGCCGGGCGATTCCGCACCGCGGTGAGCCTGACCATCCCGATGATCCGCGACAACATCCAGACCGCCTACGTCTACCTGGGCATCCTGGCTCTCGACGCGTTCGTCTACATGGCGGCCCTCTTCCCGAACGCCGGTGGTCCGGAGAACACCACGCTGGTCATGTCCCAGCAGCTGTTCTTCACCGCGTTCCAGCGTGGCCAGTTCGGCACCGCGACCGCCATGGGTGTGGTCATGGCCGTGGCGACGCTCATCTTCTCAGGACTCGTCTTCCTGGTGAACCGGCTGACCGGTGGTAAGGATCAGGAACTCGTATGAGCATTCTCAACAAGACGAAGGCTCCCGCAGGGCACGTCGAGCGTAAGGCCGAGTCCACGGCGAGTGACCGCGTCGTCGCAGGGACCAGCCATGTGGTGCTGATCCTGTGGTCGGCCATCGTTGTCCTCCCTCTGCTCTGGACGTTCATGTCCTCCTTCAAGTCCTCCGCGGAGATCTTCGCCTCGCCGTTCGCCCTGCCGAGCGTGTGGCGTTTCGACAACTACACGCGTGCCTGGACCGAAGCAGGCATCGGACAGGCCTTCGGCAACTCGCTGATCCTGGTGGGGGCGTCCCTGGTCCTCGTCATGCTGCTGGGCGCCATGTCGGCGTACGTGCTGGCGCGCTTCAAGTTCTGGGGCAATCGGTTCGTCTACATCCTGCTGCTGGCGGGCAACACCTTCCCGGTGTTCCTGGCCATGGTGCCGTTGTTCAAGATGCTCGAGCGGATGCACCTGCTCAACACCCTCTTCGGCCTGATCCTCACGTACGTGGGCTTCGCCCTGGCCTTCACGGTGTTCTTCCTGCACAGCTTCTTCAAGAATCTGCCGGGTGAGATCGCCGAGGCGGCCGCGATCGACGGCGCCGGTGAGTGGCGGACGTTCTTCCAGATCATGCTGCCGATGGCGAAGCCGGGCCTGGCTTCCGTGGCGATCTTCAACTTCCTCGGTCTGTGGAACCAGTTCCTCATCCCGGTGACGATCAACGCCGCCGGCCCCAAGGTGCTGTCCCAGTCCCTGGCGGCCTTCGCGCAGCAGATGGGCTACGCGGTGGACTTCGGCGCATTGTTCGCGGCCGTGACCATCACCGTGATCCCGGTGCTCGTGGTCTACATCATCTTCCAGCGTCAGCTGCAGGGCTCGGTGTCCCAGGGCACGTCCCGCTAGACCCGGACGCGCAAACCCGGACACGCAGACCCGGACTCGCCAAGGCCCCTGGCCCTCGTTCATCTCGAGGACCAGGGGCCTTCGTCATGCCCCGCCGTCCCCGCCGTCTAACGTCCCCTCGATCGACTGCTCCGTAGGTGTCGTTTTGGATGCTCAAAACGACACCTACGGAGCAGTCGATTTGGCCTGTGGATAGTTTCTGCGGCGTAACCCACTTCTCTGCTGGGATGGGCGCATGAAGACCTCGAAACGTCTGCCGGCGGATATGGAGAGCCGGCCCTTCACCGTCGCGGAGGCGCGGAGCCACGGAGTGAGCCGTCGGAGACTGAGGCACGGGTCCCTGGAGCCGCTGGGACGCAGCATCCGGACCGGAATCTCCCTGGATCGAATTCCGCTCGTGGATCGCGTTCGTCCCTTCCTGGAGGTCAATGTGCGTTGCGCAGTCTCACATTCCACGGCGGCGGAGATCGGAGGTCTTCCCGGAAGAAGGAAGAAAGGAGAAACCATGGTGTTTCACATGATCCGTCCTGCAGGGGCGGCAGATCTCAAGAGGCCCCACGTGGTGGTGCATCGGATGAAACTCTACGATGACGAGATCACCACCTTCCAGGGCATCAGGGTCACTACTCCCGAGCGGACGTGGCTGGATCTGGCCGCGACACTGAGTGTCGACGAACTCGTCGTCGCGGGCGACCATATGGTTCGCACTCCCCGTCCTGAGTTCGAGGACCGGGACAGGCCCTTGTGCACCACCGCCGACCTCCAGCGGATGATCGACCGGCATCAGGGAAAGCGGGGGGTCCGAAGGGCCCGAGCGGCTCTTCAACTCATCAGGGAGGGCTCGGACTCGCCGCAGGAGACGTTGCTCAGACTCGCACTGGGACGTGCCGGCCTGCCGGAGCCGGACCTCAACGTTCCGTTGCACGCCGAGAGTCCCGGCCGAAGGGTGCAGCCCGATCTGTCCTACCGGGAGCACCGGATCGCCGTGGAATATGAAGGCGAAGGGCATGGCGACGGATCTCAGATCGTCCGGGACATCGCCCGGTCGGAACGGTACCAGGAGCTTGGCTGGACAGAGGTCAGAATCTCCAAGCGTCATATGGGGAACGACGCCCGGGCAGCTGTGGACAAAGTGAAAACGGCCCTGATCCAGGCCGGATGGCGTCCCGATCGTACTCGTTAAAAACGATTGCTCCGCAGGTGTCGTTCTGACGGTTCAGAACGACACCTGCGGAGCAGTCGATGGAGGGGGAGGGGTCAGCCGAAGTACTTCGGCAGCGTCCCCTCGTGGGCCTCGCGGAGAGCGTCGAGCGGGAGAGCGTCCACGCCGTTGATCTCCAGGGTGCCGGAGGCGGAATCCACGACGCCGATGCGCGCGTGGGCGAAGCCGCGGGCCGTGCACATGTCGTTGAAGCGGACCTCTTCGGAACGCGGCACCGACACGATGGCGCGGGCCTGCGACTCGGAGAACAGCAGCGTGAACAGGTCCACGCCGTCACGCTCCGCGACCTCGCCCAGGCCGATCCGGGCACCCACGTTGTAACGCAGCGCCGACTCGACCAGAGCCGCGGCCAGGCCGCCTTCGGAGAGGTCGTGCGCGGCGTCGACCATGCCGTCACGGGAGGCGTTGATGAGGATCTCACCCAGCGTGCGCTCGGCGGCGAGGTCCACGCGAGGCGGCAGGCCGCCCAGGTGACCACGCAGCTTGGACCACTCGGAGCCGTCCAGCTCGGCCGCCGTCGTGCCCAGCAGGTAGATGGCCTGGCCATCCTCACGCCAGCCGGACGGGGTGCGGCGCGCGACGTCGTCGAGCTTGCCGAGCACCGCGACCACGGGGGAGGGGTGGATCGGCGTGGTGCCGGTCTGGTTGTACAGCGAGACGTTGCCGCCCGTGACCGGGACACCCAGCTCCATGCAGGCGTCGGAGAGGCCGCGGATGGACTCGGCGAGCTGCCACATGACGTCCGGATCCTCGGGGGAGCCGAAGTTCAGGCAGTCGGAGACGGCCATGGGCACGGCGCCACCGGTGGCCACGTTGCGGTAGGCCTCGGCCAGCGCCAGCTGTGCGCCCTGGTACGGGTCCAGGTAGGTGTAGCGGCCGTTGGCATCGGTGGAGAGCGCGACGCCCAGGCCGGTCTCCTCGTCCACGCGGACCACGCCGGCATCATCCGGGAAGGCCATGGCGGTGTTGCCACCGACGTAGCGGTCGTACTGCTTGGTGATCCAGGACTTGTCGCACATGTTCGGCGATGCGACCAGCTCGGTCACGGCGGCAGCGAGCTCGCCGGAGGTGGCGGGACGGCCGGCGTCCTGCACGGACCCGGTGAAGGTGTCCGCCTGCAGGGCGTCCTGCCAGGACGGGCGGGCGTAGGGGCGGTCGTAGACCGGGCCGTCATGGGCCACGGTCTTCGGGTCCACGTCCACGATCACTTCGCCGTCCCAGGTGATGATGAGGCGGCCGGTGTCGGTGACCTCACCCAGCCAGGAGTACTCCACGGCCCACTTGTCCATGACGGCCTCGAACGCCTCGACGTTCTCCGGCGTCACGACGGCCATCATGCGCTCCTGGGACTCGGACATGAGGATCTCGCCCGGGGTCAGGGTGGGGTCACGCAGCAGGACGCTGGTGAGTTCCACCTGCATGCCGCCGTCGCCGTTGGAGGCCAGTTCCGAGGTGGCGCAGGAGATGCCCGCGGCGCCTAGGTCCTGGATGCCTTCCACGAGGGAGTGCTTGAACAGTTCGAGGCAGCACTCGATGAGCACCTTCTCGGCGAACGGGTCGCCGACCTGGACGGCGGGGCGCTTGGAGGGCTTGGTGTCGTCGAAGGACTCGGAAGCCAGCACGGAGGCGCCGCCGATGCCGTCGCCACCGGTGCGGGCGCCGAACAGCACGACCTTGTTGCCCTTGCCGGAGGCGTTCGCCAGGCGGATGTCCTCGTGGCGCATGACGCCCACGGCGAGGGCGTTCACCAGCGGGTTGCCCTGGTAGACGGCGTCGAAGACCATCTCGCCACCGATGTTCGGCAGACCCAGCGAATTGCCGTAGCCGCCGATGCCCGCCACGGCGCCGTGCATGACGCGGGCGGTGTCCGGGTGGTCGATCTCGCCGAAGCGCAGCGGGTCCATGACGGCCACGGGGCGGGCGCCCATCGAGATGATGTCACGCACGATGCCGCCGATGCCGGTGGCCGCACCCTGGTAGGGCTCCACGAACGACGGGGAGTTGTGGGACTCGATCTTGAAGGTCACGGCCCAGCCGTCCCCCAGGTTGGTGACACCGGCGTTCTCGCCGATGCCCACCAGCATGTCCTTCTTCATCTCCTCGGTGACCTTCTGGCCGAACTGGCGCAGGTGGTTCTTGGAGGACTTGTAGGAGCAGTGCTCGCTCCACATGACGGAGTACATGGCCAGCTCGGCGCCGGTGGGGCGGCGGCCCAGGAGCTTGACGATCTCCTCGAATTCGTTCTGCTTCAGGCCCAGCTCGGCCCACGGCAGTTCGACCTCGGGGGTGCCCGCGGCGTTGGCCACGGTGTCGATGTTGAACTTGGCAGTGGTTTCCTGGGTCATCACTTTCCTCCCACGATCTGGGTCAGCACGGAGGTGAAGAAGCCGAGGCCGTCCACCGAGTGGCCGCCGTCCTGCTCCGGGCCGAAACCGGCTTCCACGGCGTGCTCAGGGTGCGGCATGAGGCCGACCACGTTGCCCGCGGCGTTGGAGATGCCGGCGATGTCACGGCGCGAGCCGTTCGGGTTGAAGCCGACGTAGCGGAACACCACGCGGCCCTCCGCCTCGAGCGCGTCGAGCGTCTTCTCATCGGCGATGTACTGGCCGTCCTGGTTCTTCAGCGGGACCGTGATCTCCTGGCCCTGCGTGTAGTCGGCGGTCCAGGCGGTGTTCGCGTTCTCCACGCGCAGCACCTGGTCGCGGCAGATGAACTTCAGGTGGTCGTTCTTGATCATGGAGCCCGGCAGCAGGTGGGACTCGGTGAGGATCTGGAAGCCGTTGCAGATACCGAGCACCGGCAGCTTGGCGTCCGAGTTGGCGGCGTCCACGATCTTGCCCATGAGGGGCGCGAAGCGGGCGATGGCGCCGGCACGCAGGTAATCACCGTAGGAGAAGCCGCCGGGGATCACCACGGCGTCCACCTCCGCGAGTTCGGTGTCCGCGTGCCACAGGGCGACGGCCTCGGCGCCGGCCAGACGGACGGCGCGCGCGGCGTCACGGTCATCCAGCGTGCCGGGGAAGGTCACGACGCCGATCCGGGCGCCGGCGAGAGGGGTGATGGCCGCCGCGGCGACCTCACCGATCAGGGGGATTTCGGTCATGGTCAGGCCTCGACGACCTGGACGCTGACCACGTCTTCGATGACCGGGTTGGAGAGCAGGGTCTCGGCGGCATCGCGGGCCTTGGCCAGGATCTCGTCCGTCACCTCACCCTCGACCTCGAGCTCAAAGCGCTTGCCCTGGCGGACCGACACGAAATCGGTGAAGCCGAGGCGGGGCAGCGCGCCCACGATGGCCTTGCCCTGCGGGTCAAGGATTTCGGGCTTGGGCATGACGTCGACGACGATCCGGGGCATCCGGCAACTCCTGTGTGCGTGCGTGCGTTGAACCTGGGCCGGGTGTCGCCCCAGGCCAGGGCCGTCACGGAAGTGTTGCCGTCTCACGCGCTTCCCGCTTCCGCGCATGGACTCCCGGAGGAGATGAGGGGCGGGGAAAACGGTGGCAGCGACGCTCCGCGAGCTTGCACCTCCCATTCTACCGGGTGTGCCCGGGCCTCCGCGCCGTGTTTAGGCTATGTGGATGAGCGCCCGGAAGACCCCTGCCCCTGGTCCCTGTCCCTGCCTGAGCGGGGACTCCTACGACGCCTGCTGCGGACGCTTCCACGCGGGGGAGGGCCTGCCTCCCACGGCCGAGGCGCTCATGCGGAGCCGGTACAGCGCCTTCGCCGTGCTGGACGAGGAGTACCTGCTGGCCACCTGGCATCCGGACACGCGTCCGGCGGACCTGGAACTGGACGAGGACCTCCGCTGGCTCAGGCTCGACATCACCGCCACCGCGGCGGGCGGCCCCTTCGACACGGAAGGGACCGTGGCCTTCCGCGCGCATTACCGCGCGCCGGCGGACGACGACGGCGGCGCGGCGCCGTCGTCGTCCCGGGCCGTCCGTGGCGTGCAGGAAGAGGTGAGCCGCTTCGTGCGCGAGGGCGGGCGCTGGTACTACGTCGACGCTGTTGAGTGAGGGCCGACGCCGTGGGTGAGTGAAGCGCGTGCGGTAAGGCCTTCCTGGTCTCATTAGCGAAAACACACATACGCATTTCCTCCGGGTCAAATCGTCGCCGACGGTCGTACCGTGGAAGAAGCGGGGACCCCCGTTGCGACGAACCAGCAGGAGGAATGATGAGCACTCACGTCACCGAAGTGTCCGCTTGCAGTGTGGATGCCTGTTCGTTCAACCATGACGGTTGCACGGCATACGGCATCACGATCGGCGGC
>Ga0213829_1002246_pt1 | contig 12818 bp, 16 predicted proteins | sample MC6MC0896MG_FD_180665 | JGI IMG/M metagenome (GOLD analysis project Ga0213829, IMG submission 180665) | Enriched soil aggregate microbial communities from Iowa State University, Ames, United States - MC6-MC0896-MG | ecosystem: Environmental > Terrestrial > Soil > Unclassified | place: USA: Iowa...
TTGCTGGCAGATCTTTTCCAGGAAATTCATATCGTTGTGTGGACAGGTGATCACACGGGTTTCGTCGGCGCATGCAGCTTTCAAGTGATTCATCGAGTAATGCGCCTGACGGTCAAAGACCATCGCTGGCGGGCGATTCTCGGTCAATACACCGCTGGCCAGCAGCGGCAAGATCCCCGCACTTGCAGCGCTGCAGGACAGGGTCGTCAGGCACACTGCATCGAACAACAGCGAAAGCTCGGTTTCGTATTTTTCGAGAATCCCCAGCTTGCAGCGATTTTTCGAGTTGGCGACGCGCAGGGTGCCAGTTTCCTGCAGTGCGGCGATTGCACCTTGGAGCAGGGCTGGGTGGTGATCAAGGCCAAGGTAGGACGTGGTACAGAAGTGTTGTAACTCCCGTCCGTATTGATCGAGCAGGTGGTTGGAACCCATGACCTCGACATTGAGCCCGGCGACTTTGCCGAGCTCGGCGTTTTCCCAGTCCTGGTTTGCCAGGGCGATGACTTTTCGATAGTTGGAATAAAGGTTTGGTGCTTGCTGTATATGGTTCATCAGGGCATCCCTTGAGCGTAGCAATCCGTGGGTCGTTGCAATTTGTGTGTATTGCCAGACTTTACGGAACACTACTGCGGGCCTGAATCAGACACTTCCTGCAATACTGAGCGGAATTGGATATTTGCTTGTAGGGCGATGTTCTGATGAGGTGTCGGGCGCCTCCGAATCCTACCCGGCAGGTGCCAGATTCCTGCTCGTCGCCCCACCAAACTGAATCAACACCACCCCGCCAATCAGCAACAACGCGCCCAACACCCGCGACATCGTCAGCTGTTTTTCCACCAGCCCGAACAACCCGAAGTGATCAAGCAGCATCGACGCAATCACCTGCCCGGCCAACGCCAGCGCAACAAACCCCGACGCGCCGAGCTTCGGCAGCAACATCACCGCCAGCGCCACAAAGCACACGCCGAACGCACCGCCAGCCCACATCCACAGCGGTACCTTGCTGATTATTCCGAGCGACGGCAGCGGCAGGCGCAACGCCAGAATCACCGGCAACAGCACCAACACACTCACCAGCAACGAGGCCAAAGTTGCCCATAGCGGATGGCCGAGTCCCCGCGCCAGATTGCTGTTGATCGCACTCTGAAACGGCACCACCGCCCCGGCAAACGCGGCCAACAGCAACAAACCGGTGCACTGCAACGTACTCATGATCACTCTCCAACAGGTTTTGCTGGACTCTAGAGTATTCGTCGCGCAGATTTAAATTCCGTTTTGTCATCCAGAACATGCACAAGATGAATGACCTGCGCCGTATCGATCTCAACCTGTTGGTGGTCCTCGACGCCTTGCTCTGCGAGCAACACGTCACTCGCGCCGCCGAGCGGCTGCATCTGAGTCAACCGGCGGTCAGCCATGCGCTGGCGCGGCTGCGCGACTTGCTCGGCGATCCGCTGCTGGTGCGCGCCGGTTCGACGCTGGTGCCCACGGCGCGGGCGCTGGAACTGGTCGCGCCGCTCGCAGAAGCGTTGGCCCAGGTGCAATCGCTGCTGGCGCCCAATGCTTTCGATCCGGCCACTGCGCGGCGAACCTTTCGTGTGGCGATGTCCGATTACGGCGCGGCCATCATCCTGCCCGGACTGATCCGCACCCTGCGCCGCGAAGCACCGGGAATCGACCTGCAAATCAGCCACGCCAGCCGCGAGGGCATGCTGGAGGGTGTGCTCAACGGTGACATCGATTTGGCCGCCGGGGTGTTCCCGGAAATGCCCAACGAGTTGCGCAGTAGCGTGCTGTTCGAAGAACGCTACGTCTGCCTGCTGGATCGTCGCAGCTTGCCGGCCGACGGCGTACTGGATTTGCCGACCTACCTGTCGCGCCCGCATGTTCTGCTGGAGATGCGCGGCAGCGGCACCCCGGAAATCGAACGGGCGCTGACCTCATTGCGCGAACGCCGCCGCGTCGCCATCAGCCTGCCGCACTGGAACGTCGCGCCGCAGTTGATCAGCGGTACGGATCTGATTCTCACGGTGTCGTCACGCAGCGTGCGCGAGATTGATCAACAGGAGCTGATTGTGCTGCCGCCACCGTTCGAGATTGCGCCGTTCACCTTTGTGCTGGCGTGGCATAAACGCCGGGGTGGGGATCAGGCGTTGAACTGGTTGAATCGCCGGATTGAGGAGGGGATAGTGCGCGGCTGAAAACGTTATCAAGGAGTGGGATGTGACAGTGAAGTCTGGATGGATCGGGTGGGTGGCCCTGAGTGGGTGGTTGATGGCGGGGCAGGTGTTGGCCGAGTGCACGCCGCCAGCGGTGACAGGACAGTGGGATTTTTCGGTCTGCAAGGATTGGCCTGCATATCCAGGATTAACCATCAACGCCACTGCACAGTTTAAGCGCGGATCCCCATCTGATGACCCAGAAGCGCTGAGTACCTACGATTTCGACTTGTCCGTTCTGGACACCGCTCAATCGAAGCCCATTGCGACTTATTACAAAGCGGCTGCATTTGTATTGGATGGCGTCAGTTTGCGAGAAATAACGCTCGATACGGCTCGCTACACACTGACTACCGATCTTCGTGCCTTTGGCGTACGTGCGTTATCCACTAATGGATCCCGGATCAATCCGATGGAAGAAAACCTGCTTTCGCTCTACGTGAAAGAGGGCGAAAAATTGCGCCCGGTATTGGATAAATTAGTGGTTTATCGGTATGGCGGCGAGTGGGATGGTGACTGCGAAGGCGAGCGATATGAGATTTCAAGAACGGTAGAAATCGCTAAAACGAGCTCTCACGGCTATGCAGATCTGATTGTCAAAACCTTGGAGAAAGACACAACAAGCGTGGGGACGGGAGACGCATGTAAAACTAAAACCACTGACAACAAACCCGTTTTGACAACATTGCACTACAACGGAAAATCCTACGTTTTGCCAAACGATTTCCAAGGCCTATAACCCGCCAGCCAAACACGACACTTATCAAGGAAGAACCATGCTCAACCCCACCAGACTTCTGATCGCCCTCGGTTTGCTCGCCATCACCACCCAGGCCCAGGCCGCCTGCACCACCAAAAGTTTCGACGGTAAATCCATGTCGCGCTGCAACGTCTGGCCGGCGTTTCCGAGTCAGGCGATTTCGGTCAAATCCACCTACCTGGCCGACTCTGGCGGCGACGATGCCGGGGCGTTTGATCTGGACCTGGCGCTCCTCAATGCCAGCAACGCCAAACCCATCGCCACCTACCGTAAGCCGGGCGCCTACAACTCCGATGCCGTGCGCCTGGATGATGTACGCATCGACACGGCGCGCTACCGCCTGACGCCGGACATCCGCGCGTTTGGGCTGCGCGCGAAATTCGTGCACAGTTCCCATGCCATTCCCTATGAGAAAACCGATCTGGCGCTGTATGTACGCGAGGGCGACGAGTTACGTCCGGTGCTTGAGGGCCTGGTGGTCTTCAAGGACAACGGTGAGTTCGCGAATGACTGCGAGGGCTACAGCAAGAAAATCCGCCGAACGCTCGAGATCGCTCCAACGAGCCACAATGGTTTTGCCGATCTGATCGTCACCACCAGCGGCAGCAAAATGAAAAACACCCGATCCGGCAGTCAGTGCGTTTCGAAAACCACTGAGCTGAAGAAAAAGCAGATCACCCTGACTTACGATGGCCAGCAGTACAACGTCCCTGAAGACCTCAGAGGTTACTGACCCATGCTCATCGGCCTCAACCACCTGACCCTCGCTGTCAGCGATTTGCCCCGCAGCCTGGCGTTCTATCGCGATGTGCTGGGTCTGCGCGTCGAAGCCACGTGGGACGCCGGTGCCTATCTGTCGCTGTCGGGGCTGTGGTTGTGTCTGTCGCTGGATGCGCAGCGCAGCGGCGAGCCGTCCGTCGACTACACGCATTATGCGTTCAGCCTGGCTGAGGCGGATTTCCCGCTATTCGCGCAGAAGCTAAAAGCGGCGAACGTGCGGGAGTGGCGTGACAACCGCAGCGAAGGTGCGTCGTTCTATTTCCTTGACCCCGATGGTCACAAACTAGAGGCTCACGTCGGCGATCTCGCCTCGCGACTGGCAGCCTGTCGGTTGAAACCGTACTCAGGCATGCGTTTTTACGACGCGTCGTGATCAGACACATTGGGCTGATATAGACTGGCCATCATTTGTACTGGCGCCAGCAGGTTTTCCATGACTCCATCGCTGCTAATGGCCGTTCTGGCCTCGGGTTTCATTTACGGCATCACGCCGGGGCCGGGTGTGCTGGCGGTGTTCGGCATCGGCGCGGCGCATGGGCGACGGGCCGGGGCGGGCTTCCTTTGTGGGCACCTGCTGGGGGATGTGGTCTGGTGCAGCACCGCGCTGATCGCCATCGTCGGTGCCCGGGAAATCGGCAGCACCGCGTTCGATGTACTGGGTGTGCTCAGCGGTTTGTACCTGTTTTGGCTCGGCTGGCGCGCAGTGCGAGCCCAGCGGCGCAGCGCTGATCAGCCGCAGGGCGCGGCGCGTCAGCCGTTCTGGCACGGCATCCTGTTCGGTTTGACCAATCCCAAGGCCTACCCGGTGGCGGTCGCGACCTTTACCGCGCTGCTGTCGAGTCGTGCCGAACTGCTCAACTGGTCGATGCTGCCGGCGCTGATCGCCCTGAGCTTTCTCGGCGGATTGCTGGCTTACGCTATCTTGATCGGCGTTGTCGGCGCCCGACGGGTGCGCACGCTGTACCAGCGTCATGAGTTGATGATCACCCGCCTGTGCGGGGTAATGTTCATCGGTTTTGCCATCAATGCGCTGCTGCATGCGCTGCCGGGATTGCTACCGAACAAGGCATGAAATGATCTGCAGGGATGCATGACAGAGGGTCAGGGATGGTTGAACAGTGCTGCATTGTCCGGACACCCACGCTGAACCATGGAAAGCCGAAATTCCGCGCCGTTGGCGAGTTATATGGACCTGTTGCTCGATGCCGTCTGTGCGGTGGACAGGCAGGGCCGTTTCGTTTTTGTCAGTGCTGCCTGCGAGCGAATTTTCGGTTATACGCCTGACGAGTTGATCGGCCGGTCGATGATCGAGCTGGTGCATCCCGCAGACCGCCAGCGCACCCTCGCCGCCGCCCGCGACATCATGAGCGGCGAACCCAAGCACAATTTCGAAAACCGTTACGTGCGCAAGGATGGCCGCATTGTGAACATCCTCTGGTCGGCACGCTGGTCGGAGGTCGATCAGCTGCGCATCGCCGTGGCCCGCGACATCACCGAGCGCAAGCAGGCGGAATCGCGTCAGGCTGCGCTGTACGCGATTTCCGAAGCGGCGCATGTCGCCGAAGACTTGCTGGCGCTGTTCAAGCGCATCCACCTGATCATCGGTGAGTGGCTGCCGGCGCTGAATTTCTCCGTGGCGCTGTACGACGAGCACTGTGCGCAGCTGAATTTTCCTTATCACGTCGACGATCACGAATTGCAGCCCGAGCAACCGGGCACCGTCACCGGGCGTTTGTGTGCGGAGGTCATCCGCAGCGGTCAGCCGATTCTACTGACGCCGGACAGCCCCGACGCCTCGCCCGACTTCGCGACGCTGGTGGCGGGGCAGGACTCACCGTGCTGGCTCGGTGTGCCGCTGAACTCGAAGAACGGCACCATCGGTGCGCTGATCGTCAAAAGTCTGCCGGGCGGAGAGCGTTACACCGAACAGGACAAGGAACTGCTGCAATATGTCTGCGCCCAGGTCGCCACCGCCATCGAGCGCCAGCAACTGCACGCGCGGCTCAAACGCATGGCGCAGTACGATCAACTGACCCAGTTGCCCAATCGCGGCTTGCTCAAAGAGCGCCTCAAGGCTGCGCTGGCCGCTGCCCGGGAAACCTCGGGAAACATGGCGCTGCTGTACGTCGATCTGGATCGCTTCAAACAGGTCAACGACACCTTTGGTCATGCGGTCGGCGACATGCTGCTGCAGACGGTGGCGAGTCGGCTCAAGGGCTGCGTGCGCGATTCCGACACCGTCGCACGCATTGGTGGCGATGAATTCGTGGTGCTGTTGCACAGCGTTCACGCCGCTGAAGACGCCGACAGCGTGGCCGGAAAAATCCGCCACGTGCTGATGCAGCCGATGCGCCTGGACGGTCACAACCTGCACATCGAACCGAGCATCGGCGTGGCCCGTTATCCCGAACATGGCAGCGAAGAACAGCAACTGTTCCGGCATGCCGACCAGGCGATGTACGCCGCCAAACGTCTCAATCATCGGGCGCTGGATAGCTGAAGCATTGCGCGCCGTTCGTCGCGGCGCGGGCAACTTTTCTAAACCTTTGGCAGTCCGGCAATTCTCAATCTAGGCGGGCACCTGCTCGCCAACGATCAACACCAAGAGGAAGAGAATCATGCCTAATTCAAGAAACTCGAACTCGGGAAACTTCGCCAACGATCGAACCAAGGCGTCTGAAGCCGGTCGCAAAGGTGGGAAAACCACCACCACGACAGTCGACAAAGAGCCTGCGAAAACCGAAATGGGCTGCAAGCCAGCTCAGAAGTCGAAGTAGTCGGTGAGGTAGTTTTGATTGAGAGGCGGGGGCGCAAGCCCCCGCTTGAATTTGCAGAGATAGGAGGGCGCGACCATGAGCCGGATGGCCACCCAGATACGTCGTTTCAGTTTTGCCACGCTGTTGGGTTTGTTTGCTGGCAGTGCATTCGCCCAGTCGCCTGCCGACTTCATCAACGATGCGTCCGCCAAAGGCATGGCCGACATCGAAGCCAGCCGTCTGGCGCACCAGAAATCCGAATCCAAAGAGGTCAAGGATTACACCATCGTCGTGATCAATGACCGCACCACGGCCAACCAGCATCTGGCGAAGATCGCGAAGAAACTCGATCTGCCGGTCGCGCCCCGTGAAGAAATCGCCGACAAGGCCAAGACCATGATCCCGCAGGTCAAGGACGGTGAAACCTTCGACCAGGCTTACGCCGCGAGCCAGGTGAAAGCGACCGAAGAGGCCATCCAGCAGATCCAGCAGGAAGCGCAGTCGACCGACGTACCGGAAATCAAGGCGTTTGCCGATGAGACATTGCCAAAGCTGCAAAGCCATCTGGAAATGGCCCGAGCGCTGCAAGCCAGCCGCTGAGTTTGGATTCAAACAATTTCTGTGGCGAGGGAGCTTGCTCCCGCCGGGCTGCGTAGCAGACCTCTTCAGGGATACTGCGCGTCCTGGCGGGAGTAAACTCCCTCGCCGCAAAGTTTGACCTGCTAGCGATGCTTTCAGCAGTCATTCAAATCCTGCTTCGGCTTGCTCTTCTCCCCCAGCCCCTCAAGGTTGAACACCTCACTTTCGCCCAAACTGCGGTAATGCTTGCGCAGCGCCTCCAGTTGTTTGAGATCCAGCGATTCCAGACCGAGCATCGCATTCTGCGCTTCCTTGTTCACCCGCAATAACTCATCAAGCTTCAGATGCAGGATGTCGGTATCACGGTTCTGCGTGTTCTGGATCAGGAACACCATCAGAAAGGTGATGATCGTCGTCGAGGTGTTGATAATCAGTTGCCAGGTGTCATTGAAATCAAAAATCGGCCCGCTCAACCCCCACAAAAAAATCAGAATCAATGCACCCATGAAGGTTTTCGGGCTACCGGCCCAGAGGGCCAGGGTCTGGGAGATTTTCGCGAATTTCATTGCGGTGTTCCTTATTGGGATTGCCTGAAGTTCAGACAGTGACGGCGTTGCGAAAATTCGACTGAGAAAGCCTTTCGCCAATGAAAACGCTCATGGCTGGACATAGGGCGGAACACTTTGTGTTAGAAAACTTTCATTGTGCGGGTTTGCGTCTAGGATCAATTGGCAGTCAATTCGCCAGCATGCGAATGCACGGATAGTAACCAGCCAGAGGTCACTCATGGAATTCTTCGAGAAATTAGCCAGTCTAGCCGCCAAAGTTCGGTTGCAAGCTGCTGCGATCCAGACGGAGGAGGCGACAAAAAATGCGTTTGTCATGCCCTTCATCAGCACCGTTCTGGGTTACGACGTGTTTGACCCCACAGAGGTGACACCGGAGTTTGTCTGCGACATCGGTACGAAGAAAGGCGAGAAAATTGATTACGCCATCATGAAAGAGGGCGAAGTTCAGATACTCATTGAGTGCAAGAAAATCGGCGAGCCATTGCACATCAATCACGCGTCTCAGCTCTTTCGTTACTTTCATGTCACCAGTGCCCGGATCTCAATCCTTACCAACGGCCAGATCTACAAGTTTTTTACGGATCTGGATGCGCCCAACAAGATGGATGAAAAACCGTTTCTTGAGCTCGACTTTCTGGATATTGATGAGTATTCAGTTCCCGAACTGGTCAAGCTGACAAAATCTGCTTTTGATGTTGATTCGATAATCAGCGCAGCGGGAGAGCTGAAGTACGTCAGTCAAATCAAGAAGGTTATAGCCGCTCAGGTCAGCAAGCCCGACGATGATTTCGTTAAGGTCTTTGCATCACGTGTCTACGATGGGGTGATTACACAAAAAGTACGTGACCAGTTCCATGAGTTAACTAGAAAAGCAGTGGCTCAGTTCTTAAACGATCAGATTAATGATCGGCTCAAATCAGCAATGAGTGGCGCAATCCAGCCAGTCTTGGCGTCCTCACCGTCAGCAATCGTTGGGACGGATCCGATAGATACGCGCGATGAGTCAGAAGACAAAGTGTTAACAACGCTGGAAGAGCTTGAGGGTTACCACATTGTTCGTGCGTTGGTTCGCTCTGTGGTTGATGCCAAGCGCATCGTTCAGCGTGATACGCAGAGCTATTTCGGTATTTTGTTAGACGACAACAATCGCAAGCCTATCTGTCGATTGCATTTCAATCGTTCTCAGAAGTACATCGGTATCTTCGATCAGGATAAAAATGAAACGCGGCATCCAATTAGCTCAGTCGATGACATTTACGAATATTCGGATCACCTGAAAAAGACAGTCGGGTACTACGATTGAATAAGAAACCGGTCCTGAGGGCCGGTTTTTTTGAGCGTTTTTGTTCTAATGCCAGTCTGGAAACCGTTTGCAATGAGTCGCTGTGGAACTGCCCGCAGCGCTACCTGTATTGTGACGAACCGCAGGAATGTCCCGACAGGAGAACGCAATGAGTTGGTCCGCCAGACAATACGTCGCTTTCGAAGATGAACGCACCCGCCCGGCCCGTGATCTGCTCGCGGCGATTCCCCCGGTTCAGGCGCGATCGGTGGTCGATATCGGTTGCGGGCCGGGTAACTCCACCGAGCTGCTGGTGCAGCGTTTTGAGCTGGCGCAGGTCAGTGGCCTCGACAGCTCGCCGGACATGATCGCCGCGGCGCGCAAACGCCTGCCGCAGTTGCAGTTCGAAGTCGCGCAAATCGATAGTTGGGCGGATCAAGGGCCGTTCGATGTGATCTTCGCCAACGCCGTGTTGCAGTGGGTGCCGGATCACGCGACGTTGCTGCCGGCACTTGCCAACAAGCTGTCGGATGGTGGCAGTCTGGCGATCCAGATGCCGGACAACCTCAACGAGCCTTCCCATCGACTGATGCGCGAAGTCGCCGCCAATGGCCCATGGGCCGCGAAACTGGCTGGGGCCGCCGGGCAGCGCACCGACATGGCGAGTGCCAGCGATTACTTCTCGATGTTGCGCCCGCACTGTTCGCGGGTCGATGTGTGGCGCACCACCTATCACCATCAACTGTCGGGCGGGGCGGCGGGGGTGGTGGAGTGGTTCAAGGGCAGTGGCTTGATTCCGTTTCTGAACCCGCTGACCGAAGAGGAGCGGGCGCAGTATCTGCAGCAGTATCTGGTGGCGGTTGCCGAGGCGTATCCGGCGTTGCCCGATGGTTCGGTGCTGTTGCCGTTTCCGCGGTTGTTTATCGTCGCGACTCGGTAAAGGCAAACACCAATTCTGTGGCGAGGGAGCTTGCTCCCGCTGGACTGCGAAGCAGGCCCAAGATCTTCGGGGCTCTTCGCGCCCCAGCGGGAGCAAGCTCCCTCGCCACAATGTATATGCCGCGAGTTAGCGCTGCACCGCCACCAACATCATCATTGGCCGCTCCCGCTCTTCAGCCAGCGCCGGTTGCGCCGCCACCTGCGCATCGCTCGGCCCCCATTCGTTGACATGGCGAATGGTGAACCCGGCTGCAATCAGCATATTCAACAGCGTGCCCATCGTGCGGTGCTGCTTGATTACCCCGTCGGCCAGCCAGTTGGTCACCCGCTCGCCCTCCATCTGATAGCTGTCCAGCGGCCAGTGCTTGTGACCGTCGCTGTCGACCAGCCAGCCCGGATTTCGCGGCGCCATGAAGATCGGATGTTCGATGGAGAACACAAAATACGAACCCGGTTTAAGTGCCGCGTACAGATGAGCGAACAGTCCGGCCAGATCCTTGATGTAGTGCAGCGCCAGCGAACTGTAGGCCAGATCGAAACTGCAGGCCGGCAAGTCGAGATGTTCAAGGTCGGCACGTTCATAGCGAATGTTCGCCGCCGCAGTGGTTTCGCGCGCCCGCTCGAGCATCTTTTCCGAGACATCCAGCCCCAGTACATGGGCGGCGCCGTGCTCACTGGCCCAACGACTGAACCAGCCATAGCCGCAGCCGAGGTCGACCACATGCAAATCGTGCATTGATGGCAACAACGCCTTGAGCGCCGGCCACTCCGGCGCGGCGTCGAGGCCGCCTATAGAGCGGTTCATCTGGCTGTAGCCCTGGAAAAACTCCGGGTCGTCGTAAAGATTTTGCGTCATGGTGGAAATGCTCTTTTGAGTTCGGTCATCAGCGGCACAGGGGCCGCGCCATGGAGTCCCTCGAAAGTCAAAACGCGTATTCGTCGATGGCCGCGCAGGGGGAGGGTGGTGGGTGATGGGGAAATGCTAGCGGAGGGCCCGATTTGCATTCAACCTTGCTGCAAGACCTTCAACGCTGCCGAAGCCAGAAACCCCGAACGACTTTTCTCTTCCGGGTGATGAAGCACATATTCATCAATGCGGTTGAGCAGATAGCCGGGCAGTGTGATGTTGAGTTTCTGCGCCTTGCCCAGGTATTTGGTAACGTCGATATCAACCACAGCCCAGGCACAACCGGCGTACTGCGGGTTCGCTACGTGCACGCCAAGCTTGCTGGCTGGCGGGATCGACGCACCGTCCTCGGCCAGAATTTCGAAATGACCCTCAATGGCTTCACGAGCCATTGCGACGGCATCATCCAAATCATCCCCGGCAGAAAAACAGCCGGGAATATCCGGCACTTCCACTCCCCAGGCATGTTCTTCATCACCTATTGAAATTGCGATCGGGTAAAGCATGTTCGTGGACCTCCTGGACGCTGTAGGTGGAATGAGTCAAAGCAGCGCCTGTTTCAAAATGCTGATGGCCGTTTTTTTAAGCAGGTCCTTCTTTGGATGCGGCACCGTCACCAGACCAGGTTTTATGGGATGTTTAAAGTGGTGATGACTGCCTTTGACCCGCACCAGATACCAACCGTCTGCGACGAGTTGACCGATTAAAAAGCGGCTATTCACAACACCTCCTTGTGGTGTGCTTGGTGGGTACTATAACTACTGATTTTTTTTGATCAACACTATAACCACCGAGCGGTCATCGTCCTTTGATTGGCTCGGTGGCAAGATTCAGTCTAGGCTGGGGCGTCGCGCTGGGATGATGGGTGTGTTGCAGGCCTTTACGGGGCAATGCGGGGGGTAAATCCCGGACACAAAAAAACCGGCCCTGTAGGCCGGTTTTTTCTGTTCCTGCATCCCCCGTCATAACACGACGTGAGACCTGATTGAGTGGAGCGGGTAGAGGGAATCGAACCCTCAACTAAAGCTTGGGAAGCTTTCGTTTTGCCACTAAACTATACCCGCTCAGAGCGGCTGACTTTGTACCAGAGTCGGGCGCGGATTTGAAGTTTTTCTTTTGCTCGCAGCGCGTTACAGCGTTGAAAATGGTCATTCGCGGGCAAATCTGCAGGGCAAGCAATGCTCGTTTCCAGCCCCACAGACTCGCTCGCGACGACACTTCTTCAAATGGCCAATGCATGGTGATCCTGGACGAACGCGTAACGTGTTCGGCTCGACTGCGGTGACGGTTTCAGGAAGCTGAGCAGGGCGTTCTGGCTATCGCGACAGGCGGCTTTGTGCTCCATGTCGAGGAAATGCCCGGTGGCCTGCAGCGTGGTGAAGGTGCTGTGCGCCACGTGGTTACCGAATATCCGGGCGTCTTCGGCGGCGGTGTATTCATCCCATTCGCCGTTGAGGAACAGCACCGGCACGTTGATCTTCTTCGCCGCATTCAGGTAGCACTGGCGATCGCTGTGCAACACGTCACTGATGTGAAAGTGCATCTGCCCGTATTCGTGCTCGGCCAGGCTGCTGACGTGGCGATAGTTGAAGCGCTTGAACAGTGACGGCAGGTGTTTGCCGATAGTGCTGTTGACCAGGTGCCCGACGCGGTCGCCGTCGCGCTGGCCGAGGTAATCGACACCGCGCTCCAGATAATCAAGCATGTGCGCGTTGATCACCGGCGAGAACGAGCTGATCACGGCTTTTTCGATGCGCCGCGGCTGGTGTGACAGGGCAACCAGGGTCGCCGCACCACCCCAGGAAAACGACAGCACGTGTTCGGCGCCGAAGTGGTCGATCAGCTCCAGCAGGATCTGCCCTTCGACTTCCTTGGTCAGATGTTTCTCGTGACGGTTGTGGATTTTCGACCTGCCCGCGTAGGGCTGGTCGTAGCAAACCACGTTGAATTGCGGGTGCAGGTTTTTCACAGTCTGTGCAAACGACGCAGTCGTGGCCATCGAGCCGTTGACCAGGATGATGGTCTTT
>Ga0213829_1002256_pt1 | contig 12789 bp, 11 predicted proteins | sample MC6MC0896MG_FD_180665 | JGI IMG/M metagenome (GOLD analysis project Ga0213829, IMG submission 180665) | Enriched soil aggregate microbial communities from Iowa State University, Ames, United States - MC6-MC0896-MG | ecosystem: Environmental > Terrestrial > Soil > Unclassified | place: USA: Iowa...
CTCTCCTTCTGCTTGAATTAACGCGGCATCCTTTTTAGCTTTTGCTAGCATTTCTTGCACTTTCTTATCTGTTTGAGCTTCAATACGGCGCTTCCCTGCATCACCTTCTGATAGGTATTTTTGAGCGATTGATTCACGATCTGAAATCATATTTGTAAATACGGCTTGCTCATTTTCTGTTGGCAAATCAATACGTCGGATTCGAACATCTACAACCTCTATGCCATATTTATCTTTTGCAAGCAATTCATTCACACGTTCAGTAACTTGGTCATTAATACTTCCACGAGAAGAATTTTCATCATTAATAATTTGTGTATATTCTATTCGTCCGAGCTCAGAGCGAATAACAGAATAGATAAATTCCTCCATACGAGATTCTACTTTTTCAATAGTACCTGCATTTGAAATTAATAACTTTGGATCTGTAATACGCCATACCGCATAATTATCAATAATAATTCTCTTTTTATCCTTTGTATTAATTTCCTCTTCTGATATTTCATAAGTCATTTGGTTTTTTGGTAATCTCGTTACACTTTGAATAAATGGAACCTTCATTTTAAGGCCAGGCTCACGTTCAAATTTCACCACTTCCCCAAACTGCCTTACTACAGCATATTCTGATTCTTTTACAATATAGATATTTGCAAATAAAATAATGGCAATGGCAAAAACGGCTGTTAAGGTTACAGTAATAGAAATATATTTCTTTGGATTCATCGGACCCTTCTTCGACATCTTGATTACATTATCCTCCGAGTTTCCTTCCTTTGGAGTAGTATTTTTGGATTTGCCCGATAAAAAATTTAAGAATTTTTCAAGATCCTTATTTTTTTGATCCATTAGTTACCACTCCCTTCTTTTTTCTCTTCTTGTTTCTGCTCTTGCTTCTGTTCTATGGGTTGTAGTGCTTGAAGAGGTAAGTATTTCATTGTGCTGCCATCATCATTCATAATGTAAATTTGTGCTTTTGGTAACACATTCTCAAGTGTTTCTAAGATTAAACGCTCACGTGTAATTTGCTGATTTCCTTTATATTGCTCATACATTTTATTAAAGACAGCTACATCCCCTTGAGCCTGCTCGATACGGGCTGTTTTTTCTCCCTGTGCCTTCGAAATAATGGCGTCTTTTTCACCTTCAGCCTCATTTGTACGTTGATTTTCATATTTTTCTGCCTGATTGATTTTTGTATTTTTCATTTCACGTGCATCTGTTACTGCTGTAAAAGCCGCACGTACATCAGCATTTGGTAATTCCACATCCTGTAATTTAACACCCAAAATACTTATCCCAATATCATATTTTTCAATTAGAGAAACAAGTAATGTTCTTGTATTTGCCTCTATGTCTGCTTTTCCCTCTGTTAACGCGGCATCGATTTTGGAGCTTCCAATAATAGATCGAATTGCACTCGATGTAGCGCTATGTAAAATCTCTTCTGGGTTTTGTGCATTAAATAAGAATTTGTTCGGTTCTGTAATCTTCCATTGAACGACAAGGTCTGTTAATACAATATGTTCGTCTCCTGTAATCATTTTCGTTTCAGCATCATAAGCTTCTAATTCACCTTTTTTATTTTGCTTATAGCCAAACTGTAAACTAAATGTTTCCTTTGATAAAACCTCAACCGATTGGACTGGCCAAGGTAATTTAAAATGTAAGCCTGGTTCTGTTACTGTATCATCGGCACGACCGAATGTTATAACAACTGCTTGCTCTGATTCATCTACTGTGTACCAAGATGTAAATACAGCAATAAGTGCAACAATGCCGAAAATTCCAAGACCCACCATCATTAGTGTCCTTTTCACACTCATGTTTGTTCCTCCCTTATGCTTAGTACTATTGTATACGGAACACTTTTTAAAAGGTTTCAAAATATTTTAATAAACTAATATTTTATTGTAGGCAGTTTGACATATATCCTGCTTCATCCAATTTTGAGTTTGACTCTAGCTTGTTTGTAACCAAGAGTCCTTGGGCATTCACCTCCATCTTAAACAAAAAATCCTGTCACCATTTAAGGTAACAGGATATTAACAACTAGATGTTCAAATGCTGGGAACAATGTTGTAGAAAGCACGATGCTAATTAAGGCTGCTACAATCATCGCAAGGCTGGCAAAGGTTCCTTCGAGTTCACCAAATTCAAAGGCTTTAGAGGTACCTGTACCATGAGCTCCCATTCCTAACATTAAACCTCTAGATGAGGGTCTATGAAAGCGAAAAACTTTTATGATTAACGGAGCAAGTAGACTTCCTAATATTCCCGTTGTCATCACAAAAACGGCAGTCAAGGTAGGAGAGCCACCTATCATATTAGAAATATCCATCGCAATTGGTGTAGTGACTGAGCGTGGTACTAGGCTATGAACAAGCTCATTATTTAGGCCAACAACTAATGCCATAATAAATGAGGATATAATAGCGACGGCTGAACCAACTGCGATGCTAAGAAATATTTCAAGAGCATGCTTTTTTAATAAATGAAAATTTTTATAAATTGGAACAGCAAATGCAACTGTTGCTGGTCCTAATAAATTGGATAAAATATTTGCTCCTGTATTATAGGATTGATAGGAAGTATCTGTTAATAATAATAGTAAAATTATTATTATTGGTGTGACAAGCATGGGCGTAAGCCACTCTTTTTTATATTTAACATAAACCATTTTACATGCGTAAAAAATAGCAACTGTCCCTGCTAAGCTTGCTATAGCTATGAAATAACTCATGCGGCATCACCCTTCTTTCGTTGCTCTAGCCACTGTGCAGTAAAGCCTGTTGTAAACATCACAACAATAGCGCTCACAACAATCACAAGTACAACCTTCACACCCTGCACACCGAACAGTGAATCATAATCAATTATGCCAATTGCAGATGGTATGAAAAATAACAATAGCTCACTTAGCAATAATCCTGCTCCTAACTCAATCCATTCAAGCTTAATCATATGAAACTGCAAAAGTAAAAATAATAAAACTAGTCCAATTATGCTACCTGGAATCGGCAAGTGAAGTAGACGTGCAATACTATTTCCAACAAATAATAGTATATAAAGATAGCCGATTTGCACGATACTTTTGACGATTTTCATGGTCATCCTTCTTTCAATTTTGTCCTGCTTCTAAGGAAAACACAGTGAAAATCATACTTTATCTTTTAATAGCTGTATTCATTTCACTGTCCATAAAAGCCCAATTAATTAGTTCAACTAAACATTGAAATTGTCAGTTAAACTTTATGCTACTATACTTTACACCTATTTTCGTCAAGTGTAAAACAGAAAAGAATCTATCACCAAAAAATTTGGCAATAGATTCTTCTATGGCGATTATAAAGCAGCCATTAAAATGTAATAAATGATACATGATTTATTTACAGACTTGTCGATTATATAGGGGGTTTCTACTAAATAAGTATAAGCTCCCTTTGTGAATGTTACATGTTGCTTTTGTAAAGAGATTGTTAATTCTTCGGAATCATGACAATCATCTTAGTTCCAACACCAACTTCACTTTCTACCTGAATACGCCCATGATGCGCCTCTACTAAATGCTTCACAATAGCGAGCCCTAAGCCTGTCCCTCCAGAGTTTCGACTTCGGGCACGATCCACACGATAAAATCGTTCAAAGACACGAGCAATTTCGTGCTTTTCGATTCCAATTCCCTGATCCTCTATTTCAATAATTCCATACTTTTCATTTTCCTTTAAACGGATTGATACAGTTGTATTTTCTGGGGAATACGTAATCGCATTCGTGATTAAATTTGTTACGATTTGGATGATTCGATTGGCATCTCCCATCACTTCAACATCGCGTTCGATATCCACCTGGAAGCTCATATTTTTTTCATCTAAACGGGGCCCTGTTAATTCTGCACCTCGAATAAGTACGTCCTGCAAGCCCATTGGCATAATATTCACGGTAAAACCATGCTGTTCGATTTTCGATAGTTCCAATAAATCCTGAATTAACATTTGTAGTCGATTACTTTCTTTATAAATAATCTCTAAAAAGGATAGTAACATCTTCTCATCCTTATAGGCACCATCCAATAAAGTTTCTGAAAAACCTTTAATCGAGGTAATTGGTGTACGTAATTCATGGGAGACGTTTGCCACAAAGTCCTTTCGAATTTGTTCCAAACGGACAAGCTCTGTAATATCATGCATAACAATAACAACACCAAGCCAGCGACCATGATCTCCAATAACAGGAGCCCCATACACTTCCTTATTATATAGTTCCTGTTGTACTTCCATTTTAATTTGCTGTCGATAAGGCATTTCTGTTAGAAAGACATGGTCGATAAATTGCTCAAGTGATTTAGGTAAGCCTATTGTACGAAAGACCTTTCCTTGAACATCGCCAATTTGCATGCCAAAACGCTCTAAGAATACACGATTCACAATCGATATATTGCCTTCACGTCCAATCATCATAAGTGAGCTTCCCATGTTCTCAATTAACGTTTTTAGCCGTTCCTCTTCTACTTCACGTATCGTCGTAATGTCCTGTAAATTACGCGCTAAAATATTAATAGAATGGCTTAATGGCATCATGCGTTCCTGCTCGTTCTCATGGGCACGAGCACGGTAATTCCCTTTAGCGAGCTCTAGCGCTGTTTCGGTTACATTATCGATTGGTGCAGTGAAATTTCGAATCATATAACGACTGACAATTGCAATCAAAATTAGTGCTATAGTAAAAAGAATAACGAGAACCACATATAAACGAGCGCGAACACTCAATAAAATTTTATGCTGTTCCCCTGCATTTTGGACTCTATTGATAGCCTCCCTATCTTCCTTCGAGAGTTCAATTTTTCGTTCATCTAGTACTTGATTGATGAATTCTTGCTTCTCCAGGCTCGCCTGTTCGTCATACTGCTCTATATAAACAGGAAAAAGCTGACCTATTACAATCATTAGGACAGCTAGTATTGTTCCGAGTAAAAGCATGAATGTCAAGAATAAGCGGTTGCTCATTGATTTCATGTTGTCTTCGGCTCCTCGAATTTATAGCCAAGACCACGAATGGTTTTGATAAACATTGGTTTTCGGCTATTTTCCTCAATTTTATCTCGAAGGTGACTGATGTGTACATCCACAATTCTTGTATCACCAGCAAAGTCATATTTCCATACAGCACTTAATAGCTGGTCACGTGTTAAAACACGATTTTTATTTTCAAGCAAATAAATCAATAACTCAAATTCCTTTGGTGTAAATTCCAATGCTTCATCCTGTAAAAATACTTCAAAACGCTCAGGAAAGACACGTAATTGTCCAAATTCATACATTTTCTCTTGAGGTTCATCTTTATTGTCTAATACGACATTTTGTGTGAAACGTCTTAACACAGCTTTCACTCGCGCCAATACCTCACGCGGGCTAAAAGGCTTCGTCATATAATCATCTGCTCCCAACTCCAGACCAAGAACTTTATCGAATTCATCGTCCTTTGCGGTTAACATAATGATAGGTGTATTCATACGTTGTTGACGTATTTGTTTACATACCTCCATACCATCAAGCCTTGGAAGCATTAAGTCTAAAAGAATTAAATCCGGCTGTAAGTCAATTGCTTTATCCAATCCTTCTTGCCCATCTGCAGCTGTTTCTACAACATAGCCTGCCTGTTCTAAATTATATTTCAATAATGTCGCAATAGAAAATTCATCTTCTACAACTAAAATCGTTTTTGTCATTAATAATGCCTCCGTTAGTGATTTGAAACCCCCATTTCAAATCTTAAAACGTCTATAGCGCAAGTGGCGGTGTCACCAATAAGGTTCCTTCTATCACAAGCTGCTTTTGCTCATTATAGGAGTGGACAGATACAGTAATTATATTATGGAGTTTATTTACTTCTGTTACCTCTAAAAGCGTATCAAATAATTCATAATGATAGAGAGGTCCTAAATATTTTAAATGTTGCTCAATAATTCGTGCACCTGGTCCAGGAATATACTTTGACACAGCTGACGTAATGATACCATTTAACATAATTGTAGGTACGATTGGCTTTTGAAAAGGCGTCATCGCAGCATAATCATGTTGAATATAAAGCGGATTACTATCATTCGTAAGGCCTAAATAAAGCAGTAAATCCTTATCCTCTATCTTTTCAGTAATATGAATCTTCTCGCCAACTGTAATTTCATCTATTGTGAGACCAAGCTTACTGTTTTTTTGAAGCAAAGATACGCCAACCCCTTTTCCATCATACTACCTTCATAGTATCAATTTTATTCTAAAAGTACAACGAAAAGCAGAATAACCATTTTATTGATAGGCATAAGATATATTAGTAAATTAAAGGAATATAGTTTAATAAGCTATCTGAACAGTCTATTATTAAACATAAAAATCGAGTAGGAATGATTCCCACTCGATTTCATAAGCTTTTTATTAAGCTAAAACTTTCATAACATTGCGGACTGCTTCTGCCGAATTATCTAAAGCCGCTTTTTCTTTGTCTGTTAAGTCCAGCTCAAAGATTTTTTCGATACCATTTGCACCTAGTAAAGTTGGAACACCTAAATACAAATCAGTGTAGCCATATTCGCCTTCTAAATATGCAATGGATGGTAAAATACGTTTTTGATCCTTAATAATTGCTTCTGCCATTTCAACAAGTGCTGCTGCTGGAGCATAGTATGCTGAGCCATTACCAAGTAAATTAACGATTTCTGCACCACCATTACGTGTTCGATTTACAATCTCTTCAAGACGATCAGCAGGAATTAATGTTTCTAATGGTATGCCGCCAGCAAATGAATAGCGAGTAAGTGGTACCATTGTATCACCGTGGCCACCTAAAACAAAACCAGTAATGTCTTTCACCGAGATATTAAGTTCCTCTGCAACAAATGCACAGAAGCGAGCTGTATCAAGTACACCAGATTGACCGATAACTCGATTTTTTGGGAAACCAGTTTCTTTGTAAACTGTATAAGTCATAGCATCTACTGGGTTTGTGAGCACGATAATCGTTGCATTTGGTGCATGAGCAGCAATTTCCTTAGAAACAGCCTTCATTACACCTTGATTAATTTGAACAAGATCGTCACGACTCATCCCTGGTTTACGAGCAACACCAGCAGTGATAAGGACTACATCAGAATCTGCTATATCTGCATAGTTAGAAGTACCCTTCACATACGAATCATAGCCTTGCACTGGTGCAGCTTCCCACATATCTAGAGCTTTTCCTTTTGTTGGGTTTTCTGCTTGTGGAATATCAACTAATACGACGTCGCCAAGTTCTTTCTGAGCTGCTAAAAATGCAGCTGTAGCACCTGTAAAACCACTACCGATTACTGAAATTTTTTTACGTTTCAGAGACATTTAAATACGCTCCTTTAAAATTAGGTTATATATTTTAAAAGAGGGAGGAGAATACCATCTCCTCCCTCGATTAAACAAGTTCATCGTAATACTTTATTAAACTAAATACATTTTACCCTAATTATATCGGCAGAATAAAGCATCCGCTTCCCTATTATTTCTATATTACAATAGAAAATTATAGGTTTTTGATTAACTCATTCGCGAATTCTGAACATTTCACTTCTGTAGCACCGTCCATTAAACGTGCGAAGTCATAAGTTACAACTTTAGAAGAAATTGTTTTCTCAACAGATTTAGTAATCATGTCAGCAGCTTCTTGCCATCCTAAGTGTTCAAGCATTAATACACCTGAAAGTAATACTGAAGATGGGTTTACTTTATCTTGACCAGCATATTTTGGAGCTGTACCGTGAGTAGCTTCGAAAATCGCGTGTCCAGTTACATAGTTAATGTTTGCGCCTGGAGCGATACCGATACCACCAACTTGTGCAGCTAATGCATCAGAGATATAGTCACCGTTTAAGTTCATTGTTGCAACTACATCGAACTCATTTGGACGAGTTAAGATTTGTTGTAAGAAGATATCAGCGATAGAATCTTTCACTAAGATTTTACCAGCTGCTAAAGCGTCAGCTTGTGCTTTGTTTGCTGCTTCTTCACCTTGTTCAGCTTTAATTGCATCATATTGGTTCCAAGTGAATGTTTGATCAGCAAATTCTTTTTCAGCTAATTCATAACCCCATTTTTTGAACCCACCTTCAGTGAATTTCATGATGTTACCTTTGTGTACTAAAGTAACAGATGGGCGTTTATGATTAATTGCATATTCGATAGCAGAACGTACTAAACGCTCAGTACCTTCTTTAGATACAGGTTTTACACCGATACCAGAAGTTTCTGGGAAGCGGATTTTGTTAACACCAAATTCAGTTTGTAGGAAGTTGATGATTTTTTGAGCTTGTTCAGAACCAGATTCGAATTCGATACCAGCGTAGATGTCTTCTGTGTTTTCGCGGAAGATAACCATATCAACGTCTTCTGGGCGTTTAACTGGAGAAGGTACTCCATCAAAGTGACGTACTGGACGTAAGCACACATATAGGTCAAGCTGTTGACGTAATGCTACGTTTAGAGAGCGGATACCACCACCGATTGGAGTAGTAAGAGGACCTTTAATTGCGATTAGGTATTCGTTAATTTTGTCTAAAGTTTCTTGTGGTAACCATTCACCAGTTTGGTTGAATGCTTTTTCACCAGCTAAAACTTCTAGCCATTCGATTTTCTTTTCACCGTTGTATGCTTTTTCAACTGCTGCGTCGATTACTCGTGATGCTGCAGCCCAAATATCTGGACCAATTCCATCACCTTCGATGAAAGGAATCACTGGATTGTTTGGTACATTAAGTACGCCATTTTCAACTACAATTTTGTTTGACATTGCTGTTGCCTCCTAAATTCATAATCATAGGACTGTGTTATCAGTAACACAGTCCCAAATATTCTAGCATATTTTCCAAATTAGCGCTCGCTGATTGGAACATATTTTTGCATGCCTGGTCCAACATACTCTGCACGTGGACGGATTAGGCGGTTGTTAGCATATTGCTCTAAAATATGAGCTACCCAACCAGAAGTACGTGATACTGCGAAAATTGGTGTGAATAGGTCATGATCAATACCTAAAGAATCATACACTGACGCAGAGAAGAAGTCTACGTTTGCAGGTAATTTCTTTTGTTCTACGATCATGTCATGGATTTTAACTGACATTTCATATAGCTCTGGTTTACCAGTTAGTTCAGTTAATTTTTGTGACATTACACGTAAATGTGGTGCACGTGGGTCGCCTTTGCGGTATACGCGGTGACCGAAGCCCATGATTTTTTCTTTGTTGTCTAGTTTATTTTGAATGTAAGATTCAACTTTATCAAGTGAGCCAATTTCACTTAACATTTTCATAACTTGCTCATTTGCACCACCATGAAGTGGTCCTTTTAATGCACCAATAGCTGCTGTTACACCAGAATATACGTCTGATAATGTAGCTACACATACACGCGCTGTGAATGTAGATGCATTTAATTCATGGTCAGCATGTAATACTAATGCTTTGTCGAATGCTTCAACTTCGATTGCTGCTGGTTCTTCACCTTTAAGCATGTATAAGAAGTTTGCTGCATATCCTAATTCTGGTTTTGGCGCAACTGGCTCTAAACCTTTACGAACACGTGAAAATGCAGTAACTACTGTAGCAATTTTAGCTTGTAAACGGATAGCTTTACGGTAGTTAGCTTCTGGATCCATAACATCTGCCTCTTCATCGAATACACCAAGTAAAGATACTGCAGTACGTAGCGCAGCCATTGGATGTACAGTTGAAAGTGGGTATGTTTTGAATTGCTCTACAATTGCTTGCGGAATTGTCATGTTGTCTGCTAATTGTTGTTTTAATTCAGCTAGCTCGTCTTCTTTTGGTAAACGAGTGTGCCACAATAAATAAACTACTTCTTCAAATGACGCGTTCTCTGCTAAATCATCAATGTTGTAACCAACATATGTAAGTGTGTCATCGATAATTGAACTGATTTTAGATTCCGCTGCTACGATACCTTCTAATCCTTTAGTTGCTGACATAAATTATCGCTCCCTCATACTTATATTTTTTGGTTGTAAATGTATTTTGTTCGTCACATTTACGTACTTTGCTCATATGAACCATTAAGTAAATCGCTTACATTGCTATTATAATCATTTTTGACAGCTTTGTGAATGAAAATCATCTAATTAAAGAAAAAGGCGCCCGAGCGATTATATATATGCTCTAAAGAGGTTTTATTGTATATTTTGACATTAATTTAACTTTTGAAATGGGGTGAATTTGTAAAAATGAGGAATATTAAGCATTTTTCGTACGAAAGAACTACTAGTGTTTTATTTTTCATTTTCTATTTGGTAATACTTTGGTTCGTATTACCTGTTTCATTGGCAATTTTTTTATCTTTTTCGACGTATCCTATCATAAAATTTCTTCACACTTATTGTAGGGTCGCTTATTGGCTTGCAGCAATCATTGTGGAAATTTTAATACTTTCTTGTATCTTTTTTCTTGCTGTTATATCCATCAATAGCGTCATTCATATCTTTCCTGAAATCCGGGATACACTACAAAATTTCCCACTTTTCGATGAATATGAATCCATGTTTATCCAAGTTTTGAAGGAAAAATCATTGTCTATTTTTGATTCGATTTTAATTTATATAGCGAATATTTTTCAATTAATTATGAAGCATGTCATTGAAGTATTTATATTCCTTGTTGCCTACTATTTCGCCCTATTAGAGACTCGGAAATCCCGTTATTGGTTTTTTCGATATGTGCCAAAAAAATATCGCAATGAATGGCAGTCACATTTTTCTAAAGTAATGCAGCTATTTCATTACTTTATATTCGTGGAATTTCAGCTTTTCACAATTACGTTGCTCATACTATGTGCAGGATTTATGCTGCTTCAATTTGAACAAGCTATCATTAAAGCTTTTATTGTAGCCTTCGCAGATGTTCTGCCGTTCTTTGGCATTGGTGTATTTCTTGTACCTATGAGCATTTATTTTTACTTCACGGGCAATACCTTTTTATGTGTTGCCATTTTGGTGTTATATTTATTCGTCCAATTAACAAGGCAGCTAGCTGAATCTATGCTTTGGTCAAATACGCTACAATTACGTACCTTCCACACCTTTTTCATCAGTGCTGCCTCCATTTTATTATTTGGTTTTTATGGTATTTTACTAAGCCCATTTTTTTTATTTTTAGCGGTTAAACTAAAGGAAAATGCTATTTTTGAACGATAATAAAATTCCCTTTTTTCATTTTTTTACGCATCCAATAATAAAAAATTGGTTGGAACATTTTACGAGAAAAAGGCATAAGTAGTAGCAAACCAATTAAATCCGTTAAAAATCCTGGCAAAGCTAGTAATACACCACCGCTAAAAGTTAACACGGTATCAATTAATGCAGGGCCTGGTGCCTCTCCTCGTGCTATCGTATTTTTAACATTTTGCACAGAATTCATACCTTTATTTTTCACTACATAAATACCTATAATACTTGTTGCAACAATGAGCAATAATGTATTGAAAACACCAATATTTTGACCAATTACTATTAATAACGCCAGTTCGGCTAATGCATAGACAATGAAACCAAGAAAAACTTTTCTCATATTTTTCTCCCTTCTATCTAAAAAGCTATACCTCTTATACGTTATTATAGCCCATTTTGTTTCATTAAAAAAACAAATGAAACATCATGTAGAGAGATCAATCTATTTATATTCAAGCATGCTACGGATGAAGAAGGTTTATGTATGAAAAGTGTTTGTTATGTTTAGAAAAAAGCTCTAGTACAGTCGTTCGCACTAGAGCTCCTTTCTTAAAGAACGCTGGCATGTCCTTTATAAATAACGCCCGTTTCCGCGTCCATTGTGATTTCTTGACCATGACGTATCAATGTTGTAGCTTCTTTTACTCCAACGATAACAGGGATACCTAAGCTCAGACCTACTACTGCTGCATGGCTTGTAAGGCCACCTTCTTCTGTAATCAAACCAAGACAATTTTCAAGCGCTGGCATCATATCGCGATCAGATCCAACCGTTACTATAATACATCCGTCTGTATCATAGGCTAATGCCTCTGCTGCATTTTTTGCAACAACCGTTTTTCCTACTACAGAGGCTTTGCCAATTCCTTGACCACGAGCTAGTAAATCTCCAATAATGTGAACCTTCATTAAATTAGTTGTACCTGCTTCACCTACTGGAACACCAGCTGTAATAACAACTGCGTCGCCATGCGTTACATAGCCATGTTTTAAGCTCTCATCAACTGCTAGCTCTAAAATTTCATCAGTAGTTGTCACACGCTGACAAACAACTGGATATACTCCCCAAACTAAAGTTAATGTATGAGCTGTATTTGAGGACCCCGTTACGGCAACAACTGGTACACCTGGGCGATATTTCGCAATCATTCTAGCTGTATTACCACTTTCAGTCGGCGCTAAAACTGCCTTTACCCCTAGGTTGATCGACGTATATGCTACAGCCTGAGATATAGCCTCCGTCATATTTGCCTCTTTTTCTCGACTACGTGCAGAAACAATTGCTTTATAGTCTAAAGAGTTTTCTGTACGCTGCGCAATTTTATTCATTGTTTGAACAGATTCCACTGGATATAGACCTGCTGCTGTTTCACCAGATAACATAATAGCATCTGTGCCATCAATAATTGCATTCGCTACATCACTTGCCTCTGCTCGTGTTGGACGTGGGTTTCGTTGCATTGAATCTAGCATTTGTGTAGCAGTAATTACTGGTTTCCCTACTTGATTACATTTTAAGATTAATTTCTTTTGT
>Ga0213829_1002257_pt1 | contig 12789 bp, 10 predicted proteins | sample MC6MC0896MG_FD_180665 | JGI IMG/M metagenome (GOLD analysis project Ga0213829, IMG submission 180665) | Enriched soil aggregate microbial communities from Iowa State University, Ames, United States - MC6-MC0896-MG | ecosystem: Environmental > Terrestrial > Soil > Unclassified | place: USA: Iowa...
CTTTACGAAGCAAAAGCCGCCGGGCGTAATACCGTCATCATTGCCGGAGCTGAGGAGTTCAGCGCGTCTGATTCGGCCGGGTAAGATTCCGGGGTGTGTGGGACAGGCTCAGCACTTACTGCGTAATCGCCAGCCGAGCCACTCATCCAGTGCCGCTTCCGGCAGCGGCCTGGAGTAGAAAAAGCCCTGCGCTTGGTCGCAGCCGAACTCGGTCAGCGCCGTAACGGTTTCCGCATTCTCCACGCCCTCAGCCAGCACCATATAATCGAGATCTTTAAGCATCGCAATAATACTGCGGGCGATGACGCGCGATGCGGTGTCAGATGAAATTTCGCTGATCAGTGAACGGTCCAGCTTGATCACATCCAGCGGAATGCGCCGCAGATAACTGATGTTGCTGTAGCCGGTACCAAAGTCATCCAGTGAAATACCGAATCCACGAAGTTTCAGCATCTCAAGCCCCCGCATTGCGGTCGCGCTCTCCAGAATCCGTTCCGTCTCCAGACACTCAATGCCCAGCAGCGAAACCGGGAGCTTCGCCCTGATCATCTGCTCTTCCAGCTCGTCGGCAAAACCGTCACGTGAAAAATCGCTGCTGCTGACGTTAATGGTGATGGGCAACTGAATATAGCTGTTGCGCAGCCGGGAGAGCCGGGCGATTGCGTGCTCTGTCACCCAGGTGGTCAGTTCACTGAGCAGCTCGGTTTGCACGGCAAAGGGTAAAAACTGTGCAGGAGACAGTTCGCCGCGCTGCGGATGCTGCCAGCGGATCAGGGCCTCCAGGCCAATTGGCTTGCCGCTGTGCAGACAGATTTTAGGCTGATACGCCAGCCATAACCCCTTATCCTGGCGTATCGCGATGGCCAGGTCATGCATCAGGGTGAAGTCCTGCGTATGGCGCGTATCAGTGGCCTCGCTGAAAGGCATCGAGGCGACGTCGCGTGTGATGGCCTCGTGCAGCGCGCTGACCGCACGCCGCAGGATCTCCTGGGCAGGCATCTCCCCGGTATTGAAACTCGCCTCACCGGTGTGGGTCATCAGTGCAACCGACAGCCCATCGCCGAGATCCGCGCTGATCCCGGCCAGCTTGTTTGCCACCCAGTTGGCAGTGAGTCTGCTCTCCTGACGTGTCAGCAGGGCAAAGCGCCCGGTGGCTACGGTGTAGAGCATCTCTCCTGGCGCAGGCCTCAGGCGCAGCGGCAGCAGTGTCGCCACATCTTTCAACAGGCTTTCAACTGGTCCCATGCCCATTGAGCGCGCAAGCTCGTAGGCGCGCGGCATATCGATACAGTCAATCAGCACCAGCCGCCGTGGCGTGGTGTCACCGGAGGCGGCAAGAAACTGCAGGTCGCGAATCAGACGCTGGCGGTTGGGCAGACCGGTTACCGGGTCGGCAAAGCCAGCCGAGTACCAGGCCTCAAGAAATGACATCACCAGTGCCGCCAGCATCTTCAGCATGGCGACCTGATCCGCATTAAAGGGATGAGGCGCGGTGTCAGTCACGCACAGCGTACCCAGTATCAGACCTGTGCTGCTTTTAAGCGGTACGCCGGCATAAAAGCGAATAAAAGGCGCGCCAACAATCAGCGGATGCTCAGCAAAGCGGGTATCCAGCAACGTATCGGGTACTACCACGGTGCTGTCACTGTCCACTGCATGCCGGCAGAGCGAGTCCTGCCGGGAGGATTGAGTGAGTGTGAAATTTTGCGCAGCCTTAACATGCTGCATCTCATCATCCAGTACGGAGATAAAGCTGCCGGGTATACCGAGTGCCTGGCTGGCCAGTCGGACGAACTGTCGCAACACATCGTCACGACTTTCGTCGTTACTGCGCAGCGCGTGCAGGGTTCGCGTACGGCAATCGTCGCCGTCGCTGAGACTCATAAGCATGGATTCCTCCGCACCGGCTGATTACGGCGCGAAATTAAACAGAAAAATTGAAGGGTATGATGTCATGACTACAGGCAAATTCTGCAAAAAGAAAGAGTCATGACCATTTATTTTTTATCACACTGCACGGCATTGCTGGTCAGAATAGCAAATCACTTTTCTTTAACGAAATATTTTAGTAATCACGATTCTATTATTTTGTCGTTAAAAACTTTTAATTTCTTAAATATCCTGCCAGTATACAGAGTATAAACATAGTGCACTATATAATAACGCACTAAAGTAGATGACATAACTTATTTTTTATTTAATTTTAACTACACCAATGACAACATCGGGGAAACCTCATGAATTCACTCAGGCATTTCACTATCCGCCGCGTTGTGCTGTGGATGATGATCGTCTCACTGGGCATCGTCGTGCTGGCCGGTGGCTACAGCAGCCTGGTCGTGCGCGATATCTTTCGTCAAACCGATCGTTCAGCCGTTCTGACGCAGCAGCTGAGCTTTCTGGCGCACAGCGCTATCGTCATGCAGAGCGGTACGCCAGCCGATAAAAACGCGCTCGTCGCCTCAACCCCGGCCGATGCTGACTGGGATAACGTCCGCGCGGCACTCACGACAACTCCCTCAGAATACGCAAAGGTTGCCCGTGCGCAGCTGGACAAGGTGACGCAGCAGCTGGCCGGGAATCAGGCCCCGCTGAAGGCTGACCGGCATCGGCTTGAGGGCGTCTTGCTGGCAGCACTGCTGGCGGCAGTGGCGTTGCTGCTGTTTTGCGACCGCTATCTGGTCGTTCATCTGGTGCGTCCGGTGGGTAAAATTCGCGGTCATTTAAAAATTATTGCCGATGGCGATCTGACGCGCGAGCCGGAAGATCTGGGGCGCAACTGTGTCGGGCAACTGGTGCCGCTGGTCAAAGAGATGCAGCACAGTCTGTTGCAGACGGTCAGCGCTATCCGTGACAACGCAGCCATTCTTCATCGTGAAGCGGGGGACATTGCTGCGGGTAACGCCGATCTCTCCGACCGGACATCCACTCAGGCTGCTGCGCTGGAGCAGACCGCAGCCAGTATGGAGGAGATTACCGTCACCGTGCGTCACAATGCAGAGAATGCCCGTGAGGCACGTGAACTGGCTGCCAGCACCACGGATACGACTCAGCAGGGCGTGGAACTGGTTCAGTTGGTATCGGCAGCCATCACCAGCATCGCTCAGGGATCAGAAAAAATCCGGCAGTTCACCACCACTATTAATGGTATTGCGTTTCAGACCAACATTCTGGCGTTAAACGCCGCTGTAGAAGCTGCCCGTGCGGGTGAACAGGGCCGCGGCTTCGCGGTAGTCGCCAGTGAGGTACGTTCACTGGCACAGCGAAGTGCTGCTGCCTCTAAAGAGATCGAAGAGCTTATTGCCGATACCGTGGCACGCGTTGACGATGGCCGGCGGGCGGCTGAGAGCGCAGGAACCACCATGGAGGCCGTGCTGCACGGCGTCGGCGGCGTGAATGAACTGATCGGACAGATTGCGCTGGCTTCGGATGAACAGAGTAAAGGGATTGCCCAGGTCACGGTCGCCGTTGCAGAACTTGACCGCGTAACGCAGCAGAATGCGACGCTGGTTCAGCAGGTTTCGGCGACAGCAGACAGTCTCAGTGGACAGACTGAAACGCTGGGCAGCGTGATTACGCGCTTTACCCTGCCGCATCACCCTCTTGCCGTAGAGCCTAAACGCGTCACGCCTGATGAAAAAGGCGGCTGGGCAACGTTTGCGCGGGCATAGCCTGAACGTATTTTTTCTGAACTGTAGATAATGTCTGTCCGGCACGGAATAACGATTAATATTCACTCTTTTTAAAAGAGGGATGAAACGGTCATTTTTTGTGACTGTGATTGACGTTGATCATCATTCGATCAACGCCACCATTCAGAATGGCAATTACTATTCTCAGCGGTGCAAAAATTATCCGGGCAGCGATTTAAATATAATTCAGGTTATTTTCTCTGTTTTTACTGGTGCGTTACGCTTTCCTGATAAGTGTAAAACGCCGGGCTGTTAAAACTTAACTCAAATTTATGTTTTGGCCGCAGGCGTGTACTTCCGCCCGGCCATCTCGCCGGGGCACCGTATGCGGAGCGTTTATATGGGAAATCAGATTTTACAGCGGCCTGTCGCCGTCCAGCACAACGTGCGTGAGCTGCGCCTTGCGGCCGGTCTCTCTCAGGAGATTGCAGCCGAGCGTTTCGATCTTAGCCAGCGTGTCTGGCAGACGAAAGAAGCATCGAAAAATCCTGCGCTGCTCAGTCAGGGAGAGTATGAACTGCTGATGCTGCTCGCCGGAGAGCATCCGCACTATCAACTGGTACCAAAGCTGAAAAAGTAAGGCGTTCATCCTCTGTTTTCTCTTAAGTAAAGTCATGTCGGGCCGATATAGAGAGCTAAGCGAGGCGCATTACCGCCTGTCTGATATGCTCTGGCCAGATAATCCTGGGCGGTCCGCCGTACTCTCTCTGGCAGGCATAACGTGTTAACTGATGCCTCGCTGTCTGCGGTGTCAGCTTTATCGGACTCAGCGCGGCAACCTGTTGCTGCCGGGTTTACTGACGGGCCTTTCTTCCGGCAACGGATCGGCAGCGAACTCTGCGCGTTCTGTCTGATTGAACGTGTCCTCTTTATGCTGTGTCAGGCCAGCCACAGCAGATAACATCAGAGGAGAGTTACGCTGAAACGTCCAGTTTATCATGATGCCGAGGCGGCTCGCCTCGACGCACTTAAGCAGTATCATCTGATGGATTCACCGCCGACCGATGCGCTGGATCGCCTCACTACGCTTGCCGCGCGGCTGTTTCGGGTGCCGGTCGCTTTTGTCTCGCTTATCGACGAAAAGCGGCAGTTCTTCGCCTCCCGGTACGGTTTAAATATTTCAGGTACGGCACGCAACGTCGCCTTCTGCCACCATACGCTGGCGCAGGGCGATATCCTCTGCGTGCCCGATACGCTGAAAGATCCGCGCTTCCGCGACAGTCCGCTGGTTCACGGCTACCCCTTTATCCGCTTTTACGCGGGGATCCCGCTTTCGACCCCGGATGGGCATCATATTGGCACGGTCTGCCTGACCGACAGCCATCCTCGTGAGCCGTTAACTGCAGAGGATCGAAAGCATCTGAACGATATTGCTGCACTGGTGATGGATCGCATGGAGATGCATCGTCTGGAGTTATTGCGCTACACCAGCCAGCAGCGACTCGAGGCGATCTCATCCACTTCGCCTGACGCCATTGTCTGCACCGACCTTCGGCGTGGCATAACCTTCTGGAACCCGGCCGCCACCGCGCTGTTCGGCTACAGCGCAGAGGAGATGCGCGGCCAGTATATCAGCGAGCTGATCCCTGCTCGCTGCCAGGCTGACTACCGTAATGAACTGGTCCGGATTACCTCTGACGAAGCGGCTATCTCGCACCCTCGCTCTTTGCAGATATGGGGTGTCACGCGTGAAGGTCGTGAATTTCCGGCAGAGGTCTCTTTTTCGGGCTGGCGTGAAGAGGGCGAACGGCTGGTGGGCATGATCATCCGCGATGTCACGGCCCGCTATGAGAGTGAGGCGCGGCTCTGTGAGCTGGCCTCACTGGATATGCTGACACGTCTCGCCAGCCGCAGCGCGTTTATGGATCAGGTCGGCCAGCTGACCAGGGCGGGCGTCCCCTATACGTTACTGATGACCGATCTCGATGGTTTTAAAGAGGTTAACGATACGCTGGGGCATGCTGCAGGCGATGCGTTGTTGTGCCACGTTGCCGAACAGATTCGTGCGGTCTGCGCCAGTGCCGTGACGGCTGCGCGCCTGGGTGGTGATGAATTTGTGATCCTGTTAGCAGGCGGCAGCGCAGAGGCGGCGATCACGGCGGAGAAACTGATTGCGGCCGTTCAGACGCCGTTCCGCTATCACGACTCACCGGTGGTGGTCGGTGCCAGCACCGGCATCGCCTCCTATCCGGAGCACGGCAGGGATCCCTCTTCGGTGATGTCCGCCGCAGATCTGGCGCTCTATCGCGCCAAAGCGTCGGGTAAAGGCTGCAGCATGCTGTTTATGCCCGCGTTTCGTGAAGCGGAGCAGCAGCGGCGCCGTTTTGAGCGCGAACTGGAAACGGCGGTGCGGCAGCAGCAGTTCACTCTTTACTATCAGCCCCGCTACGACGTTGAAAGCGGAAAGCTTATTGGCTGCGAGACGCTGGTGCGCTGGCAGCATCCGACGCGCGGGCTGCTGTTGCCGGCTGAATTTATCGGCATGCTGGTTAAAAGTCCGCTTTCAGTCACGCTGGGTGAATGGATCATCCGCAGTGCTCTGGCACAGGTCCGGCAGTGGCAGGTTCGCTCTCCTCAGCTTCGAGTCAGCATTAACCTGTTTCCGCGCCAGCTGGCAGGGAACAGCCTGGAGACGGTGATACGTGAAAGTGCTGGAGGCGATGCCGGTTTTGTTGAGCTGGAAGTGGATGAGCCACTGCTGGCCGTGCTGATGCAGGATATGCCGGTCCAGGTTGACGCCGTACGCCGAACGGGAGCCTCGTTCGTTATCGATCATTACGGGCGTACGCTGGGGGCGATTAACCTGCTGCGCTATAGCGTTGTGACGGGTTTTAAAATCGATAAGTCGATGACGCACGAGCTGGGTTCCAGCATGCGGGTGCGTATGATGTTCCGGGCCATTACCGCGCTCGGCAAAAGCCTGGGGATTCGGGTGGCCGCCGAAGGGGTGGAAGATAAAGAGCAGATCGCTTTTGTTACGGCCGCCGGATGCGACATTATGCAGGGCAATGGCCTGTGCCAGCCACTGACGCCGGCGGACTTTGAGGCGATGCTGTGCGGAGAGGAGCACTGTGCGCCCGCTATCGCCAGCGGTTATGACGTTACGCCACGCTAATCGGTCTGATTGTGGCGAACGGAGCGGAGGATGCCCGACGCTGATAGTCTGCGCCTCAGGGTGAGTGTGCGGGCTGGTATTCCTGTTTCAGCAAGCCGAAGATCCAGTCATCCTGCCACTGGCCGTTGAGGAAGAAGTTCTGCCGCAACGTCCCCTCCTGCACAAAGCCCGCTGAAATCAGGGTCCGGCGTGAGGCCGCATTGCCTGCCGTCACCGTCGCGATCAGTTTGCGGTATTCCTGTTGCTCAAAGCAGAAGGTGATAATGGCATGCAGAGACTCGCTGCCGTAGCCTTTGCCCTGCGCATCTGCGGCCAGAATAAAGCCAAACTCCGCAATACCCTCTCCACGATCGATAAACCCGCAAAAGCCAGCCGGAGCACCGGATGTTTTTTCTCCGATAACCAGACAGAGCCAGTGCCTGCAGCCCTTGTACCAGGCGGGCAGGCGGACATCAAATGAGTGGGTTCTGATCTCTTCAGCGCTGCGCGGATCGCTGATGTACTGCATCACCGATCTATCCTGACTGACTGCCAGATAGAAGGGCCAGTCTTCCTGCCGAAGTGGCCGATAAGTCAGGCGCGGCGAGGTGACTTTCAGCGGTATTTCAGCCGGTACTTTAGCAGACTCTTCAGTTGTCATCGTGCAACTCCCTGCGGATCGGATCTCTGTGGCGATGGCGCAAAAATAACACAGAGTGGCTGACTGGCGGGACGCGCTTTTGCCGCTCTGCGAGGTATCCCGCAATCCCGACGCTATCTCAACAGCTCCTGCTCTCGTGCATTGTCCAGCTCCCGCTTGCCACATTTGCTCTTATCGCTGCGCTGTCAGGCCTTCTGTCCACTTCATTGCTACGCTTTTAGCCAGATGGCTGAAAATTGATCCTGATGAGAGTAATCCCCATGGAATTGAAAACGTTTGAAACTGGAGCCTGGGCTGCGCTGCAGGAATCTGCAACCGATCCACAGGGTGGATTTCGTTATCTGATGCTCTGTACGGTCAATGCTCTGCTACAACCTCAGGCGCGCACCGTGGTTCTGCGCAAGTGTGCCGATGACCGCAGGATGCTGACATTTCATACGGATGTTCGCAGCCCGAAGTGGCAGGAGATGGCGGCGAATCCGCAGGTCACCGTGCTGGGATATTGCCATCAGCGTCGCCTGCAGTTACGGCTGGCAGGGCGGGTTGCGTGTTATGCGGCGGGAAGTGATGTTGCCCGGGCAGCCTGGCGTGCGTTACCGCAGCACACGCGGCAGACTTACACCGGCGGACCTCCGGGGGAAGCACGGGCAACGGCTGATGAGACGCCTGACGCGGCAGCAACGGAAACCGGGGAATCCCGCTTTGGCGTGGTGATTTTGCAGGCCAGTGTGCTGGACGCCTATCAGCTTCAGCGAAACGAAAATCAGCGCGCCCTGTTTCGCTATTCGGCTAATGGCGAACTGCAGGAAAGCGAATGGCTTAACCCCTGACCCGATATGCCTGATTCACTTCGGGTCGGGTTAACGCCTGATTGATCCTCTTTCCGCACGCGATAAAAGAGATTTCACTGTCTGCCGCTTCGTTAGCTGTTTTTTATCTGCCGCACCGCTTAATCGATTTTAGCACCACGTTATCTTCATATAATGGCTTTTTTCTGCTTTTTCCTATCTTTTGTCATTGTTTGTGCCAGGCTTTAACTAACCGAAAAGCAGTGACTTATGCTCAAGGTAAAGAAAAGTACAAATGATCGCTCTGTATTACAGGCAGGTTAAACATGAACAATCAACCTCCTGAAAAACCAGGGTCAGAGGGTAGCGACCAGGTGCTAAGCCTGGCGGAGGAAACCGTTGAGGTCTCGAAACAGCGGGTCATCGACGGTCATGTCAGGGTTACCCGACAGGTCACTGAGCATCAGCAGAAGATTGCGCTGATGCTCCGGCACCAGACGGCGGAAATAGAACGCATTCCTAAATCGGAACGGCTGGCTGAGATGCCGGAGATCCGTGAAGAAAATGGCGTTCTGATCATTCCTGTCGTTGAAGAGGAAATTGAGATAGTTCGTCATCTGGTGCTGAAAGAGGAGTGGCATATCCGCAAAGTTGTCAGTGAGGAAGCGACAGAACAGGTCGTCTCCCTGCGCAAACAGCACGCTCACCTGACCCGAACACCCTATTCAGAGCCGTCCGAATCCATCACCGAGGAACACAACATGGCGCGTGAAACAATCGTAACAATGTTCAGCAATATCTCACTGGCAGAGGGTGCAAAGCGTAACCTGATCAAGGCCGGGTTCCTGGATGATGACATTGATATCATCTCCGGTGATCGTTTGCGTACCGAAGGTCAGGAGGCCCGTCACCCTGGCTTCTGGCAACGCCTGTTCGGCAATACGCTGGAGGAGGATCAGGCCGAAGTGTATGAAGACGCGATGCGAACCGGCGGAGTAGTGCTGTCGCTGCGGGCCGATGAAGATGAGTTACCTCGCGCCCTGGGCATCCTTGATGCACATGAAGAACTTACCGAGCGCAGTGCGGCGCTGCCCGATGATTACGCGCCCGGTTACGCGACCAGTGATGGTCTGACTGCACCTGCCAGTGGAACGCTTCAGGATAATGCCGCCGTCGATCCGCTCTCTACCGATCCTGCCCATCGTGGCGCTGCCCGTACTGCCCTGACCGGTGACGAAAGTGACGAGGATGTACTGCGTCTGGCCGAGGAGCGACTGGAAGTGGGTAAACGTCTGGTCAGTGAAGGTTCAACCCGCGTTCGTCGCTACACTGTCACCGATCAGGTCTCAGAAAATGTCTCGCTGCATGAGCAGCACGCCGCAATCTTCCGTCGTCCGGTGAATGAATCAGGTTCACCCACTCATGTTGACTGGTCTGAAAAAACTGTCGAAGTGGAAGAGACGCATGAGCAGCCCGTGATTAATAAGACCGCGGAGATCATTGAAGAGGTGGTGTTACGCAAAGAGACAAGCGATCGGGTTGAAACTATCAACGATTCGGTACGCCGTCAGGAAGTGGATATTGACCATGCCAGTACAGATCCTCTCGGCGCAGATCGGCTGACCGGGAATCGTACTGTGGCCGATCCGTTGCTTGAAAGCACACGTCAGGCCCGCGCTGACCACGACACCCGTTCGGTAACGCCAGGCAGCGAGCCAGCGCATAAAGAGGGTTTTGCTGAGAAAGCTGGTGATAAAATCGCAGAAGCGAAAGAGAAAGTCGAAGACAAGTTTAAAAAGCCGTAATGCCGGAGCGGTTATTGTCGCCTTCTATGCCTGAAAACCCGTCGCAGACGGGTTTTTTTCATAAATCACACTGAAATTCTGTAGGCAATTTAATGGCATCACTTAGACCTGACACCCGTTGACGGAGAATGGCCACATTGAAAGTTGTATAGAGCTCTCGTCTTAAGTGTGTGTACGTTATTCGTGACCTGCCCCTAGTATTAGATACAACGATCAGTTAGTAATGTCGGTTTGTTCACCTTCTGATTTTCCATTTCTCCAGCCTGCTGCAAATTCAGACGGCGTCTGGTAATTCAGCGATGAATGAGGTCTGGACTCGTTATAGTCCTGCCGCCAGTCATTAATGATTTTCCGGGCATGAACAATATCGCTGAACCAGTGTTCATTCAGGCATTCATCGCGAAAGCGTCCGTTAAAACTCTCAATAAATCCGTTCTGTGTCGGTTTACCGGGCTGAATAAGCCGCAGCTCCACGCAATGCTCAAAGGCCCATTGGTCAAGTGCTCTACAGTTAAACTCCGGCCCCTGGTCAGTTCTTATCGTAGCCGGATATCCGCGAAACAGCGCAATACTGTCCAGAATATGCGTGACCTGCACGCCTGAAATCCCAAAGGCAACAGTGACAGTCAGGCATTCCTTTGTGAAGTCATCGACGCAGTTAAGGCACTTGATCCTGCGACCGGTGGCCAGTTCATCCATGACGAAATCTATTGACCAGGTCAGATTGGGCGCATCCGGGCGAAGCAGCGGAAGCCGCTCAGTCGCCAGACCCTTACGACGTCGTCTGCGCTTCACACTCAGGCCGTTAAGGTGATAAATGCGGTATACCCGCTTGTGGTTGACGTGAAGGCCCTCACGACGCAATAACTGCCAGATCCGCCGGTAACCAAAGCGACGGCGTTCAGGTGCCAGCTCTGTGATGCGTAGAGATAGCTGCGCGTCAGCAGCCGGACGCTGAGCTGAATAACGGCAGGTTGAAAGAGACAGACCTGCCAGCTTGCAGGCACGACGTTGCGACAGACCCGTTGCATCACATATGACTTCCACGGCTTCCCGCTTCTGGTCTGTCGTCAGAACTTTCGACCCAAAGCCACCTGAAGCGCCTCCTTATCCAGCATGGCTTCGGCGAGCAGCTTCTTAAGGCGGACGTTCTCCTCTTCAAGTAACTTAAGCCGCTTTACCTCAGGGACTTCCATGCCGCCAAACTTCTTGCGCCAGGTGTAGAAAGTAGCGTCTGAAATAGCATACTTACGGCAGAGTTCCCGTGCAGAAACCCCGGCTTCGGCCTCGCGGAGGATACTGATGATCTGTTCGTAGGAAAACGCTTCTTCATGGGGATGCCCTCATGTGGCTTATGAAGACATTACTAACATCGGGGTGTACTAATCAACGGGGAGCAGGTCATATCAGTCATAGCACCATCGCCTGGCACGGGCTGACTCGATTACCATCCCGATAGTAAGAGGGATGGCCTCGCGCGGGTTTTTTGGATAGTAGAGGCTGAAAGTCACCAGATCAGAATCCATTCCAAACGCATCGAAGACGTTCTGAAGGCATTCCGCAGCGTCCTCCGGGTCAAGCTTCATGTCCTGATTAAGCGACATCTCTGGCGTGAGTGTTTTTTTCCGGAACGTAAGCAGCGATCGGCCGTTCCACGGCTCAATGAGTGCCATTACGCGTGCCTGTGTGTCATCTACCATAACTTATCCTCCCCGCGAGCGATGGCATTGTACAGTCTGACCGAATTGAAACTGATATCGGCAACGTCTCTTGCCAGAATCACCCAGCCCACGACGGGTATCGCCCGACCAACAAAGGTGCTGAGCTTATGCGTAAAAAGGATACGCGCGGTCCGGGGCGGGTATCCCCCTACGATGGTGGGGAGCTGTATGCCGAAAGGAAACTTGGCGTTAGGGAATACTCTGCGTGCTGCCCGTGAGGCATAGGAGGTACCTTTGAGAGCATCGCGCGGTTTGGTGCGGGTAGTCAGGACATTACGTCCAGACAGGATGGCCACGATCGCTCCGAAGTCATCAATGCCCAGCTGTTCAGCGACTTCTTCACAGAAAATCATGAAAAAGAGCTCACCAGCGGTGAGGTTCGGTCTACCTGCGTAGAAATAGGTGTTATTGAGTTCTTCAGTCGTATCCACTGCCAGCTCCCACAAGTTCACTTCATTCATCATCCTGATGCTTTTTAAACAATACCTCGCGCGTTCATGCTTGACAACCTGACGGTCTGGGACAGGATAATAAAAAACGGTAATTTCACCTCATCTCCCTACAGGCACTCGCGGCATCATTTCAGAAATGGGCATGGTTTCGCTATCCTTATGTCTTAAATGATTTTTTATGCCGTCAGCGCGCTGAATAACGGGAGCGGGGCGTCATCAGGCACTCTGGGGTGCATACCTGGCCATAGAGAGATAAAGGTTATAGAAAGGTTCCTGGGGTATTAAACATTTCCCATTGTCTATATCCATACCTTACATAGACCTGCATTTATCGATACCACAGGAATCTACATTAGAGTCACATAAGCGATTTGCTAGTGACGGCTTTGCCTTATTTAAGTTTGCTCCAGGGTTTTCTTAAGAGATAAGAAGGCTTCCTGTACATGCTGCTTACCAGTCTGTGCTGCCACGAAGCGATGAACCCCCCTCGCGTTGTGCAGACCGCGATCCCTGACTACCCTTGCTGTTGTTTCTATTCCCAAAGCGGGCCGGATAGCCTGAACGCCGGATTAGCAT
>Ga0213829_1002258_pt1 | contig 12782 bp, 9 predicted proteins | sample MC6MC0896MG_FD_180665 | JGI IMG/M metagenome (GOLD analysis project Ga0213829, IMG submission 180665) | Enriched soil aggregate microbial communities from Iowa State University, Ames, United States - MC6-MC0896-MG | ecosystem: Environmental > Terrestrial > Soil > Unclassified | place: USA: Iowa...
TCAGCGCCACCGCCATCACCAGGCAGGTGAAAAAGCTGCCGATCGGCTGCTTGCCCAGGCGGCGCAGGCTGTCGGCCATGCTGGCACGGTGGCTTTCCAGCCAGGCATGCAGCAGTGTGCGGAAATCCGGGCCGTCATCGTCCTCGCCGCGCTTTTTCTTCTCCGGTTGCGGGTCGGCCGGCTTTGGCGCAACCCGCTCGGAAACCTTCGGCGTACGTATAGTGCTCATTGCCCGGCCTCCCCATCGCCGATCAAGCGGCCGCGCTGCAAGGTCAGCATGCGGTGGCGCATGCGCGCAATCAGTGCCAGGTCATGGCTGGCGATCAATACCGTGGTGCCCAGGCGGTTGATGTCCTCGAACACGCCCATGATCTCTGCTGCCAGGCGCGGGTCGAGGTTACCGGTGGGTTCGTCGGCCAGCAGCAGGGCCGGCTGGTGCACGATGGCGCGGGCGATACCCACCCGCTGCTGCTGCCCGGTGGACAGGTCGGCCGGGAACAGTTCGCCCTTGTCGGACAGCGACACACGCTCCAGCGCCGAATCCACGCGCTTGGCGATCTCGGCCTTGGACAAGCCGAGAATCTGCAGTGGCAAGGCGATGTTGTTGAACACCGTGCGGTCGAACAACAGCTGGTGGTTCTGGAACACCACGCCGATCTGCCGACGCAGGAACGGGATCTGCGCGTTGCTGATCTGGCCCAGGTCCTGACCGGCCAGCATGAGCTTGCCGCTGGTCGGGCGTTCCATGGCCAGCAACAAGCGCAGCAAGGTGCTCTTGCCGGCGCCCGAATGGCCGGTGACGAACAGGAATTCGCCCCGGCGCGCCCGGAAACTCAGCTCATGCAAACCCACATGACCATTGGGATAGCGCTTGGCAACCTGTTCGAATCGGATCATGGTCAGTCTCGCTCGGCGAACAGAGCCTTGACGAACGGCTCGGCTTCGAAGGTACGCAGGTCGTCGATGCCTTCACCAACACCGATGAAGCGGATCGGGATGTTGAACTGCTTGGCCAGGGCAAAGATCACCCCGCCTTTGGCGGTGCCGTCCAGCTTGGTCAGGGCCAGGCCGGTCAGTTCGACACTCTGGTTGAAGTACTTGGCCTGGCTGATGGCGTTCTGGCCGGTGCCGGCGTCGAGTACCAGCAGCACCTCGTGTGGCGCATCGGCGTCGAGCTTGCCGATCACCCGACGGACCTTCTTCAGCTCTTCCATCAAGTTGTCTTTGGTGTGCAGGCGGCCGGCAGTGTCGGCGATCAGCACGTCGGCGCCACGGGCCTTGGCGGCCTGCACGGCGTCGAAGATCACCGACGCGGAGTCGGCGCCGGTGTGCTGGGCGATCACCGGAATCTGGTTACGCTCGCCCCACACCTGCAGCTGCTCGACCGCGGCGGCACGGAAGGTGTCACCGGCAGCCAGCATGACTTTCTTGCCTTCCAGCTGCAGCTTTTTCGCCAGCTTGCCGATGGTGGTGGTCTTGCCGGCGCCGTTCACGCCAACCACCAGGATCACATAGGGCTTGTTCTGCGCCTGCACTTTCAGCGGTTGCTCGACCGGGCGCAGCAGCGCGGCCAGTTCTTCCTGCAGCGACTTGTAAAGCGCGTCGGCGTCGGCCAGCTGCTTGCGGGCAACCTTTTGGGTCAGGTTCTGGACGATGGCCGAGGTGGCTTCCACACCGACGTCGGCGGTCAGCAGGCGCGTCTCGATTTCGTCGAGCAGGTCGTCGTCGATGACCTTCTTGCCGAGGAACAGGCTGGCCATGCCCTCGCCGATACTGGCGCTGGTCTTCGAGAGGCCCTGCTTGAGGCGGGCGAAGAAGCCGGGTTTGGCTTGTTCGGTAACGGTTGCGACGGCTGCGGGAGCTGGCTCGGGCTCTGGTGCGACGGGCTCTGCCACCTGACGCTCGGGGATCGCTGGGGGGGCCTTTGGCTCCAGGTCTGGGACGAGAGCGACAGGTTCCTCGGCAACGGGCAGGACCAGGTTGCTGACAGGGGGTTCAACGGCTTGAGCAGCTACCGGCGCAGGGGTTTCGACCTGCGGAGCCGCAGGCTGCGCATTCGCGGGCACGCCCGCTCCCACAGGGGCCGGGGCAGGCTGAAGGGTCGGGACAACCTCTGCAGCCGGCGCAGGCTCGGGGGCCGGGACTGGGGCGGGTGCAGGCTCGAAGACCGGGGCGGCCACTGGGGTGGGCGCGGGCTCAAGGACCGGGGTAACCACTGGGGCAGTTGCCGGCTCGGCGGCCCGAGGCGCCTCGGTTGCAGGTACGGGGGTTTCTGCAACCACCGGCTCGACCGGAGCAGCTTCAGGGCGCTCGACGGCGGGCTGCGGCGCTACAGGCTCTGCAGCCTGCGGCTCTGGGGCTTGTGGCTGTTCGGCGACAGGTTGCTGCGGCTTCTTGCGAAACCAGCTGAACAGGCCTTTCTTCTCGCCAGCCTCGGCCGGCGCTTTCTTGTCGTCGTTGGAACCAAACATGGAGGACGGCTATCTCAGGGTAGCGATGAGCCAGCAATGGCACATCGGGAATTCTCTCTACGCAGAACAGACTATCTTGAAGCCGGCTGGTTCATGCGCAACGTTTTGTCTTAGTGTCCTGTGGGCCAGAACGGCGACAGGCATGGTCGCCAGGCAACCGGATCAGTATCCTAGCACCTCCTGGCCCGCCGACGCTAAACCCAGCGGGCCGCCGAACAGGTTAAACACCTTATGAATGCTCTAGCCCGCCGCGCCGCTGGCCTGTTGCTCGGCACGCTCTGCCTGCCGCTCGCGGCTTTCGCCGCCGATGTGCAACCCACCCACGAATTCATCCTCGACAATGGCCTGAAGGTGGTCGTGCGCGAAGACCATCGCGCCCCGGTGGTGGTCTCGCAGATCTGGTACAAGGTCGGCTCCAGCTACGAAACCCCGGGCCAGACCGGTTTGTCCCATGCGCTGGAACACATGATGTTCAAGGGCAGCGCCAAGGTCGGCCCCGGCGAAGCTTCGCGCATCCTGCGTGACTTGGGTGCCGAAGAAAACGCCTTCACCAGCGACGACTACACCGCCTATTACCAGGTGCTGGCCCGCGACCGCCTGCCGGTCGCCCTGGAGCTGGAGGCCGACCGCCTGGCCAGCCTGCGCCTGCCGGCCGACGAGTTCAGCCGCGAAATCGAGGTAATCAAGGAAGAACGCCGCCTGCGCACCGACGATCAGCCCAACTCCAAGGCGTTCGAGCTATTCCGCGCCATGGCCTACCCGGCCAGCGGCTACCACACGCCGACCATCGGCTGGATGGCGGACCTGGAGCGCATGAAGGTCGAAGAACTGCGCCACTGGTACGAGTCCTGGTACGCCCCCAACAATGCCACCCTGGTGGTGGTCGGCGATGTCACCGCCGACGAGGTCAAGGGCCTGGCACAGAAGTATTTCGGCAGCATTCCAAAGCGCGCCGTACCGCCGGCCAAGCTGCCACTGGAGCTGGCCGAGCCTGGCCAGCGCCAGCTGACCCTGCACGTACGCACCCAGCTGCCCAGCCTGATCTATGGCTTCAACGTGCCCGGCCTGCCCACCGCCAAGGACCCGCGCACCGTGCATGCCCTGCGCCTGATCTCGGCACTGCTCGACGGCGGCTACAGCGCCCGCATGCCGGCACGCCTGGAGCGTGGCCAGGAGTTGGTGGCCGGCGCCTCGTCCAGCTACAACGCCTTCACCCGCGGCGACAGCCTGTTCCTGATCTCGGCCACGCCGAATGTGCAAAAGCAGAAAACCCTCGACGATGTCGAGAAAGGCATCTGGCAGTTGCTTGAAGAACTCAAGACCACCCCGCCCAGTGCCGAAGAGCTCGAACGCGTGCGCGCCCAGGTCATTGCCGGCCTGGTGTACGACCGCGACTCCATCAGCAGCCAGGCCACCACCATCGGCCAGCTGGAAACCGTCGGCCTGTCCTGGAAACTGATCGACAGCGAGCTGGACGAGCTCAAGCGTGTCACCCCGCAGGACATCCAGAACGCCGCGCGCACCTATTTCACCCGTGAACGCCTGAGCGTTGCCCATGTACTGCCCGAGGAGTCCGCTCATGAGTGATCGTCGCGCACCGCGCCCAACCCTGCTGGCCACGGGCATCCGCGCCCTGGCACTGGCGGCAGTGCTGGCCGCCCCGGCCATGGCCGACAACGCCGCCAAGGCGGACACCAGCGCCGCCCGCCCGGCCAACACCTTGCAGTCGCTGGCCGAGCTGGATGGCAAGGCACCCAGCCGGCGCCAGCTGAACATCCAGCACTGGAGCACCGCTGAAGGCGCCCGTGTGCTGTTCGTGGAAGCCCGTGAACTGCCGATGTTCGACCTGCGCGTCACCTTTGCCGCCGGCAGCAGCCAGGACGCCGGAACACCTGGTTTGGCGGCGCTGACCAACGCCATGCTCAACGAGGGTGTGGCCGGCAAGGACGTCACCGCCATCGCCGAAGGTTTCGAAGGCCTGGGCGCAGACTTTGGCAACGGCTCCTACCGTGACATGGCCGTGGCGTCGCTGCGCAGCCTAAGCATCAAGGACAAGCGCGAACCTGCGCTCAAGCTGTTCACCGAAGTGGCCGGCAAGCCGACCTTCCCCGAGGACGCCCTCAAGCGCATCAAGAACCAGATGCTGGCCGGCTTCGAATACGAGAAGCAGAACCCCGGCAAGATCGCGGGCAAAGCGCTGTTCGGCAACCTCTATGGCGACCACCCCTACGCCCACCCAAGCGATGGCACCGCAGAGACCATCAACGGCATTACCCTGGCACAACTGCGCGCCTTCCACGCCAAGGCTTATACCGGCGGCAACGCAGTAATCGCCCTGGTCGGCGACCTCAGCCGTGCCGAGGCCGAAGCCATTGCCGCCCAGGTTTCGGCGGGCCTGCCCAAAGGCCCGGCGCTTGCCGCGCCAGCCCAGCCCAGCGAAGCCAAGGCCGGCCTGACCCACATCGACTTCCCGTCCAAACAGACTCACCTCATGCTGGCTGAGCTTGGTATCGACCGCCAGGACCCGGATTGGCCAGCCTTGTCGCTGGGTAACCAGATCCTCGGTGGTGGCGCCTTCGGTACCCGGCTGATGAGCGAAGTGCGTGAAAAGCGTGGCCTGACCTACGGCGTGTACTCGGTGTTCAGCCCCATGCAGGTGCGCGGCCCGTTCATGATCAACCTGCAGACCCGTGCCGAGCTCAGTGAAGGCACGCTCAAGCTGGTGCAGGAAATTCTTGCCTACTACCTCAAGACAGGCCCCACCCAGCAAGAGCTGGACGACGCCAAGCGCGAACTGGCCGGCAGCTTCCCGCTGTCCAATGCCAGCAACGCCAGCATCGTCGGCCAGTTGGGCGCAATCGGCTTCTACAATCTGCCGCTGACCTGGCTGGAGGACTTCATGCAGCAGTCCCAGGCCCTCACCGTCGAGCAGGTCAAGGCGGCCATGAACAAACACCTGTCAGCCGATAAACTGGTGATCGTCACCGTAGGCCCGAAAGTGCCACAAAAACCGCTGCCAGCACCCACTGACAAGCCCTCCGAGCAAGCGCTCGGGGTACCGGAGCACTAATGCCAAGATCCACCCCTCCCGCCCGCCCGCAATCGGGCCAAAGCAAGGGCCAGGGCCACCTGCGCATCATCGCCGGCGAGTGGCGTAGCCGCCGCCTGGCGGTACCGGAAGGCGAAGGCCTGCGGCCAACGCCTGACCGCGTGCGCGAAACCCTGTTCAACTGGCTGGCGCCGCACATCGAGGGTGCCCGCGTTCTGGATGCCTTCACCGGCAGCGGTGCCCTGGTGCTCGAAGCCCTGTCTCGCGGCGCCAAGGATGCCGTGGCACTGGACAGCAACCCGGCGGCGATCGGCAACCTGAAGAACAACCTCGAAATCCTGCGTTGCCCGCGCGGGCAAATCCTGCAAACCGATGCCCTGCGCTACTTGCAAGGCCCGGCCAAGCAACAGTTCGACGTGGTGTTCCTCGACCCGCCGTTCCACCAGGACCTGCTGGCCAACACCTGCAACCTGCTGGAGCAAAACCAGTGGCTGGGCGAACAGGCGCTGATCTACACCGAAAGCGAAGCGGCGCCGTCAACACTGCCGATGCCCGGCAACTGGCGCCTGCACCGCGAGAAGAAAACCGGCCAGGTGCATTACGCGCTCTGGCAGCGAGGATGACCCGGTAAGCCGGGTTTGGCTTACTTAGTTACCGCATTCCCGCCGCCTGCGTGGCTGAAGCTGCTCCTTTGTTTCTTGAAGGAGCACTTCAACCATGACCGACCGCCCCTCCCCGCCCACACCGGCTAGCCGGGTAAGTGCTTTTACCCTCGCCAATGGCTTGCGCGTCTTTCTGCGCGAAGACCACCGCGCCCCGCTGGTCAGCGCACAGCTGTGGTATCACGTGGGTTCCAGCTACGAGCCCGAAGGCCATACCGGCCTTTCGCATGCCCTTGAGCATTTGCTGTTCGAAGGCAGCAGCAAACTGGCTGGGGGGCAATACTCCTCCCTCATGACCCACTTGGGTGGTGAGGCAAATGCATTCACCCTCCCCGATGCCACGGCCTTTCCGCTGACGTTGCCCGCCAGCCGCCTGGAGATCGCCCTGGAAGCCATGGCCGATATCATGGCCAGCGCCACCCTCAGCGATGCACATTTTGCCCGCGAACTGGCGGTTGTCATGGCTGAACGACGCGAAGACGTTGATAACGACCCGTGGTCGCAGGCCCTGGAACATCACCTGCTGCTGGCCTATGACAACCGCGGCTATGGCACGCCCGCGATCGGCTACAAGACTGACCTCGGCCACATGACACCTGCCGCGGCACGCACGTGGTACCGGACCTGGTACCACCCCAACAACGCGACGCTGGCAGTGGCCGGCGACATTACCTTGGCGCAACTGCAAACGCTGGTAACGCGACACTTCGCAGCGATCCCCGCTCATCGCCTGCCGGCCCGGCAAATACCTGTAGAGCCCTCCAGCCTGGTTCGGCGCGTTCAAACCTTGCGCCAGCACGGCCTGCACACGGGCGTGATCATCAGTTTCAACCTACCCAGTCAATGCACCGCCCGGTCTGACTCACAAGCGTATGCACTGCGCCTGCTGCCCCAGATTCTTGCCCAAGGCCAGGCCAGCCTCCTCCAGCGCCTGCTCGTGCTTGATGAACCGGTCCTGCAAGGTGTGTGGTCGGACTATGAACCCTGGCAACGAGGGGACAGCCTGCTGACGTTTTACGCGTTCTGCAGCCCGCAGGTTGCACCCGAGGCGGCGGCAGAACGGCTGCTGATGGAAATCGAAGCGTTCCGACAGTCAGCGCCCAGCAAAGAAGACCTCCAGCGCGCCAAGGCACGGCTTCTGGCGGAGCGATTATTCGACAGGGACGATATCGGCAAGCAGGCAGAAGCCATCGGCAAGCAGGCCGCCTGCGGCCTGGACCCTGTTGCACTGGAGGATGAACGGCAAGCCATCGGAGCCGTGACAGCCGAGCAGGTAGGCCTGGCCGCTTATGACTTCCTGACCGAATCCCGGACCACCATCACCTTTACGCATCACAAGGAAAGCGCTGATGAATGACTCGAATTCATACCCCACTGCAGACAGCCCTGTTCATGGTGGTCTGGTGTCGGCCCAAGGGGTTGATCTGGACCTCTTCGAACCCATTGATACCCACGTCCAGGCGTGGACAACGGATAGCGGCACAGCGGTGAAGTTCGTCGAAGCCCGAGGGCTGCCAATAGTCGATATCGTGCTGCAATTCAGGGCCGGTACAACCCAGGACACCGTACTCCCCGGCCTGGCATCCCTGGCGTTCTACATGCTCGAAGAGGGCAGCCAGCAGCACACCGCCACTCAGCAAGCAGAGCAACTGGAGCGCCTGGGCGCTGTCATGGAAAAGCAGATCCGCCTGGAGCACGCAACCCTGAGCTTGCGAAGCCTGAGCACCGAAGCACTGTTCGAACCGGCACTGGCGCTTTTCATCGACCTTGTGGCACGCCCTGCCTTCACCGCTGACGCGCTAGCCAAGATAAAAAGCCAACTGCTGCGGCACGATGCATCTCGCGAGAAGCACCCTCGCCTGAGAGCGCGTAGCGAAGCTTTTCGTCATATGTTCAGTGGTCATCCATATGGCAACCCATCGGGCAGCACTCCGCAAGGGATAGACCAGGTTACCCCGGAGGATCTGAGGCGCTTCCACCAACGTGCCTACTGCGCCAGTAACCTGGACATCGTAGTAGTGGGGGACCTTTCCCTTGCACAGGCTCAGGCCGTTTCACAACAGATCAGTCAGGCGCTGCCCCAAGGCTGGTCCGCAATCGAGCTGCCGGCCGCTGCTCCAGCAATCGGCACCACGCTCAGCGTCGAACAGCCTGGCGCAAGCAGTGCCGTCCTGATTGCATTACCCATGAGCGTGCCCGCCAATCATCCGCAATATCCGGCCCTGGTGTTGGCGAGTGAAGTATTGGGGTCGGGAATTGCGTCACGCTTGATGAATGAACTGCGGCACCGCCGCGGGTTGACGTATGGCATCTACACTCGGGTAAATGCCTTGAGCGCAGGTGGCCTGTTCAGCGCCGAATGGGATATCGCGCCAGAATACGTCGAAGGCTCTCAAGTACTGGTTGAAACGTTGCTGCGCGAGTTCATCGAACAAGGGCCAACCCAGGCCGAGCTGCAAGTGGCGCGCAAGCAACTGGCAGGGCAACTGCTGCGCGATGTGGCACAGAACAAGCTGCTGGCAGCCTTGCTCACACAAATTACCCATCAACGCCAGCCCGCCGACTTTCTCGACAGCTGCATCGAGCGCCTCGCCAGGCTGACACCGGCAGATGTCCGCGCCGTCATGCAGCGTCAGCTCGATTTGAGCCAGGCGGTACGCGTCAGTGTCGGCCCACCCACCGCGCAACAACCACTGCCGGCCACCGACCAATAGCGCAGGTACTGTGGCGCTTTTTCATGGCACTCTAGGCAAGCACATCATGAGTTGCCCAGCATGCCCAGCCCAAGCGCCACCTTCCGTCCGGCCATCGGCCTGTCCAACCCCCACCTGCAGACGCTGTGGGGCCCCTTGTGGCGCAAGCTGCCTGAGCTGCAGCGCAACCGCGAGCGCCTGTGGCTGGCCGACGGCGATTTCATCGATCTCGACTGGCATGGCCCGCATCAGGCACAGGCGCCACTGGTGCTCGTGCTACATGGGCTGACCGGCTCGTCCCATTCACCCTACGTCAAAGGGTTGCAGCAAGCGCTGCAAAACCGCGGCTGGGCCAGCGTGGCGGTGAACTGGCGTGGTTGCTCAGGCGAACCCAACCTGCTGCCGCGCAGCTACCATTCCGGAGCCAGCGAAGACCTGGCAGAAATTGTCAGCCACCTGCACGCCCAGCGACCGTTGGCGCCGCTGTATGCGGTGGGTTACTCGCTGGGTGGCAATGTGCTGTTGAAATACCTGGGAGAGAGCGGCGTTGCCAGCCAGCTGGAGGCGGCAGTTGCCGTGTCGGTGCCCTTTCGCCTGGACCACTGCGCCGACCGTATCGGCCAGGGCTTTTCCAAGGTGTACCAGGCGCATTTCATGCGCGAGATGCTGGCGTATGTTCAGCTCAAGCAGCGGCACTTCCACGAGCAGGGCGAGCATGAACGGCTGGCGGCGCTGGAGCGCCTGGGGCAACTGACCAACTTGCGCACGTTCTGGGACTTCGACGGCAAAGTCACGGCACCGCTCAATGGCTTTCGCGATGTGCACGACTACTATCGCCGCTCATCGAGCCACTTCTTCCTCGGCCAGAACCGCACCCCGACGCTGATCATCCATTCCAGCGATGACCCGTTCGTGGCCGGCCAGAGCCTGCCTACGGCCCGTGAACTGGCACCCCAGACCCGCTTCGAACTGCACCGCCGCGGTGGCCATGTGGGGTTTGTCGATGGCAGCCTGCGCAACCCGGGGTACTACCTGGAGCGGCGGATTCCGCAGTGGCTGGTCGAAGGCCAGTAAGAACCGCAGTTTTCATTGGCAGTACCGGCCTCATCGCCGGCAAGCCAGCTCCCACAGGGATCGCGCAAGCTTTGGAATGTGAGCAAGGCAATAGCTCCCACAGGTAGGGCACAGCCCTGATGGGCAGTGACATACCTGTGGGAGCTGGCTTGCCGGCGATGAGGCCGGACCTGCTTACTCGCCGGTAGCTACGGCATGCTGCGGGTTGTTGATCCACTCGCTCCACGACCCGGCGTACAGCTTGCCCAGCGGATACCCTGCCAGCGCCATCGCAAACAGGTTATGGCAAGCCGTCACCCCAGACCCGCAGTAAGACACCAATTGCTCCGGTGCCCGCCCGGCCAGCTTTTCGGCAAAGCGCTGCTTGAGTTGATCCACAGGCAAGAAGCGACCATCAGCCCCCAGGTTGTCGGTAAACGCCGCGCACTGGGCCCCGGGAATATGCCCCGCCACCGGGTCGATCGGCTCTACTTCACCGCGAAAACGCGGCAAGGCACGCGCATCAATCAAGGTCAGGTCAGTGCTGCCCAGGCGCTTGCCCAGGTGTTCGGCATCGATCAGCAGCTTGGCATCCGGCTCACCACTGAAGGTGCCTTCACGTCTGGACGGTGAGTCCAGGCTCAACGGCAGGTGCGCCGCATGCCAAGCCTTCAGGCCACCATCGAGGATCGCCACGCCGTTGCGCTTGCCAAGCCAGGCCAGCAGCCACCAGGCCCGGGCGGCAAAGGCGCCAGGGCCGTCGTCGTACAGCACCACCTCGCTGTCGTTGTCCAGGCCCCACTCGCGCAGGCGCTCCACCAGCCGGCGCGCATCGGGCAGCGGATGGCGCCCGGTGTGCCCCTTGCTCACCGGCCCGCTGAGGTCGCGGTCCAGGTCGGCAAAATGCGCCCCGGCAATATGCCCCTGGGCATAGCTGCGTTGGCCGTAGTCCACATCCTCGAGGGCAAAGCGACAGTCGAGGATCACCAACTTGGGCGAGCCCAGACGCTCGGCCAACTGCTGCGGGGTGATCAATTGCGCAAGGGGCATGACAATCTCCTGATCGATGGCACTAGGGCCCTGGGTCAATGTTCCAGAGCCTGGTTGAACGGTACATGGAATTCCTGGCACAGGGCGTCCACAGCACTGCGCGCACCCTCGGTGACGTAGCCGAGTTCCAGCACCAGCACCTGATAGACGCCCCGCTTGAAGGCTTCTTCACCCAGGTGCGCGGAATGTTCACGCGTAGTGCTGAGGAAACGGACCCAGGACGTCAGCACGATCCAGGCATTGATGGTCAGCGATTCGATCTGCGCCGGCGCCATGGTCAGGATGCCCGCCTCGACAAAGCCGCGGTAGATCGCCTGGCCCTGGCGCAGGCAGCGCTCGGAAAAACGCCGGTAACGGGCGGCCAGCTCCGCGTCGCTGTCCAGCAGGTGCTCCAGGTCGCGGTGCAGGAAGCGGTAGTTCCACATCGCCGCGAGCAAGGCCTTGAGGTAGAACCGCTTGTCCTCCACGGTTGCCTGGCGGCCTTGCGGCGGGCGCAGGAAGCTGTCTACCAGTTCTTCATACTGGCTGAACAACAGGGCAATGATCGCCTGCTTGTTGGGGAAGTGGTAATACAGGTTGCCGGGCGAGATTTCCATGTGCGCGGCAATGTGGTTGGTACTGACGCTGCGTTCGCCCTGCTGGTTGAACAGCTCCAGGCTGTTCTGCACGATGCGCTCTCGGGTCTTCATGCGCGGGGCCATGCTCAGCTCCCAGTCTGCGGGCTTTCATCAAAGGGTCATCTTACGGCGTATTACAGGTGGAATGCACCGTTCGGCGGCGGGGAAAAATTCGCACCATCGTCCCGATTAGAGTATAGGCTCTAGACATTTCCTGCCCGGATCAAACGCTGCCATGAACGCGCCCAGTGCCTTGACCCCTGTGCAATCAGACCTCGACCTTGCGGCGATGTTCGCTGCCCAGCGCCAGGCCTTCGCCGGCAACCCCCTGCCGCCGGCGGCCCAGCGACTGCAATGGCTGAGAACCCTGCGCGAAGCCTTGCTGGCCAACCAGGCTGGGCTGATCGAGGCCATCAGCGAGGATTTTTCCGGGCGCAGCGCCGACGAGACCCTGCTGGCCGAGCTGCTGCCCTCGGTACAGGGCCTGCGCCACGCCGAAAGGCACCTGCATCGCTGGATGCGCGCCGGCCGGCGACGGGTCGGTCTGGCCTTCCAGCCGGCCAGCGCGCAGGTACGTTATCAGCCGCTGGGGGTGGTGGGCATCATCGTGCCGTGGAACTACCCGCTGTTTCTCGCCATCGGCCCGCTGACCTGCGCCCTGGCCGCAGGCAACCGGGTCATGCTCAAGCTCAGCGAAGCCACGCCCGCCAGCGCCCAGGCCTTGAAGCAACTCTTGGAGCAGGTGTTTCCCTCCGATCTGGTCAGCGTGGTGCTGGGTGAGGTAGCGGTGGGCCAGGCATTCGCCCACTTGCCCTTCGACCACCTGCTGTTCACCGGTGCCACCAGCGTGGGCCGGCAAGTCATGCTGGCGGCGGCGCAGAACCTGACCCCGGTTACCCTGGAGCTGGGCGGCAAGTCACCGGCCATCGTGTCGGCCGACGTGCCACTGGACAGCGCCGCCGAGCGCATCGCCTTCGGCAAAACCCTCAACGCCGGGCAAACCTGCGTAGCCCCCGACTATGTGCTGGTGCCGCGCGAACGGCTGGCGGCCTTCAGCGACGCCTACCAGCGCGCCGTGCGCCGCCTGTACCCACGCATTGCCGACAACCCCGACTACACCGCCATCATCAACCCCCGCCAGCTGCAGCGCTTGCAGCACCTGCTGGACGATGCCCGCGACAAAGGTG
>Ga0213829_1002264_pt1 | contig 12749 bp, 8 predicted proteins | sample MC6MC0896MG_FD_180665 | JGI IMG/M metagenome (GOLD analysis project Ga0213829, IMG submission 180665) | Enriched soil aggregate microbial communities from Iowa State University, Ames, United States - MC6-MC0896-MG | ecosystem: Environmental > Terrestrial > Soil > Unclassified | place: USA: Iowa...
GGGCCTACAGCCCCCAGGACACCACGGCGGGGGTCTTCTTGTCCCAGCCGAGCGTGCACACCCGCGCGGTGCCCAGCAGGAAGTGGCGCCCCTCGACGGGGTCGAGCTCCAGCCAGCGGGCCGCCAGAATGCGGCAGAAATGACCGTGGGCCACCACCAGCACGTCACCGGCGCCCCCGGCCCGGACGCGCTCGACGATCCGGTCCGCCCGCTCGGCCACCTGCGTGATCGTCTCGCCGTTCGGCACACCGTCCGTCCAGATCAGGTAGCCGGGATTCTGGGCCCGCACGTCCGCGGAGTTAACACCCTCGTAGTCGCCGTAATCCCACTCCACGGCGTCCGGCTCGGGCTGAGCATCGGGGAAGCCTGCGAGTTCAGCCGTCCGCCGGGCACGCTGCAAGGGCGATGTGAGCACCTCTCGGAACTCCATCCCCTTCAGAACCCCGCCCGCGCGGAGCGCCTGGCGCTCACCCTCCTCGGTGAGCGGCAGGTCGGTCAGGCCGGTGTACTGGCCGCTCTTGGACCATTCGGTCTCTCCGTGGCGCAGGAGCCACAGCTGGGGGAGATCCGGGTTGGGGGAGGCGTTCATGGCTGTCCTTCAGTTGTCAGGGCCGTCGACAGCGGCCTGGGACTCGGGCTGCTGCGCCCACCAGGCGCGCAGCTCCCGCTCGGCCCGCTCGGCGTCGAGGGGCCCGTGCTCCATCCTCAGCTCGAGGAGGTGCTTGTACGCGCGGCCCACCACGGGCCCGGGGCGGAGATCCAGAAGCTGCATGATCTGCTGGCCGTCCAGGTCCGGGCGGACCGCGTCCAGCGCCTCCCGCTCCCGCAGCTCGGCGATCCGCTGCTCCAGATCGTCGTAGGCGAACGCCAGCCGCTCCGCCTTCCGACGGTTCCGGGTGGTCACATCGGAGCGCGTGAGACGGTGCAGCCGTTCGAGGTGCGGGCCGGCGTCCGTGATGTAGCGGCGGACCGCGGAATCGGTCCAGCCCGCGTCGCCGTAACCGTAGAAACGCATGTGCAGTTCCACCAGACGGGCCACGGCCTTGATGGTGTCGTTATCGAAACGCAGCGCCTTCATCCGCTTGGTCACGAGCTTGGCGCCCACCACATCGTGGTGGCGGAAGCTCACGGCACCACCGTCTTCGAAGCGGCGCGTCGCCGGCTTGCCGATGTCATGCATGAGCGCCGCGAACCGCAGCACGAAGTCGGGACCCGGCACCGCGCCGTCGTCGTCCGTCTCCAGATCGGCGGCCTGCTCCAGCACCTGCAGCGAGTGCTGGTAGACGTCCTTGTGACGGTGGTGCTCGTCCGCCTCCAGGCGGAGCGCGGACACCTCGGGCAGCACGCGGTCGGCCAGCCCGGTCTCCACCAGGAGGTCGACGCCGACCCGCGGGCGGGCGCCGTTGATGAGCTTCACCAGCTCGTCCCTGACCCGCTCGGCGGAGATGATCGAGATGCGGTCGGCCATGTCGGTCATCGCCGCGCGGACGTCCTCGCTGACCCCCACATCCAGCTGCGAGGCGAAACGTGCGGCCCGCATCATGCGGAGAGGATCGTCGGAGAAGGACGCCTCGGCCGTTCCCGGCGTGTCAAGGATTCCCGCCCGGAGATCCCTCAGCCCACCGAAAGGATCCACCAGCTGGCGGCTGGGCAGGCGGAGCGCCATGGCATTGATCGTGAAGTCACGGCGGAAGAGGTCGTCCTCCAGGGAGGTGCCGAATGCGACCACCGGCTTGCGCGACTCCGGGTCATAGGACTCGGCGCGGTACGTGGTGATCTCGATCTGGAATCCGGACTTCCGCAGTCCGATGGTGCCGAAGGCCTTGCCGATCTCCCAGTGCGTGTCCGCCCACGGTTTGATGAGGGCCAGGGTGCGGTCCGGGGTGGCGTCGGTGGTGAAGTCCAGGTCCAGGGCGTCCCGGCCGAGGAACAGATCGCGTACCGGTCCGCCGACCAGGGAGAGGTCATGCCCTGCATCCGCGAAGAGCCGGCCCAGTTCCAGGATCACGGGGTCGAGATGGAAACCGACGGAATCGGCTGCGCCACCCTGAAATTCACTCACCATAGTGGTCCAAGCTTGTCATGTTTCCGGCACTGGTCCCCAATGCGGTCCCGGGCCGCGTCAGCCCGCGCCAGGACAGGGACCGGTCCTCAGGCACCTGAAAGCTCGATAGAGTTATGGGCATGGCCAATCCAGTACCGAGCGCTCCGAACAGGAGGAACAGCGCGCCCCTGCCCTCGGCGATCGGTGCCCACATTGCGCCAGCAAACCAGAACTTCACCACCCCTCTGCCCACCGTGGAGGAGGTCTCGGCCGGCGGCGTCGTCGTGGACACGTCCTCCCCGCAGCTGCCGGTGGCCATCATCGCCCGCATCAACCGCGGAGGCCGCCTGGAATGGTGCCTGCCGAAGGGCCATCCGGAAGGCTCCGAGAGCAATGAGGCCGCCGCGGTCCGCGAAATCGCGGAGGAGACCGGCATCGAGGGAAGCATCCTCACGCCCCTGGGCAGCATCGATTACTGGTTCACCGTGACCAGCCACCGGGTTCACAAGACCGTGCACCACTATCTTCTGGAAGCCACGGGCGGCGAGCTCACCATCGAGAACGATCCGGACCATGAGGCGGTCGACGTCGCCTGGGTCCCGCTGGCCGATCTGGCACGCCGCCTCTCTTTCCCCAACGAGCGGCGGATCGCCGACCTCGCCCGGGAACTCCTGCCCGGTCACCTGCCCTCCTGAGAGACGGTCGCGGCCTGCGCCTCAGACCTGCGCCTCAGACCCGCGCCTCAGACAAGGGAGCGGCCAGGAGTGAGACGATACTGGGGATGTCTCACGCGAAAAAGGCCGATGCGGCCCTGAACTCCCCGACCTCCGCAGCCTCCCGCGCCAGCGATTCACGCGCCAGCGCCCTCATGGCGGCGGGCACCCTGATCTCCAGGATCCTCGGCTTCGTGAAGTCGTGGCTGCTGATCGCGGCGCTCGGCCTGGGCTCCTCGGTCACGGACACGTTCGTCAACGCCAACAACCTGCCGAACATGGTCTTCGTGCTCGTGGCGGGTGGCGTCTTCAACGCCGTGCTGGTGCCGCAGATCCTCAAGGCGAGCCGCGCGCCGGACAGCGGGGCGGATTACATCAGCCGCCTCATGACCCTGGCCGTGCTGGTCATGTTCACGCTGACGGCGCTGGTCACGCTGTGCGCGCCCCTGCTGATCCAGGCCACCACCTCGGGATACGGTCCGGCGCAGATGAGCCTGGCCGTCACCTTCGCGGTGTACTGTCTGCCGCAGATCTTCTTCTACGGGCTGTACGCGCTTCTCACGCAGGTCCTCAACGCACACGGCGCCTTCGCGCCGGCCATGTGGGCGCCCATCGTCAACAACCTGGTGGCCATCGGCGGCCTGGGACTCTTCGTCGCCATCTTCGGCGCCAGCGCCGGCAATCCCCACACCCTGGACAATTGGGGGACCACCCAGACCATCCTGGTTGCGGGCTTCTCCACCCTGGGTGTCATCGTGCAGACGGCGCTCCTGTTCATCCCGCTGCGCCGCCTCAAGCTGGGTCTGCGGCCCCGTTTCGGCTGGCGCGGAGTGGGTCTCGGTGCTGCGGCCAAGGTCGGCTCCTGGGCGCTGCTGACCACGGTGGTCAGCCAGCTGGCCTTCCTCTACGTGATGAAGATCGCGACCATCCCGGGCGCCGTGCGCGCCAACGCACCGGAGGGCTCGCCGCCCATCGCCGGTAACGCGGTGCTGGAGATCGCCAGCCAGCTGTACTTCCTGCCGCACTCGATCATCTCGCTGTCCCTGGCCACGGTCCTGTTCAACCGCATGGCCAAGGCGTCCCTGGACAACGACGTGCGCGGCCTCCGCGCGGCTCTCTCCAACGGCCTCCGCACCAGCGCGGTGGCGATCGTGTTCAGCGCCATCGCCCTCCTGGTCCTGGCCGCGCCGATCGGCATGTTCTTCTCGGCCGGCAAGCCGCAGGACGGCGCCCTCCTGGCCATCACGCTGTCCATCCTGGCGCTGACGAGCCCGTGCCTCAGCATCAACTTCATGATGACCAGGGTGTTCTACTCCCGCGAGGACGCCCGGACCCCGTTCTATGTGCAGCTCGCGCTGGCCGTGCTGAACCTGGTGGGCGCCTTCGCCATCCAGTTCCTGCCGGCCGAGATGATCATCTACGCGATCGCGGGCCTCTACTCCGTGGGGAACATCCTTTCCGTGCTCATCAGCGCGTTCTTCCTGCGCCGGGTCCTGGGCCACCTGGACGGCCCGCGGATCATCAACTCCTACATCCGCATGGGGTACGCCGGCATCGGCTCAGCTCTGACCGGCGGAGTGGTCCTGTGGCTGTTCGGCGCCTACCGTGCGGACGGTTTCCTGTGGCACAACCAGGCGGCGGCTCTGCTGTCGATCTGCGTGGCGGCCCCCGTCATGCTGGCCGCCTATGTCCTGCTCCTGCGGGTCTTCCACGTCGAGGAGCTCCGTGACCTGCTGCGCCCGCTGCTGGCCCGCTTCATCCGCCCCACGAGCGGTGAGAGCACGACGACGGCGCCCGCCGCGCCGTCGTCGGTCCCCACCGCCCCTGCGGAGAACGTCCGGCGTGACGCCGCCCGGGAAGAGCTCCCCACGGGCGCCGTCCCCGCCGTCTCCATGGACACCGGACTGCTGCCCCGGATCTCGGGTGGTTTCGACTCCGAGTCCTTCCGTGCCGCACCGAGCGCCGAGGACGTGGGGGAGGGTCTCTCGCGGCCTGTGGGAGGCGGCCATTCGTCCACGCCGCACTACGGGGATGAGGACACCGCGGTTCGCGCGGACGGCCGGAGGAGCCTGCTGACGGTGTTCCGCGACTGGCTCTGGGCGCCGCCGTCGGAGCTGCCGCAGCTCGGCCGTCACACATACCAGGGGCGCTCGGGGGAGAATCCCCACTTCCCATCTGACCTCCGATAGGATCGAAACTCGAAACACCCCGTGTCTTCCCGGGGCCTGAGGAGGTTGTGATGTCCCAGCAGATCGAGGCAGGATCCGTCCTGGGTGGCCGCTATAAGGTCACAGGCTCGGTGTTGCTCTCCCATGACCGCGATCAGGTGCTGGACGGTGTGGACCAGGTCCTGAACCGCCCGGTCAGCATCCTGGTGGCGAGCGACCAGAACGCGGAGCAGCTCTCGCAGAGCGCCCGCGAAGTGGCCACCGGGGAACGCCCGGGAGCCATGCAGGTGCTGGACCTGGGAGTCACCGACGGCCTGACCTACCTGATCACCAGCCATTCGAGCGCCCCGGATCTGCTGGATCTGCTGGTCGCCACGGACGCGCCATACGTCGAGCCGTTCTTCACGGAGACCCTCGGCAGCGAGATCTTCGGGGAGGAGCGTTCCCGGGAGCCGGAGACTTACGGCGGCCGCTACGACGAGACCTCGGGTGAGGTCATCCACTACGACTCGGAGCAGGGCTGGACCCCCGAGGACGACGCCCCGCGGACCGCTCCGGGTGAGCAGGTCGCCGCGGAACCCGAGCGCCCGGCTCCGGCCGCCCCGGTGGCTCCGACGGCCCCGGCCACCGAGCCGGTGGCCCGCACCCGGGAGCCCGCTGCCACTGAGCGCCCCACGGCGACTGAGCAGCCCAAGGTGACGGTGTGGAACGACGAGGACCACCGCGACGCCGGTGCCGCCGCCGCGGCGCCCGAGACGGCGGCCTTCCTCCAGCCGTCCGCGAACTCCGCGGAGTCGGACCGTCGCGAAGCGGGTCATTTCCCCGCCGCTGCGAGGGATCAGATGCTCGGTTTCGACACCGAGACGGACGACGACGAGGAAGCACCTGCCCCGGAGAACCGCAGCACCCGCTGGATCGTCGGCGGGGTGCTGGTGGTCGTGCTGATCGCCGCCCTGGTGTTCGCGGTGAGCAATCTGGGCACGATCTTCAATTCGGGAGCTCCGAGCGCAAGCAAGACGACCACGACGGCCCCGACCCCGGCGAATTCCGGCTCGCAGCCGCCGCCCAGCACGGCGCCCGTCGCCGCGCCTCCGGCGATCGATTCGCTCACGCGCCTGGGTGACTTCGACTTCGCCGCAGGGTTCGACAAGGATCTGCCCAAGGCCATCGACGGTAACAATGCGACGTACTGGTCCAATATGGAGTTCGGTTCGGAGAACTGGGGAGGCCTGGTCAAGAGCATCCCGCTCGTGGTCAAGCTGAAGCAGCCCGCACAGGTCAAGTCGATCACGCTGACACAGCTCGGCGGCTCCGGTGGTTCGGTGACGCTGTACACCAACGACAAGCCCAGCCTGGACGGGGCCAAGCAGGTGGCCAGCAACTCATTCACCGGCCCGAACCTGACCATGGCCGTGGGCGGCGAGATCACGACGCAGTACGTGATCATGGACATCACGGCGCTGCCGCGCCTGGCCGCTCCGCGGACGCAGTTCCCGTACGGACTGCGATTGTCGGAAATCAAAATTCAGTAGTCGACTGGCCCCAGGTACTCTGAGAAGAGGCCTGGGGCCACTTCTTTGACGGAATAGTTCAGCGCTCCGTTCTGTTGTGCCCTCTGCCGCATTCGTTTGGCTTGAGCGAGGAAGAGGATTCCACCCACGTGAGCACGCAAGAAACCACGGCCCCTGAGGTCCACGACGTCATCATCATCGGATCCGGTCCCGCTGGGTACACCGCTGCCATCTACACGGCACGTGCCAAGCTCAACCCGATCGTGTTCGCAGGCTCCGTGACCGCCGGTGGCGAGCTGATGAACACCACCGAGGTGGAGAACTTCCCGGGCTTCCCTGAAGGCATCCAGGGTCCTGATCTGATGGACAATCTGGAGCAGCAGGCCAGCCGGTTCGGCGCTCAGGTGGAGTACGAGGATGTCGTCTCCGTGGACCTCGACGGCGAGGTGAAGTCCGTGACCCTCGGCAACGGCGAAACCCACCGGGCTCGCACCGTCATCGTCTCCACCGGTTCCGCCTACCGCGAGCTGGGCCTTGAGAACGAGAAGCGGCTCTCCGGTCACGGCGTCAGCTGGTGCGCAACCTGTGACGGTTTCTTCTTCAAGGATCAGAACATCGCTGTCATCGGTGGTGGCGACTCCGCAATGGAGGAGGCGCTGTTCCTGACCAAGTTCGCGTCCAAGGTCACGGTGGTCCACCGCCGCAAGGAACTGCGCGCCTCCAAGATCATGGCCGACCGCGCCCTGACCCACGAGAAGATCGACTTCGTGTGGGACAGCGAAGTCGTGGACGTCATCGGTGAGGACAAGGTGACGGGCATCCGGATCCGCAACCTCGTGACCGACGTCGAAGACGAGCTCCCGGTCACAGGCCTCTTCGTGGCCATCGGCAACGACCCCCGCACTGAGCTGTTCAAGGGTGTCCTTGATCTGACGGCGGATGGGACCATCGCGGTGGACGGCCGCACCTCGAGGACGAGCCTGCCCGGCGTCTTCGCCGCCGGCGATGTGATCGACCCGAAGTACCGCCAGGCCATCACCGCAGCCGCCTCCGGTTGCGTCGCGGCCATCGATGTCGAGCACTACCTCCAGAACCACTGAGAATTCCGAGGAAAGAAGGAAACCATGAGCAACGCCAAGGACGTTACCGACGCAAGCTTTGAGAACGACGTTCTTAAGGCTGAAAAGCCCGTGATCGTTGATTTCTGGGCGGAATGGTGCGGTCCCTGCCGCCGGCTGAGCCCGATCCTGGACCAGATCGCAGAGGAGAACTCTGACAAGGTCGAGGTCGTGAAGGTGAACGTCGACGACAACCCCGCCGTCGCCTCCAAGTACGGAATCACGTCCATCCCGGCCGTCTACCTGTTCCAGGGCGGCGAGGTGAAGAACACGGTGACGGGTGCATACCCGAAGCAGTACTTCGAGAAGGAGTTCGCCGACGTTCTCGGCTGAACAACCACCTTGCGGTGAGCAGCCGCACGAAGGGGACCCGGCGCTGAGGTGCCGGGTCCCCTTTTTGGTGTTTCACGTGAAACACAGAAGATCGAACCGCTCACCGATGTCGGTGTACCGGCACCCGGGCGACAGCGTAAGCATCGAGACTTCGAGCATCGGAGCGGATCTATTCTCGGCGACTCCGCACCTGGTCGCAACGCCCTGCGAGTGCTCCATCCACTCAGGACTGCGAGCTGCACACGTTGCCAACAGACTGTCCCCGAGAGTCTTAGGCGGCCAGATTCCCAGTGGGTCCGAATCCCTGAGCAGGGAACCAGCAGGGAACGCCGCCTGCATGATCAGAACCTGAACCCTCGGACCTTGGCCGCAGACCCGAGTGATCTCCTGCCGTGTCACGAGCCGGATCTCAAGTGAATTCAGTGAACTAAGTGAATACCTTAAGCTGACCGGGGGCAGTACACCGATCAGTATCCGGCTCTCCGTCGCACGTCAGGAGAACACATTTCCTCGTTCCAGACGCGCCGCACCATCCCCGTGCGAATTCAGGGAACTGCACGCTGCTTGAGGCCATGGCGCCCACCGCAGGCTCATGGACGGGAGTGTTCACCAGGTGATCACCTGGAGGTCTCGGCTTCTCCAAACCCATCGGTCCGCCCACGTCGAGGGCGCTGAACTGAATGGTGGCGGGAGGCGGCCAAAAGCGAGCAACTGCCCGGTAGCGGTGGATGCCGAGTGGGGTGAAGACTGTTCAGCGGGCGAACCTGTGCTCGGATGAAGGGGCTCCAGCTCGTCGGCCCGAAGGTCCAGAAGATCCTCGGCTACAGCGTTCTGGCTCACCCTCCGCCCGTTTGGACCGCCTGTGTATCGGTCCCACCGAGCCGTGCGCCGTCCTCAAGGAACCGAGCCTGCGTTGATCAAAGAAGCTCAATATCAACCTTGCAGTGTCTTCTCGTCCGTCATTTAGGGGAGAAGGCACCACAGCCATCGACCTCATGGAATGGGCTCCGGCGGCCTTCTGAAAGGCCCTGTGGCCTCTGAAGCAGTGACCGCTGGCGTGGCGACGGATCTTCTGAACCTCAGCATTCCGCGTCCATCTGAGTCCCAGGGCGAATACCCAGAGCCACGGGGAGAGCGGGCCAGGGTGCGTCAGGGAGCCTTCCTCAGCTCTACGCTGACCAGCACGCTTCAAGACTGCGCCGTGGCGGCCGTCCGGAGACCCGTGGGCCTTCGGAGCCACCGACCCTCCAAGTGGTTGCAGGAGCCGACCCCGGGATCTCGCCGAACTCACGGAGGGGCTCGCAGGGTTTCCCACTCCGGGCGCGGCGCGGTGCGATCCAGATCCCAGGTAGCCGGCATACTCACGCCGGACTGTTCCACGTGCATGAACGCTGAGGCTAGGCACGTACACGACCGGATCATGCTCGTCCGTGAGGAGCTCCCTGTTTCCAACTCTCACCGGTGGTTCTGAGGATGAGCCACCACGGAGCCACGTGACACCCGCACCCGCACGATCTCCCGAAGCGTACCCGTCAGGATCCTTCGTGGCGCGACGCGGCGCCCCCTCCGATATGCGCCCCCACGGAGAAGGGAGTTGTCGCGCCTCTTCGGATCCATCAAGGGTGTCCTACGACGTGAGAATCCTTGTGCCGACCGGTCCAGGTTCCTCACGTGAGCTGAGCCACTCAGCAGCGCCCTGGAGCCGCTCAATGCCCCGCAGAGGCCCTCCGAGTCCCTTCTACACTCCCGAGATCCCCGGGTCGTCCTCCAGGCTCCCAGATGCTTGAATGCCTGGCGCACGTTGAGAGACCGCCAATCGCGAGGCGTGTCATTCACGACGGCTCCCTTGGACACTGAAGCATGACCGGGACCACCCTGGCGACACCATCTGGCTGGGCGCCGGCCACCCGTGCCGCGCCCTTTGGTCCGGTCGACGTCGGGCATTGCCTTCCTGAGGTCTCCACGGTGGGAAGGCCTGAAGCGCATCCATCGCCCGGCGCGTGGATACTCAGCGTCCCCAATCGTACGGAGGTTGTCCCCGATGGCCGGCACAGTACACGGACCGCTATGCGGACAGTACAGAGGAACACTCATTCAACGCAGCGGCCTTCTACGACGCGCTGCCCTCACTCATCCCTCCAGGAACACCGCGCTCTCCCTGGAACACTGAACAAGCGGTGTCGTGATGGACGAACACCCGGGCTAGTGAGCCCCGTCAGCCATGATGAGGATCCGCGGTGTATGGACATGTCCGGGGGAGCAAATGGCCCGGATCCGCGGATCCGATTCATCAACCCAAGCTGCCCTGAAGTCCGTGGTCTTCCGGTATCGCACGGACGATCGGTGCTGCTTCGCGATCGCTGAGGTTCACAGCAAGGCACTGCGTTTGAAGGGCGGGTATTGCCCCGTACCTCCGGAGCCTATGGTGAAAAGTCACTGAACCACCCCGAGCAGCGCCCGATCGCCGAAGGACCTCACCATGCTGATACTCCGCGATGATCATTGGTACACCTCAGTAGCCACGCGGAGAAGTCCATTGCGCCTCACTTGTCCGCTCGAGATCCGGGCCGCGGGCAGGACTGCAAAGCGACCGCCGACCCGCATCCACAGCGCGGGGCAGCCCCGGACGGGGCGGTCGGGGTGGGGTGGGGCGGTCGAGGCCTCTGGCGCCCACGCCGGCGTTCGTGCTCTGGAGCTTCCAGATTGCCTCCCATTCCGAAGTACGCGATCCAAAGCGCCGTGCTGAATGCGTAGCCCAGGAGTCCGAGCCTTCGTCTACTCATGTCCGCTCGGGATGATCCATTCGTCCGAAGTGATCGCGTTGTTTCACGTGAAACGAACAGCCGCTCGGAAGGCGGACTCGGGACCGGGCCGAGTACCAGAACGCCATGCCCAAACCGAGAGCCTAGTCCGCGGTGCACTGGTCGACCGCGTGAGTCATCCACAGGCTGCACCACGTCCTCGCTCCACTATCGTCCGTGAGAATCCTCCGCCCTCTCACACGGAATGGACACGCCGCAAGGGAGGGTCACCCAGATACACGCTCCACAGTCCAGCACCGCACAGAGACAGAGTTGGCGCGATGGGGCATACGAGGGAAGGAGTCACTGGTCGAGGCCCACCTCCACGTCAGAGACAACATTCACGCCTCACCACCAATCACTCAGCCGCATCGACCGCGGTGACATCTCGACGACGTCGCGCAACCAGTACTCCCATCGAGGACACGCAACGGAATCGTTTACCGGTTCAATGCCGAGCTGCGGTCTGACATGCATCAAGATGGAACCACGTGTCGGGGATGTCCTAGCTCCAGACCGGCCTACTCCTGAGGTGACAGTCCAGACCGTCCAGCTCGAGCGTCCACCACGTCATCCACATACTTTATCCACAGCGAAATCCACAGGCGTCCTACCGATGAAAAGTGAGCTGTCGACACCGTCGCTCAGCTTATCCACAGAGGGCTATGGATAAGTTCGCAGTACCGTTTCACGTGAAACATGGAGCGGCGTCGACACTCGACAGTCCCACGACTGCCGCTGACACGCGCACGTGTCGGCCAAGTGGGTCCCAACGGAGTCAGAATCTCCCACCTAGCTAGCCGTCCGAAAACCCCGGAAATTCAAGGCATTTCTAGCTCCTACATGCCAATTCATCAGGCAGCCGCACTGATCTCCGAAACACACGCTCGTCGACGGCGGCCACCGACCTGCTGTCCGTGACATCCCATGCAGGAGGCTGGGCCCGCAAGGATCACCTCCCGAGGTAGGCACGCTGTCAACAGCCATGCTGGAGACCGTGGCGAGAACGCACCCCGAGTACGAAACTGCCGATGGGTCTATCCACACAGTTATCCACAGGCGATCTCCACAGGCGTGACGCCGGTCATCAAAGGCTTCTTCGACGGATACACACTTCGTCCGAACGGCATCGGGGGAGCAGATCTCGCCGTAGCGGAAGAGGCCATCAACGTTCCATGGACCGACGAACCACACACCCTGCCGATGCCCCTAAGAGGAAGACAGCGGCACCCGCACAATCCATCTTCCATGCCGATGTGGCTCAGGAACCAGGTGGCGCCCCACCCGGTCTGATCACCCTCGATGCTCCGCGCCCAAGACGTTCCTTACCAGACACGCAACCAAAGTCGGGGAGTAAGTGAGGCTCGAACCTTTCGGTCGGCCTCGGACAAGCCGACCGGGTCCACAGCTCCAAGGAGAGGCCCTCCCGTCGCCCAGGACCAGAGGTTCAATGACTGTTTCACGTGAAACACACTTCCGGTCCTCCTCGTTTGCACGAGCGGAGGCATAGGCTGCAGGATTGGGAGCCCCGGCTGAGTGCCCCTCAACAGACCATTCCTGGCGCGTGGACGTCTCGGACACCCCATCTTCGGCTCTGACCGGTTCGAGGGCGCAATGGACTCCTACGCCGCACCGACACGCCATCCAGCCGACTCTGGTCCCATCAGCAGGCGGCAGACCATCGGACTTCAGTCCTCCAACCGTTCCGTATCCCGACGGCGGCGGCACGCTGGACGAACTGATTGGAGAGAGTGGCCTTCACGCACCGACGAACCACCACACGGAAACGCGCCCGAACCCTTCTCAGAGCCTGCCGGCGTAGTGTGGCCGCAGCCTCGGACCACGTCCAACGGGGCGGGCCGTTGATTGCCCTGGGGAGCGTTGCTAACGGGGAACGACTCCCTAGACTCACCCGCGTGCTTGTTCAGTCCTGCTTCGCATTCTTGACTCTCGGGGGAGGCATGTAGTGCCGGGCCATGACCGAGTTGGCGCGGGAACGCATCTCAGAAACGACGCTTGGCGGTCTCAGGTCGGATGATCTAACACGAGGGGGCGCAATGC
>Ga0213829_1002272_pt1 | contig 12718 bp, 10 predicted proteins | sample MC6MC0896MG_FD_180665 | JGI IMG/M metagenome (GOLD analysis project Ga0213829, IMG submission 180665) | Enriched soil aggregate microbial communities from Iowa State University, Ames, United States - MC6-MC0896-MG | ecosystem: Environmental > Terrestrial > Soil > Unclassified | place: USA: Iowa...
GAATGCGATCGCGATCCTGGACCGTTCGGCTCTGCACCTGTCCCGCGCCGTCTCGGTGATCGCGAACGCGATGGACCTGGACCGGGTGGTGTTCGGTGGACCGTTCTGGACGCGGCTCGCACCGTACTACCTCAACCGTGTCCCGGAACAGGTGGCACATGGCGCCGACGCGCGGGACATCCACGTGCCCCAGGTCGTCGGCAGCCGGGTGGGGGAGGACGTCGGCGCCATCGGCGCGGCCTGCCTGGTGCTGGAGCACGCCCTGGCGCCCCGCTCGGAACGGCTGTTGCTGGGCGGCTGAGCCGCCTCCTCACGATATCCACGCCGTGGCGCTGAACATTGTTCGGCGCCACGGCTTTTTGCTCCGTAAGATTGCGTCTTAATTCGACGTCGCGTTTGCCGGGCGATTCCCTGTCCTCGTACTGTGGACACATCAGTTACCGCGGTAACGTGTCAGCGACCCTCTCATGGAGGGTGTGGGTGCCCCCATGTGGGCCTGACATTTGCACACGGCGACGGACCAGGCGTCAGCATGCGCGCCGGTCTGCCGTGCTCATCCATTACGTCAGACGTCGAGGATTGCAGATGTCCCCACCCAGCCTTATCGACCGACCCCTTCAGTACCAGGGCACAGCGCCCGTGGCACTGTCGTACGAACTGTTCCCTCCTCGCTCCCAGGCCGCAGAGGAAGTCCTCTGGGCCACGATCCGGGAGCTGGAGGCCACCGCGCCGGACTATGTGTCCGTGACCTACGGAGCCAGCGGCTCCAATCACGACACCGCTCTGGATCTGGTGGCCCGGCTGCAGGAGGAGACCCTTCTCCGGCCCTTGGCCCACTTGACCTGCGTCGGGAACACGGCCGCTGAACTCGCAGGAATCGTGGCTCAGCTCCTGGACCACGGTGTGCGTGGCATCCTGGCCCTGCGCGGAGACCTCCCGCGGGACGGATCCACACTGCCGGACGGTTCCCTGCACTACGCCCAGGACCTCGTGGAGCTCATCCGCAGGGTGGAACAGAGCAGGTCCGCCCTGCTCTGTGCCGGAAAGGTCGCCATCGGTGTGGCCGCCTATCCCACCCGCCATCCGGAATCGCCCAGCGAGGCCCATGATGTGGAAGTGCTGCTCGCCAAGCAGCGCTCCGGCGCCGATTTCGCGATCACCCAGGTGTTCTTCCACGCCCGGCAGTACGAGGACCTGCTCGTCCGTGCCCGCCGGGCCGGAGTGACCATCCCGATCATCCCCGGCGTCATGCCGCTGACCAGCCTGCGGCGCGTCACCCGGCTCTCCGAGCTGTCCGGCGTCGCTCCCGACCCGGCGCTGATGTACGCGCTGGAGACGGCGGGCAGCGACGTGGCGGCGCAGCGGATCGGTGTCGCAGCCACCGTGGACCTGGCCAATGCGGCGCTCGATTCCGGCGCGCCGGGCCTCCACCTCTACACCTTCAACGAGCACCGCCACGCGCTCGATGTGCTGGACGGCCTGAACCTCCCGCGCCCCAGCCGCCCGCTCCACGAGCGCGCCGCGCTGGCTTCCTGACGACAAACACCCCACCCGGGCCCGAGGACGCGTCGACGTCCCCGGCCGGCCCGCAGAAGACCTGTACCCAGAAAAGGACTCATCATGACCGCACAGACCCCTTTCCCCGCAGCCAGCCTCCTCGGTTACCCCCGCATCGGCCGCCGTCGTGAGCTCAAGAAGGCCGTCGAGGCTTACTGGGCCGGAAAGATCGACGCCGCAGCTCTGGACGCCGCGGCGAAGGAGATCCAGCTGAGCAGCGCCCGCCGTCTGGTGGAGCTCGGCCTCGACGAGCCGGCCGCCGTTCCGGGCACCTTCTCCTACTACGACCAGGTGCTCGACGCCGCGGCCCACCTGGGTGCCGTCCCGGCCCGCTTCGGGACTCTCCTCAACGCCGAGGGCGTCCTGGACATCGACGGCTACTTCACCCTGGCCCGTGGCTCCAAGGAGCAGCAGCCGCTCGAGATGACCAAGTGGTTCGACACCAACTACCACTACCTGGTGCCGGAGATCGGCCCGGAGACGGACTTCCGTCTGACGTCCTCCCGGCTGGTCGAGGAGTTCGAGTATGCCCTGGCCAACGGCATCGAAACCCGTCCGTACCTCGTGGGCCCCGTGACCTTCCTGCTCCTGTCCAAGGCCTCCGACGACGCCCCGGCGGGCTTCCAGCCGCTCTCCCGCCTGGAGGACGTCCTGCCGGTCTACGTCGAACTGCTGGGCAAGCTGGCTGCTGCCGGTGCCAGCTGGGTCCAGCTCGACGAGCCTGGCCTCGTGGTCGATCAGGACATCCCGGCGGAGCAGCTCGACGCCGCGGTGACCCGCGCCTACGAGGTCCTCACCGCCGCGACCGAGCGCCCGCAGATCCTGGTCTCCACTCCGTACGGTTCGCTGGACGGCCAGCTGGGGGCCCTCGCCGCGAGCAACATCGACGCCCTGCACGTGGACGTCTTCAAGGGCGCCGTGCCTTCCGAGGCCGCGCTGGCCGCGCTGGGTTCCAAGACCCTGGTGGCCGGTGTGGTGGACGGGCACAACATCTGGCGGAACGACCTGGCCGCCTCCGCCGCCACCCTGGACGCCCTCAAGGGATCGGCCGCACGTCTGACCGTCTCCACCTCCACGTCGACGCAGCACGTGCCGCATGATGTCGCGGAGGAGACCAAGCTCTCCGAACAGCTCAAGTCCTGGCTGGCTTTCGCGGACCAGAAGGCCGTGGAAGTGAAGACCCTGGCGGCCCACCTCGCCGATCCGGCATCGGCACAGGTGGCCATCGACGAGGCTTCCGCCGTGATCGCCTCCCGCGCCACCGCGGAGGGCGTCCGCCGCGAGGAAGTCCGGAGCCGCGCCGCCGCGCTCACGGACGCCGACTTCAGCCGCTCCGACTATGCGGTCCGCGAGGCCGCCCAGGAGGCCGCGCTGCACCTGCCCGCCCTTCCCACCACCACGATCGGCTCCTTCCCGCAGACCGCGGAGATCCGCTCGGCCCGCGCCCGGAACACCAAGGGTGAGCTGAACGACGCACAGTATGAGCAGCTCATGAAGGACGAGATCAAGCGCGTGGTGGATCTCCAGGAGGAGCTGGGCTACGACGTGCTGGTGCACGGCGAGCCGGAGCGCAACGACATGGTGCAGTACTTCGCCGAGAATCTGGAGGGCTTCGACGTCACGGTGCACGGCTGGGTCCAGTCGTATGGTTCCCGCTGCACCCGCCCGTCCATCCTCTGGGGCGACGTGACCCGTTCGGCCCCCATCACGGTGGCCTGGGCCGAATACGCGCAGTCGCTGACCGAGAAGCCCATGAAGGGCATGCTCACGGGTCCCGTGACCATCCTCGCGTGGTCCTTCGTGCGTGACGATCAGCCGCTGGGGGAGACCGCCAACCAGGTGGCCCTCGCCCTGCGCGACGAGATCACCGATCTGGAAGCCGCGGGCATCAAGGTGGTCCAGGTGGACGAGCCCGCGCTGCGCGAGCTCCTGCCGCTGCGCAAGGCGGATCAGCCGGCGTACCTGAAGTGGTCCGTGGATTCCTTCCGCCTGGCGACCGCCGGCGCGCAGGACGCGACCCAGATCCACACCCACCTCTGCTACTCCGAGTTCGGCGTCATCATCGACGCCATCGACGGTCTGGACGCGGATGTGACCTCGATCGAGGCCGCACGCTCCCGCATGGAGGTCGTCCACGACCTCGAGTCGCACGGCTTCGGCCGCGGGGTGGGGCCGGGTGTCTACGACATCCACTCGCCGCGCGTGCCCGGCGAGGCCGAGGTGATCGAGCTGCTCTCCACCGCCGTCAAGCACGTGCCGAGCCGTCAGCTCTGGGTCAACCCGGACTGCGGCCTGAAGACCCGCGGCTACGAAGAGACCGAGGCTTCGCTGCGCAACCTGGTGGAGGCCGCGAAGGCCGTCCGTGAGGAGATCGGCGCGAGCGTCTGACGCTCTGCCTGACGGGCTCCTCGCCTGACGGCCGGTCAGTCTGACGGCGTTTCAGCCTGACGACGACGGCGGCGGGTCACCCGGGAAGGGTGGCCCGCCGCCGTCGTGCGTCAGGGAGTGCGTCTAAGCCCAGGTGATCTCGTCATCCACCACGCCGTCGGCATCGGCGGTGGCCACCAGCACCTCGTCACTGAAGTGCTCGCCGAGCGTGAAGTCCAGGACGAAGTAGCGTTCGGGCTGATCCGGGAAGATGCCGACGTGCCCGAGCCGGAGGGCCCGGACGAAGCTCTGGTCGTCCACCTCTTCCGTGGTGCCGAACGTTGCCCACCGTTTCTCCTCGTCGAGGCCTTTGCAGTGGAAATGACGGAACTCCTGGACCTGGCTGTCCTCCTGGCCGAGTTCGTCGGTGATCAGGTCCTTGATCTGGTCGACCAGTTCGGGGAGGTAGTGGAGCCGGTAGTCGGCTTTATGCACGGAGGCCTGGTCCGGGCGCTCATGCGCGGCGTAGTTGAGTTCGATCTCCACCGGGACCCCGTGCACCGTATGCCGGGTGGAGAAGCAGTGCGCCGTCCCGTGATTGAGTTCGAGCTCACCGAAATGCTCGCTGATGACCGTGCTCATGTGTTCAACATAGACCGGCCCGGCTCCGCTTTCCAGACTTGCCCGCACGGCGTTTCCGGGTTACGCGGCGCTTCCGTGGGAGCCGGCAGCGGAGACAGCCCTGGAGTGGTCAGCCCTGAAGTGGTCAACGCTGGAGTAGTCAGCGCTGAAGTGTTTCGCGCAGGGTGTCGGAGAGCAGTTCGAGGAAAAGGTCCACCCGGGGCCCGCCCTTGCCTCCCGGCAGGAGGGCGAAGACGTTGCGGGCCAGACGGATCTCCGGGACGTCCAGGATGGCGATCCCGTCCGGACGGTGACCGAGCGCGAGCTCGGGGACCAGCGCGGCGCCGAGGCCCGCGGCCGCCATTTCGACGCTGGCGGTGAAGTCGTCACTGTGAGCCACCACCCGGGGGTGCAGACCGCAGCTGGCGAAGAGCCGTTCGATCACCACGGCGTCCGCGGTGCCGGGGTGGTGGACGATCCATGGCATGCCGGAGAGCTGTTCGGCGGCCACGGTGGCGCCGGGGGAGAAGCGCCAGGACGACGGGACCACCACCCGGAAGTCGTCGTCGCCGATCCATTGGCGGCGCATCGAGTGCGGCCAGGCCAGTCCGCTCTGTCCCACCTGGTAGACCAGCGCGAGATCGAGTTCGCCGCCGTCCCGCAGGCCCTGGATCGTCTGGCCGGGTTCAGCGACCGAGATCTTCAGTTCGATCCCCAGCCGGGTCCAGGTGGGGTTGCTCATGATGCGGGGCAGGACGTAGGTGGCGAGGCTGGGGAAGATGCCCAGCCGGAGTTCCTGGCGGGATTCGTCCTGGGCTTTGGAGGCGGCCGCCAGCAGGGCCTCGATGTCCGTGAGCACCTTGGTGGCGTGCCGGCTCATGGCCTGGGCCGCCTCGGTGGGGACGATGCTCCGGGCGTGCCGCTGGAAGAGCTCCACCCCGGCGTCGCGTTCCAGGGCCGAGATCTGCTGGGAGACGGCGGAGGCGGTGTAGCCGAGCTGCTGAGCCGCGGCCGCGAAGGAGCCGTGCCGGATCACCGCGAGCAGGGTTCGCAGGTGCACTGGGTTGATCACGGGTGGCCTTTCCGCTCCGGGGTCGTCCCAGACAGTGTAGGCGGTCCGCCGGAGGTGACGCGGGGCACCCACGGCACCCTCTCGGCGACACGCCGACAGCGTGCGACACGCAGCGAATTAAATGTGCCAAACCTCATGCACAGCTTGTGGACCGAGGGGGCCTTAACTGCGGATTTCCGGGCAAGATCAACCCCCTGGGCTGTGGACAAACGGTGGATAGAATGACATGCTTGTAATACAGCATCTTGGGGTGCAAGACGGGGCGTTGCACTACATGTAGTATCGACATACGCAATCGGGCCACGAGGTCCTGCACTGGGGATTCCGCTGGAAAAGCAGGAATCCGGGTGTTCCGGAAGGGGACGCGGTGCAGGCGGAAACGCAGCCCAAGCAATGACTGAAGGGGAGAGGGACATGACCGTTACGGTGTACACCAAGCCAGCCTGCGTCCAGTGCAACGCCACCTACCGCGCTCTGGACAAGAAGGGCATCGTCTACCAGAGTGTGGACGTCTCCCAGGACCCTGAAGCCCTGGAGCGCCTGAAGGAGATGGGCTACATGCAGGCCCCCGTCGTGGTCACGGAGAACGACCACTGGTCCGGCTTCCGTCCGGACAAGATCGCGGGCCTCGAGGCCGCGGCCACCGCGGTGGCCTGACCCCTTCCGGCACTCGGACGACGACCCTCCGCACGACGACGGCGGCCCATCGCCGCGTGACGCAGCCTCCAGGGTGAGCGGCACGCAGAGCCGGTGGCGCCGTCGTCGGGCAGGAACCGTCGTCGCACGGCAGGAGACGCGCCGCAGCTGCGCTGTGGTGACCCGGGACCCCGCGGGCCCCGCGACGAAGTGAACTGACAACAGACTTGATGGGGTGACTTCGATGGCAACGCTCACGCGTGATCCTCACGGAACGCGGGACGCCAAGGCCGGACATGACGTGGAGAGGGGAAGCTTCCGCGTCACGTCCAGTCACCTCATCTATTTCTCCTCGGTCTCCGGGAACACCCGGAGGTTCGTCGAGAAGCTCGGGAGGAACGCGGACAGCATCCCGCTTCTCCCCACGGAAGAACCACTGCTGGCCACTGAGCCGTTCGTCCTGGTCCTCCCCACCTATGGGGGCACCGGGGGACACGGTTCGGTCCCCAAGCAGGTCATCAGATTCCTGAATGTTGAACAGAACCGCAAGCTGATCCGGGGCGTGATCGGGGCAGGGAACACCAACTTCGGGGACAACTACTGCATGGCCGGTGACATCATTGCCGCCAAATGCCATGTTCCCCACCTGTACAGATTTGAACTGATGGGCACGCCGGACGACGTGCGCCGAGTCAACGAGGGATTGGACACGTTTTGGACACGACTGTCGCAGAACCAGAACTGAGTGAGGTTTCCGTGAAGGCTGAGAAGGCCCCACTGCCGGAGGCGTACAAGGGCCTGGGTTATCACGAGCTGAACGCCATGCTGAACCTCTACGGTCCGGACGGCAAGATCCAGTTCGACGCGGACCGCGAGGCCGCGCACCAGTACTTCCTGCAGCACGTCAACAACAACACGGTGTTCTTCCACGACCTGGAAGAGAAGCTCGACTACCTCATCAAGAACCAGTACTACGAGCGCGAGACGCTCGATCAGTACACGATGAACTTCATCCGTGAGCTGTTCAACCGCGCGTACAAGAAGAAGTTCCGCTTCGAGACCTTCCTCGGCGCGTTCAAGTTCTACACGTCCTACACGCTGAAGACCTTCGACGGCAAGCGGTTCCTGGAGCGCTACGAGGACCGTGTCTGCATGGTCGCGCTGCACCTGGCCCGCGGCAACGAAGAGGTCGCGCTCGGCCTGGTGGACGAGATCATCGAAGGCCGCTTCCAGCCTGCCACCCCCACGTTCCTCAACGCCGGCAAGGCCCAGCGCGGCGAGCTCGTCTCCTGCTTCCTGCTGCGCATCGAGGACAACATGGAGTCGATCGCCCGCGGCATCAACTCCGCCCTGCAGCTCTCCAAGCGCGGCGGCGGTGTGGCCCTGTCCCTCACCAACATCCGTGAGCACGGCGCCCCGATCAAGCAGATCGAGAACCAGTCCTCGGGCGTCATCCCCGTCATGAAGCTCCTCGAAGACAGCTTCTCCTACGCCAACCAGCTGGGCGCACGTCAGGGCGCGGGCGCCGTCTACCTGCACGCGCACCACCCGGACATCTACCGCTTCCTGGACACCAAGCGTGAGAACGCCGACGAGAAGATCCGCATCAAGACGCTGTCCCTCGGCGTCGTCGTGCCGGACATCACCTTCGAACTGGCCAAGAAGAACGAGGACATGTACCTCTTCTCCCCGTACGACGTCGAGCGCGTCTACGGGATCCCCTTCTCCGACGTCTCGGTCACCGAGAAGTACTACGAGATGGTGGACGATTCCCGGATCAAGAAGACCAAGATCAACGCCCGCGAGTTCTTCCAGACCCTCGCGGAGATCCAGTTCGAGTCCGGCTACCCGTACATCATGTTCGAGGACACGGTGAACCGGGCCAACCCGATCGCCGGCAAGGTCACCATGAGCAACCTCTGCTCGGAGATCCTCCAGGTGTCCACGCCCAGCATCTACAACGATGACCTGTCCTACGAGACCGTGGGCAAGGACATCTCCTGCAACCTGGGCTCCATGAACATCGCCAAGACGATGGACTCGCCGGACTTCGGCTCCTCCATCGAGACCGCGATCCGTGCGCTGTCCGCCGTGTCCGACATGTCCTACATCAACTCGGTGCCGTCCGTGGCCGAGGGCAACGCCAAGAGCCACGCCATCGGTCTGGGCCAGATGAACCTGCACGGCTACCTGGCACGCGAGCGGGTCCACTACGGCTCCGAAGAGGGCCTGGACTTCACCAACATCTACTTCTACACGGTGCTGTACCACGCGCTGCGGGCGTCCAACCGCCTCGCGATCGAGACCGGTGAGACGTTCGGCGGCTTCGAGAACTCCAAGTACGCCAGCGGCGAGTTCTTCGACAAGTACACCGAGCAGGAGTGGGTCCCGGCCACCGAGCGTGTCCGCGAGCTGTTCGCCAAGCACCACATCCCCACGCAGGATGACTGGCGCGAGCTCAAGGCCTCGGTCATGGAGCACGGCATCTACAACCAGAACCTCCAGGCCGTGCCGCCCACCGGTTCCATCAGCTACATCAACAACTCCACCTCGTCGATCCACCCGGTGGCCGCCAAGATCGAGATCCGCAAGGAAGGCAAGATCGGCCGCGTCTACTACCCGGCGCCGTACCTGACGAACGACAACCTGGAGTACTACCAGGATGCGTACGAGATCGGCTACGAGAAGATCATCGACACCTACGCCGCCGCCACGCAGCACGTGGACCAGGGCCTGTCCCTGACCCTGTTCTTCAAGGACACGGCCACCACGCGTGACATCAACAAGGCGCAGATCTACGCCTGGCGCAAGGGCATCAAGACCCTGTACTACATCCGCCTGCGCCAGCTTGCGCTGGAAGGCACCGAGGTCGAGGGCTGCGTCTCCTGCATGCTGTAGGACTCTCCGACGACGGCGGCGCGTGCCGCCGTCGTCGGTCCTCACTCTGATCACATTCAAGACATCACAGGAAACAAGGGACGATCGATGAGCGCCGAGAAGGTCAAGCTGCTGGGCCACGTTGAGGCCATCAACTGGAACCGCATCCAGGACGAGAAGGACGTGGAGGTCTGGAACCGCCTGGTCAACAATTTCTGGCTGCCGGAGAAGGTGCCGCTGTCCAACGACGTGCAGTCCTGGCACACGCTGACGCCGGCTGAGCAGCAGCTCACCATGCGCGTGTTCACTGGCCTGACGCTGCTGGACACCATTCAGGGCACCGTCGGCGCCGTATCGCTGATCCCGGACGCGCTGACCCCTCACGAGGAGGCCGTGTACACCAACATCGCCTTCATGGAGAGCGTGCACGCCAAGAGCTACAGCTCCATCTTCTCCACGCTCTGCTCCACCAAGGAGATCGACGACGCCTTCCGCTGGTCGCTCGAGAACGAGCACCTGCAGAAGAAGGCGCAGATCGTCATGGACTACTACCAGGGCGAGGATCCCCTCAAGCGCAAGGTCGCCTCGACCCTGCTGGAGAGCTTCCTGTTCTACTCGGGCTTCTACCTGCCGATGTTCTGGTCCAGCCACGCCAAGCTGACCAACACGGCCGACCTGATCCGCCTCATCATCCGTGACGAGGCCGTGCACGGCTACTACATCGGCTACAAGTTCCAGAAGGGCCTGGAGCTCGTTTCCGAGGAGAAGCGCCAGGAGATCAAGGACTACACCTTCGAGCTGCTGTTCGAGCTGTACGAGAACGAGGTGGCGTACACCCACAGCCTCTACGACACGGTCGGGCTGAGCGAGGACGTCAAGAAGTTCCTGCACTACAACGCCAACAAGGCCCTCATGAACCTGGGCTACGAGGCGATGTTCCCGTCCTCCGTGACGGACGTGAACCCGGCGATCCTCTCGGCGCTGTCCCCGAACGCGGACGAGAACCACGACTTCTTCTCCGGCTCGGGTTCGAGCTACGTGATCGGCAAGGCCGTGAACACCGAGGACGAGGACTGGGAGTTCTGAGTTCCCTGCGCTCTCCGCATTGACGCACTGCGTCTGACGCACGACGGCGGCCGCTCACCTGGGGTGACCGGCCGCCGTCGTCGTGTGCGGGGGGACCGGTGCCCGCGGCTAGAGGTTCAGCGACCACACGGTGATGACGACCACCAGGACGACGACGAGCACCCCGGCGCCGCAGCCGATGGCGGCGAGTGCTCCGTAGCTCAGACGTGAGACCTGGCTTCCCGAGGCGCGCATCGCGGCGAGGAACTCGTTCCCGCCCCCGGCTGTGAACGCCTGGGCGGCGCCCACCTGGTTCATGGCCCTCCCGGCCGTGCTCATGGTGCCGAGAACCTGGTTCCCGGTGATCTCCCCGACGACGTTCGCCGCGCCGAAGTTGAGCGCCTGGTACACCGCGCCGGGATTGGCGAGAATCGGGTAGTTCCGGCCCTCCACCGAGAGCGTGATGCGCTGGGCGGCCGACTTCACCGTGACCTGAGCCGCAGGGACGCTGAAGTACTGCATCCATCCGGTGGGCGAGGCGACCCACAGCGTGACGATTCCTTGCTCGACCACTGCTTGCGCCGGGTACCAGCTGTTCGTGGCGGTGTCGCCGTAGGCGCCGGCAAAGGTGGCATGAGGAAAGATGTATGGCATCGTCACGCTGTGAGTGTATCCGTCGCCTTGTCTGGACACATCACTCCTGGCTGGACACATCACTCCTGCACGAGAGGAAACCCATGGTGAAGAAGAAACGCAGTACTGGCCGAGCCGGCACTGCTGCCCAGGACGAGCAGGCGCTGCGCGGCAAGGCACGGCGCGCCGTCGACGTCGTGACGCCCGCGTTTGTGGCGTGGTTCGCGGAGCACGAGGAGCCGGTGGGCCTCTGGAACGCCGCGGCGGTGCTGGACGTGGTGCAGGATCTCGTGTTCGCGCACGCTGAGGGAACTGGAATCATCTCGGCCACGGGATTCACGCCCGACGGGTTCGTCGGCGCGTACGACGTCCTGGCCGAGAGCGTTGAGGGCAAACAGGACCTCAGCGACTTCCTGAGTGCCGCCATGCACTCTTACCTCGACTTCCTGGAGGACACCGGCACCTGGGACGGCGACCCGGAGGATCTGGCCACTCTTCAGGGCTGATTTCGCACTCCAGAAGCTGGAACTAATGTCAGACCCCGGGAGAAGAATGGGGTCATGGAAGTCAGCGCACAGTCTCTCGGATCCCCGGCCTCGGTGGCCGCGATGGATCCCTTGGACGCGCTCGGTGCGCTGACTGAGGCCATTGTCGCGGCGGATCGGCTCATCGCCCAGATGCAGGCGAGCCGCGAGATGCTGCTCGCTCTCGCCGCCGCTCTGGTGCCCTCCCTCCTGAACGACGACGGCGTGCCCACCGGCGCCGACGCCGTCCAGGCGGACTCACGGGCGGCTGAGCTCGCGGAACGCTCCGTGGCTGCGGAGATCGGGACGGCGACCCGCACGAGCGACCGGACCATTCAGCGGCAGATGGCCGAGGCCGTGGATCTCATCGTGCGGTTCCCCTCGACGCTACAGGCGTTGGGCGAGGGGCGGATCAGCCTGGCCCACACCCGGATCATCCGCGACGCTGCTGCTGATCTGGACGATGACAGCGTCCGCGCAGGATACGAGGCCCGCGTGGTCGCCCACGCCGAGAACTCGGCGCCGCAACGGCTGAGGCGGTTCGCGGTGCGGGAAGCCGAGAGGGTCCGGCCAGAGGCCATCGGCCGCCGTTTCGAGCGTGCCCGAGCCGAACGACGTGTCTGGGTGTCGCCACTTCCTGACGGCATGGCGGAGCTGACCGCGGTCCTCCCGGCTGCGGTGGCTCACGGTATTCATGGCCGTCTGACGGAGATGGCTCGAGGCCTGAAGGACGAGACCAGGAGTCGCGCTGACAACGACCGTGGCGACAGCTGTGGCGAGGTGCGCACCCTGGACCAGCTCCGGGCCGACCTTCTGGCGGACCTCCTGCTGACAGGTGCGCTCCGAGGTGTGGACGATCCGGACGGCCAGCTCGCAGCGATCCGTGCCCGCGTCGACGTGACGATCCCGGTGGAAGTGCTGCTCCGATCCTCGGATGAGCCCGGCGCGCCGCAGGGGGATCCTGGGCGGCGGGGAACGAGACGCGGCGAGCTTGGCACTGAACGTGACAATTCGGTCCGGAACCACGGCATCGGCCGGCATCAGGGTCCGGTCCCAGAACTCAACGGCCAGTTCTCTCTCGATCCTGACACCGCGCGTCGGCTCGCAGGAGCGGAAAGCAGCTGGAACCGGGTCCTAACCGATCCGCTGTCCGGGGCAGTACTGGCCGTCGACCGATACCGTCCGAATGCCGACCTTCGCAGGCACCTTTCCTCCCGGGACAGCCGATGCCGGTTCCCTGGCTGCGGCATCCGGGCTCCCGAGCTGGACCTCGACCATACGGAGGACGCAGCGCTCGGAGGCGCCACGGCGGCCGGCAATCTGGCTGGACTCTGCCGCAGACACCATGTGCTGAAACATCACTCCC
>Ga0213829_1002275_pt1 | contig 12708 bp, 9 predicted proteins | sample MC6MC0896MG_FD_180665 | JGI IMG/M metagenome (GOLD analysis project Ga0213829, IMG submission 180665) | Enriched soil aggregate microbial communities from Iowa State University, Ames, United States - MC6-MC0896-MG | ecosystem: Environmental > Terrestrial > Soil > Unclassified | place: USA: Iowa...
AGTGCACACCGGCCTTCAGCATATCGCGCATGTTGACTTGGGACATGATAGTTCCTTAATAAGTCGGGTTTGGCCTCCACGTATCCCAATGACCAACCACCAGCATTACGCTTGCGGCACCCAGGTCATCGTGTCGACACGTGTGTGGATTTAGGCTTTTCAGGGGATCCCCGGAAAGCGGCGCATTTTATACCACAAGGTGCAAAAAAACGGAACCCGGATTCTGAAATCCCGGCCAGGCCTTTTATTGCACGCTCTGGAATTTCGCCGTGAACGCACCCTTCTATAGGGAGAAGCGACGCACAGAGACGCGGATTTGCCCTGTTCGTCTGATAGAATCGGGTTTTTCAGGGCCGCGAGTTCCCATCGCGCAACGCCCATTTTGTTTTAGCAAGCGCCATCGAGCGCAGAGAGAGCCTGTATGACCGTCACCCTCAAAACCCCGGAGGACATCGCAAAAATGCGTGTCGCCGGCAAACTGGCCGCCGACGTGCTGGAAATGATTGCCGAATATGTCAAGCCAGGCGTCACCACCGAAGAGCTGGACCGCATCTGCCACGACTACATCGTCAATGAGCAGAAGGCCATCCCTGCCCCGCTCAACTACAAGGGCTACCCGAAGTCGATCTGCACCTCGATCAATCACGTGGTGTGCCACGGCATTCCGAACGAGAAGCCGTTGAAGGATGGCGACACCCTGAACATCGACGTCACCGTCATCAAGGACGGCTACCACGGCGACACCAGCCGCATGTTCCACGTCGGTAGCGTGCCGGTCTGGGCCGAGCGCCTGTCGCAAGTGACCCAGGAATGCATGTACAAAGCCATCGAAATCGTCAAACCCGGCTGCCGCCTGGGCGATATCGGTGAGATCATCCAGAAACACGCTGAAAAGAACGGTTTCTCCGTGGTTCGCGAGTTCTGCGGTCACGGCATCGGCAAGGTCTTCCACGAAGAACCGCAGATCCTGCACTACGGCCGTGCCGGCACCGGCATGGAACTCAAGGCCGGCATGACCTTCACCATCGAGCCGATGATCAACCAGGGCAAGGCCGACACCAAGGTGCTGGGCGACGGCTGGACCGCGATCACCAAGGATCGCAAGCTCTCGGCACAGTGGGAACACACCCTGCTGGTGACCGACACCGGTTACGAGATCTTCACCCTGCGCGCCGATGACACCATCCCACGCGTTTCGGCCTGATCCGGCCCCCGCAGCTCCCAGCCTTTAATAGACAGGAAAGCCAATCGATGCCGCAGGTGGACCCAGAACTCTTCGACCGAGGCCAGTTCCAGGCGGAACTGGCCCTGAAGGCAAGCCCGATCGCGGCCTTCAAGAAGGCGATCCGCCAGGCCCGCGAGGTGCTCGACGGGCGCTTCCGTGCTGGCCGCGAGATTCGCCGGCTGATCGAGGATCGCGCCTGGTTCGTCGATAACATCCTGCAAAAGGCCTGGGAGCAGTTCGACTGGAGCGAGGACGCCGACATCGCGTTGGTCGCAGTCGGTGGCTACGGCCGGGGTGAGCTGCACCCGTTTTCCGATATCGATCTGCTGATCCTGCTCGACAGCGCCGACCATGAAATTTTCCGTGATTCCATCGAGCGTTTTCTGACGCTGCTGTGGGACATCGGCCTGGAAGTCGGCCAGAGCGTCCGCTCGGTAGATGAGTGCGCCGTCGAGGCCCGCGCCGACCTGACGGTTGTCACCAACCTGATGGAAAGCCGAACCATCTGCGGCCCCGAGCGCCTGCGCCAACGCATGCTGGACGTCACCAGCACCGCGCACATGTGGCCGAGCAAGGACTTCTTCCTGGCCAAACGCGCGGAGCAGAAGGCCCGTCACCACAAATACAACGACACCGAATACAACCTGGAACCCAACGTCAAAGGCTCGCCCGGTGGCCTGCGGGATATTCAGACGATTCTGTGGGTGGCCCGCCGCGAGTACGGCACCCTGAACCTGCGGGCGCTGGCCGGGGAAGGTTTCCTGGTCGAGAGCGAAAATGCCCTGCTGGCCTCCTCCCAGGAATTCCTGTGGAAGGTGCGTTACGCGTTGCACATGCTTGCCGGCCGCAGCGAAGACCGCTTGCTATTCGATCACCAGCGTACCATTGCCGGACTCCTGGGGTTCAAGGGCGATGACGCCAAGCAAGCCATTGAAAACTTCATGCAACAGTATTATCGGGTGGTGATGAGCATCGCCCAGCTCAGCGACCTGATCATCCAGCATTTCGAGGAAGTCATCCTCGCCCCGGAAGACCAGGCGCCGCCGCAGCCGATCAACTCGCGATTCCAGCTGCATGATGGCTACATCGAAGCGCGCAACGACAACGTGTTCCGCCGTACGCCGTTCGCTATGCTCGAAATCTTCGTGCTGATGGCACAACAGCCGGAAATAAAAGGCGTGCGCGCCGACACCATTCGCCTGCTGCGCGAGTGCCGGCACCTGATCGACGACGACTTCCGCAACGATATTCGCAATACCAGCCTGTTCATCGAGCTGTTCAAGTGCAAGATCGGCATCCATCGCAACCTGCGCCGGATGAACCGTTACGGCATCCTCGGGCGTTACTTGCCGGAGTTTGGCTTCATTGTCGGGCAGATGCAGCACGACCTGTTTCACATCTATACGGTCGACGCCCACACCCTGAACCTGATCAAACACCTGCGTAAGTTGCAGTACACCCAGGTGTCGGAAAAATTCCCGTTGGCCAGCAAGCTCATGGGCAAGCTGCCCAAGCCGGAGCTGATCTACCTGGCGGGGTTGTACCACGACATCGGCAAGGGCCGGCATGGGGACCACTCGGAAATCGGCGCAGTGGACGCCGAAGCCTTTTGCCAGCGCCACCAGTTGCCGGTGTGGGACAGCCGCCTGATTGTCTGGCTGGTGCAGAACCATTTGCTGATGTCGACCACTGCCCAGCGCAAGGACTTGTCCGACCCGCAGGTCATCCACGATTTCGCGCAGACCGTCGGCGACGAAACCCACCTCGATTATCTGTACGTACTGACCGTCGCCGACATCAACGCCACCAACCCGTCGCTATGGAACTCCTGGCGCGCCAGCCTGTTGCGCCAGCTCTACACCGAGACCAAGCGCGCCTTGCGCCGCGGCCTGGAAAACCCGGTGGACCGCGAAGAACAGATCCGCCAGACCCAGAGCGCCGCCCTGGACATCCTGGTGCGCGGCGGCACCGATCCGGACGACGTGGAGCAACTCTGGTCGCAACTGGGCGATGACTACTTCCTGCGTCACACCGCCGGCGATGTGGCCTGGCACAGTGATGCGATCCTCCAGCAGCCGGCCGATGGCGGGCCACTGGTACTGATCAAGGAGACCACCCAGCGCGAGTTCGAGGGCGGCACGCAGATTTTCATCTACGCACCGGACCAGCACGACTTCTTCGCCGTGACCGTGGCCGCGATGGACCAGCTCAACCTGAACATCCACGACGCCCGGGTCATCACCTCCACCAGCCAGTTCACCCTCGACACCTATATCGTGCTCGATACCGACGGCGACTCGATCGGTGACAATCCGGCGCGGGTCAAACAGATCCGCGACGGCCTGACCGAAGCGCTGCGCAACCCGGACGACTACCCGACCATCATTCAGCGTCGGGTGCCGCGCCAGCTCAAGCATTTCGCGTTTGCGCCGCAGGTGACGATCCACAACGACGCCCAGCGCCCGGTCACCGTATTGGAGCTCAGCGCCCCGGATCGCCCGGGGTTGCTTGCACGGATCGGCACCATCTTCCTGGAATTCGACCTGTCGTTGCAGAACGCCAAGATCGCCACCCTCGGCGAGCGCGTGGAAGACGTGTTCTTCATCACCGATGCGAACAACCATCCGTTGTCCGACCCCTTGCTGTGCAGCCGTTTGCAGGATGCGATCGTCGAACAGCTGACGGTCAGCAATGAACCCGGAATCACGTTGTCGCGACTGACCATATGAACTCACCACGGCCAGCTCTTCTGTAGGAGCTGGCTTGCCTGCGATGGATTCAAAAGCGCCGCGCTTACCCGGTAAGCACGCGTTATCGTAACGACCATTGCTGGCAAGCCAGCTCCTGCAGGGGTTTGTCGGCTCCCAAACCGAACGAGATTTACCGATGAACAACGCTCTGAACCAGTTGCAGCCTTACCCGTTCGAGAAGCTCCGCGCCTTGCTCGGCGCCGTCACGCCAAATCCGGATAAACGCGCCATCGCCTTGTCCATCGGCGAGCCGAAGCACCGTTCGCCAGTGTTTGTCGCCGAAGCCCTGGCCAGCAACCTGGATCAAATGGCCGTCTACCCGACCACCTTGGGCATCCCCGCCCTGCGCGAAGCCATCGCCGCCTGGTGCGAGCGCCGCTTCGACGTCCCGAACGGCTGGCTCGACCCCGCGCGCAACGTGCTGCCGGTCAACGGCACCCGCGAGGCACTGTTCGCCTTCACCCAGACCGTGGTCAACCGTGGCGACGACGCCCTGGTGGTCAGTCCGAACCCCTTCTATCAGATCTACGAAGGCGCGGCGTTCCTCGCCGGGGCCAAGCCGCACTATCTGCCGTGCCTGGATGAAAACGGCTTCAACCCGGATTTCGATGCGGTATCCGTGGACATCTGGAAACGCTGCCAGATCCTGTTCCTGTGTTCGCCGGGCAACCCCACCGGCGCATTGATTCCGCTCGAAACCCTGAAGAAACTGATCGCCCTGGCCGACGAATACGATTTCGTGATCGCCGCCGACGAGTGCTACAGCGAACTGTACTTCGACGAACAGACCCCGCCGGCCGGCCTGCTTAGCGCCTGCGTCGAACTGGGCCGCCAGGACTTCAAGCGCTGCGTGGTGTTCCACAGCCTGTCCAAGCGTTCCAACCTGCCGGGTCTGCGCTCGGGTTTCGTCGCCGGTGATGCCGACATACTCAAGGGCTTCTTGCTGTATCGCACCTACCATGGCTGCGCAATGCCGGTTCAGACCCAACTGGCCAGCGTCGCCGCCTGGAATGATGAAGTGCATGTGCGCGCCAACCGTGCGCTGTATCGCGAGAAATATGATGCCGTGCTGGAAATCCTTGGCCCGGTGATGGACGTACAGCGTCCCGATGGCGGCTTTTATTTGTGGCCAAATGTGAATGGCGATGACGAGGCTTTCTGCCGTGACCTGTTCGTTGCAGAACACGTGACCGTGGTGCCGGGTTCTTATCTGTCCCGCGAGGTGGATGGCGTCAACCCGGGCGCTGGCCGTGTGCGGATGGCGCTGGTCGCGCCGTTGTCGGAGTGCGTCGAAGCAGCGGAACGGATTCGCGCCTTCATCACCGCGAAGCGATAAACAAACAAGTCCCGCCCCTGCGCAATGCGGCGGCGGGACGTCAATTCATTATCCAGTTACAACAACATCCACCTTGAAGCCTTCAAGCATATTATCTTCATCCCCCATAAAATCTATTGTCCCGCGGGATCAGTAAAACTTTAAAAAAACAGGGATGTTACGCATGCACGCTCCTCACTTTGTCCGAATGACAAAACCACTAAACAAGCAACATTCACCTGATACGGCTGTCAAAACAAACGCCAGTCATGTCGCCAACAACTTGCCCGGGGGGCGCCAAAAACGCTCGGTTGGGTTTCACAGCGCGTTTTGGGAAAACGGAAAGAACATTACTATTTCGTTCATGCCTGGTTTACGCCGTGATATGAAACATAATGCTGAACGAATCATTCGCGAGTGGGAACCTCACGTCAGCCTGACGTTCGAGTTCATTGAGTCTGGCGGTGAAATCCGGATCGACATGAAGGGCAACGACAGCTATTCCACCCTCGGGACAGATGCATTGCTGAAGCCGCCCGACGAACCCACGCTCGTCGTTGGGATAGATCACCCGAACATGGTCTTTCGCGCTGTCGTTCTTCACGAGTTCGGTCACGCATTAGGTCTGCATCATGCACACTTGCACCCCCGGGCCAACATTCCCTGGAACCGGGAAAAAGTATATGAGTTCTACACCAATGTTGTCGGGTGGAGCAGAGATAAAATCGATTATAATATATTTGATTTGGAAACCGGCGCTGATACTTTCCTGGGAACCTATGATAAATACTCCATCATGCACTACGTGGTACCAAACTTCCTCACCCATGGAGATTGGTACGTGGGCGTCAATACCCAGCTTAGCGAGCAGGACAGGATCGATATAAACAAAATTTATCCACCGTTGTAAGCCCGGTAAATATATCGCTTAATTTATCGTGTCTACGCCGGCTTAACTCAGACACCAAATGCACGATACTTTCCGCAGCACGTCATCACTATCGGGTGATGACGACCTCGCCGCCTGGCTTGATACCCGACCCTTACGCCAATTTTGCACACTGCCACGGACCCGCCCGATAACCCTGTGGGAACGAGCCTGCTTCGGGCGGCGTTCCGACGAAGGCAATGTGTCATCCTACATCAAGGTTGACTGACCCACCGTCTTCGTCGGACGCCGCCCGGAGCCGGCTCGCTCCCACAGGTTTTGCGTTTTAACTCAAGGGTCATGGCATAATCCTTCACCTTTTATTTCCAGCACCTGCAAAGGGGGCAATTCCTTGACCGTTTCAAGTAAAACGTTGCACCTTTTCGGCATCAAAGCCTGCGACACCATGAAAAAGGCGCGCACCTGGCTCGATGAACACGCTGTCAGCTATGACTTCCATGATTACAAAACGGCCGGAATCGACCGTGAACACCTGACCCAATGGTGCGACGAGCACGGCTGGCAAGTGGTGTTGAACCGTGCAGGCACGACCTTTCGCAAGCTCGACGACGAACGCAAAGCCGATCTCGACCAGCGCAAGGCCATCGAACTGATGCTCGCACAACCCTCGATGATCAAGCGCCCGGTGCTCGATCTCGGAGACCGAACCCTGATTGGCTTCAAGCCAGATATCTACGCGGCAGCACTCAAGTAAGGCAGCCCGTTCAATTTTGTTAGAGGTGTTTACATGTCCACTACTCTGTTCAGCCTGGCCTTTGGTGTCGGCACTCAAAACCGTCAAGGCGCATGGCTGGAAGTGTTTTACGCGCAGCCGCTGCTCAACCCGTCGGCCGAACTGGTTGCCGCCGTCGCGCCAATTCTGGGCTACACCGAAGGCAACCAGGCCATCACCTTCACCATCGCCCAGGCGTCGCAACTGGCCGATGCGCTCAAAGGCATCGACGCTGTCCAGGCCGCCCTGCTCACCCGTCTGGCCGAAAGCCACAAGCCGCTGGTCGCAACCCTCGTGGCCGAAGATGCGCCACTGTCTTCCACGCCTGAGGCTTATCTCAAACTGCACTTGCTGTCCCATCGCCTGGTCAAGCCGCACGGTTTGAACCTCGCCGGGATTTTCCCGTTGCTGCCGAACGTGGCGTGGACTAGCCAGGGCGCCATCGACCTCGCCGAACTGGCCGAGCGCCAACTGGAAGCCCGCCTGCGTGGCGAGCTGCTGGAAGTATTCTCGGTGGACAAGTTCCCGAAAATGACCGACTACGTGGTGCCGGCCGGTGTGCGTATCGCTGATGCGGCACGCCTGCGGCTGGGCGCCTATGTCGGCGAAGGCACCACCGTGATGCACGAAGGTTTCGTCAACTTCAACGCCGGCACCGAAGGCCCGGGCATGATCGAAGGTCGTGTCTCCGCTGGCGTATTCGTTGGCAAGGGCTCGGATCTGGGCGGCGGTTGCTCGACCATGGGCACCCTGTCGGGCGGCGGTAACATCGTGATCAAGGTCGGCGAAGGCTGCCTGATCGGCGCCAACGCCGGTATCGGTATCCCGTTGGGCGACCGCAACACCGTTGAATCGGGCCTGTACATCACTGCCGGGACCAAGGTGGCATTGCTGGACGAGAACAACGCGCTGGTGAAAGTGGTGAAAGCCCGTGAACTGGCCGGCCAATCGGACCTGCTGTTCCGCCGCAATTCGCAGACCGGTGCCGTGGAATGTAAAACCCACAAATCGGCCATCGAACTGAACGAAGCGCTGCACGCTCACAACTAAGCGCGTCACACGACCACCTGTGTAGGAGCAAGCTTGCTCGCGAAGAACGCATAGACGACACGTGCTGTCTGGTACCGCGCGTTATCGTTAACGTCCATCGCGAGCAAGCTCGCTCCTACAAGGGGTCAGGCATACCCGCCCATGTTCACCAGGGCCCCATAGCATGATGATTCCCTCTCCCTGGCGCGCCGATTTTCCGGCCATCGCCGCGTTGCAACGGCAAGACCAGACCTATCTGGACAACGCCGCCACCACGCAAAAACCCCAAGCCCTGCTGGATGCCCTGGCGCATTACTACGCCAACGGCGCGGCCAACGTGCATCGGGCGCAACACTTGCCCGGCGCCCACGCCACCCAGGCGTTCGAGGACAGCCGCCGCAAGGTCGCCCAATGGCTCAATGCCGGCGATTGCGGGCAGATCATCTTTACCCACGGCGCGACGTCCGCGCTGAATCTCCTGGCCTATGGCCTGGAACACCTGTTCAATCCGGGCGATGAAATCGTCATCAGCGCCCTGGAGCATCACGCCAATCTGTTGCCGTGGCAGCAACTGGCCCACCGTCGCGACCTGAAGCTGGTGATCTTGCCGCTGGATGGCGATGGTTTGATCGATCTCGATACCGCCGCTCGGCTGATCGGCCCGCGTACGCGCCTGCTGGCAGTCAGTCAGCTGTCCAACGTGCTCGGCGCCTGGCAGCCGTTACCCGCATTGCTGGAGATGGCCCAGGCGCATAACGCCTTGACCGTGATCGATGGCGCCCAAGGCGTCGTCCATGGTCGACATGACGTTCAGGCGCTGGGTTGCGACTTCTATGTGTTTTCCAGCCATAAGCTCTATGGCCCCGAGGGCCTCGGCGTGCTGTTCGGACGCGATAAGGCGCTGGAGCAGCTGCGCCACTGGCAGTTTGGCGGTGAAATGGTGATGGATGCCAATTATCACGACGCCCGCTTTCGCCCGGCGCCCCTGGGTTTTGAGGCCGGTACGCCGCCGATTGCCGGCGTGATCGGCTTGGGGGCGACCCTCGATTATCTGGCCGGGCTCGATCAGGAAGCCGTGTCCGCCCACGAAGCGGCGCTGCATGACTATTTGCTCAAAGGCCTGGAGGCGCGCACCGGCATCCGCCTGTTGGGCAAACCGCAGTTGGCGCTGGTCAGTTTTGTGGTCGAGGGTGTGCATAACTCCGATCTGGCGCATTTGCTGACGGAACAAGGGATCGCTGTACGCGCCGGTCATCATTGCGCCATGCCTCTGCTGAAAAGCTTTGAACTGGCCGGGGCGATTCGGGTGTCGTTGGCGCTGTACAACGATTCCGAAGACCTGGAACGGTTTTTTGATGCGCTGGATCAGGCGCTGGAGTTGTTGCGGTGAACTTGCCGGCCGATGCTGTTTTAGCGCTGGAGACCTTTCAACAGGCTGCAAGCTGGGAACAGCGGGCGCGGCTGCTGATGCAGTGGGGCGACCGTCTGCCAGCGTTGAGCGATGTGGATCAGGTCGAGGCCAACCGGGTGCATGGCTGTGAAAGCCAGGTGTGGCTGGTGGGCGCGTTGCAGGATGGCCACTGGCAGTTCGCCGCGAGCAGCGATGCGCGGTTGATTCGCGGGTTGGTGGCGTTGTTGCTGGCGCGGGTCAACGGGTTGTCCGCGGCTGAGTTGCGGCAGGTGGATTTGCCGGAGTGGTTCAGTCAGCTTGGGCTTTCGCGGCAACTCTCCCCGTCGCGCAGTAATGGCCTGAATGCTGTGCTCCAGCGGATGAATGAGTTGGCCGGCTGATCGCCATCGCGGGCAAGTCGGACCGCCGCACCGCCGCTCCCACAGGATTCGGGTCGTACACAATTCCCATTTACATCAAGGCCCCTGTGGGAGCGGGCTTGCTCCGGGCGGCGTTCCGACGATGAGGCCATCGGCAGCAACTTTAAACCTCAGGCTTAACCCGATCCGCCGGCCGCCGCACCCCAGCCACAATCTTGTCCACCGCCTTGGTCGCCGCGACCATGCCGAACGTCGCCGTCACCATCATCACCGCGCCAAAACCGCCCGCGCAGTCCAGCTTCACGCCATCGCCGACAAAACTCTTCTGCAGGCAAATGCTGCCGTCCGGTTTCGGGTAGCGCAGCTGCTCTGTGGAAAACACGCAGGGCACGCTGTAATGGCGGGTCACGGTGCGGGAGAAGTTGTAATCGCGGCGCAGGGTCGAACGCACTTTCGAGGCCAATGGATCGTTGAACGTACGATTCAGGTCGCACACCTGGATCAGCGTCGGATCGATCTGCCCGCCTGCGCCGCCGGTGGTGATGATCTGGATCTTGCGCCGTTTGCACCAGGCGATCAGCGCCGCCTTGGCATTCACACTGTCGATGCAATCGATCACGCAGTCGATATTCGGCGTGATGTACTCCGCCATGGTCTCGCGGGTGACGAAATCCGCCACCGCGTGCACCGTGCAGTCCGGGTTGATCCCGCGCAGGCGCTCGGCCATCACCTCGACCTTGGGCTTGCCGACGGTGCTGTCCAGCGCGTGCAGCTGACGATTGGCGTTACTGACGCAGACATCGTCCAGGTCGAACAGCGAAATTTCGCCCACGCCACAACGGGCAACGGCTTCCGCCGCCCAGGAGCCAACGCCGCCGACGCCGACGATCGCCACATGGGCCGCGCGCAAGCGCTCCAGGCCCTCGATGCCATACAACCGGGCGATGCCAGCAAACCGCGGATCTTCTGTACTCATGACCATTACCCCAAAAACCGGCGCGCATTATAGGGCCGAAGACGGCCAAGAGCATCTTTGAACTATGAACGGTGTCCCGGTTGCTTCAATCAGGCTACGCAGAACCAGGAATTAACCTACGAAGGCCAACGAAAGAACTTAAGTCGAGTTGGATTGCCAAATGTAGGGCATTTCCTTGGCAGCTGTACGCTCGAGGAACGCCCGGTGTAGGATGCGCGCCCCTTGGCTCCCGCCGACCGGTCCTTAGTTCCACAGCCTTTTGGAACCCGAAATAGCTATGTCATCGCGTAAATTTGGACTCAACCTGGTGGTGGTGCTCGCCATCGCTGCCTTGTTTACTGGCTTCTGGGCGCTGATCAATCGCCCGGTCACCGCCCCCGACTGGCCCGAACAGATCTCAGGCTTTTCGTACTCGCCCTTTCAGCAGGGTCAGTACCCGCAGAAAGAGCAGTACCCGACCGACGATGAAATGCGTCGCGATCTGGAGATCCTGAGCAAGCTGACGGACAACATCCGTACTTACTCGGTCGATGGCACCCTGGAAAACATTCCCAAACTGGCTGAAGAATTCGGCTTGAGGGTCACCCTCGGGATCTGGATCAGCCCGGACGAGGAGCGCAACGAGCGCGAGATCACGCGTGCGATTGAAATAGCCAACAGTTCGCGCAGTGTGGTTCGCGTGGTTGTAGGCAACGAGGCGATCTTCCGTAAGGAAATTACCGCACCGGAACTCAGCATTATTCTCGATCGCGTGCGCGCGGCGGTGAAAGTGCCAGTGACCACCTCCGAGCAATGGCACGTCTGGGAAGAAAACCCCAGTCTGGCCAAGCACGTTGACCTGATCGCCGCCCACGTCCTGCCGTACTGGGAACACGTGCCGATGGAACAGTCCGGGCAGTTCGTACTCGACCGCGCCCGCGACCTGAAAAAAATGTTCCCGAAAAAACCGCTGCTGCTGTCGGAAGTCGGCTGGCCGAGCAACGGCCGTATGCGCGGTGGCGCCGATGCGTCGCCGGCAGACCAGGCGATTTACCTGCGCACACTGGTCAACAAGCTCAATCGCCAGGGTTTCAACTACTTCGTGATCGAAGCGTTCGACCAACCCTGGAAGGCCAGCGATGAAGGTTCGGTGGGCGCGTATTGGGGTGTATTCAACGCCGCACGCCAGCAGAAATTCAACTTCGAAGGTCCGGTCGTCGCGATTCCGCAATGGCGGGTGCTGGCTGTCGGCTCGGTGGTGTTGGCCCTGTTGTCTTTGACCCTGTTGATGATCGATGGCTCGGCCCTGCGTCAACGTGGCCGTACCTTCCTGACCTTCATCGCGTTCCTCTGCGGTTCGGTGCTGGTGTGGATCGGTTACGACTACAGCCTGCAATACAGCACCTGGTTCAGCCTGACCGTGGGCTTGCTGCTCGGCCTCGGCGCGCTAGGGGTGTTTATCGTGCTGCTGACCGAGGCCCACGAACTGGCCGAGGCGGTGTGGACCCACAAGCGCCGGCGCGAATTCCTGCCGGTAGTGGGCGATTCGGACTACCGACCGAAAGTCTCGATCCACGTCCCCTGCTACAACGAGCCGCCGGAGATGGTCAAACAGACCCTCAACGCCCTGGCCAACCTCGATTATCCGGACTTCGAAGTCCTGATCATCGACAACAACACCAAGGACCCGGCGGTCTGGGAGCCGGTGCAGGCCTATTGCGAAACCCTCGGCCCACGCTTCAAGTTCTTCCATGTCGCACCGCTGGCCGGCTTCAAGGGCGGCGCGCTGAATTATCTGATTCCGCACACGGCCAAGGACGCCGAAGTGATTGCGGTGATCGACTCGGACTACTGCGTCGATCCGAACTGGCTCAAGCACATGGTGCCGCACTTCGCCGATCCGAAAATCGCCGTGGTGCAGTCGCCACAGGATTATCGCGACCAGAACGAGAGCACCTTCAAGAAGCTCTGCTACGCGGAATACAAAGGCTTCTTCCACATCG
>Ga0213829_1002276_pt1 | contig 12707 bp, 20 predicted proteins | sample MC6MC0896MG_FD_180665 | JGI IMG/M metagenome (GOLD analysis project Ga0213829, IMG submission 180665) | Enriched soil aggregate microbial communities from Iowa State University, Ames, United States - MC6-MC0896-MG | ecosystem: Environmental > Terrestrial > Soil > Unclassified | place: USA: Iowa...
AGGGATGTACAGCCCTCCAACGGATGACGATAAACGGAACTGAGATCAGATAGGCCAATGCCGGAGCAGATTAGTCGCTGGCGGGCAGCGCCGGAGGGTCAGACGGCGGCGCGAACCTTGAAGCTCAGCATGGCGGTGGCGTCGTCGTTGAAGCACTCAGCCAGTTCTTGATAGGCCCGGTACTTGGCTTGGCTTCGAGTGGCTGCCCAAATGCGCTGCACGTAGTGGTGTGCATCGCCCAGCATGTAACGCACATCGTCCCAGTAGTACATCCCGTTGGTGAGCACCTCCCACTGCTTGAGAGGAAGCTTCTCGGCCATTTCGCCGTACTGCATTTCCCAGGTTGGGTGGTAGTTACGGATGCGCTTCTTCGGGTCGCTGTCGAGGATTACGCCGATGTACTGACCGCGGTCGGCCATGATCACGCCAGGTTCGCCGTTGGCTATGACGCGCCGGCCTATCTCAGCTGGTACGCCGTAATGGCGTCGGACGTAGTCGCAGTTGTAGTTGCTCATGGCTTTCTCCATGCATGCGCCGCCCTCGCCAGGGTGGCCTGATTCGTTTATGTGGGGTATTTAGTCGACAAGCGGCATGGGGCCGCATCGGAGCAGACGTGAATACAAAGGAACTGAAAAAGTTTTTACGGATACCAGACCAGCATGAATTCAGGTCTGGGGACGGCGTCATGGAAATCACCGCCGGCGTAGATACCTGGAATTTCTACGAGATCGACGAGAATGGAAAGACAATCGCTCACTACCTGATCGTTGAAACCCATGATCATGAGGGCAGTGGAAGCCTGACCTAGAAGAAAACCAAAAAAGGATGAGCCCCAGTTATCTCACGCTGCTAGCTTGGTGTCGTGAAACACATCCATCTGCGCGGAGCCCTGCGCGTAGGCGCCGCCCTCGCGGGGGGATGCTTGGTGGTGGCAATCTGATGTCATTTGGGTTATAGGATTGTAATCCCAGCCCAGCGAGTCGAATCCCCAGATGGACCGCGAGCCAACAAACCAGGAAGTCGCAGCAGTTCTCGGAATTGATGAGGACCAGATTGATAAGTATCGTCAGGAGGCTCTGCTATTGGGCGACGGATCCTGGCTGATCCACTTCTCATACGACATGCCGCGAGAGCTGCGGCACAGCTTCACCGGTAGCTTCACGGCGATCGTCGAAAGCGTGGCAACTTGTGTTGACGCTCGCTCAGTCGACTGAAGCCAGCTGCTCCGCCAGAGGGTCAGGCGGCTTTTCGCGCGTTGAGCACGCGCTGGCGGGTTGTTTCGTACTCGCTGCTGACGATCTCAACCAGGCCGTCGACATCGCCGTCAGCGGCCTTGCTGCCCAGGTTCAGGTACACGGTATCGCCATAGGTGAAGCACACCCCGCCACTGAGCCAGATGCCGCCCCGCTCGACGCCGATGGCCTCCCACATTTCGTCGCGGTCGATATCGTCCGGACAATGTGCTTTCCACAGGTCTGCCAGGCGCTGGTGCTCAGCCTTCTCGGCCGCACGCACCTCTTTGTCCGTGCCCTTGGTATGTTTGGGCGCCCGGCGCAGCGAGCGGTAGCCGTATTCGTCAGGCCGGCACCAGTGCACATCCAGGTCGCGGCTGGCGCTGAGCTTGATGCCGCCGATGTAGTTGCGGGAGCCGCTGTACATCGGGGAAGCATCGGCTCCGAAGGCTTGGCCCAGCTTCTCGCGCTGTGCGTTCCAGGCCGCTTTCTTGTCGTCCCAGGCGCGCACGGCGGCCAGCACCTCTGGCGATTCGGTCTTGTAGAAGTAGCTCATGGCTTTCTCCATGCATTCGCCGCCCTCCGTGGCCGGATGCGGCATGGTGGTTACTTAAGGATTGCGCGGGCGCAGGCCTGGATTTCGATCCAGAGCGCCGACGAAGGCCGTGCTTCATACTTGACCAGGGCCTTGGCGATACGCACGGCCAGGTCTTCCTTGCTACCGGTCGGCTTTGGCGGCGGTTGATGGGCAGCCTGGATAGGTAGGTCGAACTGGCCCGGAAGGTCGACTCTCATGCTTCGCGTCTCCTCGATCTTCTGCGAGCCCGCTGGGCGGCAGATTGATGTGTTGCTGGCGCCGGCCATGCCTCGCGCGCGTGATGGTGAGTTTCAAGCGGAAAGCTCCATGTCTCGGTCATGCCAGCCGGCAAGCCACCAGCCGCAGTCCACGGTCATCCAGCCATAGGGCTGGGCATCGCGTGACTGGCTGTTGTCGCGGCAGGCGCGGCCGAGGTAGTAGGCTGACGGGTGAACCTGCTGCCGGCGCTTCATCGCTACGCACCGGCGAGGTACGGAAGGGGCGCAAACGGTATATCGTCGTCGAAGCTGTCGTGATCAGGTGGCGCCGCCTGTTGGTTCGGCTGCTGCCGCGCCGGCCGGCGTTGTTGCGGTTGCCGATCTGGCACCTGGCCTGGCTGCTGACCCTGCGGCCGGCTACCGAGCAGCTGCATCGTGCCGTTGATGTCGACGATGATTTCCGTGGTGTAGCGCTTGATGCCGTCTTTCTCCCACTCGCGGGTCTGAAGCTTGCCCTCGATGTAGCACTGGGAGCCTTTGCGCAGGTACTCGCCGGCGATCTCGGCGACCTTCCCGAACAGCGACACACGGTGCCACTCGGTGCGCTCGACCTTCTGGCCCGACTGCTTGTCGGTCCATTGCTCGCTGGTGGCCAGGCTTAGGTTGGTAACGGCGTTGCCGTTCGGCAGGTAGCGCACCTCCGGGTCCTGGCCGCAGGTGCCGACCAGGATGACCTTGTTTACCCCGCGACTCATGACGACGCTGCCCCGGCCAACAAGATCAGTGCCAAGGCAAAGAGGGCCGTCCATCGAGTGGCGCTTTCACCGATCTGGCGGACCTTAACCACGGCCACCACTGGGAGGGTTTTGGCATCGATCGCGCGCTCAAGGCTCTGCGCATAGCGGACAGCCTGCGCGTAGCTGGTGTTGCGGCCGTACACGCGGTTGTTGCTGGCCGAGACGACGGCCCAGCCGTTGCCGCTTTGGGTGACAAAGAAGCGCGATTTGGCGCGGAATGCCTCGGTGGCCGTGATCACTTCCTGGCGCAGGGCTTCGAGCTTGTCCTGGCTTTGTTGGATGGCTGCTTGCATGGGTTGGTCCTCAGTGGGTCAGGCGTGGAGCTCGAAGGCCTCTGCCTTGCGAACGATTCGAACTTGGGCGGTGCGGCGCTCCGGCGCGCGGCGGTCGCGGCGCATGGGGTCGCTGTCGTTGATCACCGCGTGCAAGGCGATGAGGGCGGCTAGGGCGATGCAGAGCGGGCTGATGATCTGTTGGCACATGGCCTTGGTTACCGCCTCGATGCGCCGGCCGGCTTCCAGCTTGAACAGCGCTGCCTCGATCCGGTTGGCCACGGTGCCCGGGCTGACCGACATCTGGCGGGCGATTTCCTTGGTAGTGAGGCCTTGAGCCACCCACAGCAGTGCTTCGAGCTCACGGGGAGCCAGCGCCTTGCCGAGCTGGCCAATCCATGAGCCGCAAGTGATCGTTTCCATGATTGTCCTCAGCAACCGCATTGGTCAGGCGCCAAGCGCGGGTGACCAGACCCACCGTGAAGGTGGCCTGGCGCCTGCCAATGCGGTCGTATGTGAAGGGAAGGGGTGCAGGCGGTGAGCGCTACCTCACATGCATCTGGCCTGGCCGGCTGGCCCCGGATTCGCCTGCGTGTACGTTGATTAATCTTTACTGCGGTGAGCCTTAACTTGCATAAGGCATGCGGTGATGCGCTTTAAATCGATGAAAGCTGCATCGGGGTGTGATCTGGCCGGCGCTGATCTCCGGCATGGGTTTGGTCAATAACTCCGGGGCTTACGCCCACACACCCAGCAGGTCCGGCACGATTACCGGCCACGCTGTAAATCCACTCGCGCATCAGCCTTCGCATTCAGATCACACTCCGATGCAGCTTGCGATGGGGAGCAGGGCATCGGGCAGTTCACGACAGGCTGTCGTGGCGCTGGTTGTTCAGTCGTCCTCGCCCTGGCCCAGCATCTTCTCGATGTCGGCTGCGGCGGGCTTCTTCCAGTTCTTGATATGGCCCATTTCCAGGTCGATGTTCAGGATCAGGTAGTCGCCGTAGTGCTCGCCCGGGAAGAAGTCGGGAACGTAGCCCTCGTAGCTGCCCACTTCGTCGCCCTGTGCGTCCTGCAGCCCTGCGGCGAAGCCGTCGCGAACCTTGATGTGAAGGCGAAGCTCGGTCACGTCGACCTGAACCGTTTTTTGCTGGTTGATCTGCATGCTGCGTTCTCCGGTTGATTTCCCGTCTGGCCCTGTCGCCAAGGCCAGCCAGTGAAATCTGATTTCCGCTCCATGCGTGTTGCCGCGGCTATCCCCACCTGGCCGGGTCACACATTTCGTGATCGGTGTTCTTCCCGGCTGGCTACATGGTTTGGCGTCCTCCCATGAGGGGAGTCCGGCAGCTATCCAGAGGCTGCATGGTCGACGACTTAGCTTGTCCCGACCCAGGTGATGGCCTGGGTGCGTCGAGGTGGTCACGTCTGGTTGTGTAAAGAGCGGTGGCCGGTGAGGGCCTAGGCAGTCCTTGGTAGCAGGCTGCGATGAATGAAATATGCACCAGTGCAATTAAGCTGTCAATGCACTGGTGCATAAATAATTTGCCTGCTCATTCTTGAATCCGTTTCGCTTATAGGGGGTTACCTTTTCCTGAGGGCTTGGTTATGCTTTTCTTATGCTGGATGGATATACAGTAAAAAGGAGAGCGGCATGGCCAAGCAAAAGAAAGCAGCACCTCAGGGGCGCCAAGAGGTCACCGGGCTAGAGCGCCTAAGCCATCGTGTTTCATCGATGATCAATCACCCGATTGCACAGTCGCAGCGCTGGGTGACAATCCATCGCCTGGACACGGATGGAGACATGGAGTGGGAGAAGGTGATGGGGCTGATTGCAGAAACGCCTGAGTTGAACCTGACTTTCAACGATGACGAGAGCGTCACGGTTAGGTGGGAGGCGCAGAAACCAGAAGATCGGGACGACCTGGTCGTGGATAGAGATTGGGAGGAGGAGAAGTTGGAGAAGGAGGCGCCTTTCTGATGGACAGTAACAGCTCCGCATTTTCAATGCGTGCTATGCAGAGTCGGTCTTCACCCCATCGTTCCAGCAGACGGAGGCGCGTTAGGGCGGGGACTTGAAGCGGCGGATTTTACAGTGGCCTGTCTGATGTCGGCGAATAAAGAATCGACGGTGAACGGCGTTCGCACCGGCTTATGATGCATTGACTAGCACCGGTGAATATGCTGCTCAATCCACGCATGAATTGGAGCTTGATATTTACAGTAAAGAATCAGGAAGGCGCCAATTGATGGTGAAAATGATAATGCTGAAAAAGTGATTAGAGTTGTGGTTACCACCTTCTTCTGATTTCCAATATTTCTTTTGGATTTCACTATTAGGGTTTGAAGATTTTTTGGATAGGTTTTTAGCGCCTTGGATAGGTTGTCGAAAGACGCATCAAGACTGCTGTTGAGTCGCTGTACATTAAGATACTGATTGATCAAGATGCCAAAAAGAATAAGCGAGGTGATGATGAGCCCGCTTACGGTAACAGCCTCTTCTAGCCCAGTGGTTGCTTTGTGGAGGGTCAGTAGCGCAATAAGTGATACAGGAAGAGCAAGTAGCTTTCCCGCGATGTCACTAAATGCAGAGCTCAACTTTGTACCATACTCCAACTCTGCTTGAGCAAACTCCTTGCGAGTCTTCTCGAATGAAAATGAATGTATATATATTTGAAAGTTGCGCCAATAATTTTCAATTATGCTATCCCAAGATTGAAGGATGTGCATGAACTTATTGGCTTGTCCGTCAGTCAATGACTCTAGGCTCTCACAGATGGCGCCATTAAGGATTGCTCTCCTTTCTTCAAGGTGTATTCGCCCTTTATGCTCCTCATTGGCCAGGCTATGAATCAAAGAGGTTTTATTGAGATTGAGCTCAATGATGCTTTCGGTGAGCTTTGTCTGAATAACTATTGTCTTTGGGGGTTTGTTGGGTGTGGTGGGGGTGGAAAAAACTAAGTTATAGAAATTATTTTGGGGGTGCTCTGATGCAGCAACTTTTGACAGATCCTTAATGAGGTCGCAGACCTTAAGGATTCGATTGTTTGATGGGTTTGGTTTTGCGTCAAAGGAAGCCCAGTCTTCACTTGTTATATAAAAATTCTGCAAGTGTTTTCCGGAGCCAAGTGATGGGGTTTTCTGAACTAGCGAGACAAAGCTATCAAAGAAGCTATTCTCTCCAGAAGTCACCACGTTGTATTCAAATTTAATTCCAGATGGTTGCGCTCTGAAATAGGACATCTCTCCGAAATTGTTTGGGGCTTTTTGCAGTTGTTCACAGAGAGCCCGTATATCAGCATCATCGGGACCTGAATGGCTAAACGAGCCCCCGTCCGTCAAAGGAGGCTTGCCAATTTTTCTGTAAAGTTCAACCACTAGTTCGAACATTTAGTCAGCTTCCGATGCGACCGTTTAATTCGCTCTCTATCATCTTCTTCATTGCTTCTGGGATGTCAGAGAATGTTATAGTAGCTTCCGCGGAATTATAGCATACAATGCTGTCTGGGCTAGTGCTGAGCGCACTCCTATCAAATTGCGCTGACCAGCGATTTGATTTGCCTTTGATTTTTGTTTTCTTGTCAAGAATAGCTTTACTTACAGTAAACTCTTCTGGGATTTTACTGTCTTCAGAATTTAGTATCTCAGGTAGCGCTTCGAGCATCTCGACGAGATCGGCCTGCTCTGGAGGGATTGCAGCTGATGCGGCTGTTTGGATGCCCTGCAGAGTTGCTTTTTGCTCGTCCTGTTGTTTTTTTGACAGATATGTAATCACATTGTCTTTTGCTTGCGCGGTGAATGGCGCTAGCTCATCTCTGTCGCGGAAGAAATCTTCGATAACCTCGATGGCATTGGCAGTAGCGCGGGTAGAGGCTATTCCGGGCGTGCAGCCCAAGCCCTTAATAAAATAGGCAGAGGCCTCGCTATCTCTTCCCTTACTAATGAAGCACAAGTAGGTCTTGTCCGGAGCTTCTTCGCTTTCATTATCATTAGACTCCGAGGCATCTTCTAAAAGTGCTAAGGTCTCAGAGAATCGTGCAAGGTTGATCCGACATGCTTGATGAACTTTTGACATGTCGATATCTACACTTTCTTCCGGGATATAGTCTGGCCCAAGGCGAAGACCATTACGTTGTTTGATGTTTGCAACTAGTATGAAAGGGATTGCATCGCTAACGTAGTAAGCGAACAGCGTATGACCTCCGGTGGAGAATGTTTCAAGCTTTGCTTGTTCAATAAGTTCTCCTAGCGCGACATGGGTTAACGCCTCAAAATTTTCAGCAGAAAGACCTTTGGAGAAGGTTTCGGTTGACTTCGGAAATCGCCCCTGCCGGCCGTTGGGCTCAAATTGACCCCAGACCACATTATTTCCTTTTTTGCCCAGAAGACCGTGAATCCCTTCGGCGAGCGAAATAACTGTCGGCTTTTTAGGGTCGAACAAGGCTTTCTTGACTGTTTTGCTGCGGTCAACTAGAAGTGTACCTTTCTCTTTTTCGAAAGAGTGGATTACTGCATGAACAAGAGTGAAAGCCATAAAATATCCCTATGTTGGCATTGTTTTTCTACTGGATTAATTAGCACGGTACCTTAAGCAGCCACAGCAGTCGTAAGCGCATATCAGTGCTGCCCAATCGATTCATACTTTGCAGGTAGTGGCAGGGCACGTTTTTGGACCTGATCAAGGCCTTGATCACACCAGGTGGGCATTCCACACCAGTAGCACTCGAGCCTGGATGTAGGTCTCATCAACCCGAATATCTTCAGGGGGATGATTCGTGTTGTCCGAAATCATCTTGAAATGGTCGCGACCCTTCTTCTGCAGGCGCTTGATGTACTGATGGCCTTGATGGGAGAAATAGTAGATCCCGTCGCCCACGAACTCACGGATGCTGATGTCAACGACCAACGGGTCACGGCTCCTGATGGTTGGTGCCATCGACTGACCGACACCCGTTATGAGCTTCAGATGGAAATGCTCTTTGAACTCGACCCCCATCTCTCGCAGGTGAGTAGGGCTGACGCGGATGTCCTGCAGCATTTCGGGGAAATCGTGAGCTACCTCACCATCGCCCATTGCTCCGCGTACGTCGTAGTGAGCAATCCACACCTCATCGCCGACGAGGCCTGGGCGAACAAAGTCGACGGCAATGATATTGGAAGCGGCTTGCTCGGCAGACTTCTCCTCAATGGCTTCGGCGATTTTCTGCCGAGCATCCAGAGAAAGGCCCTTGCCATGCTTTGCGAGCATCTGCTTAACGATCTCGGCAGTAGACAGGTTTTTGCGGTCCTGGGCTTCAGGCTCGGCCTCACCTAAAGGTTCGTAGCCTCGCAACTGATCTGTGGTGATTCCAAAAAAATCGGCAAGAGGTCGCACCTGCTTGTCAGTCGGCTCTTTGATCCCTTTTGGGCCTTGCGGCTTGAGAATTCGGGAAATGGTCGACTGCCCGACGCTTGTCCGGCTCGACAGCTCAATCTGGGTTATGCCGTCTCTGGCCATCAGTTGAGCAAGGATCTTATCTATCGATTTATGCATAGGTGCAATGCTGCCTCCCAGCAGTGCATAGAGCAATACAGCGGATCGTTGACATGTATGCACCAGTGCATGATTATGTGCATATCTACACAGGAGGCAGCCATGAGCGCTACCGATCTTCCGAAAAAACTGGATGCATTGCTTAGCTCTGGCATGACCTACAAGGCCATTGCAGAGCGTGCCAAATGCGACATCTCGACAGTCTTCCGCATTCGCAATGGACAGATCAGCAACCCGAGCTACCTAGCCGGGACCGCGATAGACCAAATGCACGGTGAGCTGATCGAGAGCGGCAAGCACAGCCCAAAGAAATCCGTCGCCTAACCCATTCCAACTGCAAGGAGAAGTACCCGTTGGCCTGTGAAAGCGGTAGCCCGATGTTGAATGGAAGGGCTTAGGTCTCGATTGGTCGTGAATCGAATTATCCGCTAGCTGGCACTGAGCCAGTAGATGACCGAAACACCTGCGAATCCATCCAGTAGTCGAATCGCAGGCAAAAAAAAACCGCCTGGCAGGGCGGCTTCTCTACAACAAACATCGAGGTCGATTATGCACTCTGCAGTGGATGCGAGCAATACCAAGCCTGTTGCGTCAAATGTTGGCTATTCGGCAAAACTAGCGCGTCAGGTAATGTCCACCCGCGAAATCGCGCAGCTCACTGGCAAGAGCCATGACAATGTGCTGCGAGATGCCCGGCGTCTGATTGCAGAGGGTGTCCTCAAATCTGAGGAGACCCCATACACCCACCCACAAAACGGCCAAGCCTATCCAGAATTCCTGCTGAGCCAGCGCGACACCTTAGTGCTGGTGTCCGGATACAACGCCCAGCTGCGCGCCAGGATCATCGACCGCTGGCAAGAGCTTGAGGCGCGGGTATTGGCGCAGGTCCAGATCCCCCAAAACTTCGCTGAGGCGCTGCGACTGGCCGCCGATCAAGCGGAGCTGAACGATCAACTGCAGCAGGTCATCCAGAAGCAAGCCCTGAAGGTCGCAGCAATCCAGCGTTTGGCTGCTGCTTGTGGGGCCATCTGCATCACCGATGCGGCCAAGCAGCTTCAGGTTGCCCCGTCGAAGTTGTTCGACTGGCTGGAGCAGAACCGCTGGATATTCCGCCGGAAGGGTTCCAAGCGGTGGATCGCTTACCAGCCTCGCATCGCCTCGGGCTTGATGAAGCACAAGGTGACAGCCTTGAAGCCCGACCCGGAAACCGGTATCGAGCGCGCCGCGTTTGATCCTCTGGTCACCCCGAAAGGACTGGCGCGTCTCGCTGAGCTGAAGGCTGGGGGTTCGCTGTGAGTGTACAAGCCATGACCTGGGCCCTGGCTATTCCGAAGTCCTCTCTGGAGAACCCTGCAGCTCGTCACGTCCTGCTCTGCCTAGCCAACTATGCCGGTACCGATGGCCGCGGCGCCTTCCCGTCGGCTGCAACGCTATCCGAGGACACCGGCCTGTCCGAGCGTACCATCCGCTTAAAGCTCGACGAGCTGGAAGCAGCTGGCTGGATCGTCGCAGGAAACCAGGCTATCGCAGCTGCTTACATCGACCGCCGTGATCGCCGTCCCATTGTCTACGACCTTCAACTTAAACGAGGTGCATCTGCTGCACCTCGTAGAGAACGGGGTGCAGGAAACCGCACGGGGTGCAGCTCGCAGCAGAACGGGGTGCAGCAAAACGCAGAACGGGGTGCAGCAGCTGCACCCAATCCGTCAGTTAACCAATCTACTCACTCTCTGTGCGAGCCATTCGAAATGTTCCTGGAGTGGGTGCCGGATCAGGACCTGCTCAAAGCGTATGCACTCCGTTCGGGGCTCACCCTGGACAACTTCGGCTCCAAGGCAATCGCCGGGTTCGTGTTGCACCACGACGCGAAGGGTTTGGTGCAGACCGAGAAGCAATGGCTCGCCGCCCTCGTCAACTGGGTGAAATCGGACCTGGCCCGGGCAGCTCGATCCGCTACCGGCAAGCCGAGCGCGCAGCAATCGAACGCTTTCGATGACGACGATACCTCATGGCTCAAAGGGGGGAATGACCAATGAACCAGGTAGCCACCATCGCCCATGGTCTTTGGGCCAAAGTTCAAACCGGCCAGTACATCCCTGCTGGGGACACGCTTCCCGCCGAGATCAAGGCCGAGCTCGATCGCAAAACTGCTGCAGTGATCAATCGGCTGTTCCGTGATCTGCGGACCATCTTCAGCGCCTGGAAACAGGCCTGGCCGGATATGGGCACGTACAAGGCCGCCAAGCAGCAGTGGCTGACGGCGTTCCTTGAGGCAGGCATCAACACCCCCGAGCAGCTGCAGTTCGGTCTGATGCGCTGCCGCCAGTCAGGACGTGAATTCATTCCCGCCCCCGGCAAATTCATCGAGTGGTGCCAGCCATCGCCGGAGATGCTTGGCCTTCCAACCTTGGCGGCCGCATTTCGCGAGGCTACTCGGAATGCCCATCCAGCGATGGCTGGCCGGGGCAGCTGGAGCCACGATGCTGTGTGGCATGCGGCCAAGGAGTGCGGCTTCGAGAACCTCAACAAACTGCCAACCGATGCCTGCTCGAAACTGTACGAGCGCAACTACACCATCGCCGTCCGCCGAATCATGGCCGGAGAACCGCTGCAGAAGATGCCGCTGGCGCTTCCCGCTGAAGTTGCCGGTAGCCGGACGCCAGAGGTTGGCAACAACGCCCTGTCGGCCATGCGCGCCCGCCTTGCAGGCCGTTGAACACATCAGCTAGGAGCTTGATCTATGCGCCAAACGAAGTTGACTAAGGCCGCACGCGGTCGTGAGTGCCAGGTGCGCATCCCTGGCGTGTGCAACGGCAACCCCGAAACAACCGTCCTAGCGCACTACCGGCTGGCCGGCACCTGCGGCGTGGGCATCAAGCCGAACGACCTGCAGCGCGCCTGGTCTTGCAGTGCCTGCCATGACGCAGTCGATTCGCGCAGCAAGACCGCGTTCAGCCACGAAGAGCTGCGGTTGATGCACCTGGAAGGCGTGGTGAGAACGCTCGACATCCTCGTGAGCGAAGGGAAGGTGGCCGCATGATCAGTCCAGCCATGATGTTCAGCGGCATCCCTATCTATGTCAGCGAGCACCTGCCCAAGACGAAAACCGTCCGCTGGACGACTGAGCGGAGGTGGTGCCACTGGAAGAACGCTCCGGCCCTTCGTTATCGGCAGCGTGCGAAGGAAGTCCCTTGCGACACGATGATCATGCTGGGCGGCCGGGCGTTCGTCTCCCCTGAAGCCCTAGCGAAGATCAAAGCCCAGCTGGGCAGGGCGGAACAGTGAAGCCGGCGATCATGAAGCCTGTACGGGCCAAGAAGCCTCGGGCGAAGCCCGTAGATCGGGAGGGCCCGGAGCAGGCCGCATTGATGGAAGAAATCGCGCTTCGCTACCCGGACGTTTTCGAACTGATCTACCACGTACCGAACGGCGGCCACAGGCACAAGAAGGTTGCTGAAAAGCTGAAGGACCAGGGGGTGAAGGCCGGCATCCCTGATCTGGTACTGCCGATGGCTCGGGGCGGCTACTTCGGCATGTACATCGAATTCAAGGCGACGGTCGACCCGGCGCCCGTCTCGCCCAGTCAACAGGCGTGTATCCGGCGCCTTAATGATCAGGGCTATCTCGCCATCGTGTGCCGAGGGCACTTCGACGCCATGGAGCAGCTGCGGGCCTACCTGCTGCTGCCGAAGACGGAGGTTGCAGCATGACCAATACCGCCGCTGTGAAAATCAGCGATGCAGAGATTCGCCGGCAGGCCGCCGGCCAGGTGCGCGACCTGCGCGCCCTGGGCAACCACGGCCTATATTTCCGCTTTCACCGCTCCCGCGAGCGCGGGTCGTGGTACCTGATCCACAAGGGCAAGTGGAACCTGATCGGCTCATACCCTGAGCTGAGCGCTGCCAAGGTGGCCGCTGCGCTGCCCGACATCCGCCTGCGCCTGGAAGCCGGCGATGGATCGAGCCTGTCGAGCTGGGTGCTCACCGGTGAGCTGCTGGCCTGGTTCGCTGAGCGCATGTCCCGCGACCGCAACCTGTCGACCAAGCGCAAGAGCACGGCGGCGTCGGCGATCAAGCAGCAT
>Ga0213829_1002287_pt1 | contig 12642 bp, 10 predicted proteins | sample MC6MC0896MG_FD_180665 | JGI IMG/M metagenome (GOLD analysis project Ga0213829, IMG submission 180665) | Enriched soil aggregate microbial communities from Iowa State University, Ames, United States - MC6-MC0896-MG | ecosystem: Environmental > Terrestrial > Soil > Unclassified | place: USA: Iowa...
AACTTTGTGTCATGGGTGGTATCTAAAAAAATGCCCTGATTCGATAAACAAACCAGGACATGCTAAACAGATAAACTACGTCTTTTTGTTATGCTTTAATAAATAAACCTGCAATATTAAGTACAGCTTCTGCAGAAAGTGGTTCATCAAATGACTGGGTAGCCGCACTTGTTGATATTTTTCCCATAGGGCCCGAGAGGCTTGTGATATCCACTCCAGCCTGTGTAACATTGTTTTCACCAGCATATATAGGGTCTACAACAGCGCCGATACCACTGTCATTGCTTCCTGTGATCCACGGTTTTTGATCAGCTGCACCACCACCGCGGGCACGTCGCATCTGACGGATGTGGGAGGCATGTCTCGCTTCTACCGAATGAATCTGCAAGGCTGCTGTAAGTACCACCCGATTACCAAGGAGTATACCAGCCTGTCCTTTATATGCCCGTACTCCGGTGTCTTCAAAAGCCTGTGCAACGGCTAAAAAAGTGTCATAATTGCTAAAGACATTCCCAAAGGTGCCCCCAGCAGTAAAATCGAATGTAGGTTTGGAAATGGCTTTATTGCCCAGTACCTGTTTGAGGAAATTGACATGTGCGACTTCATGGTCGCGGATGGTGGTGATGGCACCAAGTGGTCTACCCGATGGAATAAGACCCGCTTTGGCAACCCCCATCGTATAGTATTCCGCTTCGAGGTATTCCAAGGTCAAGGCGTAGTTAAGTACACCGTTGACGTCAGTGGGTGCAGTAGCACCATAAGCCTTTTTAAATAGATCGCTGATAAAAAAAGGAATTGCCGCTAGCGTGACTTTTCCGCTTATAGAGACCAGATTTTTAATAGCTTCACGGCGTGGGCTGATGCGATCGCTAAACTCTGGATCTACAGCATTTATTTGGTCAAATACATTTAAGAGATTCATGATAATCAGATTTTAAGTGAATTAATAGGTGGGTAGATCCTTTACATCTATTTTTGATTTGATAAATGGTGCCGCGGCACTCAAAACTACGCTTGGGCTCTTGGCTAGGTCAAGTCCATTGGAATCGACAACTTCTTGGTTGGCAAAACTACCGTTGTCGATCATATCCCGCACCCAGGCCGCATGTCGGGCTTCCACGGAAACGATTTTACCTGCCAAAAGGAGATAATTTGGATCCTTAATCAACCAGCCGGCACCGTTATAAGCCGAAACACCGAGATCTTCGAATGTTTTGGCAGTGGCTAAGACAGTGGCTCGACTGCTAAAATTAATACCTGATAAATTGAATTCGAGGCTGGAAATCGCTTTCGCTCCCAAGGCCACTTTAAAAAACTCTCGATGGGCAATCTCGTGGTCACGGATATCTGTAAAGAAAGCTTTTTCCATATCCGAAATACCGGAATAGGGATTGTTGACCAACTGGATGTAAAAAGCAGCTTCAAGCTGTTCCAGTGCATACGCATAATTTAGGATGGCAATATCCCCACTACCGAAGTACATCCCTTTACCACCATTATCCATATCGTCATCACGATCTTTTTTACAGCCTGCCACCCCAAGAATGGCTAGTGAGGCGGCACTAGCGCCTGCAAATTTCAGAAAATCTCTACGTCTGAGATCTTTCTTTTCAAATTCACTATTGGTGGTCAATAGTGGCTCATTGTACGGTGTTATCTTTTTCATAACAAAAGTCTTTTAGTTTATAATTTTTCTGTACTTATAAGCATTTACGACTTTTTGGATTGCTTGGATTGCGGAGATTCATTTTTTTTTAATTTGTACTGAAAAATTGAATAAAAGAATACCACCATCGCTTTTCATATTAAATTGAATGTTGTCATCCCAGCTATTTCAATCATCGCTAATTTTGATATCTTTGCGCCATCAAATTATTAATCCTCAATGAAACGAATTTTTCTTACAACGTTAATGGTGGCGACCTTCGCCAGCATATCTTTTGCGCAAAAAAACACAGAATCTGAAGCCAAAGTGGAAAAAAACCAATTTGCTTATAACATCTTGACCAGTGTCTCCTATGAAAGGGGGATTGGGGATAAAACAACGCTACGTTTATCGGGTCCAATAACTGGTGGCGTTTTATTCAGTAAATCCTCGATAACAATTAATGATTACCATCATGAAGAATCGGAATGGGGGTATTCGGTCCGACCGGCGCTTGATATGCAGATCAGACATTATTACGACTTAAACAAAAGACTCCGGAAAGGGAAAAAAGTAGCGCATAACTCAGGAAATTATATCGCTGGAGTAGTTGGAGCTGCCGGCCCTTCCATCTTGAAGAGTGATAATGTGTATGTAGCTGACTTTACTTTAACAGTCGGTGCGATGTGGGGTATTCAGCGCAATTATGGAGAACGTTTTATGATGAATGTCGGTATCGGCCCAGGTGTGAGTTTCTATGATAGCACAACCGAATTTACCCCTGTTGGAGGTATAACACTTGGATTTCGGTTAGGAAAGTAAATTTAATACTGTTAAACCCCGCCCAACTTTTAATTCCGGTGAATTCGCCAGAATTAAAAGTTGGGTAACCTATTCTTTCCCAAATACCAAAATATTCGGCTGCATTTCGGTTAAGAAACCAATCGGCAATATAAAATTGCGTTTTTCCACCTATTAGACCAAAATTTACCCCAACGAACAGCCCCAATTCACCTAGATTTGATTCGTAACTGAATTATAATCCAAATTCCAAGAAGGAAACTGGTAGCTAATTTCAACTGATAAGCGAGCCAATCAGGGGTGATTAATGATCTGGACCAATGGATAATTTTATGAACCAATAAAACAAATAGACCGTTATGTTGACCGAAATAAATGCCTATATGCATCTAAAAAAATATATCAGCTTCAATGAGCTTGCTGATCTTGATATGAGTATTTTCTATTTCAAGAAAAGACCATTCGTTGTTATGGATTTATTTAATGAGAAGATCTATTTTAACGAGTGTGGATTAGAATGGCTCCGCACGGAAAAGCAGGTGGAATTGCCTGTTCAATGGATTCGGAGTAAATACCTTCCAACCAAAAATTGGGTCGGGCTGGCCGTAGATAGCAAAAAAGATGATTTAATTAAGCAACTGATTGATGAGTTTTATTTGGCCACATACAATATGTTACTTCGGAATTAATAGAGACTTTTTAAATATAGCAGCAGTTTAGTTTTAAGTAATTTGTGTAGAATATCTTTTATCCTACTTTCCGACGTAAAAGCTAGAGAATCTCGTTAGACAAATCCGAAGATAGAATAATACCACTGCTCAGAACTGTCTGACATAAAAGCTGTCCCACATAATGGGATACTTACAAACTTGTTTAAAGTAAATGATCACAATATTGGCTATGATTAATATATTCTTTACGCTTCCTTAATACTCTATTTGTATTAATGTGAGATCTTTGCAGCGGATGAAGAATTTTTGATCTAAAAATATGCCTGTGAAAACGATAGACACGATTTTATTAGAACGCCTTGTAAATGCAGATTTCGAAGCTTTTGATGAAATATATGACCAACATTGGAGCATGTTTCTTCGTATTGCAATTAAGAAAGTGGGTGATGTAGATATTGCCATGGATATCGTGCAAGACCTTTTTGTAGACCTCTGGCAAAGAAGACACAACATAACAATCCAGACCGGATTACGTGCCTATCTTGTTTCAGCGCTATACCATAAACTTTTTCAATATTTTCGAAAGAAGGGTATCCAAGAAAAACATATCGAACAATACAGTTTATTGGTCCACGATGGTTTACAGGAAATTTTTCCGATCGATGGGTATGAGGAGAATTATACAGAGGTATTAGTTGCGATCGAACAGTCCGTGGAAGAAATGCCGGATCGTATGCGTGTCGTTTTTAATTTGAAGTATCAACGTAGTCTCAGCAATCATGAAATTGCGGAACAATTGGGAATTTCCCTTCAGACTGTTAAAAATCAATTAAGCAAAGCTTTAAATCTTGTGCGCCAGCACATGCAGCAGCAACAATTAGATCCGATGTTGTTTCTGTCAATTTCATTTTTTCTTTTCTTTTAAACAAGGATAATTTGCCCTTGTAGTCTCCTTTATTTGTTAAAATAAACTTTACATAAACTTAACTCATTTTGCATGGTACGATCGCCAGATTATAGCAACTATAGTGTGTATGCAAAATAGAAAGAAGGAATTGGAAGAGTTGATCCAAAAGTATTTAATAGGAAGCATTACTGATGTAGAGCGAGAACATCTTATGAAATGGATGGATGACTTGAACCTTTCCGGCAAAGATCAGCTGGATTTTGACCATGTAGGTCGCCAAATGAAGAAACAGATAGATGGTCGTTTGGTACAGGCAGATGCTGATGGCAAAATACAGGCTTGGTCCTGGAAGCAATGGAGCCAGGTTGCTGCGGTAGTACTTTGTTGTCTTTCGTTTGGGTGGTATCTCTTACGGGGAAGCCAGGTTGAAGAATCGCGAAAGATAGACTATGTTGTTACCAAGAAAACTAGGGTTGAGCCAACAAAGATGATATGTACAGTTTCTCGTGATAGTATAGTTTTATTGGAGGACGGTACGAAGGTTCATCTTTTGGCCAATTCAACGATGACCTGGAGCCAACCATTCCCGAAAGAAGGCCGTCCAATTCAATTGCAGGGGAAGGCATTTTTTGAAGTTGCGCACGATAAGAGTCGTCCATTTACTGTTCTGACAGGCAATATCCTGACGACAGCACTAGGAACGTCTTTCTGGATTCTCCAGGAGAATAGAGCCGCAAAACCTAAGGTGCGTCTGGTGACTGGGCGGGTTTCTGTTAAGGAACGGACCAAAAACGGAGGAGAACGTTTGCTCGTCTATCTAAGCCCGGGGCAGACTTGGAGTGAGGCGAAGGAGCCCAAGAGAGCTGGATCTATCGTTCAGCAAAATAAACCAGTGGATTCCATTTCGGCAGATACACTGGTCTTTCATCACAAGCCTTTGATAGAGGTGTTGCCCGCATTAGCGTCCTTCTATCATACGACAATCCTCTTTCCTATGGAGGAAGTCGATGGCCTTTCATTCTATGGCACATATGCACAAGACAATAATATCGCACAGATCTTGCAGACAATCTGCATTGCAAACGACTTAGAACTCAGCTTTAATTCAGCAACAAATACCTATACGATAAAAAAAAGTAAATAAAAAAGTAAAGAAAATTTGACTGTGAGCACCCTTAAAAGAAGGAGTGCCGGGGAATACTATGCACCAATATTAATGAAAAATATGCAAATATCTTTAACGATGAAAACACCTACCAAGGGAGCTTTATTACTGCTATTAGCGATTGCTTTTGGCCAAATGGGTTTTGCCCAACAGCGAGGAGAACTCGTTGTTATTGTACAGGATGCACAGGCAAAAGGGCTTGCAAGTGCGACTGTCACTGTAAAGAATAAAGTGGGTAACCTGAAGCGGTCTGGTCAGGCTGATCAACAGGGGAAAGTGATGTTCAATGATTTACCAGTGGACAGCAATTATTGTATTTCGGTTAGCTATACAGGACTGCAGCCCAAAGAAGAATGCCAATATATCATCACTTCGGGTAAGCGGTCCAGTGTGGTTTTTCAACTGACGGATCAGGTCACAAACAACATGGATGAAGTTGTCGTCGTGGGGTACGGGACACAGAAAAAGACCAACCTTTCAGGCGCTGTTGACCATATCAGCGGAAAGGTGCTCGAAAGCCGTCCGATATCCAATGCGGCACAGGGACTTCAGGGTATTGCGCCAAACCTGAATATACAGTTTAATTCCGGTGCACCGGGGGCAGTGCCCAATATCAATATTCGGGGTATCACATCCATCAACGGTGGCGATCCGCTTATCTTGGTTGACAATGTCCCCGTTTCAGCTGCAGAATTGATTCGTATTGCCCCACAGGATATCGAATCATTTACCGTGATTAAAGATGCTTCTGCAGCTGCGATCTACGGCGCCCGTGCATCCTTTGGTGTACTGATCATCACCACCAAAACAGGGAAGGGTGAGGTCAAAGTAAGCTATTCCAATAATTTTACCTGGAATACACCGACTGTTATGCCCGACAAAATAACAGATCCCTATGTGTTTTCGAGATTATTGGAAACCTCTACAGACAACACTCCTTGGGATAACGTCAATTACTCCGATCAGTTTTATCAGTATGCAAAGGAGCGTTCAGATAATCCGTCGATTCCCGGTGTACGCGTCAACCCTTCGGACAGTAAGGTTTGGGAGTATATGGGAAATCGGGATTGGACACGTTATTTCCTGTCCGACTGGAATGCAACCAATACACACGATCTGTCAATTTCGGGATCCAATGAAAAAGTACAGTACTACATCAGTGGAAGTTATAATAGGCAAAATTCTCCTGTTAAGCTGACTGAAGACTATTTTGATCGTTACAATTTACGGTCAAAAGTAAATTATAGGTTATCGGATTTTATATCATTCGGCAATAATACCGTAATCGGTAGTACACGTCGCCTTGAGCCCTCACAAATGAACCTGTTTGATATTTACAACATTTTTCCGACAAGTTATGACAAGAATCCCGATGGTACATGGGCCAATTCTTCAGCGGGTAATATTGCTGCGCGCATGATCGATGGGGGCAAAAGTGACAGTAAACGTTTGGATGTACAGTCTACTTTCAATACAGAACTCCGTTTCTTTGATAATAAATTCAAAGTCAATGCAGACTATACTTTCCAACGCAATTCATTGAACCGCAATTTGTATACCACACAATATCAGATCGGTTATGGTCCCGGTGACGTTCGGAAAGAAGGGACTACCGGAGCTTACCGTGAAGTAGGTTTTTCCTATTACAACGTATATAATGTATATGGTACCTATATGCAGTCTTTTAACAAACATCAGGTAAATGCTGTAGTAGGATTCAATCAGGAAGACTATCGGTATGAGCTTATTAAAGCCGAACGTGCTGGACTGATTTCGGAATCATTTCCTACAATTCAGTTTGCGACTGGGGCGATGAAAATGGGAGAGACTATCGATACATATGCATTACGTGGTGCATTTTATCGTCTAAACTACACCTATGATGATAAGTATATTGTCGAGTTCAACGGGCGTTACGATGGATCATCCCGTTTTCCTAAGGATAAACGTTTTGGGTTTTTCCCTTCGGGATCAGTTGCATGGCGCTTAGATCGTGAGAATTTTATGTCATCATTGTCAGATGTGAATATGCTGAAGCTGAGAGCTTCTTACGGTCAACTTGGCAACCAATCTGTCGCCAATTATGGTTATCTACCTTCAATGGAAAAAAAGGATTCAGAATATCTGTTTGGCAACGAGCGGGGCATTTTTATCCAGGTTCCGGGCTTGGTCTCTCCAAATTATACCTGGGAGAAAGTCAATACCGTCAATGTTGGTTTGGATATTGCCGTTCTCAAAAATAAGCTTTCAGCCAGTTTTGACTATTATTCAAGACGTACTCTGGGTATGTTGACTTTGGGCAAAGATTTGCCAAATATATTGGGAGCAAATGAACCTCTAGAGAATGCTGCCGATCTAAAAACGAATGGCTGGGAATTAACACTTAATTTTCAGGATCACTTTGAGGTGGCCAACTCGCCATTGCATTTTAATGCTAAGTTACTGCTCTCAGATTCACAGTCTAAGATTACACGTTTTGATAATCCCAATAAGAGTATTTTACAATATTACGAAGGGATGAATTTAGGTGAAATCTGGGGATTACAGAGTAATGGACTTTTCAAAGATCAAGCCGAAATAGCCAAGCTGGATCAGACTTCCATTATCCCCTGGGGAGCATTATCTATTGTGCCGGGATGGCCTACTTATGTTGATCAGGATGGCAATGGTAAGATTGAAAAAGGATATACTTTGGGGGATACCAAAGATCTTAAAATCATCGGAAATTCTACGCCACGTTACCAATTTGGTGTAGATCTATCCGCAGATTGGAAGGGATTTGACTTACGTGCATTTTTTCAGGGCGTTGGAAAACGTGATTATTATCCATTGGATTATCTATATTGGGGAACTTACCAACAGCCTTATGGCAATTTTTATGGGCATTTGCTAGATTTTTATCGCCCCGATAGCGATTCTGAGGCCGAACGTGCCAAACATTCACAGGCCTACCTGAATCTGGGACTTGCCGATCAGAATCTCAATGCAGCCTATCCCATATTGCAATCATGGCTTGCCGATCGTAATCTGGGTACACGTATTGATCAGGCGCAGGGATTGGCGATTCCTCAGACCAATTACCTGTTAAACGCTGCTTATTTACGTTTGAAGAATCTGACTATCGGTTATACCTTCCCACGATCGTTGACTTCCCGTGCCAAAATAAGTCAGCTCCGTGTCTATGTGAGTGGTGAAAATATCATGGAGTGGTCCGCTGTCAAACGCTTTTTTGATCCGGAGACTCTAAACGAAAATACTTACACCAATCCTACTAAAAGACCGGAACGCGTTGGTAACGGACTAACGTATCCATTCCAACGTAGTTTTTCTGCTGGTGTTCAATTAACTTTTTAATCGTATATCATGACCAATAAATATATAAAATTAGCATTTGTACTTACAGGACTTTCGTTTTTAGCAGCCTGTAACGATAAATACCTAGATCAAGTTCCAGAGACCGCAATCAACAATGAGAACTTTTTCAATACAGCAACCGATCTGGAACTGTATATCACAGGATTGTACAATTTTTCGGGATTGGGGATCTATCAATCCGATGCGACCAGCGACAATGCCAGTACGACTGGTAATACAGAGATCAAGACCATTATGGTTGGTAATGCATCTGCGGCAACAATCTCAGGGGGGTGGAATTGGGAAGAGCTCCGCAAGGCGAACTTCTTTTTGCAGCATATGAAAAAAGCGCAGATCAGCGAGAGTGAAAAGGCACATTATGAAGGATTGGGGCGATATTTCCGTGCACGGTTTTATGTTGACAAAGTGCAACGTTTTTCAGATGTACCTTGGGTAGATAAAGCCTTGGAAGTGGGCGATACAGACTATTTATTTGCCAAGCGAGATTCAAGAGCCACGGTTGTTCAGAAAATCATGGAAGATTTTGAGTTTGCTGCGCAAAACGTGCGGCCAAGTATCAAGCTGGGGACTGTCAACAAGTGGGTCGTATTGCAGGAGTATAGTCGTTTTGCACTATATGAGGGTACTTACCGTAAATATCATAATGAACTGGAACTGAAAAATACTGCAAATGACTTTTTGACCAAAGCTCAGCAGTTAAGTGATCAGATTATGCGCGAGGGAGGTTTTGCGATTTATAATACAGGTAAACCCAATCAAGATTATGGTTCCCTATTTTTCAGTGAAAACTTAGAAAATAATAAGGAAGTCATACTGGGGCGTTTTTATACCAACAATGTACTCAACGCAGACTCATGGCCCGGTATGTTCGGTAATTATGAATATTACCCTTTGCGTGACCTTGTTCAGGCCTACCTAATGAAAGATGGTTCATTCTATTCGGGGCAATCCGGATATGAGCAATACCCTTTTGTCAAAGAATTTGAAAACCGCGATCCACGCCTAGGACAGACCTATGCCTATCCAGGATGGCAGCTGATCTATTCGCACACCTACGCACAAGGGGCGGGACTATATGTGCAACAGTTGGCCAAGAACTTTTCGGGTTATCATCAGATTAAAGGATTTCAAAATACCTTAAGTTTGGAAACACGCAATAATCTGGATATTCCGTTGTACAGATATGCTGAGGTCTTATTGAACTTTGCCGAAGCAAGGGCTGAACTAGGCTTGCTGACACAGGCAGATTTAGATCGTAGTGTCAACTTATTGCGTACCAGGGCGGGTATGCCTGGCATGACACTCGGCGAGCGCATAGATCCTGTGATGGCCTCCCGTTATGCTAATGTCGAAAGTAATCAACGTAATCTCGTTTTCGAAATCAGAAGGGAACGTCGGGTCGAACTCGCCTTTGAAGGCTTCCGGTTTACAGATCTCATGCGTTGGAATGTGGGTGAATTATTGAAGAATAAACGTCAAGGAATCTATTTCTCAGGATTGGGACAACATGATATGACCGGTGATGGTATCCCAGATCTTGTTCTGCTGGCATCTTCGTCGCCCATTCCTAATGTCAAAGAGAAAAATAGTCTTGGACGGGAATTGCAATATTATCGCGTAGGACGTTTTGGTCAGGATGTGGGTGTGTTCTTGTCCGAGGGCAATAGTGGTACCGTGGAAACGATTGAAAATACAGGGACCTTTGAAGCGCCGAAATTTTATTACCGGCCTATACCCCAAGGGGAGGTACTTTTAAATGATAACCTTAAACAGATTTTCGGATGGTAATGAAAAATTTAATCATACTCGGATGTAGTCTTGTAGGCATGCTCCTTGGTTTAAAAACAGTGAATGGTCAGGAATTTAAGTTTGCTTTTCTGACTGATATGCATGTACATAGTGATTCTACACTCGGACAGGTAGAACACCGTTTAAAAGCATTGCCGGCTCAGATTGAGCTGATTCTGAGTGGTGGAGATAATGTTGATATAGACAATTTGAAGTCTACAGATCTGTCCCGTGGTGAACAGCGATTAAAGCAATTAAAGAACCTTTTTGATGGTGCACGCAAGCCTTATCGTATGGCTATTGGTAATCACGATAGATTACCACGAGATCTGCGAAACGGTAAAAATGACTTCGAACTGTTCGAACGTACTTTCGGTCAGACGTATTATGCATTTGAGTACAAAGGCTGGAAGTTTATTATATTAAATAGTGTGGAAACGAAGGATAATCAATATGTCATCGGCGAAAAACAGATGGTTTGGCTGCAGGACCTTATTAAAAGCACTGCGAAAGAGCAGCCTTTGGTTGTTGTTTCACATGTTCCCTTTTTGTCGGTCTATTATCCTGTACTGGAGGGACGTTATACGTTCGATGATACCTTTGCAAATCAAAAACAAGTATTTGATCTTTTTAAAGAACATAATTTAAAACTTGTATTACAAGGTCATATGCATCTGTACGAAGAAATTAAGGTGAAAGGTGTTCAATTTATCACTGCCGGTGCTGTATCTGGGAATTGGTGGAATGGAAGTTTCGAAGGTACAGCCCCCGGCCATCTTGAAGTGAACGTCAAGGGACAGGACTTCAGTTGGAAATATGTCAAATAAAGGGACATTCTTCCAATAAAATTATTTTATATCTCCTCCGGCAAACTCTCCTCCGGAGGAGATATTTATTTACACTTTATTTCCTGTCAAAGCGCTGAATTTATTCCCTCGTTTGTCTTTATAAAAATCGCCGTCTTTTTTAAAGCTTGCTGCATCTACACCTTCTAGCCGTTGTTTTTGATAATATACATTTTTAGTGTCTTTTCCGAAATCACGGCCGATGGATATAAATGTCTTTATATCCGCATCCGGAACTATTTCTTGATTATAGTATATATGATTCTTGTCTTTTGAATAAGGGTTGTCTGCATATATTCCATCTTTTTCATCCACGGGAAATAACTGAAAGGAGGCGGCATCAACAGCTGTGTATTTAAAATCTTTGCCCCGGAACAGGATGGTTTTATTGTTGACACAAATTATATCCTGATCAAGCACCCGAATGGTATGTATGGAATCAAATGATTTCGTTATGGCAGTAGAGCCTTGTTGAAAAGGTGGATAGCATATTGTATTTGCGATTCTCATGTAATACTTGTTTATGGCTTCAACATTTCCGGTGTTAGGCATGACTGACCTAAAGTCTCCAATATTAGGCGAAACATAAACAGAATCTTTATCCTTCAGAAAAAAGTCATTGACGAATGCAAAAGTTTCCCGATCGGCCTGTATCATGTCATTTGCGTAGAAGTAATGGTCTTTGTCCCGAGCCCAGTTGATATGATTGCTTATTAGTTCGTAGGTTTTTGGATCTGCTCCTTCAATGACATTAAAGCCCAGGACCTGATCAATATAATATACGTGAAAACGATCTTTTGGAACCTGATTGTCGACGTAAAAGGAATTCCTGTCTACCAGTTTTTGTGTCATATTACGAAAGTATACCGAGTCTTTGTCTTTGCCTATATCTTCTGCCAAAACCTCAAACGATTTTGCATCAGCCTGCATTTGTAATATGCCCAAGCTAAACCAATTGCCATTCTGACAATAGACCACCTGGCCTTTGGAATCAATAAAATAGGAACTCGATTTTTGCTTATCAACCAGTTTGCCAATATCCTTACATGAGGTACAAAAACTGAGTAAAATACAAGCGAGGAAAAAAAAGTATTTTTTCAGTTGCCTGTTTGGTAGAATCGATGCCATATTCTTTATAGTGTTCATTTATATAAATTTACGCTGTGGAATTTAAAAAAGGGGAATTTTCTTGTAAAATTATAAAAAACCAAATCTAATATTAGTTCAATAAACCTTTTGGAATATTTGGTTTTGCAATGGATATGTATTTGTGATCTGCTAAATATTCGGGTATCTTTATGAAATGAAACCTGTTTTTCCTGCTACTTATTCTACACTCTGTCCAATCGCATTATCTTCGCTGATTTCAGCGAAATATAGACTTGAAAATGTTCAATGTAAATTTCTGCTTCGCGGGGTAGGGGATACCTATCTTGTAGAGGCTT
>Ga0213829_1002300_pt1 | contig 12594 bp, 10 predicted proteins | sample MC6MC0896MG_FD_180665 | JGI IMG/M metagenome (GOLD analysis project Ga0213829, IMG submission 180665) | Enriched soil aggregate microbial communities from Iowa State University, Ames, United States - MC6-MC0896-MG | ecosystem: Environmental > Terrestrial > Soil > Unclassified | place: USA: Iowa...
GTAACACCCTCGACCTTCAGAAACATATCAATAGCCATAATATCTACTCTTCGTGGATGAACAATATTGCTTTCGAAAAAGCACTTATATGGCAAACAGGAAAGCATGGGGCTGAATAAAACCGTCCATATTTTACCTCTGCCTCTAGCCTGACGAATTCGAACTTCGTACAGACTCTTCAGAGTGCCTGCAATTGCAACCACCCTAAATTTTGTTAGTCACACTTCATGGTAACTAAGCGCTAGACAATCATTCACTGTATCATCTAGAATATTTTCAATCGTCTATCATTCATTTAAGGCAACATAACATGAAGAAAACATTGTTATTAATACTTACCATTGTACTTTTGATTATTGCAGTTTTCACAACCGCAGATCTTTCTCAATCAGCCTGGTATGTATTTTCATTAGAAAAAATTACCACAACTTCTGCAGGCTTACTTTTTGGGAAATTAGTTTTCCTGCTGGTCATCCTTTTGGCACTTTACTTCTCGCTAAAGTTTTTACGTAAATTAAAGCCTTGACTTTAATTTTTCCGCAAAATAGTAAATAGCGATAGATGCAACTAAAAGAATGATTAATAGAGCTGCATTTATCGTTATTTCTAAATTAGTTGCCGACCAATCAAAAATAAAAATATAATAGCCAAGGGTTGAGAAGAAAAGCATAAATGAAACAATAAGCATGAGATAGACTATAACGTACTTTGATGCTCTTTCAAACACGAGTGGCTCCTGCTAAAAATCGGCTATAAATCTCTTTATCTATAGCACCATGACTCTGTTGGAAATTTATAGCTTCAATAAATGGCTTAACATTATCTTCAACGAGAAAATATAATAAATCTAAATCACCCGCACCACGCAGCTCATAGTAAACATTTTTATTTAACTTTAACAGATCGTACGAGGTATAAACTGAGCGAGAAATTGAAGCCCCTACACTTAACACACCAGTAAGCCCTGCAGAAACAAGAAATCGCGGAACAATTTTTGAAACGAATAGCGTAATTAATTCATTTACGAAAACCATTTTAAAGGCTATACCACCTACTTGCGACCCACCTACTTTTAGGAGGAGTTCCTTAGATTGCTCTTCAGATAAACCAGACAGATAACGTTTGACTACTGTATTGATTAACCGACGCACATCTTCTGATGTAAGTCCTTTTTTGATTAGCGTTAATAACCTAATTTTGTCTGTTTCATTTCGCCACCGATGGTCTGTATCCAGAAAATCTTTGGTTAACATCCATAAGTCTTCTGGGATTGACATAAAACCATCGACCGCGCTGCGAGCGAAAATTTCTGGGCCACTCTGTTTACGAGTATCAAAAATCTTCAACATGCCATCTGCAATTTCTTTTGGTGAATTCGTTCCCAATATTGATTCCTCCTGAAGTTAATAAATATCGATGGTTTTCTATATGAATTATGCCAATGTAGTTTACTTTGCCGGCCCAATGGGCCGGCTACATTTATCACGCGTCCTTCGTCTTCAGCGACGGCAGTTTAGAAACCAGACGCAGGGAAACGGTCAGGCCTTCCAGCTGGTAGTGTGGACGCAGGAAGAACTTCGCGGCGTAGTAGCCCGGGTTGTCTTCAATTTCCTGCACCTGCACTTCCGCAGCCGCCAGCGGTTTGCGGGACTTGGTCTCCTGAGAGGAGTTAGCCGGGTCACCGTCCACGTAGTTCATCACCCAGTCGTTCAGCCAGCGCTCCATCTCTTCACGCTCGCGGAAGGAGCCGATTTTGTCGCGCACGATGCACTTCAGATAGTGCGCAAAGCGGCAGCAGGCGAACAGGTACGGCAGACGAGACGCCAGGCGCGCGTTAGCGGTGGCATCCGGGTCGTGGTACTCCGCCGGTTTTTGCAGAGACTGCGCGCCGATGAAGGCAGCAAAGTCGGAGTTTTTGCGGTGAACCAGCGGCATAAAGCCGTTTTTCGCCAGCTCGGCTTCACGACGATCGCTGATGGCGATCTCGGTCGGGCACTTCATGTCTACGCCGCCGTCGTCGCTCGGGAAGGTGTGGCACGGCAGGTTTTCTACCGCCCCGCCGGACTCCACGCCGCGAATCGAGGTGCACCAGCCGTACTCTTTAAAGGAGCGGTTGATATTGGCGGCCATCGCATAGGCGGCGTTCGCCCAGGAGTAGCTGTTGTGGTTCGCGCCGTCGGTCTGCTCTTCAAAGTCAAAGCTGTCGACCGGGTTGGTGCGAATGCCGTACGGCAGGCGCGACAGGAAGCGCGGCATCACCAGACCGAGATAGCGGGCATCTTCAGATTCACGCAGTGAACGCCAGGCGGCGTATTCGGTGTTCTGGAAGATTTTGGTCAGGTCGCGCGGGTTAGCCAGCTCCTGCCAGGACTCCATCTGCATCACGCCCGGTGCGGTACCGGTGATAAACGGACAGTGTGCCGCAGAACCGATGCGCGCCATTTCACCCAGCAGCTCAACGTCCTGCGGGCTGTGGTCGAAGTAGTAGTCGCCGACGATGCAGCCAAACGGCTCGCCACCAAACTGACCGTACTCCTGCTCGTAGATTTTCTTGAAGATCGGGCTCTGATCCCAGCCCACGCCCTTGTAGCGCTTCAGGGTACGGCCCAGCTCCTGCTTGGAGATGCTCATAAAGCGGATCTTCAGCATCTCGTCGGTTTCAGTGTTGTTCACCAGGTAGCTCAGACCGCGCCAGGCGCTCTCCAGCTTTTGAAACTCGTCGTGGTGAATAATCTGGTTGACCTGCTGTGACAGCTGCTCATCGATACCTGCAATCAGGTTCTGAATGGTGCGGTAAGTATCGTTTGAGAAGGTGACGGTATTTTCCAGCGCCTGCTGCGCCAGGGTTTTAACCGCGCTTTCTACGGCGGAGCGTGCCTGGTCGGTTTTCGGGCGGAACTCTTTGTTCAGCAGCGCGCTGAATTCATCCTGGCTGAACGCCTGACCCGCCTGCTGCTCGTGTTGTTGAGTCTGGTTGCTCATTGATTATTCCTCGCTACCTTTCGCGCTTTCGTCATTTTTCGGCAACTGGCTCAGGGATTTGAGCAGCGTCGGATCCTGCAGAATTTTAGCGATCAGCTCTTCCGCACCGTTTTTGCCGTCCATGTAGGTCAGCAGGTTGGAGAGCTGAGTACGCGCTTCCAGCAGCTTGTTCAGCGGCTCAACCTTGCGGGCCACCGCATCCGGCAGGAAGTCGTCCATGCTGTCAAAGGTCAGATCGACGTTGAGCTTGCCTTCTCCGGTCAGGGTGTTATCCACCTGGAACGCCACGCGCGGCTTCAGCGCCTTCATGCGTTCGTCAAAGTTGTCGATGTCGATTTCGAGGAACTTACGCTCATCCACGGCCGGCAGGTTTTCCACCGGTTTGCCGACCAGATCGGCCATGACGCCCATCACGAACGGCAGCTGAATTTTACGTTCTGCACCGTAGATCTCTACGTCGTACTCGATCTGCACGCGGGGGGCACGGTTACGTGCGATGAATTTCTGCCCACTGTTACTCATTGCCATGATGTTCTCCATCAAAGATGCGCGGTGAAGGTGAAACGGCAGGCTCCATGCCTGTCGTCATAATGCCTGGACGCGTTATTCGCGGCGTCCAAAGATGTTTTCCAGTTGGTTAACGCCGTCTGGCGCCAGGTCGCGAATAATGTCCATAAAGTTAAGTTCTGACAGCCGCTGCACCCGTTCAATCATCAGCGGTGCGGGGTGGCTCGGTTCGTACTGTGCAAAATACTGCTTCGCTTTTTCCAGCATCAGCTGCGCGTCGGCGCGGCTGGTGACCTGCACGCTGCGCCAGTCGGTAACCTGCTGAACGGGTTGCGCTGCCGCAGGCTGCGGCTCGGCGTGCTGTTCAGCCTGCGCCTCCCGGTTCGGCAGCAGCTTGCTGATGTCGGTCACCTGACAGGCGTTGGCAACCAGTCCAACGGTTTTCAGGAGCTGCTCCATCTCCGGTACCCCGCTTTCGCCGAGATAGCCGGTGAGCAGATCGCGAATCGCCAGCAGGCGTTCGTTAATCACGATAACCGCTGCGGTTCCCGGCTGGTCGCCGCGGGCCAGCTCGTCAATCAGCCGTGGACGGCCGCCGGGATAGTCCGGGCATTCCGTCTTACTGCCGTCCAGCAGCGCCTGGGCATCCCGGAGCGAAATTTCATCGCCGTTTGAACGCAGAAGCGAGGCATTACGCACGGCGACGGTGAGGTCAGACTTATCGCTCAGCCCTGCCAGGGCGTTAATGCGGTAGAACGGATCGGTTTCGCCAAACTCTTCCAGCAGCGGGTAAAGCGGCTCCCAGTAGCGTGCGAGCGCCTCCTGCACCAGCAGCAATCCGTCTGCGTAGCCCGCGAGCCCGCGGCGGCGCGTCCAGGCATGGGTTAACGCCAGCAGCACGCGAAGATCTTTGGTGCGGGTCAGCAGGCTGGTGGCGTATTTTTCAACCGTGTTCCAGTCAGCCGGCTCCGCCGGGATGATGGTGTCGCCAAACTGCTGTTCCGCTTTTCCCTGCCCTGCCTGATTCATGAGCTGGAAGTCAGCGTCGTACTCCAGGTTTTCGCCGCAGGGCCTGTCGGGGCTTATTGGCGCGAGAAATTCTTCGATATTCATAAGATCCCTGCTTATTCAAACATAGGCGGATAAAGACCGTGACGGCCCGGGCGGGCGCCTCCTGCCGGATCGAACAGCAGGGTGAAAAGCTGCCCGGTAAAGTTACCGCTGTGAACGTGGGTGTACAGCGGGTAGCCGTCGCAGCGGTTGGTCCACCAGTAGCTGGTCTGACGAAGCGGGTCAAAACACTCTGCCGCCTGAGGCCAGCCCAGCGTGCTCTGGCCGTCCTCGTCATAGCCAATCACATCAAGAATGTCGGAACGCTTTTGCGGCTCGACGGGCTGCGGGGCCGGAATGGACATCAGCATCTCGTCCAGCTGCGAGGCGGAAAAACTGTTGCGCACCGCGTGCAGCCCCAGGCGTCCAAGCTGCTGATACCAGCTCTCGGCCTGACTGAGCAGATTAGTCGACCACTCTGACGGGGCGAAGCTCAGCTGCAGGCAAACCGGGTACTGTCGGCCAACGCTGTCGCGGCCTGGCAGCAGGCAGCCCATCTGGATCATCTGGCTGCCCAGCATAGGCGGTACAACAAAATTCCAGACCGGCGCTTTGTGGAACTGTCGCTCGCCGCTGCGCAGCTCTTCCTGCTGCCAGGCCAGCAGACCAACCTGGAACCAGTGGGACCACTGGCGCTGTAAGGTGTCAGGAAAGCGGCGCTGCAAAAAATCTCCGGCGCTGGGTAATTTGCCATACCAGCTGTAGCGGTTCATCGCAGGGGTATTCGTCATACGGCTGTCCTTGCGGTTATGGGCATGAGAAACGAGGAAGCTGGAACGGGTTGCGAATGCTGTTTGGCGCAAACTCCAGCGTGACCTGATGTCCGTCAACGTTGAAGGTGGCCTGACGGCTCAGGCTCCCCGCGCCCGGGCTGGTGCTCGCTTTATCGAAGAAGCGGTTCAGCGCCCAGGCACCGTTCGTCACCAGCGTCGCCGTGCTGCCGTTCGCCAGCCCCAGCTGCATACGGACCTGGTTGGTGCCGCCCGGCCCCGGCCAGTTCATGATCTGCACGGCCTGCGGGCCGTGGCTGTAGCGCAGCAGCTGGCCGTCGACGTCCAGCGTCAGGTTCAGAATGGTGTTATCCATTCGCACGGTGCGTACCGTCACCTTGAAAGACGGCGTAGTTGCGCCATTAGCAAAAAAGGCGTCGCGAATGGACTGGGCCTGCTGGAACGGTCTCAGCAGCCCTTCGCTTCCCGGCAGCGTTTTACCGTCGATGCCCGGCATAAAGCGCCAGTTTGCCTGCGTGGTATCCACTTTATTGGTCAGGTTGTCGCGGAAGAAGGCGTCCATCAGCCCGGTGCCGGGGGCAAACATGCGCGCGAGATCGTCAGGGGTGACCTCGGTGCTGGCGCTGCGCACCAGCGGGTAGCGACCGGCAATCGCCTGGCGACAGAACCCGCCCACCTCAACGTTGATGCGCTTACGCACGTTTTCCAGGTCGCGGCGCTGGGTATCGCTGCTGGCGCCCACCGCCATATTGCTGAACATGGTTTGCAGCCCGCCCGGCAGACGACCGGCGCTGGCCTGCAGACGGCTGATCGCCTCGCCGCCCGGTGCCGGCATGCCGCTGTTGGCGGCGTCCTGTACGGCGGTCAGATAACGGTAAAGCTCGTCCACCTGCTTGAGAAAATCGTCAAATACGATGGTCTTCCCGCCCTTCTCCAGCGGCTGCGCCAGCTCGATCATCGGCGCATAGTGGTCGGTCACCAGCTGCTCCGGCGCCTGCGTGACCACGGCAGCCTGCGTCGGGGCATTGTCATTATTGCTGAACAGCGCTTCCAGCGTACGGGTGGCGCGGTTGCTCTGATCCTGCGCTTTACTCGCATCTTCTGGCGCGGGCGCATTGCGCGACAGCGTCAGCACCTGGCTCAGGTTCTGCACCAGACGGCGCAGCGGCGAGTTTGCGCCCGAGAGCAGGCGCGCGGTGTTGATGCGCTGGGAAAGGTCGGCGCTGTTGTTCAGCTGAATGTCGGCGAGAAAGCGATCCCAGTTAGCGATAAAGTCGCGCATGTAGAGCTGGCGCACGGCGTTATCGATCTGCTGTTTATCCTCTTGCGCCGTGGCGGCCCCCAGCACCCAGGCGTCGTCCTCGTGCAGGGCGGTGGTGACGCTGTCAATCTGGCCGTTAAAGCTTTTCCAGTAGCCGTCCGGCGTATAGAGCCCCGGCACGCCTTCGCTCACCGGCTTGCCGCTTTTGCGTGAAAACACCAGCTCGCTCTGCGGTCCGCCCAGATCGGAAAGGGAGACCGGCTTCAGGTTTTCATCATGCTCCAGCAGGCGCTTGAGACGGCCGTACACCCGCGTGGAGAGCGGCTGCTGGTTGATCATCGCCCTTTCGCGCGCAACCAGAGATTCATCCTGCGCGTACGGGGAGGCCTGAATCTTTGGCTCCAGCAGCTGGGTCAGGTGCCATTCAAGCTCTTGCAGCTGCGCCTTCGTGACGTTCTGCGGCAGGTTACGCTGCAGGTTCAGCATCACCCACGAGTGCAGGAATTTGCCGTCATAGTGCTTCGGCTGATACAGCATCTGATAGGCTTTCAGCGCTTCGTAGCTGTATTCCACATCGCTGCCGTTGTCGTTGCGAAGCCAGGTGGTAATGTGCATGGCGACGGCCGGCAGCAGCATCTGATCCAGCGCTTTCTGGTACAGAGACTGGGAAGCATCGCTGACGTCATCCCCGCGATAAAGCCCCATACGGCGGGAAACGGGCGGATCGTTCACGTCAAACGCGTCGCTTTTCGGCAGGTCAACCAGACCGTTCAGCAGCGGCAGCAGATCGAACAGATCGCGCTGGGTCTGGTTCTGCAGCGCTTTGCTCTGCTGGTCCAGCAGCGGCACCTTCGCATCCACCTCTTCCAGATAGGCCTTGTTTTTAGCATAGCTGGTCAGCCACAGCCCGCCCAGAATCACCAGCAGGGCCAGCAGCGCCGCGTAGCCGGACCAGATCACGGCCCGGTTGCGCAGTTCCCACCAGCGGTTTTCTCCGGCGATCCCGGCTTCCTGGAAAATGACGTTTTGCAGCAGGTTCTTAATGAAGAAGCTCTGGCCTTTCGCCCCCGGGATAGGGGCCTCTTTGCTGACCGAGTCCCAGCGATCCGCCTCCGCCCCTTCCGGCAGCGACAGCGCACGGTTCAGTTCGCCCATCACGCGGTCGAACGGCATGCCTTCCTGCGTGCCGCTGGCGAAGTAGATCCCGCGCGGGGAGAATTCGGTTTCGAAGTTGGAGCGGGCGAAGACCGTGCTCAGGTAATCTGCCAGCAGCGGACGCAGCGCGGCGAACTCCTGTGGGAAGAGATACGCTTCGGCACGGGCTTTCGCGTCGTGCTCTTTCAGCATCGTTTCCGGCAGCCCGGCATCGAGGCGCTGCTGTAAAAGCGAAAACTCCTGCTGGAAGTTGCCCATCAGGTCGTAGTCGGCGTGTTTGGTTTGCTCCCACGGCAGCGTAAAGCCCCAGATCTGGTCGCGCTGCGCTTTGTCGTAGTCGGCAAACCAGGCGCGGAAGCCTTTAAGCAGGTCGGCCTTGGTCACCATCACGTACACCGGGAAGCGGATGCCCAGCTGTTCATGCAGCTCGGACAAACGCTGACGCAGATTCACCGCCTGCTGGCGGGACGCCTCGGCTGACTGGGTAAGCAGGTCAGAAATGCTGATGGTGATGATGACGCCGTTGATCGGCTGGCGGCGGCGATACTTGCGCAGCAGGTTGATAAACTCCAGCCACTCGCCGGCGTCCTGCACCTGCTCGCTCTCCTGCGTGGTGTAGCGCCCTGCCGTGTCCAGCAGCACCGCCTCGTTGGTAAACCACCAGTCGCAGTTGCGCGTGCCGCCGATGCCCCGCAGCGCGGTCTTACCGAAACGATCCGCCAGCGGGAACTGCAGCCCGGAGTTGACCAGCGCCGTGGTTTTACCCGATCCCGGCGCGCCGATAATCACGTACCACGGCAGTTGATAGAGATATTGCGTGCTGAAGCGCTGGGTCCACTGGGCACCCTGTCCCGCTTTGCTGAAGTGCGCTTTTTTCAGCATTTGCGCGGCTTCATCAAAGCGGCTGGCGAGGATCTGCTCCTCGCTGTTCAGCCGCTTCTGCGGATCCGCCGCTTCCGGGCTGGCGGTGTTCTCTTTGAGCTTGTCCATCAGCTTGCGGTTCAGCCAGGCATTGTACAGCCGCGGCAAAATGTGGCCCTGCGCCCAGAGCAGGTAGACCACGGCGATGCTGATTATGCGGTTCTGTTCGGACTCAAGCGGCCGGGTGTCCACGATGGACAACAGGGGACCAATCATCCAGATCACCGCCGCCAGCGCCGTTACGCCGAGGAAGCTCCACAGAATGCGGTTGGTCAAAATGGAAAGAAGTGTAGTCAGCATCCTTAGTTTCCTTGCGGCAATCCGTTCAGCTCGGCCTGGGTATTTTCAGGCGACACCAGCAGAGTAATTTCCACACGGCGGTTACGGGCGCGGTTTTCCGGCGTCGTGTTCGGCGCCACCGGGTTAATCTCGCCCCGCCCTTCCGCCTTCACGCGGCCAGGCTGAGAGAGGCTTCCCTGCAGCATTTTCTGTACGGAGCGGGCACGTTCCAGAGAGAGCTCATAGTTAGAGGCAAAGCGCGCGCTGCGGATCGGCACGTTGTCGCTGTAGCCCACCACCAGAATTTTGCCGCTAACGTTATTCATCGCCTGCGCAATGCGGTTGATCACCGGCTCATAGCGGTCGCGCACCACGGTAGAAGCTGAGGCAAACAGCCCGTCGCCCTTCAGGATAACGACGCTGCGATCCGCTTCGTCTTTCACCGCGACGAGGCCCGCCTCGATTTCCGGCTTCAGGAAGCCGCGCAGGTTCAGCACCGCCGGCAGCTGACGAGCCGGCTGCTGAATAGTGGTTTCCGGCAACTGGGACTGGTAAATCTTCGCCAGCACCGGGTTGGTGTTATCGCCAAGACGCCAGTTAAGCACGATATAAAACAGGCAGGCGATAAAGCCGGCGAGCGCCACGCAGGCCCACAGGGGAACCATCGGCCGCCAGAGCTTGCGCAGCACCGGACGATCTTCCGGATGGGGTGAGAGCGGCGGCGGGTAGCTGCCGCGCACGCCGCGGATCATCTGCCACAGACGCTGTTTGATGGTCTCAAGCTGGGTGCGGCCATTGTCCAGCACCCGATAGCGCCCTTCGAATCCAAGCAGCAGGCAGTAGTTGATCATCTCCAGCAGCAGGATATGTTCGCGCGGGTTCTGCGACAGGCGCGCCAGCAGCTGGAAAAACTTCTCGCCGCCCCAGGTTTCGTTGTGGAACGTCACCAGCAGGCCATTGCTTGACCAGACGCCGCTGCTGCCCCAGGGGGTGAGCGCGGCGGCTTCATCAAGCGCCGTACACAGGCAGTAACGCGCCCCGACGATCACTTCATAAGGCAGCCCGGCCTGCTGGCAGCGGACTTCGAAACGGCGAATCTCATCGATCAGACGCTGGCGTAGCGCCACCTGATCGTCATGCGAAACCGAATGACGGATCTGCGGGATCGCATTGAGCAGCGGATTGGCGGCGGCCACCAGCTGATTGTTGCTACTGGCTCCGGTAAACCCGGCATCGCTGCCGGTGTCCTGTCGTTCCTGCATATTAAGCGCTCGCTTTATTATTCTGTCGGGCTACGGATGGCCCAAAACTCCATATCCAGCCCCGGGAACTCCCCTGCAAGATGCAGGGCGAATGCGCCGGACTTATCCATCTCGTGCCACAGCTCGCTGCCCTTCTCGAGCTCGAAGTAGCTGTAGCCGGCGTGCCACGGGATCTGCGGCGGCGCGACCGGCATGGCGCGCAGCATAATGCCCGGCAGCTGCAGCTGGACCAGGTCGCGAATTTTCGACACCGGCGCGACCTTCATCTGCGCCGGGAAATGGGTTTGCAGGTGTTCGCCCGGCACATTGGCTTTGACCGCCAGCACGAAGCCAAAATCGCGCACCATGCTGGTTTCCGGCACCGTGGCGATGTTCAGACCGTGAGAGCGTTCGTTAAGCGGCAGCTGAATCGCGTGGTCTTCCATCACCAGCGACAGTCCCTGACGCAGCATCAGCATCAGCTTGCTAAAGCAGTTTGCCAGGTCGTCATGATCGTAAATCGGCAGCACGCTTTCAGCGGTGCGTTGCGCCGTCCAGGTAGAAAGCTCTGTGGCAAACGGCAGCCAGCTGCGCCAGAGTGTTTCCGGATGCAGCAGCGGCAGGGTTTTTAAATGCGACACCTCGCCCAGATGACGGTTAACCAGCGACAGCAGCGTAAACTCGATCATTTCAGAGGTGTTAAAGCGGCCAGGCTGGCGCAGACGGCCGCCAATCTGCTGGCTGCGCTGCACCAGTAAGCCGTGCAGATCGTTGATCATGCTGTAGATCTGCGGGCTGTTATTGGCGTTTAGCATCGGCGGGATGTAGCTGTTATCGAGGCGCACGTGGTTGTCGTTGCGTTTCTCCGCTACAAACGCCACGCCGATGGCGGTCCATTCGGCCGTGAGGTCTTTTTCCAGCATCAGGGTCAGACGCAGGCGGCCAAACTGGACGGTGGCGTCCCCCACCGACATGGCGTTATCGTCTTCCACCTCTTGCTCGAACGCGATAAAGCGCGCCAGCGAGGCCGGCTCTTCGCTGAAAATCACCTCTTCTCTCTCGCCGCGGCGAACCGGCAGCGCGAGCACCACTTTTTCATTGGTGAGGTTGTCAGGAATTTTCAGCGGCACAGGACCGTTGCGCCCGTTACGGACCTGGAAAAAGGTGCCGTCCGGCAGCAACCCGCTGCAGTAGCTCAGGGCAATGCATCCCTGGCGAAGCATCGCTTCATCCAGTTCAACGTCCAGAAAGCCCCAGAGGTAAGAGCGCTGCAGCGCACCCCATTCACGAACATGGTTGAGCAGATAACTTTCAGTCCGCTGAAAATGGTGTGGACGCAGGAACATGCCTTCGGTCCAGACGACCTTTTCTGCTTTGGTCATGATGATGTGTTTCCTGTTTTAGAACGCGTTACTGGCTGATGACCCGAATGCCGTTCACGTCGAGGAAGACGTTGGCCTGAAGTTCATCTGCGGACCATTTCCAGAACTGATAGATGTGATTTTCGCCAGGCACGGGCAGAGGGAGTGAAACGCGCCATTTTTTGCCATCCAGCATCTGATATTCCGCCATCACGCCGATGTAGCGGGCCTCCGGAGAGCTTTGCCCGCTGAGGGTTTTCGACAGCTGTCCCGGCATCAGGAAGAACACATCGCTGTTCAGCAGATTCGCGCCAAGCGTGGCTGACGCGTTGTTCTGCAGGGAGTAGAAGTCGCTGGACATGAAATCCGCATCGGATTTCAGCAACAGTACCCGGACCTTAAGCGGCGCAGAGTCATTAATTTGTGGATGAGCCTGAAACTGCAGATTGTAGCGGGAGGGGTCGCTGTGTGAAGACGACGTACAACCACCGACAAGGGCGAAAATCACCGCGTAAAAGAATAACCACAGCTTATGAAAATTTTTATTATTCATAAAAATGCGCTCATGAAAGCCGTTTAGTTCAGGATCCAGGTACCGTTAGCGCTGTCTTTGCAGGCTTTGCTGTTGCCGTCGACATCAACGCAGGTCGCTTTTTTACGCGCCTTAGGACGAATGGCCTGCTTACGCACGGTGGCTTCGTACTGATCGGCCTTGATAACGGCGCGCATCGGGACGTAACCAATCAGCTGCTCGTTACCTTCATCGGCAAGCGCCATCCAGTAGTGTTCAACCTGCCCCAGCACCACATACGTTTTACCGGTCTCGAGGTTGCGGATAACCTTGCCGCCAAAGTCAGGACGGCTCATCAGGGAGGCCGGATACATGGCACGATACGGCTCGTTGACCGGCGTGAACTCTGCCGGCGGCGTAACGGCGTGACGGTGGGTTAAGGTTACGCCGTTGACCTGGCTGGTCTCGATCGTATCGTCGTTGATCACAGGTTTCTGCGGCGCTTTACAGCCCGCCACCGCCATTACAAACAGAA
>Ga0213829_1002308_pt1 | contig 12565 bp, 19 predicted proteins | sample MC6MC0896MG_FD_180665 | JGI IMG/M metagenome (GOLD analysis project Ga0213829, IMG submission 180665) | Enriched soil aggregate microbial communities from Iowa State University, Ames, United States - MC6-MC0896-MG | ecosystem: Environmental > Terrestrial > Soil > Unclassified | place: USA: Iowa...
AGTTCCTTCGTCCCATATTTCAACTTCTCCAGCGCCGTAATTTCCTTGGGGAATGCTTCCTTCAAATGTCCTATATGCATAGGGATGATCTTCCACCATCATTGCCAATCTCTTGTCTGCTGGATTAAGGGAAGGACCTTTGGGAATGGCCCAGCTTTTAAGAACCCCTTCCATTTCCAACCGGAAATCGTAATGCAGACGTGTTGCAGCATGACGTTGAACCACAAATCTTAATTTTGCGGCACTTTCATTCTGTTTACCTTCCGGCTCAGAAGTAGCCTTAAAATCTCTCTTTTTATGATATTCCATACAATATTGAAATCACCGTTCTTACGTCAAAAGGAAATCATGGAATTGCTACTTACCAAATCCCAGGCTGTAGTTTCGCTATCGCCGAAAGGCCGTGAATTATTAAAAGATCTCTTTCCAACGGTCGACGGCCATAAAATTCACGTAATAGCCCACGGTGTACCTCATTTTGATTACAACCAAGGATTAGCTAAATACAGATTGGGCTTACAAGATGATTTTGTGATGATGACTTTTGGTCTAATTGGACGAAGCAAGGGGCTAGAATATGGGATCCGTTCATTAGCTGGACTCAATCTGCCGAATTTCAAATATTTAATTGTGGGCAGGACCCATCCGAATGTCTTGGCACATGAAGGTTAATCCTATCGTTTTGAATTACAAAGTTTGGTAGCTCAGTTGCAATTGCAGGATAATATCATTTTTATTGATGAATTCATCAGCGATGACCAGCTAAAAGAATACTTAACGGCCTGTGATATTTATTTATCTCCCTATCAGCATGAGCAACAGATTAGTAGTGGCACATTATCTTTTGTGATAGGAGCTGGAGCCGCAGTAATTTCTACTCCCTATTGGCACGCTGCAGACCTATTGACAGATGACCGGGGCATCCTTACGCCTTTCAATGATGTCCAAAGCATGAGCGATCATATCAAATTATTATATAGATCTAAACGTTTGCTCGCATGGCATCGTTTCAAGGCCCGTAGTTATGGGGAACAGACGACCTGGGAAATGATCGCAAAAATATATCTTGAACTGCTATCTCAAGTGATTACACCTGTGCGATCCTTGATACACTATAAGAATTACCATACGTTTGATTTAAAACAGGAAGCCTAAAGAAAAAGTCTCGCCAATGGCGAGACTTTTTCTTTATATTCTCCTGAAAGTCCGGTACGGATTACAGCCAATAATCGGAAAGAAAAGACAACTATTTAACTGCTCAGGTTCATGTGTTTCTTTAATATCGTGTAAAAAACTTCTAGCGTCTTGCAAAAGTCTGTGTTCTAATCCTGAAATCATCTGTAAGATCGTGATCCCATAACACAATAGAATAATTATGGTCATGTTTATTTCTATTTGTTCGTGTAGTCAAATCGCTTTTCTAAGATATTTTCAATCTTGGCTAATAACTTATCGTTTAGTTTGGGAAAGGAGTTTATTAATTTCATAGGATGTTATTTTTTAGAAGGGGAAGATTGTTGTTCATTACTTTAAGCTAATTTCGTTCATATTGCAATCCAGAATTCTGTATTTCTCAATTTCCTTCCGATCCGACAAATACATTTCAAGCTCTTTAAGGTCATCAAATTCTTCATAAGCATCATAATCATTAGTACTGAAGAATTGATATTCGAGCGTGTAAGTTCCTTTTTTAATTCGTTCCGTCGCTTTTTCTGCTTCAAATGCTTTTTGTACAAATTTGGTGTTCGATTTTAAAACTTCAAGATTTCCGCTTAATACCATGATATGCCTTTTGATGATTTCACTGAGTTCGTTTAAATAGCCATCGTTGATTTCTTTCCCATTCATAGCGTATTGCGCCGCAATTTGGTTTAAGAAAATAGCTTGGTTGGTTTCAAGATATTGCTCAAACGGTTTGTTGTAATTTTCTGTTAGTGCAACTTTATAAGCTTTTAATTTCGAGTTTTCAAATTCAAGGTGATCTACATAATAGCCATTTATCGTCATCCAAATTGGCGTTGAAGAATTAGCTTCAAACCAAATATCAATTAAAACGGCATCGTTTTTCGTTTCAAAATGATATTCATAGGCCGATTGTTTTTCTTCAAATGCTGAAAAACCGAAAGCTTTGAGGAAACTAAAATGCTTCTCAATGCTTTCTTTGATATCTGTATAAAAACCTTTTAATTTCATATTATTTCCCCTCATAAAAGAGTGCTCGGAATTTGAATGACATCTATTCTTCTCTCCATTCAACACCTTGGTACATGTTCCCTGTTACATAGATAAAATTTCAGTATTTCTAAACCATCTTTATTGTCAACAAGGAATGAGGTGGGATATTCATCTTTTTGTCCGTTTGTCAATATAAAATCTTTCATTTCCACACTTGTCCCTTTAGGATTATAAGTGGTGAAACTCGCATCGCCATTATACTTGAAATATATTGCTAATGAATGAGTTGAATTTCTCAATAATAAAATTGTAGTTCCATCATGTCCTCTAAGGGTATATTCAACAAATACGGTTTCATGGAACTGTGCAACCGCAATTTTCAATTCTGCCAGCGTAGTAACGAAAAACTCCTTCCCATTGGCAACCAAGCTCAGCGCTGTAGGAATTGAGAGAACTTCAATTCCATTCAAGACACTTGAAACATTTTCCATTTATAATACAAAATTTTGGACAGCAACTTTTTCGTTCTCATTGTCAGTTATGCCACTTATTGAAATCGTACAGTCTGCTGTAGCAGAAACACTCAGATTACAAATATTAAATGAGCCCAAAATCTTATCGTTAATTTCCTGTGCTTGAAGAAAAGCTTGTCTGGATTTTATAATTTTTTCCTTCAGTTCATCTGGTAAATGGTCGAATTCTGTTATATCCATAATCATCTGTTTATATCAAAGTACCATCTCACGTAAAAAGTGAAGCATTCTAACTGGTAGTCCTATTTGTTTGTAGTTATTTTACGCTGTGGCGCATCATGACACCATTTATGTCCAGAAAGAAAATCATAACATACTAAGGTAATAATTAATTTGAAATTTGTCGGTTTTTGGAGAGTCTTCTTTCTTATAACACAAGTAGCTTCCATAATGGAGCCAAATTTATTTTCGAACTAACGAAAATGACACATCTCATCTGTACTGATTACTATTGAAAAATCTGTACCGTGTATTTTTAATAATAGACTATAAATTTGTGTTTAAATAAAATTAGCAAAATGGACATCAGATTCTGTAAAGTATTAAAATAGTTGATTCGTTTTCTGTCTGTTAACGTTTCCTTTAACAGAGCCTGATATATAACTTCATCTTTTTATCATCCAGAAAGGCCAAAAATTACAAGTAATTGCTGTATCTATTATAAAAAAAGTGGGGAGTCCCCCAATTTCCTTCACAATAAATAATGACTGATCGGATTGTATAATATGCTTGTATTTTTTCAAATAGCAATATATTTTGCCTATTTAAACTCTGTTCTGTATATTCAATAATCTTTAAGCCATATTTTCAAAGCAGTTATTATGAATATTTTTGAGTGCGGATCTAAGGCAGAATCAAAAGGAAAAATTCCTTATCTTTAATCTACGAAAGACCATAGCATTTTGTTTATGCTAATGTGTCATTCAAACCAAGCTTGGAAATAAATTATCCTCTTTGGCCGAACGATCCAGGCTCTTAGCAGATATGAAACCAAGCGCAAAGGGACAACCTAAAAAAAAAGTTGATATGAAAATCAAAATTATAGTAGCCATTCTACTAATTCTAAATTACTGTACTGTTTTCGGTCAGAAAAACGTTGAGTTTCCTTCCTATGAAAAATTCTATTCGACCTTCATAGAACATTTAAAATATCCTTCTGAGCTTCAAAATAAGTGTGTTCCGACGATAACATTAATGAAAGTCACCTTTACTAATACTGGAGAACTTGACTTTATTAATTTTTCCGATAGTGCTACGCCTGAGTTTGTTGATTTAATACAAAATATTAAGAATAAGCTGGATTTCAAAAGTATTTATACAGACCTCAGATCAAAAAAGAAAGATATTAACCCAGTGCTAATACCAATTCAAATTGATTTCGAAAAGATCGGTGAATGCACATCGACAATTTCATCTGGAAACCTACAGAAGCTATATCGTTTTTCTGGCAAACCGATGGCAGGTGAATATTTTATGTATCCGGACATTTATTGTAAGTATACCGTTGGAAGAAAAAATGAGTAAGAAGTTTGAATACAAAAATCAGGTCTACCCTATCGTTTGACATTCATTTTGAATATACAACCCTAGTGTTCTTATATGCAAAAGTGTAGATTTTAACGAATTTTAAACGATACTCAGCGAATTGTAAACGGTTTACGCTACAAAAACTAGTATTTTTACATTTGATATAATTGCCAATACATCTTAGGTTACAGTTTCTGATATTATACAAACACGCTCCAACGGAATTGATTTATGAAAAAATATATTTTATCTATAATTGTTTTACTAACTTTAGCTTCCTGCAAAGGACAAGAAAGTAAGCCAGAACTTTTGGATAAACTAAAATACGATGTGGATAAAAGCAACTATGGTATTCAACCAACTTTTTACTATCCTACAGAAATCTCAGTAAATGATTATCCGGTTCTTAAAGGTCTTGAATTCTTTGGAAACACAATTCCAAATTTTATTGACATTGCGATTAACAAAAGTGGAGAACAAGAATTAAAAATTCTGATCGACTTAACAAATTACAAAAAGCAGGGGGAACCGATTTTAGAAATTCTATTAGTCCGGTCAGCCAAAGGAATATCCATCATATCCAATGAATCCGATTTTCCCGAGGAAAATATTTTAGTAAATTATGAATTATCTGATGATGATATTACACAAGAAAACATTAAGAACGGTTACTTTTTGAAGACTATAAAGTTTAAAGCTAAAATCCCTGTCGAACTATCTTCCTTAAATAAATCAGTTCAGTTGAGGAGTTCACCAGAACTGCTTGACAAACTGTATAATGCTCTTATCAACCTTACGAAAGAGTTAAATGATAAAAATAACAATAATGTTTTGGAAATTATCCAAAACGCAGAATTTGAAGTAGCACAGTTGCGAGGAATGAAAAAAGAATGGATTTTAAAAGAGAGAGAAGCTATTTTGTCAAATACTTTTACATTGCTACCAAAAGATAGTTGCGAAGTTAAAATTTATGGAAACGGAACAATGGCAACTCTTGTGAAAAAGAGTTCAGAAATAATCAAACAATCTGCGGTGACTTCAAAATTTGCTAAAAAAAAATCCCCAAAAGGTCAGATTGTTCAATTTTATAATTTCTATTACAATATACCAAAAGGAAAAGAAGAATTAGAACTAATAAGATTTGACGGTTATGCAATAACAAAATACGGAAAAAATAAGTGATTGACGATAGTATATAGTTTTGCTGGCAAAATGATTGCGGATATATGTGTAGAATTTCCGAACTCCCCAATTCGCTGCTTGTGGAAGACTATTTCAGATGGCGGAATGAGGATGCACATAGGAATGCGTTAAATGTACATTTGTTACTAGAATCTAAGACGAGATGGGCTTAATAAAAATGAAGCTACCAAACGAATTGAAGGTTTTAGCGTTTCGATGAAAAACGAATTGCTTCATACGTATGGCATAAATTTCAATGACCTACCGACCTGGCAAAAACGAGGAATCGGAATATATTGGGAAAATGAGAAATCAACCGGCATCAATCCAATGTTAAAAGAAACAGTCGAGGTTACCCGGAGACAATTGACAATACAAATGGAGCTGCCTATGGGTGATGCCTACAATCGCTATATTGCTGCGCTGATTCAAAAGAATGGAATTCTATAAATCAGGAATATGATTGTGCAAATTACAAATTGGTTATTGGTTGCTAAATAAAATAGGTAACACCGAAATCATACGCAATCCGCATGGCTATATCGACGAAGCTTATAATGGATTTAATAACAGCTTTATTATTGATGTATAACTAAATATAATAGTAACTTAGATCTATGTAGATAGTTTATGGCAAGGAGGTTCCTCTAAAAGTCCGATTTAATCTTCATGGAGCAGATCTAAAAGCCCAAAACGAAAAGGATCTTCTAAATGCAATAAGAACATTGCGATTTTACAAAAAATAGTATCAGTATAATGAAAAGAATAAACGCTCCCCTATTTGTGCATCTCTGTTTTATGGTTTTAACCTTTTATGTTTTATTAACAGATGGTGATTGGCTGATGTATTTTACTGAAAATCTAAATTTTAACCTCATTATTTTCGCTTTGCAAGCAGCTGCATTAGTTTATACCGGCTATTTACAGGCGCAAGGAAATAAGATCTATCCAGTACTTCGGCCGGGACTGATTGGGTTGGCAATACTTGTCTCATGTATACTCATAACAGGAAACTATCAATTTAACAAAAATATTGGAATTACAAGCCTGTGGCTTATTCTAGAAGTGTATTTTATATCCTATCAAATTTTAATTGGTGATCTCATCAAGAAAATCCCTTTCTTATTAAATTTCAACTTCGATTTTCAAGCCCATTGCATTTATATCGTTCTTTCAGGGTTATTTCCATTGATCGGATACACTATATTTAAATTAAAAAGAGTGTTTTCTAGACGTAAATACGGTATCTATGGAAAATAAATTTGATAAATATGGGTTGTCAAGTACTATGGGACCAAAGCTAAGGGAACTTGTGGAAACTCAACTTTCTAGCGAACTAAATGCATTATTGGATACGAGCCTCGAATTTGATTTTGACTGGTCAGAATCCTGTATCGAAGGACATGATGCAGTGTTTCTGGATGGTAGTCTGGAAAATTATTCGGGTATTATTGTGACTAACAAACAAGCATTAATTAAAGCAAGTGGCTGGATTGAATTTATTCAAGAATTTTATTGTAAACCCAAACTTGTTATTCATCATTTGGCACATAAATTTAATAGTATTTTGTGGAATATGTATACTTTTACAATTGGAGACTAAGGTTTTCATTTAGAAAATATCACCATATCAAACCAACAATGGGAACCTATCAATTTCGTTTTAATAACAGCAATAAAACCTCATCAATTCTGATTTGGTTTTTCACCACGTTACTGACTATTACGTTAACATGCACCATTTTAGTAATCCCTTCGGTAGTATATTTTTCTACCTGGTTATTACTGCTTTCTTTTCCACTACTTTTTTTGTCCATTTATAAGTTGTTTAAGACAACATCCGAAAGACAGTCAACAGACTTAATTACATTAAATAAGGAAGGGTTTAGGAGTTTATGTTTCGGTTCGGTTTTATATTCCAGTATCAGCGCTATCAATATTCCCGCGCGAAGCATATCATTACTCGGTGGAAAAGATTACGAATATTACAAACAGACCGACGTAGATATACCTCATCTCGCCATTTCAATCACAACCGACGATGGCAAAATATTCCGTTGGGTTTTAAGTGAATGGGGCAGCCTTTACAACTCAAAGGAGGATTTTTTAGTTTTCTTTGAGTTTCTCACAGCATTAACCGATCAGCTGTATCAATATTATCAGGCTAGCGAAACTACGAATAGCTATTTGAAAATTCTTAATGAAAATGGTTCTTGGGAAAAGAAGGCAAACTAAAGACTATTATCAATTCATAATCTTAGTGTTTTGGCTAAGAAAAATGATCACAATCCTAAAATCAAAGCGATCTATTCATAAATTCCGTTATCTTTACTTAACTGAAAATCAATTATAAATGAAAAAGAAAATGCTTAAAATTATTAACCTACAAATTAAAATAGACGGTAAAACCAATGGTATTAATATAGGAGCCTTACAAAACGTGGGATACGGAGCAGTCCCTATGCTCGGCACGTGTACTCCTTTTAGTCTTACATATCAATAAAGCTTTATGAAAAACTTAACCTTATCAGATTATAGCTCTTTATTTTTTATAATAGTAAGTGTACTAATATTTTTTATGTCGGATAATAAGCCAATATATTTATTATCTATTGCTTTTACAAATATACCTATTTTTATAAAAACGAAAGTAAATGGAAATTTATATAAAGTAATTCAAATCACCTGTTCAATTATTGCTATTGGAACAATTGGGTATGGACTTTATATCACGAATAATTAATTTTCCTATTAAAACTTGCCTTATGCTAAGAGACCATAAGAAATTAAAACATAGATTCGAATGCATATTTAATGGATTTAAATCCATAGGATGTAATGGCAATCGGCACGAACGCTTGCCACAAGTAAAAACGGAATAGTTTTAATTACGGAGTGACTTTTATAGAAATAAAAAATCATCAATATGGAAAATTACAGCAGTGTCATAAAACTCAACTCATCTTCTGAAAACGTATTCAACGCACTAACCAATGAAATTCCACTATGGTGGACAGAGTTATTTGAAGGGAGGTTCAGGCAATTGATCTTTACTGTATTCATCTATTTTTTGTGTCGCGGCCATGGAAACAACCAAATCATTCAGCATGGAGCTTGCGGCCGTTGGCGAGTTGGGAAGTAAAACCAAATTGCTTCTGCTATTGGCTCCAATAGAATTCAATGTGTCATAATGTTGAGTAACTACGATTAAAGCAGAAGCTTCCTTAGCGTTGATATTGGCGGCGTTCAGCATTTTCACAGATTCTTCCAATCCTCTTGCAATCTCTCTTCTTTGATCTGCGATCCCTTGTCCCTGAAGTTTTTTGGATTCTGCCTCGGCTTTCGCAACAGCAACAATTCGTATTCTTTGGGCTTCAGATTCGTATTCTGCAGCGGTTTTCTCACGTTCAGCAGCGTTAATTCTGTTCATGGCATGTTTTACTTGTTCATCAGGATCAATATCCGTTACTAAAGCTTTGATAATATCGTAACCATAACTTTGCATCGCTTCCTGCAATTCACTTTTTACAGCAATTGCAATATCATCTTTTCTCACAAAAACATCATCTAATTTTGTTTTTGGGACTTCAGCACGCACAACATCAAAAACATAAGATGTAATCTGGTTTTCTGGATTTTCCAGACGATAATAAGCATCTTTTACATTTTCTCTGATCACCTGATACTGAACAGAAACTTTCATCTTTATGAAGACATTATCTAACGTTTTAGTGTCAATGATAACATCCAATTGCTTGATTCTAAGATTCATACGTTTAGATATCTGATCAAAAAATGGGATCTTTAAATGCAAACCGGCATGACTTACTTTTAAAAATTTACCTAACCTTTCTACCACAGCTGCAGACTCTTGTTTTACCGTATAAAAGGAAGCAAATAATGTAATAAGTCCGAAAAAGACTAGAATTCCTAAATATATCATAACCTTAAATTTATTACTGATGATACACGAATTTACATCTTTATATTGTCATTCTAGTATCAATTCTTTTTATTTTATCCTTGCTGTTTTTTGGGTCAAATTTGCTCAAATTGACTGTGTAATGATCTCCAAATACAATATTCAATCGGCTATAATTAATATCGGTCCTTATCAGAAAACTTAAAATCCTGTATTTTGGGCAATGGCCGTATTACAATTCTTTTTTTTCTTACCTTCAGTGCTTTGACTGAGCCTAATTTTTCGTCGGATTCGGTTCTAATGCCTGTAATCAAGTCAAATTTTGTTTCTGTGAATATTGTGTTTTCATCGACATATCCCTTGGTTGCATCATTTGTAAGCTTATCGACATAGATCAATTCAAAATTTCCCTTGTTATATTTGAAATGGTAAGTAATGTTTCCTCCCTTAATTTCACTCCACATTTTTAAAATCCCTTTTTCTATAAAGAAAGTAGGAATTTGAAAGCCATTAAATTTTCCTTGGCTTTCAGCAGGAAACTGCGGTTCAATGATTTTATCGGAGGATACTGCCAAAGTTAGCTTTCCATTAGGCTGAGATAGGAAAATTTGCAACCTCAAGGGCCTTGTTTCATCTATGGTATCCATTTTCACAGTTACTTTGTCCATTTTTCTGTCGTGATTTAAGTCCCCATTTTCTTCTCTAACTTGATAAGTATAATTGTTTTTATTTTTTAGACTTTGTGAGAATACACTCATTGGGACTGAAATAAATATGAATATAAGGTAGCTATAAAAATTTCTGTTAATTCTATTCATCTTATTTAGTTTTGGCCTGCTGTTCAAGGTCACTATATAGACTGTCAAGAAACTCTTGCTGTCTATCCTAATTACAGCTTATCAATTTAAATTATTTTATGATACAGCACTTCTTTATTTGTAAGTAAACCACTTTAACGCAAAGTCGCATTTATTCAGTTCAATTCCTAACTTTTTTTTGATCGAACTAATCGCAACTTTCCTATCTAGGCTATTCGACATGTAGTCAATAGAATAGTTGTTTATTGCTCGGACTATATATGGACGTCGATATACAAAAGGTATTCTTTATATTTTGAAGATCAACCAAGAGCTTACTTAATAACCATAGCTCAAACTACTACCAATCAATCTTCTTTGTGATGATTTCAGTATTCTTACATCAATCACTGTAGAATCAATTTCAGCTAAATTGAAATCTTTATCATTTGTGATATTTTTAGATCGATTTCTCGAACATGAAATCAACAGCATGATTAGGAAAACATATACTATTATTATAATGGTCGACCTCATACGCTTGCACTATTTACCAATAATACATCAAAGTTATGAAAAAGAAATAATTACACACTGTTTTTGTGTTGTAGATATGAGCGATTGTAATGTGGAAGCTATATTATTGTTGGCTTATAAATGTTTTTGCCTAAATTGTAAACTATAGGAATGAGATCCAACAGACTAACATATCGTGATTATAGAATCCCCTCTCCACAAGAGTTTGAAACGATATTCTCTCATTTTTATTTTGCGGAAAATAAGTCTAAAACAATAATAACCAAAACGCTTTTACCATCTTTCCAAACTATCATGGTGTTTAATTTCGGAGCGCCTGCATTTTTGATTTCTAAGCAAAAAACGAAAATCAAAGTTGGAAAATGTATTGTTTTGGGACCTATTAAGTCCGCATTTGAATACGGTATTCCTCCAAACTCCAACATATTGGTTATCAATTTCAAAGATGATTCATTCTACCGTTTTTTTGGCAACGCATTTTTATCTAATCATTTGCCTATTCATCCCGATGAGGCAATGGAAGAAAATTGTTTTACTAATCTATGGGCACAATTGAATAGTATAGATGGTGTACAAGAAAAGGTGGCACATATTCTCAATTTCTGCCAGCCCTATCTCAACTTTCAAAATGTAACCTCTAATCTATTAGCTAATTTCAAATCAGATACAATAAATCCAATCAAGTCTATTGCAGAAAAAGCGCAGCAGAGTAAAAGAAACATTCAATTGATTCATAAAAAGCATTTTGGTTTTAGCGCCAAGGAGATCATCCGTTATCATCGTTTCTTTAAAGCGATTGAATTGATTCAACAGATAGATTTTTCCAATGAAAAGGTAAACTGGTTTGAAATTATCGATAAATGTGGCTATTATGATCAAAGCCAGCTTATTCACGACTTTAAACATTTTATTAATCTTTCGCCGACGAACTACCTAAAGTTCCAGCGGGATATCTGTCAGGCTACCAGCAAATAGCTATTTTCGTTTTCTTAAAATTTTCCGAGTTTGCCCTATTTTAAATTTGTACTGTTCAATCAAATAAAGTAACGTTATGAAACATCTTATTATTTATGCCCATCCAAATCAGGAAAGTCTGAATGGTCAGTTTAAACAAGTTATTGAAAAAATTCTAGTACAACAAAAACAGGATCTAATCGTCAGAGATCTTTACACGCTCGGATTTGATCCTGTACTGTCTCTGGAAGATATGACAGTACAGCGAAAAGGCATTGTCAATGAACTTATTAAAAAAGAGCAGGAATATATTAAGTGGGCAGATATAGTCACCTTTATCTACCCAATCTGGTGGACATAGGTATAAGAAGAGGTTAAGAAATAGAAGGAAAAGGTCAATCTATGAAATTACCCTTTTAGAACCGAAACTCCCGTTTTTCTAATGTTCCTTCTTTATATATTTCGGTATAAATTAACCGTCCTTTTTTCCGCGTATTTAATATAGGTTCTCCTGTTTCTTTATTATATTTTTGCAGTAATTTATAAAACTTCCATGTTCCAACAGGAGAGCCATTTTTATACTCTGCTTCCAAATAAGCATAAGAATCCGTAAATTCCGGATACCGTTGTAAATCAATACAGCCATTTAATTTGAATTCTATCCATTTTCCTTCTCTTTTGTGGCTTTTCACCATCCCTTGTTCCGCATCATTTTTATAGAAGCCATCATTATCATAGTATTTGGAAAATTTCCCAGAGGGAAGAATCTGGTATTTATGTAAAGGTTTTAATGTCAAGGGGTCTTCACTAAATTCATAATCCTGTATGGAAATTATATAGTTTTCAGCAATATTAAACAAGGTATAGTGTGCAAATCCCATTTCCCCTTCATGATGAAGATATATTCTCTTCATATCGATAAGCTTACTGTCCTTTGT
>Ga0213829_1002310_pt1 | contig 12561 bp, 10 predicted proteins | sample MC6MC0896MG_FD_180665 | JGI IMG/M metagenome (GOLD analysis project Ga0213829, IMG submission 180665) | Enriched soil aggregate microbial communities from Iowa State University, Ames, United States - MC6-MC0896-MG | ecosystem: Environmental > Terrestrial > Soil > Unclassified | place: USA: Iowa...
GTGAGCTTGTCCAGGTTGATGATCGTCTCGCCCGATTGGCTCACCCAATCCAGCACGAAGTTCGCACCGATGAAGCCGGCGCCGCCGGTTACCAGGATTGTCATAGGGTCAGGTCATTCCCGAGCTGATTGTAAGATGTGACGTAAGTGTAAACGCGATTGATGAAAGCGTTATCGGCAGCGGGCGCAGACGCAGGATGGTGGGGTGGGTAATTCGGCGCGGGGGATAGGGAAGCCCTACCCAGCATCCGGATACCACCGGTCGCCAACTCTAGTAAAACGACACACGGTAATTGCCAGGCAAAAAGCCATTATGCATGACCCATGAAACACGATTAACGGCAGAAATAGCCGAATAATCGGTAGGAACTTTCCGATAAAGACGTGGTACGTCCTTGACGCTTATACCCTCTCGCGCTTAACCTCGCGCCCCTTAGAACATGGAAGTCTCCGGAACACACCCCGGCACAACGCCGACGGGCTCGGTCCTTTCGTGAAGATGAATCCCGGCGTGCCTTTGGCGCGCTGCTTTGCTTTGCGGTTACCATCTTGAAGCCTCGTTCCTCCCTCCAGATTCAGAAATCGGTCATCTTCGCCCTTGTCCTGCGTGAAGCGCGCTCCCGTCTCGGCTCCCGCCGCCTGGGTGCAGTATGGCTGCTGCTGGAACCGATCTGCCACTTGCTGGTTTTCACTGTACTGTTCGCCATGCTGCGGGCACGCACTGTTTCTGGCGTCGAGTACCCAGTGTTCATCCTGGTCGGCATGGCGCCGTTCCTGCTGTACCGCAACACCGCCCTGCGCCTGATGGACAGCCTGCGCGAGAACCGCTCGCTATTCGGCTACAAACAGATCAAACCGCTGGATACCTACATCGCCCGGGTGATCGTAGAAACCTGCATTGCCGCCACGGTGTACGCCATCCTGGTGTTCGGCTTCGCCTGGTATGGCTTCGACATGTCGGTGCACAGCCCGCTGCAATGGGTCGCCACCCTGCTGCTTGGCCTGCTGTTCGCCTTCGGCCTAGGCATGCTGCTGGCCCTTATCACCCACGCCCTGCCCAGCCTTAAAATCGTCATTCGGATGGCCTTTTTCCCGCTGTACTTCATTTCCGGCGTGCTGATTCCTGCTACCTACCTGCCTCAGTCGATGATGCCGGTACTGCTGCTGAACCCTTTCCTGCACATCCTTGAACTGATCCGCGCCGAGGTACTGCCGCACTACACCCCGGTCGATGGCGTTTCCGAAACCTATGTCATCACCTTCACCATGGTTCTGCTGTTCCTGTCCCTTGGGGCTTACCGCGCCCGCAGGATGCACCTGATTTCCACCAAGAACGGTTAAGTACAGGCCACCCGTGTTCGAGCTCAGAAACGTTACCAAGTCCTACCTGACGCCCAATGGTCGCCGGTACGTGTTCCGCAACCTGTCGCTGGCCATCCCGCCCGGCAAGAACATCGGCCTGATCGGCCGTAACGGCGCTGGCAAATCGACCCTGATGCGCCTGCTGGGCGGGGCCGATGTGCCCGACTCCGGCACCATCGTCACCGACCGCAGCATCTCCTGGCCGGTCGGTTTGACCGGCGGGTTCCAGGGCAGCATGAGCGGCCGCGACAACATCAAGTTCGTTTGCCGCGTGTATGGCGCGACCGGCGATGCGATGCGCGAGAAGATCCGCTACGTGCAGGAATTTGCCGAAATTGGCGACTGGATCGACGAGCCGATCAAGACCTATTCCTCAGGCATGCGCTCACGCGTGGCATTCGGCCTGAGCATGGCCTTCGACTTTGACTACTACCTGATCGACGAAGTGATGTCGGTGGGCGATGCGCAGTTCAAGCGCAAGTGCGCCAAGGTCTTCAAGGAAAAACTGCAGCATTCCAATGTTGTGCTGGTTTCGCACTCGATGCCCGAAATCAAGAAGCTCTGTGATGTGGTGCTGCTGGTGCGCGACGGCGGTATCCAGGTGTACGACGACGTCGATGAAGGCATCCACGCCTACAAAAGCTGATCAACCCCCATTTCAATTACGCAGCACCGTTGCAAATCAAGGATGCATCCAACTATGAGCAGTACGGGTAACAAGAAGGGCTGGGGCTTAGCGATAGCCATGGTGATCCTGCCGATGATTCTGGCAGCGGTTTATTACAGTGTGTTTGCAGTTGACCGTTACGTCAGCAGCGCCCAGGTTGTCGTGCGGCAGGACGGCAACAACTCGGCCGCCCAGGTGCCTGGCCTGGCCACCCTGCTGACCGGCACAAACCCGGCTTCGCGCGAAGAAACCCTGTACCTGCGCGAATACATCAGCTCGATGGACATGATGTTGCTGCTGGAAAACCGCGTGCACTGGATCGAGCAGTACGCCGCCCAGCGCAGCGACGTGTTCTTCTGGCTTGACAAGGACGCCCCGCGCGAAGACCTGCTGGCGTACTACCAGCGCATGGTGTCGGCCCACTACGACGAAACCACCGGCCTGCTGCGTGTTGAAGTTCAGGCGTTTAGCCCAGAACTGTCCGAGCAGATCCTGCGCGAGATCCTCCAGGCCAGCGAACACTTCGTCAACGAAGTCAGCCACAACATTGCCCGCGAGCAGATGAAGTTCGCACAAAGCGAACTGGAGAACGCACGCCAGAACTACGCCAAGCGCAAGACACAGCTGCTGACCTTCCAGAATGTAAACAAGGTGCTCGACGGCGGCAACACCGCACAAAGCCGCGCGACCATCATTGCCGACCTCGAAGGCCAGTACACCAAGGAACAGGCCGCCCTGACCGAGATGAGCTTCAAGCTGCGCGCCGACGCCCCGCAAGTGCGCCAGCAGAAGCAGAAGGTCCAGGCCATCACCCAACAGCTGGCCAAGGAGAAGCGCCTGCTGGTGTCGTCACCACAAGGCTCGCAACTGAACGTGGTTGCATCGGGCTACCAGCAACTGACCCTGGACGCCGGCATCGCCGAAGAAACCTACAAGACCGCCGTCGCCGCGCTGGACAATGCGCGCATCGAAGCGAGCAAGAAGATCCGCACGCTCGTTACCGTGGTCAGCCCGAACACTCCGCAGCTCGCCCTGTACCCGGAACGTCTCTACAACCTGGCAACCATCCTGCTTGGCCTGCTGATGGTGTATGGCATTACCCGCTTCATTCTGGCTTCGATCGAGGATCATCGTGATTAAATCCCTGGCTGTCTCCAAACGCGTCAACCTGAAACTGGCAGCACTGGCCTTGGCAACCCTGGGGCTGGCAGGCTGTGGCGGCACTTTGTCCGGCGCCGGCCCGTACAAGGGCACGATCGAGAGCAAGAACCAGCCGTACAACCTCGTCGACATCAACGCCAGTACGATCGCCCCATACATGTTCGGCGCTGCACGTGCTCCACTGGCGTCCGTTACCAAGCCGGTATCAGCCGAAGTACGCCTGGCTTCGGGTGATGTGCTGAACGTACTGATTGCCGATACCGCGCCGGAAGGCTCTGCCCTGTTCGCCCCACTGGCGACTGGCGGCACCCAGCTGAAGACACGCATCGATTCGCAAGGCATGTTGTCGCTGCCTTACGTCGGCCGTCAGTTCGTTGCGGGCATGACCCTCAATGAAGTCGAGAACATGATCCGCCGCCAGCTCAAAGGCATCACCACTGACGTGCAGACCCACGTTGAGCTGGTCGGTGACCTGTCGGGCTCGGTATTGGTTGCCGGCGCAGTGAAGACCCCAGGGCGTTTCAGCACGCTGCAAGGCCCGCTGACTTTGCTGGATGCCGTCAACCAGGCCGGCGGGCCCGTCATGGAGCCACATCTGGTCAATGTGACTGTGCGCAACGGCAGCCAGGTACAACAGTTCAACTACGAAGACATTCTGGCCGGCAACAACATGGTGCTGCGGCCGAACTCTGAAGTGGTGCTTGACCGTGCACGTCAGCGCTTTGTAGCGATGGGTGCCGTCTCAGAGCCTGGCCTGAAAGACATGCCCTCCCAGCAGACCAGCCTGTTGGACGCATTGAGCAGTGCAGGTGGACTGAAAGAGGGAAGCGCTAACCCGGAAGGCGTATTCGTTTTCCGTAGTGCCGCCGATGCCAAGTCGAAGCCTGTTGTATTGCGTTTGAATATGCGCGAGCCCGCATCAATTTTCTATGCGCGGCAAATCGCTGTAAAACCGGATGACACCATCTTTGTGACCAACGCTGCAGTTCACGAGTGGCAAAAAATTATCAGCCCAATTATTCAAACCATGCTGGTCGGGAAAGTCGTTTCTCAATAGTTATTGATTTCGCCCTGCAGGCGGCGGCATGCAGGGCAAATAACATCAGTCTGAAGCGCGCTCAAGCCGCAACAAGCTTTTTCATGCGCAGGGCGATCTTCTCTTTATCGCCGCCATTTTCCGACGACGCACGCAGGTATTTTTCAGCGAGCTCGAACTCACCTTCAACAGCATAAACATCCGACAACATCATTTGCACAACGTGCGCCGTGGGATTGGACTTCAAATACGCCAGGAAATGAACTTTGGCGCAGGCATGGCGATTACTCAGCATTAACGCACGCCCGAGACGATAGCGCGCACCATTATAATGGGGTGCCGACCCCACCGAAATGAGCAGTGAAGTCAGCGCTTCCGCAACCCGCTTCCTTTCGAGCAGACTAGTACCCAACATGTAATTGGAATACTCATGGCGCACATCCAGCTCCAACGCCTTCCTCGCTAGAACCTCGACCTCCTCCCATTGCTTGTCCTTGAATGCCAGGAACGCTTTGTAAATAGCATTGACCAACGCAGGCTTGGCAACCGAATCCCCGACCTCTGCTATTTCCGCAAGCCGCTCCCCATCTGCCCACGCCTGGACAAACTCGGTTAGACCATAATGTTCCTTTATAAACGGAGCCCCGCCGTGCCCCACGCCTGTCAAGGTAATGGTTTCCACATTCGGAAGGTCTCGAATATGGGAGGCTGCGACCAGATCAAGCGCATCGCACTCACCTGCTATCTGCAAAACCTTGACCGAGGAAGACTCGATCAATGGGCGCAGGTCCGGAAATGCAACCGGGATATCTTTCGGCATGCGCTTCTGACTACGACTACCTGCAATCTTGAGCTTTGTATCATAGCCAAAGGCAAGCACATTGGCGCCCAAGGCTGCACCGTACAAAACGGCGCCATACCCACCCATGCTGACGCCAATGAAAAATACCTCTTCAACCTGAAGGTAATCGACCAACGCTTTCAGGCGCTCTACGGTCCCTTCGTGGCTACCACCAAAGTCCGGAATACCCTGTTGATACCATTCATTTCGACCATTGTTCAGAAACAATAAATGACTAGACTGCGCATTGCCAACATGCCAGAAATCAAATTTACCATCGGTCTTGTCAGTACCCGCCAAAAAAACCATGAGCCGCTTAGCACCTGCACGCTCTACGATTTTGAAATGCTTCCCTTCAAGGGACGACGCATCAAACATAAGACCGAAACCTATTATGAATTTTAATGACTTTCTACTTAAGCGATAAGAGAGCTGAAGTTATAGCACACACCCCGCCTTCTGCACGCACCTCAGTGACTTACTCACATACGTACGACGCATTGGACGCGAACCGATTACCTACTGATCTCTTACCATCAGGCTTGGGCGAATCCTTGAAAGGCTCAACGACGTGCGACGCAGATTTTACATCAATCTTGTTGCGCCCAACATAGTTGTTGTCACCCTCCACCCTGACAGGGACCTCCACGCCACAGAAGCGATTCGACTCAACGAAATTATTATTCGCAGAGTCCTCAAAATACCTGCCCTGCTTATCGAGCGCAGGATCGCCACACCCCCACTTGCTCAAATCCCGACTCTGCCGAGAGGCAATCCACACACCGACAGGCTGCGCACGAAACTCGTTATTCACGATCTTGTTGAAGTCACTGGACTGCCAACGCAGCACCGATTTACCAGAAGCGAAATGTTCACCACAATTCTTGTAAATGAAGACGCCCCCACCTGCGTTCGCCTCAAAAACGTTACCCTCTACCAGGTTGTGGGCCGATGAATCAATCGCCAAACCCTCTCGACGCGTCAACGCGCCATTTTCTTTTATCGTATTATTCAGAATACTGATGTCGCGCGTACCTTGCTCCAGGTACACCCCGACCTTCCCCGCCCCCTGCACCAATGAATCCTTGAGCGTAGAATTTGAAACATAGCTGTCAAAATACACCCCACCGCGCCCCGCCCCTATAACCTGAATATTTTCGAGCACAACGCCCTCAGGGGCAATTTTATAGTTTTCCTGAATATCTTTAGACAGCGCCTTCATGGCCACTCCCGAGGTGACGTTTACCCCCCGGTTCTTGAAGTTTTCAACCCGACAATTTTGAACCTTGATATTTTTTATTTTCTTGCCGCGCCCATCAATCTGAATCCCGATAGTGCGCACACCTTGGCCATCGAGCGTCGCCCCTGCGCAATCGAGCGTCGTATCACTTTTAGAGAGGGTGATTGAAGCGTTGTATCGGCAACCCGCCTGCAACCTGACATGACCGTCAATCTGCCCCGGGAGAGTACAGCTCCCGCCTTCTACTTCGCGGGCGAAAACAGTGGTCGGCACCGCAGACCACATCACGAAACCAACTACCGCGCAACGCATTGAAATCATTGAAATCTCACTTCAAGAAGACCGCTCTAGCCTCAAAACTAGCAGGACCTCCACCCCCGCGCCAGCCAAAAGCGCACCCACCGACCTCAGCAATCTTCTCGACCACTCACATTCAAGTGCCTGACCCACCCCAGCAACGAGCCCACCAACACCCCCAAAAAGCCCAGTACCCCCAGCGACAGAAAAGACCATAACGAATATGCCATGCACACCCCACAGAAAACTCACATACGAGGGAACCTCCGACAGTCATTTTTTACCGCGCTTTCATTACGAACACATTTCACAGCGCCAGCCCCGATCCTGTATATGCCAGTTATTTTTCGTCAACTTTCTGACAAACTCCGACGTGAACTACACCTGGCATGTCATGGCATACAGCCATCAATTCAGAATCCTAGTTTTTACCAAAATACGACGCACCAAAAATTGCGGGCAAAAGTAGCCAAAGTCGGCGAAATTTGTGGATCTCACACCCAACTCCGATGCACTATAGTTCCACATTCGTTTAGCCATTAGTTCGGCGGAACGAACTAGGCATTACCAATACGACCCCCTTTACACTTGACACAGAGAAATTGGATCACATAAAATTCCGTGCTTAAAATCCGCTCACCCCGCACCTCAATTAATGCTGTTTGAGCTCCGCGCACACACCCATGGAACGAAATCATGGAAGGTAAGTTCATTTCAAAACTCGCTAGCGTCTCCAGCGAGGCCACTCTTTTTCCGCCTGTAAGGTTGTACGGTGCCGTCACCGTGAACGCCAAGGCTCAGATTGGCAAATACACCTATATCGGCCGCGACGGCTATGTGGGGCGTGGGGCAGTCATTGGTAACTATTGCTCAATCGCGCGGAATGCTGAAATCAGCCCGATCAACCACCCGACCGACTACCTCAGCTGCCACCCCTTCCAGTACAACACCAATCACTTTGCAGACCATCCCGGCTACCTCGAACACGCCCGGGTGAAAGGGCCAGCGGCATCGCCAGCAGTGATCGGGCATGATGTGTGGATTGGCGCAGGTGCAATGATTTGCCAGGGCGTCACGGTTGGCACGGGTGCTGTAATTGCCGGCGGTGCTGTCGTTACCAAGGATGTCCCACCTTATGCGATCGTCGCGGGTGTTCCTGCAAAAGTCATTCGCTACCGGTTTGACGAGGGTACGATCGACAGGCTCCTGAACAGCAAATGGTGGGAACTGGAGCCCAAGGACATGGCTGACGTGGACTTCCAGAACGTCCAGGAAGCCCTGGATAAAATCAGTGCCATCAAACTGCAGATGGGGCTGAAGAACCGTAGCGCTCTCGCCGGCACTATCACCAACGCAGCAAGCGGCACCAGCTCAGGCATCGTCTGGTTCACCACCCCCACCGCTTATGCGGATATGCATGCATTGGACCGCTTCTCGACGATTGAAGTGATCTCTCACGCTCAGGGCCAAGATGCAAACTCCCCTGTAGTCGCACCGGGTGTCTACCCGATCAGTAGCGCAACATTCGACGCCAAGCGCGGTTGGTATCGCCTGACCTTCAATGAAGGCGGCGAGCCCTTCAAAGGTAAAATCTCAAAAAATCATTTTACCTTCAAATTCGGCAGCGTTTGACTGTATGGAATCCTTGGTCAAACCAAGGATTCGTGAACATAAGTTGGCTCGATAACTGTGATGAGCACGCCATGCCATTGCCGACTTAGACGTGCAAGTCGGTAGTTGCCACATTGCTCATTACAGCAGAATTAATGACTATAGGGACAGTTATGAGAACGGTAATCACCTTTGGCACATTCGACGTGCTGCACATTGGCCATGTACGGATTTTGCAGCGTGCGCGAGAACAAGGTGACAGGCTGGTGGTTGGTATTTCTTCCGATGCCCTCAACTTTTCAAAAAAACAGCGCAACCCGGTGTACCCAGAGCATGAGCGCCGCGACATCGTCGCGGCCCTGGCCTGCGTGGATCAGGTCTTCATCGAAGAGTCGCTCGAGCTGAAAGGCGAGTACATCAAAGAATTCGGCGCTGATGCACTGGTTATGGGTAATGACTGGGAAGGGCGCTTTGACGAATTCAAATCTCTTTGCGAGGTTCTTTACCTGCCACGCACAGAAGGCATTTCCACCACTCAATTGATCGCCGAGATCAAAAAATATGGATAAACTGCCCCGCGTGGGTTTCGTCGGCTGGAACCCTTTTCAGTTTCTTCATATCCAGAAGCTGGCAAGCACCTTCCCAGGCGCTTGCTTTGTCATTGAAAAACGCAAGGATTTCATTGACGAATTCAGCGAGGAAGTCCTGAAAAACGCCGCCACTCCGATCATGGTGTGGGACAGGGCCAAGATGGCAACCCTGGACGGGGTCTTTGATATTATTGTCTGTCAAACACCGTTTTCCAGAATCGAAACCTTCGAGAAATCGAAGGTCGCCATGATTCAATATGGATATGCCAAGGAGCCGCATAACTATGGCCCTTGGCGCGCGTTCGCAGACGTCTGCCTGACGTACGGCCCCTACGCTGCCCAGCGCATAGACTACTTCAGCCCTTCGGTCGCTGTCGGTAACCCGCGTTATGATGATTGGCACAGCGAACGCTTCCACAGCAACGCTAAAAACAAGCACGCTGACAAGCTCAACCTGAACAAGAAAACTGTCTTGTACCTGCCGACGTGGGGGGACCTTTCCAGCGTCGACCAATACGTGGATGCCATTTATAACCTGGCTGAAAACTACAACGTTATCACCAAAATGCACCACAACACTCAACTGCTGGAGAGTGACCGAAAGGACAAGATGGTCTCCGGGGCCATTTATAATTTTGGTGCGAATGACGACCTGCTCGAACTGATCTCGCTCGCTGACTTCGTGATCTCCGACTACAGCGGCGCCATTTTCGACGCCATGTACTGCAAAAAGCCCATCGCCCTTCTGGAAGTTGATCTCGATGATCAAATGGGCGGCAAGAAAATTGATGAGTTCAGCCTCGAGTATTCACGCCGCGCAGAACTTGGGCTGCAAATTCAAAGCCCGGAACTGCTGGCTGCCGGTATAGCGGAGCTCGACAACAATCCTGAAAAATACATCAAAGGCTATGAAGCGCTGCGTAGCGAACTCTTTACCGATACGCAAGACTCGCTAAGCCTGGCGCATGACGCACTGATCAAACTCTGGAAAGGGGAATTCACCCCTAGCCAACCCCAGCTCTACCTGCGCAAAGAGCTGAAAGAATTCTACACGACGAAGCGACAACTGGCCATTGCCAAGAAAAAGCAGAGCGTAGTTAAATAATGCTATCCATTCAGCGACACTTAATTGTCAAAGCCATATTCCTGCTTTCAAAAATAGGCGCGCACCGGGCCAGCCTGGCGTGCACCGATAAGTTGCTCCAACTGAACGTATCGCTAAGCCAATTACGGCAAGCGGTGGCCTCCGCCCATGCCCGCGAAGATCATGAGACAGCGCTACGCTTCTCTACGTACGCAATCGAGAAATTCCCCTCAAACTCATTTGGCTATCTGGAAAAAGCCAAAATCCTGGCGACCCTGGGAGAGACCGAAGAAGCGGTTGAAATACTCAGGATTGCTCCAGCCTGTGGCCCCGTATCTGACGCATTGCGCTCGTACCAATCACACTCGAAACCTGCCGCCAAAAAAACAGTCAAGAAGCCACAGGCACGGGTTGCCAGCCACGACCTGGAGCAATCGTTGCTCATGGCAGGAAATGACGCCTCGTGGCTTGGTATTATCGCTGAACAAGCCGAGCAGGCCATCAAGGCTGACCCGTCCAACCCTACAAACTTCAATATTCTTGCTCGCACCTACCATCAACTGAATTTACACGTAAAGTTGATTGAGGCGATTACATCCTTCCCGGACAGTATTTCCTCTCGCCTAAACTATCAACTGATGCTGGCCAAAGCTTATCAAGCGTCCCGCAATCACCTTGCCGCCTACGACACGCTCATTGCAGCGCAAATTGAGCACCCCGCAGAACGCAAACTGTTGATGCGCATCAGTGACATGTTGCGGGATGACGCCCAAACCGCCCGGGCCTATTCATACCTGTGTGCAAGCCAAGCACTGTACCCCTCCTACGGCTCGGTGAAGAGGCTTTCATTTGAAATCGATCACGCTCTTTTTGATCATGCCCGTAAAACACTTCTGAGCATCCTGGAATTCCCTCAAGAAGCCTTGATGAAATTCATGCCGATGATCAACCGTGCAACCCCATTTTTCCCGGACCTGGAAAAAAGCACCCAGGCTGCAAGAGCGAGTGCTCGGGAATTGCTCTCGGCAGAAACAGGCCGCAAAGGCATCAACCCCGACGACCAGATCAAGGTCGCCGTCAAATGCCGCTGGATTAACGAAGCGCATGGCATCGTAAAGCGTAATAGAGGCGGCAAGCAGCCTGTCAGCCGGGATAACATGGCGTGGCTTGACACGGTCACCACGCAAATTAGCAGAATCCGCCCACTGGTAGAAATGGCGACTACTAATGAACTATCTTCCCACCTGTACGGCCTGAAGAATGGTTCAATCGTCGATATCGATCCGAACACGATAGACCCGTTGAAAACGGTCGAAGTATTCATTCCTACAGTTTTCTTTGCCGCCCCAAACGAAGAAAAACCCAGCTACGCGACGGTCCGAGAGTTCCTGGGCAACGTGTATGACTACCTGATGAGTCGTAGGGACCTGACCTTGGTTCCCCGTCACCAGTGGAACTGGAGGAATTGCGACCCTAGAATTCCTAATGCTCGCATTGTGAGCTATCACACCAACGCCCCTTACAACAGCAACCACTTGCATATTCAAGAGGTACCGTTGGCAGGCCGCTGCAGCATGGATCACCAAGGCTTCGCTGGGTATTCCTCACTCGCAACCGTACACACCCCAATCGAAGACGTGAGTGCCTGCATCTCAGAGAACCTGCTCGCAGAAAACGAAAAGGCGCTGCACCACACTTACGTGCAGAACAATGTTTCCAAATACTCTCAGACCATCAATCGCGTGTCTTACGATGACGACTACGTCTTTGTTGCTCTGCAAATCCCTACCGATACGGTCGCTGCCCTCGCCTACATCACCGGTGCAGAGCTCGTTAAGTCCGTAGCTGAGCATTATCTCGGCACCAACACCAAGGTTCGAGTCAAGCGCCATCCATATTGCAACAGCATGACAGTGCAAAAAACGCTCGACGCCTTGTTGCAAGCAGAGGCTATTGAAATTTCCGACGCATCGGTACACGACCTGATCTCGGGAGCCAAAGCCGTATTCACTGTCAACTCAGGCGTTGGCCTTGAAGCGCTTTTGCACAGCCGCCCCGTCATCGTGACCGGCGAGTGCGATTACGCCTATGCCACCTCAGCTCAACCAAAATCCATCGATGAGCTGAAAATGATTCTGAACAATGACTTCAGTTTCGACCCTGCGCGCACGCGCAAACTCTTGCATTACTACGTGAATGGTTACTCCATGGCCAGCAACGACGCCAAGGGCATTCACGAGAAACTGAGCAGCTGGCTCACGTGACCACGGGTCGATTGGCTGCTTACCGGCAGCCTTGACTGAGTCATACGTGTACGCCCCGACAGCTCACTGATTTAAATGGACACGAAGACCATTACAACCATGATCAAGATCGCCACTTCCATCGAATGCTCCAACTCCGCCCCGTTCGTCCTTTTCGGCGGCATCAACGTCCTCGAGTCCGAAGACCTGGCGCTGAAGGCTTGTGAAGAATATGTGCGCGTCACTCAGAAGCTGGGCATCCCCTACGTCTTCAAAGCCAGCTTCGACAAGGCCAACCGCTCCTCCATCCACTCCTACCGTGGCCCTGGCATGGAAGAAGGCCTGCGCATCTTCGAAAAGGTGAAGGCCGAATTCGGCGTGCCGATCATCACCGACGTGCATGAAATCTACCAGTGCGCCCCGGTCGCCG
>Ga0213829_1002311_pt1 | contig 12559 bp, 14 predicted proteins | sample MC6MC0896MG_FD_180665 | JGI IMG/M metagenome (GOLD analysis project Ga0213829, IMG submission 180665) | Enriched soil aggregate microbial communities from Iowa State University, Ames, United States - MC6-MC0896-MG | ecosystem: Environmental > Terrestrial > Soil > Unclassified | place: USA: Iowa...
TACCCAAACCATTTTTATTCGTCTCATCATTGGCCACCCAATCTTTTGCCTGGGTATATTGACCATTGACCTTAAAAGCAATCTTATTGCTCAGTTGTTTAGCATAGCGAATTGTCCAATCATAATATGGTGATGCGGGAACAGGATCATTATTCTTTTTAGCGTTTATATGATTGACACCCTGCGTCACCAATACACTTAATCCCTGATATTTGAATGGGTTTTTACCTGTCGCGATCATGGTTCCGTTGAGCCCCCGAGAGCCATATAAGGCAGAAGAAGCGCCTGATAAAAGCTCAATATTATCGACATCAAGTTGGGTCAAACCAATAACTGAGCCCAGCGGAAAATTCAATCCCGGAGCCTGATTGTCCATACCATCAACAATCTGTGTAAAATTTGTATTCCCGCTTGTATTGAACCCGCGTGTCGTTACACTGGTGAAACCGATACTGGATACGGTAACATCGACTCCTCGCAGGCCCTGAAGCATGTCCATATAACTTATTTGAGCAGAATTACGGATATCTTTGTTACTGATCTGCTCGATGGTCACAGGGGAAGACAATTTGGTCTGAACTGTTCGGCTAGCGGACACAACCACCTCCTGCCCCAGTATCGGCGAAACATTAAGCGGAATTTCTAAGGGAGAGGCTGCGCTCTCGACAAGAACCTCACGGGGTTCAAATCCGATCGCTGAAATAGAAAGGATTAGGGGCAAAGGTTTATTCGTTTTCAATTGAAAACGACCTCGATCATCCGAAAAGGTACCTTCCTTACTGTCTTTTATACGTATGGAGATTGCATAGGCGGCCTCCCCGGTCAGGCTATTACTAACATGCCCGTTTATCGTCTGTTGCGCAAACAAAGAAAATGGAGCGCAGATGCAGAGAATCTGGATTAATAAGGTAATTTTTTTCATAGTTTATATTGGTTAGCGTATAATATTCGCTTCAATGCCTCACTTTACCCCATCCATGATTCCCTGAAACAGGTCATCATCCTTGTTTTCTGATTCCCTTGAAAATCAAGGAAACCAAAAATTTAGTATCCCGAAGACTTTGCGCATAGTCAATTTCAACTTGCTTCTTTAGGATCGCTTGTTGCTCTGTACTATGTTTTAATGCATTCGCAAAATTGATTAGTACAGAAGCTGTATTTTCTGGATCTTCCATATCCAGCTGCTCCCGAGCGATGGCCTGCACCAAAAGTTTTGTCAGAAAATCCTTTTCCTGCAGCATCATCGCATCATATAGTTCAAAAAAACGAGGTAAAATCTTGTCAAGCGATTCTACCGACACCCTATTCATATTGAGCACATTCGTATAATAGTTCAATCGCGATTCTAAATAGAACCCGATCTGATGCTCTACTCCTTTTTTCTTTAAGGTACTCTGCTGCAATGTATTTATAAAAGACTCACCCTCGCGGATCGCAACTTCTATAAAAATATCTTCCTTGTTCTTATAATAATAGTAAAGCGAAGTTTTGTTCAATCCTACGGCTTTCGCAATATCGTCCAATGTCGTCTTCTCTAAACCATATCGCTCAAAACACTCCATTGCGGCCTGACCAATCCGCTCCTTTACCTGTTCCTTTTTGTTCATCTGAATTAAAGTTAGCTATATGTTTTCAATTTTCAAACATTTTATTAAAATGTTTGAAAATTGAAAACATATTAAATGAATACTATTATTTTTCAGCAATCGCAATCGGCAAGTTGATATTCAATTCATATACCAACCGGCATATTCCTGCTACGGGTTAAATTTAACATTTCGCAGGTAGTTTTAGATTCGCTATTTCAAAAAACGTAATTTTTAATTACACGCTGCTCAAGATCTTATTTTCTTGCCTTATGAAAAGAATAAAAAAACAAAAATGCATTATAATTGTAATGAGAAAGTGACGTTTAACAATTTAAAAAAATATAAATATGCACCAGATTATGAACATGATAGCGATTGCGGGCCTCAGCGCAGTACTCCTTTCGTCAACCCCAGTACCTCAGCAAAGTGTAGGTCATAACAACTACACCGAAACAATCGAGCAAGCCCCACTTACAAATGGAGTAGAAGGTACTGATTCCTTATTGCAATACTTCGACCAGACAACCAAAGAACTCGAAAAACAGGTCTCAGGTCTTAGTGAAGCTCAGCTGCAATTTAAGGCAGCCCCAGACAAATGGTCAATCAGCCAATGCCTGGAGCATATTGTACTCTCTGAACGCATGATATTTGACATGGCAAAAGCATCTTTGACAAAAGCTCCCCAACCAGAAAGAAAAAGTGAGGTTCAAATGACTGACGACAATCTAAAAACGACGATTACTGATCGAAGTCATAAGTTTCAGGCCCCCAAAGAACTTCAACCGACCGGTATATACAAAGACTCAAAAACAGCTTTAGCTGATTTTCGGGCCGCAAGACAACCCGTCATTGATTACATAAAAAAAGCAGATGCAAAGGATCTCCGCAACCATATCAACGATTATCCGACAGGCGTCGTAGATGGCTACCAAGGCTTGATGTTTATTGCGGCACATTGTGCCCGACATACCAAACAGATTGAAGAAGTAAAAGCAGATCCTAACTTTCCAAAACAATAAGAACATGAAAAAAATGAATTATCAGATCACGATCGACTCCCCAGTTGATCATGTGTTTAAGACAATGCTCGATAAAGAAACATACAAAAAGTGGACAGCTGCCTTTAATCCAACTTCTGACTTTGAAGGTAGCTGGGAAAAAGGTGCCAAGATTTATTTTACAGGCATTAATAAAGATGGTGAAAAAGAAGGTATGGTTGCAGAGATAGCCGAAAATATTCCAAATAAATACATCTCCATTCGTCATTATGGCATATTGGACAAAGGCAAAGAGATTACCGAAGGACCGGCTGTCGAAGGCTGGGCCGGCTCATTGGAGAATTATACTTTTACGGATCTTGATGGCAAAACATTATTAAAGGTCGACGTGGACACCAATGAAGAATATATTGAATATTTTGATGAATCGTGGCCAAAAGCTTTACAAATTCTCAAAGAAATCAGTGAAGAATAAGATTTAAAGAGTTTATTTATTCACAAACAAAGAGCATATAGCCAAAAAAAGAGGTCGTCTCATAAGTAATTATGAGGCGATTTTTCATTTAGTACAATTTTGAAGCTATCATCTTGTTTTATCAAGTTAGGTTTGCTCTGATGATTTTTTTTCTACTTTGTGAAGAGAAAAGCAGCTTAATTAAAGCCTTACGCTTTCCACTTTCTAAGGTTATGAGCGATTGACAGTAATCCAATTTCGACTTCAGCCTTTGTTATCCCTTGAGCATAAACCGTTTACCATGGTTACTTTTGATAATGGCGTAGTTTTCCTATTGTTGGCATTTTATCTCGAAGTGCGCCTCGGCAATTTCTGGCAGATGCCCCTTGTGTTGAGCGGGTGCTTTACGATACGCTCACTTCTGTATTATTTACTAGCTGTAAAAAAGCAGATCTATATTCCCCATAAAGGCCCTCTCAGTGTATTGACAGTTTTTGGGAAGAAGGAAATCTGGAGGAAACAGGAATCTGAAATTGTTCGTCGGTCGACCAACCACAATCCATTCATAGCTGTCGCCCATAAAAGTAACCCTTATGGTAGAGCCTATCCGATAAGTCCATATCTGAACTCAAAAAAAGAATAGTACACTTTGAATCAGAAATTTTACCCATCATTATAAATCAATTAAACAACGAAAAATAATGGCATATAAATATCTTATACCCGACGGTAATAGCTATCGGATAAAAAATACCATTTCTTTTTTTCACCTTATTATTATCGCATGGCTACTGATCGGGATTGCCCTGATGATCTATAGCGAATATTTAAAAACAGGACTCGGAATTATTGGTTTTACATCGTTTCTTCTGGTATTAATGCTGTTCAGACATTCTAAAACAAGAATTTTCCCGAATGAAAAAATGATAAAAATAGATAGAGGCGTAAGGGGAAAGGAACCAGTAGCATATAGCTTCTCCGAGTTTGAGAGTTTTGACCTCCAGATAATAAAATGGGTCATGGGAATTCCACTCAATACCAGTCTATATGCTCATTTCAAAAGCGCCGATAAAGTAAATAGATATGAATTAGGTTCTTCCTTAAGTAAAAAAGGAATGCAGCAATTGCACAATGAATTAGAAGAAATCTTTAATAAATGAAAAAAATTATCGGAATTATCCTGATCCTCATTGGATTTTTGATTGTGGCCATCCTTAAAATAGGGCCTTCAAAGGAAACAAACTTCTTATTCACATACGGAAACTGGCCCCTAATAGGTAGTGCCCTGGCGTTGCTAATCCCTGGCCTCATTGTTTATAACAAAAACAGATAAGAATATGCTAAAGAAAATATTGGTCTATTCATTCGTTGCTGTGATGTCTTTAACCTCATGTGGATTGGGAGAGAAAAGTTATCCCGAACAGGTATTTGAAAAAGTAGCGCTGAATGGCAACAAAATTCCCAATGGTTTCAAACAACACTTTAAGGAGATCAGGGGGCAACTGAGAGCCGGAAGTCTGAAAATTGTTACGCAAGACAATAAAATAAAAAATGTGAATGCCTCTGAATATGTAGAAAATCATTATCCACATATGTTTGATAAAGACATTGAAGCTATTAGCGAGTTAAAACCAAATGAAGAAACCCGCCAGATTTTACAGGACGCATTGGTAATGTTCCGGTATGCGCAGGAAATCTATCGGAATGATTTTCCTCGTATCGCAAAAATGATAGATGAGGGTATCCCTGATGAAGCTAAACGATGCTGTCATTTTTACGAGATCTCAATCCGGAGACTGGCATTACAGTTTGGGGATTAAGAAAAAACAATTTCTGAAAAGCTATAAAATAAGGCTCAATTTCGGTAACGGAAAAGTCTCACAAAGAAGAACAAAAGAATATGATGAAGAAATCTTGACGCCAATGATAAATTTATTGGACCGATGAAAGAAACGTCAGTTCCTATTCAACCCAATTTTAAAACAAAAAAGCTAGTAGAAGTATTATACTGAAATCGGGCAACACCCCTTTTTCAGTATTCCGTTTCTTCAATAAAGAACAGCCCCTTTAGGCGTCATGAAAACCTAAAAAATAGGGGCTAGATTCTGTTAACCTTTTTCTTAAAAAACGATGGGACTCAATAGAGCTTCCATAAACCGAACATCAAAACATTGAAAATAGAAAGCATTAGGACAGGTATGATCCTAATGCTTTCATTGAGTTATCTCAGCCTACAAATTATTGCCGCCCGTCAATATCAACCAGCTAAATTGTTTATTTCCTTTCTACAATTATATCAAATTTTATACTGCCTCCCTTCGAGCTTTTGGGGACTATATTTTTCACACGCATCAATGCTCGTGATGAATTGCTAAACTTGACACAATACACCCCTGTACCGGGGTTTGTATAGCTAGCATACTGACCATCCATATTATTCGTATAAGCAGCATTAAAAGATTTCCAGCTATTATCTTCCATTAATTTTTCAAATGCGGCATTGCTCATGCTTCCTTTGTACAGCTCACCGGAGTTGATATTCTCCTGCTCCCAGCCGCCCATACCATCTTCTTTAAACATATCAATATCATCATAACTGATACTTAAATCGGATTCTTTGGCATTGGCCGGGAAAGTAAGGATCAGCCCACCACCATACCCACTAAATAATACCATGGCCACATCTCCCTGCATTTCATTCGCGGTTTCTATATCCACACATTGACCGGTAGCGGGTACAAAAAAAGGCCCGAATTTAGTATTTTTTTGATCGCCCATCATGATGTCCTGATAATAAACGACATATTTTCCTGATTTTTCTTTTGGGGAGGATACACCTGTGGATTCACTTTGCTGCCCGATACCACCCTTCCCTACCGTTTGATTGCCGTTTATTTTATCACCTACTCCTTCGGGATCAAGTTTTTCAGTTTTCTTTCCACTTTTCCCCTTGTTCTTTTTGGAAAACAGGCCATCAAAGTCAATTTTGCCAAGTACCTTATCTACAGTTTCATCTGCTTTTTTTTCTAATTTTCTTCCAACGCTTTGCGCTGATGCTGTTATGCTCGCTGCAAGCAGTAACAGTATGATGTAACTTTTCATTTTTTTATCTTTTTTAAGTCTTAAAACTGCTTTTCTCTATTGAGTACTAATTCCTTTCATAAGTGCCGGCATGCCACATGACAGTCCCTCCACCTGCATATATCACTAGGTTGCCATCAGACTGCAGTACCAGTACACGTTCTCTGGTGTAAAATTTATCGCCTTTTGGAAAATATTTACTTATTCCTTTATAGTCTTTGTTATATTGATCGCTAAATGCATCCCATTGTGCTTTACCGGTATAATCATACAATACGAGGTTGCCATCTTCCTGAAAAACGCATTTTTTTATGGCCTTTCCGTTGGTATGCGTGTTCCATAATGCTTTAAATTTACTTGCACCTATTACTTTATATAGGACCAAGTTACCATCGCTCTGCATTTGTATAAAATAGCGTTGGTCATCGGAGTAGTATTTTTGATCTTTAATAAAAATAGTGCCCCCCTTAAAGAACCCTCGGGGCAGGCCGATCTTAGTACCCACCTGTGGCCGTGGAATTTTTTGTGCCATTACACCTATAGAAAAAAGAAGAAACAAAAGCGTTATAAAATTTTTCATATGGATTTATTTTAAGGGTTAAAAGCTAATTTTTGCATTCACCTTCTTCATTGCTCCCTCGCTGTTGTAAAGCGTAATATCTTTTAATGTTATCGTCCTGTCGGACACGCTGATATTGCCTGTCGTCTTATCGGCTCCTGAAAAAGATTTGGCTTTAATAAGCCCATTGCCACGGCCAGAAAGCGTTATCGCGACCAGTCCGGGAAGCGGATCTGTCGTGGGTAATGTGGGACCGTCATATACTTTCAATGAAGGGTTATTGATAGCGTCACTTTCATTGAGAAATGTAATCTGTAGCAGCGCAAAATTGGGTTTTTCGGTCCCGCCATCATTGTCATGTTGACAGAGTACCGAAAAGTTTCCTTTTACTTTATCGCCAAAATATTGGGTGCTTACTGCTCCCTCTATAGATTTTCCTTCGAAAGAAAAGCTACCCGTTTTGGCTTCATCATCATTTACAGTAATGCTTTTCAAGGCGGCCTCTTCATCAGTGGACTTCTGCCCGTTTTTACAGGCAACAAAGAGTGTGAGCAATGCTAAAGAAATTATGGTAAGATTTTTCATCTTGATATTTTTTAAATGAGTTTTTTTAGTGTAGCCTTATGGCTTATCTTCCGGCAGTGTTCGTATGATATATTGCATCATTTGTTTCAACCCCGTTTTTGGTAAGATAGATAACCACATTGCCATCGTCTTGCACACGCAATTCGTGCCTAAAAGCGGTATGAATGAAAACCTCCCGACCAGGGCCCGCTTTTTTCCACTTATCCATTGCATTCCAAACGGCCTTGCCGTTGTCATAATAGATTACCAGATTTCCATCTTTCTGAAAGATGCATCTGCCACTAAAATAGCGGCCACTGTTCCAAAGAGGAACTATATTTTTTAGCCTAAGATGTTTGTACACAACGAGGTTGCCGTCAGTTTGATAACATAAAGAGAATTTTCCGTTAGGACTAAAGTAATGATGGTTTTTTACCAAAACTGTCCCCTCGGGGATAATACCGTTTGATTGCGCGTTCACTGCTATTGCAAGACAGATCATAACCGCCAATAACATTAGCTTTTTCATTGATAAACGTTTATTTGTTAAAAAATTAATTTTGTTTCTTTACCGTAAAAGTGGCCGCAATGCCCGATCCCACGTCCATTTTACCCGATAGTTCGCCGGTTGTTTCGTTTATCTCGCCGCTCATCGAAGGCGGTCCTACAAACTTGTTGTCTGTAACTTTGTAAGCAACAGAAAACTTCCCTTTAGTAGTAGCCGTGTCGGCTGTGTTGCCGCCCTTGGCCAGGTCATAAACCCATAGTGTTCCGTTGCTGCTAAACAAAAGCGCTACGGTGCCCTCATATCCATTGCCCGTATTTTTGTACGGCCCTTTCCAGAAACCCACATATACTTTGGCATAATCAGGTTTTACAACCTCATTTTTCTTTGAGCAGGAAAAAGCGAGGATACATACAAACAGAGCTAACATTATTTTTTTCATGATATTATTTTTTGTATTTTATTTTACGATGTATTCATAGGTCGTAGTGACGCGTAGTTTACCGTTCGATATTTCCGTAACACTGGATGGATATCCATTTGTATGGGCAACATAATTGTATGTATAGGTTTGTGTATTGGGGCTTGTAGGGTCATCGTAATCCACGGAAATTATTTTTTCTGCCAAATTGATACTTAAAGCATAAGGAGTGGGTGGGCTTACCGTTTTAATAGGATCTTTAATATTGGCAAAGGTATAAGTCTGATCTATGAATAGATTTCCCTTAATGTCGTATATTTTTAAATTGCCAATATTTTTTTTATCAGTAGTGTAGGTAAGTACCTGCTTAGTGTTGTAGCCCGCTTTTGAAGTTCGCGTTTCTTCTATCCTATTATCGAAATAGGCATAAGTACTTTTGCCGTTATTGCTACCATCTGCCTGGTATCGTTGCACTGATATCATCCGGTTTTGGTTGTCGTAGCCGTATTCATTTCTTAAACTGCCTCTGTTGGGAAATTTTTGTGCGGTAATATTCCCTTTGCTATCATAAGTATAAGTAACGAGCTCCTCGTTCTTTGTTCCTTTATCTTCCAGTTCGCCGACAATACGCCCATTATCATCATAGGTATATTCGGTTATCACCGTGGAACCATCGTAGCTGTAAGTGGTACTGGTCCGGGCCAAAAGGACTTTCTTTTCGCGGGTTTCAGGAATACTGTCGTCTTTTTTGCAGGAGATTGCCATAGTTGCAATCAGCATTGCCAGGATAAAAAAATTTTTCATTGTCTGAACGTTTACATGGATGCCTATTATTGATTAATTGCATCACAAATGTACCCGGCAGCACTGCGAGGACCATTATTTTATTGACGAAAGGAGCATTTTAATTGATAAAGGAACAAATCAGTTGCGAGCAGCAAAAATAACCTCCGCTATTGTGCCATCTGCTAAAGCTGTAAATCGGACAGTGGCGTTCATCTTGCCTGACAATTCCTCGACCAGCTGCAGGCCAAGTCCATTAAGGGCCTGAGTCCCGCGTCCCGGTTGTACCTGTTGTTCAAAATCGGCCTGTGTAAAGCTGCGGCCGCTATTTTGGATAGACAATATCGTACGGCCATTCTGAGAGGTAGTGTCAATTATAATCGTTGCGCCGGAGGAAGAGGCCTTAATGGCATTCTGCAAAAGATTTCGGTAAATGGTCTGCAGAAAATTGTCATCTGCCATAGCGGTTGTGCCTGATGTAATATTATTTTGCAGCTGAATGCTTTTTTCTTCAATAGGTAACTGTAGGAATTGTTCTACCGGATGTAAGACGGGCAATAGTTCTATCTCCTTTATATTCGGATCTAACCGACTCATCTGTGTTTTGCTCCAGAGGAGCAAGTCTTCCATCATTTCCAGTAATGATTCGGTGGCCGTTTCCATCTTGGCTGCACGCTCGGCTTTTTCCTGCTCTGTGTTGATATCTCGTTTTTGTAATTTTAAGAACTGATACATTTGTTTCACCGGAGCACGCAGATCATGACCAATAATACCAAAGAGCTTTGCTTTAGTCTGGTTGGCCTCCTCCAGTTCTTTGTTCAGTTCTGAGAGCCTTTTATTCTGGTTGTCCAGCAGATCTGCCGTTTTTTTCTTGTTCCTATAAAATACGACCAGCATTATGGCTATAACCGCTGTCAGTAAAAAACCTGCGGTCAGCCACAAACGTTGCTTTTTAGCAAATCCCAGATCTTTTTGTTGTGCCTCAATTTGTTGTTGTTTTTGGTTGTTTTGAAATTTGGCTTCCGCATCGGCCATACTTTTTTGTATGTCTACCGTGTACAGGGAATCGCGAATGGGCAAATACCTTTCATAGTATAGTGCCGACTGCCGCCACTGTCCCGTAGCCGAATAGCATTTTGCTATTTCACGCAGCACATTGCCATATTGTTCCGGCCCCTGGTCCAAACCTATTTTTTCAGCATCTTTTAGATAGGTAAGCGCTGTGGTATAGTCTTTTGCCGCGATAAGCGTCTGCCCCATTTTATAGTTAAACGCAGTTAGATTAAGTGTGTCAATGAGCGATGTTTCGGCAATTGACCTAGCAATATTCATGTAAAACAGGGCACTGTCAACTTTTTTAATGTTCAGGTAATAATCGGCAAAAGACAGATCGGAGAACATCCTTATGTCCCAATCATTCCTCTCATTCTTCTTATCTGTGGGTGGCGGCCCAAATTCCCGCATAGAGAAGTCTGTCAGCGAGTCACGGTACATCCGCGCAATATCCGGCCTGAATAACTGCAGATAGGCATCCGCCGTATTTTTATAGTAATGAAGGATGGCGTGCTTATATCCATCAAGGAATTTTTTGGATGGACTGAGGTATTCCAATGCTTTTTTAGGCTGTTTCAATTCCAGGTACAGGGCGCTGATATTGATGTAGGCCACACCGAGGTCTGTGGAATCCGTTCCATTCAATTTTTGCAAAGGCAGATCTTTCTTAAAGATTTCCAGATCTGCCAGCATGACGTTCATCTGTTGCTCGCGACGTCCAAGTGTTTCATAATACTTCGTCAGTGCGTTGTACATGCTATGTTTGATACGATTGTTGCGGGTCGTATCAACGATACGCAGTGCCTCTTGGGCGGCTTTGTCGCGTTGCAGGGCATAATCGTCCATTTCACTGTACATATATAGCAACCGCTCCAGTCCATTTACAATTCGTTTGGGATTGTTGGCACGGCGGCCATAGTCCACCGATTTTTCAAGGTAAGCAATAGCGGTATCTCCATTTATTCCCTGGTTATAGGTACCAATGTAAAAATTGAACAGGGAAAGGTTGTAGTAATCATTTGCCGGTGTTATCTTAAGGGCGTAACGCGCCGTCGTAAACATATTCCTGTACGCTTCCACCCTAGCTGAAGAATCGCATATATCCGCAAGCGCCTTAAGCCGTTCTTTGGAGGTCTTGTACTTTGATGCAGCAAAATTTGGAACCGGCTGCTGGGCTGCAGCAATGATAGCTATTAAAAAACAAAGTGATATAAGCAGGCTCTTTCGCATTATCTGATGATTTCATTTTTTACAATCTCCTTATAGGTTTTTCCAATCGGTAAGGTGGCGTTACTACAAATAATTTCATCGGATGAAATCCATCCATTGATTTTATCTCTGGCTACTGCATAACTGCGATGAATGCGCAGAAAGCTGCTTTGTGGCAATTTGTTTAAAAAGGTATTGAAGCCTACAAGGGTAAGGTAGCTGCGTTGAGGGGTCACAACTTTGGTATAATTTTGCATAGCTTCCAGATAAATAATTTCATTGACCGATACTTTGACCTTATTGCGTCCCTCACTAATGAGCAGTATTTCTGCTCCATGTAATAGTTCATAGGTGGCTGCCTTCTGTCTCATACTCCAGTAATCTTTCAATCTTTGCACTGTTGACATAAAACGCTTGTCGGTAACCGGTTTAAGGATATAGTCAAAGACAGACAGTTCAAAACTCTCCAGTGCAAACTCCGGATGCGAAGTAACAAAAACGGCTAGTTCAATGCGGCTTCGCAATAGCTTCAGGATTTCCAGTCCGGTAACACCAGACATCTCAATATCTAGAAAAACAAGATCGGGCTGTAACGAAATTATTGCCTGTAGGCCATCTGAGGGATCAGAATAACTACCAACACAGGTTAATGTGGGCTCAGCTTTTATATATTCGTTGAGTATCAATAGATCGTCCTGTTCATCGTCAATACAGATACAGCGTATATTGGTTATCATGCTAATCGGTTAAATCTATGCAAATATACATATTGTAAATTCTTAACAAGTGTTTAAATAAAAGAATGAAATCGACTACCCATCTGAAATCTTACTTCGAAGGTATTTGAAGTACAACTCATTTTAAGTTATCATTGGACTCTTTCTATATAGTCCTTTATTGATAAATATCTAATTCGTAGACGGGGAGATAAATTTTATTTCTGAAAACGTTTATTTATTCCATTTTTAAAAGGAGTTTCAATAAAATGATAAGTTAAAGATGAGATTGGAATTAAAAGAGCCATTGCAATTAACGTCAGATATTCCCCATTTGGAAAATAATAATTTAAAATAAATATTATCAGGATATGATTGAGGTATATGGAGTAAGAAATTTCCCCTAGATAATCTAAGGGTTTGATCGCTAGAATTTTGTTTAGGAATTGAACCTTAACGACTGCAGCAGGGATGAATAATAGAAGAATGTATAAAATAAAACTGATTCTCCGTAAAAATACCTAATATTTTTAGTATATTGATATACTAAAAGATAGTTGATATGAATTTATTTAGTTTTGCCTCACATTTTGGTACAGAAGCGGATTGCCGTATGCATTTCAAGGA